>Ga0307380_10012587_pt1 | contig 10519 bp, 12 predicted proteins | sample UN3MG_FD_202239 | JGI IMG/M metagenome (GOLD analysis project Ga0307380, IMG submission 202239) | Soil microbial communities from Risofladan, Vaasa, Finland - UN-3 | ecosystem: Environmental > Terrestrial > Soil > Coastal area > Acid sulfate soil | place: Finland: Risofladan, Vaasa | collected... | reverse complement strand
AGCCACACTGTGATGAAATAGATATTGCATAAAATGATGAAAAAAGGAGTAACAAAAGGTGCATGGTGTAGAAAATAAGGTCGTCATCCTGAGTGCTGTAAGGACTCCTGTCGGAAAATATGGCGGGAGTTTCAAAGACACAAGCGCTGTCACTCTAGGCACGATTGCCGCTCAGGAGGCCATAAAAAGGGCTGGAATCTCAGCCAACATGGTCGATGAAGTCATCTTTGGACAAGCGCGCCAAGCAGGGAATAGGCCCAATCCTGCGCGTCAGATACTCTTCAGAGCGGGAATTCCCGTTGAACAAACAGCCTTCACTGTGAACAAGGCATGTGCATCCGGAATCAAAGCCATCACCCTTGGGTGTCAGTCCCTTCTCCTCGGAGAGAATAAAATCGTTCTGGTGGGCGGCATCGAGAATATGTCGCAAATTCCATATTTTTTAGATGGAGCACGGTGGGGTTACAGAATCGGGGATGGTGTGCTCATCGATGGCATGTACAGAGACGGGTTGTTCTGCCCCTTGGCAGATATGATCATGGGAGAAACAGCTGAAATCTTGGCAGAAAAATACGGGATCTCCCGGGGCGAACAGGACAAGTTCGCATACGAGAGCCAGATGAAGGCAAAAAAAGCCATAGATGATGGATTGTTCGATGATGAGATTGTGCCGGTCAGGATAAAAGACAGGAAGGGCAGTGAACTTGGCATAACAACAGACGAGCATCCTCGTCCGGAAACAACTCTGGAGAAACTGGCAAAATTACCTACAGTTTTCAAAAAGGGGGGCACTGTGACTGCGGGCAACTCATCGGGACTGACAGATGGAGCGGCTGCCCTCGTTTTAACAACATCGGAGCATGCCAAAGACATGGGTTTGAACCCGATAGCCGAGATTGTAGCCTCAAGCTCTGCAGGGGTTCACCCCAGAGAGATGGGGATAGCTCCAGTTCTGGCGACACGTAAGTTATTGAAAACAAACAAGATAAAATTAGATGACATTGATCTGATCGAGATCAACGAGGCTTTTGCAGCGCAGGTTCTTGCTGTTGAGCGGGAATTGAAATGGAATATAGAGAAGCGAAACATCAGGGGAGGAGCTATCGCGCTGGGGCATCCGATCGGATGCACCGGTGCCAAGATAACCGTAACCTTGCTCTATAGCTTAATCAAGGAAAACAAAGAACTCGGAATGGCCACTCTCTGTGTGAGCGGGGGTCAGGGGATGTCGCTTCTGCTCAAGATAATCTGAAAGGAGAGAAATCATGTCTCACAGAGATCCTCAAATAAAGACAGAGCTTCCCGGAAAAAAATCAAAGAGAGTCCTTTCTAAAGATAAAAAATATACCTCGAGCTCTTACATCAAAGAATATCCTCTAGTCGTCGAAAGAGGGGAGGGGGCTGTGGTCGTAGATGTGGACGGAAACCGATTCTTGGATATGATGGCTGGAATCGCGGTGAATATCACGGGGTACAGTCATCCCAAAGTCGTCAAAGCCGTCAAAGAACAGAGTGAAAAATTCTTTCATATCTGTTCCACAGATTTTTACTATCCTTCTTTTGCCAATCTTGCTGAAAGGCTGGCCAAAATCACACCAATATCGGGGGATAAAAGTGTTTTTTTAAACAACTCAGGAGCTGAGGCCGTAGAGACAGCGATCAAACTCGCGCGCTACCACACAAAAAGACCCAATATCATTGCCTTTCATGGTGCTTTTCATGGGAGAACAATTGGGGCATTGAGCCTGACCGCAAGCAAATATAAACAGAGGAGATATTTCGGGCCTTTAATGCCGAACGTTTATCATGTCCCTTATGGATACTGCTACCGATGTGCGTACAATCTCAAATATAGTTCCTGCGGGATCTTTTGCGCAGAAGCGATTGAAAAGGTTCTATGTCAATTTCTTCTGAGCCCTGATGAAATAGCAGCCGTGTTTGTCGAACCCATACTGGGTGAGGGTGGATATGTTGTTCCCCCTGCCGAGTTCCATCAGAAGTTGAGAGAGTTCACAAATCAAAACGGTATACTTCTTGTCGCTGATGAAATCCAATCCGGGATGGGACGGACTGGCAAGTTTCTTGCCATCGAACATTTTGATGTCGAACCGGATGTTGTCCTTCTTGCCAAAGGACTGGCTTCGGGGCTTCCCTTAGGCGCAGTCATTGCGAAGAAAAAGTTCATGAATTGGGAGTCTGGAACACATGGCAGCACTTTCGGCGGCAATCCTGTTTCCTGTGAGGCATCGCTTGCAACATTGGACCTGCTTGAGGGCGGGCTAATGGCCAACGCTTCTAAAATTGGAACATATCTGCTTTCCAAGCTGAAAAAACTCAAGAAAACACATCCGCTCATCGGAGATATTCGAGGGATAGGCTTGATGATTGGCATGGAACTTGTCACTAACAGAAAAACACGACAGCCTGCAAGCCGTGCAGTCGAGGAGATCGTCAATGATGCGTTTAAAAAGGGGCTTTTACTCCTTTCTTGTGGAGAAAGTGTTATACGTTTCGCTCCACCCTTGATCATCGATAGAGATTTTGTGGATAAATCTGTGGACATATTTTCGGAAGTCTTATCTCGGAAAGAGAAGGAGATGAACGTATGACACAAAAAATCAAGACTATGCGGGAAGCGATTGAGAGGAATATTCGAGATGGAGACACAATCGTTATCGAAGGTTTCACACATTTGATATGTTTTGCAGCAGGACACGAGATCATAAGACAGAAAAAGAAGGATCTCGTTGCATGCCGGTTGACTCCTGACCTCATATATGACCAGCTCATCGCTGCTGGGTGTGTGAGAAAAGTCGTCTTCAGTTGGGCAGGGAATCCTGGTGTCGGCCCTTTATACGGTTTACGAAGAGCAGTCGAGCAGGGGATACCGAGACAAATCGAGATCGAAGAATACACACATTTCGGAATGGTGGCAAGGTTTATTGCCGGAGCATCCCAGCTTCCTTTTATGCACCTGAACAGCTTTTCAGGAAGTAATCTTATCGAGATGAATGCGAATATAAGATCCATTCGGTGTCCATACACAGGAAAAGAATTTGCCACAGTCCCCGCGTTAAACCCTGATGTTGCCATTGTTCAGGTTCAACGCGTTGACGAGGAAGGAAACTCTCAAATCTGGGGACTCATGGGAGTTCAAAGAGAGGCCGCATTCGCCTCCAAGAAAGTGATTATTGTTGCTGAAGAGTTGGTAGATACATCCGTTATTCGCTCTGACCCGAATCGCACAATCATCCCAGGCATGAAGGTTGATGCGGTCGTTATTGAACCTTTTGCCGCCCATCCCAGTTATGCCCAAGGATACTACGACCGTGATAATCAATTTTATGTTGACTGGTATAATATATCCAAGGACCGTGCCTCCATGGAGAGATATATCGAGGAATGGGTATACGGAGTCGAGGGCCGTAAAGAGTACAGAGTAAAACTTGGAAAAGAAGTTGTTGCGAAGCTCCAAGCCAGCGATTATTTTTCAACACCCGTAAATTATGGTTATTAAGAGTATTTATCGGTAATTTGAGTGGAGGGCAATAATGCTCGAATTTTCATCCAGTGAAATCATGGTTACAAGAGCAGCTAAGGAACTAAAAGATAAAGAAGTTGTTTTTGTGGGCATAGGTTTGCCAAATCTTGCCTGTAATCTAGCCAGAAGGCTTCATGCTCCTGAATTGATATTGATTTATGAATCAGGAGCAGTGGGTGCAATTCCTTCCAGATTGCCACTTTCTATAGGGGATCCCTGCTTAGTAACCGATTCCATTTCCGTGTGCTCTATGGTAGAAGTGTTCTATTATTACCTTCAAGGGGGACTGATAGATGTCGGTTTTCTAGGCGGAGCTCAAGTGGACAGATTCGGAAATATCAATTCAACAGTAATCGGTGACTATAAACATCCTAAGGTGAGGTTACCCGGAAGTGGTGGTGCCTGTGAAATTTCAATACACGCGAAGAAAATTATACTTATTCTTAAACAAAATAAAAAAACTTTTACGGAGAAGATAGACTTTATCACTAGCCCGGGTTTCATAAATTCAGAGAATCCGCGAAAAAAACATGGAATTCCTGGCGGAGGCCCAATCCTTGCGATCACAGATTTAGGCGTCTATTCTTTTACCAGCGACACACATGAGATGATATTGACTGAGATGCATCCGGGGGTTTCACTGGAAATAATTCGCGAGAATCTTTCCTGGGACATTAAGGTGAGCGACTCTATCAAAACAACTGACTCTCCTACTGCAAGAGAGCTCAAAATTATAAGAGAAGATCTTGATCCGGATAAAATTTATCTCAACTGATTATTGCCTTTTTTCTCTCGAAATATCATTCTAATTTGTTTATAATCAATATGATACTTTAAATGTCGGCATGCCGACATGTCTTTTTTTAAATTCCTCTTGATATTTTTTTTGAATTCTTATATTGTACAAATTTGCGCTGACCTTGGAGGCCTCGTTTGATAATTGCTGTTACAAATCAAAAAGGCGGAGTAGGGAAGACCACCACCGCCATAAATATATCCGCTGCTCTTGCCTTTATGGGCAAAAGTACATTGCTAGTGGACACTGATCCACAGGCAAACAGCACAATATCTGTTGTGAATGACCCAATGAAGTACGCTAAATCTCTGTATGATGTGATGGTGGAAAGCGGCAGCAATATCGAGCAAATTATCGTTAGCTCCACAATCCCGGGTTTGGATGTCGCGATATCCAAAATTTCTATGGCTAAATTGGAGCCAGCATTATTAGGGGCAATTGACAGTCATTATAGGCTCAAGGATGTACTGAGTCACATAAAGAATAAATATGACTGCATAATCATCGATACACCTCCTACTCTAGGCATGATCACTCTAAATGCCCTTGTTGCATCCGATTATATTCTGATACCGATTCAGTCATCCTATCTCTGCCTTGAGGGTACGGATGATCTTTTAGAGACTATAGAGAAGGTCAAAAAGGTTGCCAATCTAAACTTGCAGATCATTGGAGTTTTAGTCACTCTACATGATAAGAGAACCAATATTTCAAGAGATGTTTTGGTACGAATAAAGAAGGTGTTTGGAAGCAAGGTTTTCCGGGAGGTCATATCTAAAAGTGTTAAACTGGAGGAAAGTCCTGCGTATAAAGAGTCGATCTTTACATTTGCGCCAAATTCAGTTGGTGCGACACAGTACAAAAACGTTGTAAAGGAGTTGTTAAGGCGTGCAAAAAAGTAAAAAAACAGGTTTACCTGGTTCTGTTAACATGCGTCATGATGGCCATTTTGTAGATTTGATCGCAACCAGGGTTGATGGACCACGAATCAGAATGGTTCCAATCGAAAAGATCGACCCTAATCCCCAACAGGCTCGAAGTGAACTGGGTGATCTTAAAGAGCTTATGGCCTCGATTGAACAAAAAGGAATATTAGAGCCCATAATTGTGCGTCCCAGGCATGGGAGGTATGAAATCATCGCTGGTGAACGGCGATATGTCGCTTCAAAGCGCCTTGGTTTGACAGAAATACCGTGTATAGAAAAACATGTGGAGGATAATGAAGCAATGGAGATTGCTCTGATAGAAAACTTACAGAGAAAAAATCTGGATGCGTTTGAAGAGGCGGATGGATTACACGCGCTGGCAGAGATGTATGGGTATAGCCATCAAGATATTTCAAAAAAGATCGGGAAAGCACGCTCAACCATTACTGAAGTGATTAATCTGAGCAAGATTCCCAAAGACATAAGAAAGTTATGTCATGAAAACAATATTACAAGCCGCACGACATTACTTGAGATAGCTAAGCTCAAAGATAAAGAGCACATGACAGAATTGATCCATATTATCCAAGAGAGAGATTTAAAAAGAGAAGACACAAGAGATCTTTCTAAAAGGATGATGGGAAAATTAAAAAGACCTCGAATGTTCGTTTATAATTACAAGCCTGCGGGGTCCGAATACAGGATGAGGCTGGAATTCAAGAATCAGGATATCTCCAAAGATGATATCATTATGATTCTTGAAGAGATTATAAAAAATCTCAAATCTAAGCAATAATATATTTTTTATCAAAATGAGTTGACATAATATACCTTATGCGACACAATTTTCAGCTAATATCTATAGTGCTGATAATAATATAGTTACGATTTTTCACAGGCTGTGGATATCTCGATTGCCTACATTTTGTGCATTTGTGCAAATGTTTTTTATGAATTAGGTTTGATAAGTCAGCCATTTGGCAATTCCTTTTATAATAGCTCCATTATTACCTGACCATAGCCCTGGCCCAGGATTTCCATTTCTCGGCTTACCAATTATCCCTGAGTCTGAAATGGCCACAATCCGACCTCTCTTTTTGTTAGACTCAATCGAAATAGCGAATAATAAATTTTCACCCGATTCTTGAGTGTTTTTTTCAATAACGTTTTTAGGTAATCTTGCTATTACATCTGCTTTGGCCTTCAAAATATTTATATTGCAACAATTGTTCACAGAAAAATAATAAGGATGATTAGAGGCAAGTCCAAATTTTTCGCTAATCTCAGGCTCGAGTTGTATTGAAAAAGGAATTTTACCATGAGCGTGTTTATAATGCTTACTTTCGAATTTATATCCGAAGTGCTTGCTCAACTGCGTATCATTCATAGGAAGGGGCTTGTGATTTGATAAATGAAGTAAGCTTCTTCCTGATTTTACATATTGCTTAAATAGTCTTGTTTCCCAGTTTTCATATTCATTTTGCCTAGTAGTTAAAATTAATAGTTCGCAATCATTGAGATCTGATTTTAGTGCGGTAATATCTGGGAGACTTACTTCAAGATTGAGATTTACGAGTAATTCAATAAAACAAGCAAGGCGTTCGCCTTGGGGTTTTTTATTATGCAGGCATACCTGAAGATGTCGTGGTGCAATTACAGCTTTCATTTTTCCCTCTTTTGCCATCATGGTACTGCCGGATTTCATCCAGCTTAAATTAATTGTAACAAAAGGCATTAAGAATATCTAATCTTTCAAAGTGAGAATTTTTTTGGTGGCATTCGTCTTTCTAAAAGTCAAAAGCACTTGACAATAGTATCAATAATGATATCATGTAAATGAAAACAATTGAAAAAATCCTTCTGAGGATAAGACGGAATCCTGAAAATGTTCGGTTCAAAGACCTATGTAAGCTCTGTGACTTTTACTTTGGATCCCCTCGCCAGGGAGGGAGTAGCCATAGAGTTTATAGGACACCTTGGCCGGGTGCTCCAAGAATCAATATTCAGAATCACAAAGGAGAAGCAAAAGCTTACCAAGTGAGGCAAGTCCTTTTGGCTATCAATAAATTGGAGTCAGAAAATGACAATACTGAGTGATCGATATACATATAAAATCATCTGGTCTGAGGAAGATAAGGAATATGTAGGTCTATGTGTTGAATTTCCTGGTCTAAGCTGGCTGGCTGGAAAAGCAGAATTAGCTCTGAAAGGAATCAGAGAGGTCATTGAAGATGTTGTCAATGATATGAAAGAAAGCGGAGAATCCCCTCCTGATCCCCTTTCGTGCAGAAAATTCAGCGGAAAATTTGTTGTGAGGATTCCACCGAATGTTCACCGACGGCTAGCGATTCAGGCTGCAGAAGACGGCATTAGCCTCAATCGTCTTGTCAGTGAGAAGTTAACTCAATGATGCTAATATTGTGTGTAGACTCTAGTCTTTGATCTTTAATTCAAATTCAAAGCCTTCATAAGTCGGCAAAATATTCCATAAGTCTAGAAATGAAATTTTTATGCAATCTGCTTCGATTACAATATGGAAAATTTTGATTTCAAAGAAATTTGTCTTCAATTTGGCTACTGGTCTTACATGGAAAAATTATCAATGAGAATAGATTTAAAATCATAACGTCCTTATATATAATGAGGAGGGAGAAAATGATGAAATTAAAGATCGTTATAGAACCCAGTGATGAAGGAGGATATTCAGTCACTGTCCCCTCTTTACCCGGGTGTATCAGTGAAGGCAATACAAAGAAAGAAGCACTTAAGAATATCAAAGAAGCCATTCTTTTATACCTGGAACCGGTTTATTCCAAATGGAATATTATGCTTGACATTTAGTGTATTTCATCATATTTCTTTAAATTTGATTATCAAGATAAATCACGATGAAAGGAAAATCGATGAAAGAATCAACACGATATCTCGTTGCTTTTATCCTTGTTTTTATGGGATTAGGTATCTTCTCCACACCCGGGATTGAATGTGGCCAGGAAAGTCCGGCGGAAAAGCTTTTAGGGGAATGGATTGTCGCCGGCAAATACGGGACCGGAGACGGCGAAGCAGTGTTTAAAGCCGACATGACCTACATCTTAAAGGAGATCCACCCTGATGGCACGGCTGTGACCCATAAAGGACAGTACAGGCTCGATCCCTCCGCAGAGATCTGCGCCATCGACCTGTGCATGGGCAAATTCAGTAATGCCGGATCGGAGTGGGTTACCACCTTCGGGATCCTGAGGTTTATCTCCGACGATGAGGCCGAGATTCACTTCGATCCCAGCGGTAAGCGGCCCGTTTCCTTTGAGGGAGCGACAGCCGAAAACACTCACAAGCTGACGCGGAAGAAATAGCGATAAGGTGATCATGGGGACGGGCCATGCTATCTATCTCATAATAAATTATTTATGTTGAAAATTAGCCCGGTAATTAGGCTTAGATTATTGATTTACTCAATAAAAAAGGGCTTTTAAGAACTTTTTCTCAAAAAAACACCTCTCCCCTACCAAGAAACTGAGACAATAAACGGAGTCGAAAAGAGCTTGGGGTTTATCTCGTTCGATTGAACCAGACCTCATTTGAGCCTGTGCGAAAATTCGCCAGAAAAACATTCAGATCAGCGAGGACAACCCAACCGAAAAAGCTCAATCCGAGCTGCTGAGTGCTTTCTGTGAAGCGGCATGTGCCATCTTTTATGCCAATGTAAGGGTTTGATGAGCGGTCGCTAATAAAATTTGTACAGGAACGCCGTAAGGGCAGGCGGATTCACAATATCCAGAGCAGCTCTGGCAAATATCTGCTTTTGTTGATCTAAGGGCAGCATACTCAGCCATAGCGTGCTTTTCCCGGCCTTGTGCCGCGAAATAGTGGTCGTAACGCATGATGGTGTTAATGGGTACCTGGTGCGGACATGCGTGCTCACACAGTCCACACGCATGACGACAATAGAGACTGCCGCACTCTCTGGAGTATGACGTCAAAAGCTCTTTGTCTCTTGAGGTGAGGCGGCTTCCAGAAAGTTTGAGAAATTCGCGTGCTTCTGAATAGTTCTGCAATGTATAAAGCACCGTATTTACATTCGGATTGCCTAACACAAATCGGATAGCAGCATCCCTGATCTCTTTATCACTTTTTAGGTTGTGCCGTTTGATGAATTCCTTGGCATTCTCCACTTTTTTCTCCATTCTTCTTTCTACATCTTCTATAGAGGCTCCTTCTTCAGCAGCTCTTCTGATTATATCTTCTCGATTCCGATTTTTTTCGAAACTCTCCTTCATTTCGTTATCTGACGCAAATTTATTGCCAGAGTAATCCTCCTTTAATAAAAAATAATAGGTCCGTATGGGATTGACCTTCATCAGCGTTGTGCCAATATTCTTTTGACTGCAGACTTCGAGAACACGCTCACTCATATCCTCTTTAAGGAAATTGTATGCCAAGAGTACAACGTCAAATCGGCCGTCCTCAGCAGCAGCCAGCAATATTTTCTCCATTGGCTCCTTAGAAGCACTCCACCCCAATTGAGAGCCGTGATGAGCGACACCGACAAACTTGAGCCTGCCTTCTTTTTTCAGTTGCTCAGTTGCCGCATGAAACCCCACGTTCTTGATCATTTCTATGGTTTCGGGTTCGGCTATCATCAAGCAGTCCAGGTAATCTGTGCGGAGGGATTCCAGGATTCTATACGCCTTTTTTAGAAAACCCTCTTTGGTGCCCGATTGTTCAGCCATAACTTTTGAGGTTATGAAAAGAGATTTACGGTCCAGGTTCTTCATGGCATTCCCGAGTACTCTCTCATTAAAGCGATAACCCTCTGATGTATCGATGTAATTAACTCCAGCGTCCAAAAAAGTATGGAGAAGCCCCTCATCTCCCACGTGACCCGCTCCCAGGTCTGAAACCTTAAAACCTGTGCGTCCCAATGTGCGGTACTCTTTGATCCGAGGAGTTTCGGAATCAGCCGCTGCTTGTCTAGGAGAGTCAACACCTCGGCTTAGGTATCCACCGCCAATAAGACCGAAGGCTGCATTCTTAATGAAACTTCTTCTGTCAAGGCCCGCTTTTTTTCTCATATCTTCCTCCTTTTATCAGGATACGATATTTATGCAAGATATATGCCTAAAATTTCTAAAAGAGTGTTCAGATCCATGAGAATCCCGTATATACTATTTGTAAAGTCTATATGGGGAATATTTATTTCTGTTCAAATGCGGACATAAGTTGTTCGAGAATGGACATATAGTGTTAAATAATATC
>Ga0307380_10012585_pt1 | contig 10520 bp, 5 predicted proteins | sample UN3MG_FD_202239 | JGI IMG/M metagenome (GOLD analysis project Ga0307380, IMG submission 202239) | Soil microbial communities from Risofladan, Vaasa, Finland - UN-3 | ecosystem: Environmental > Terrestrial > Soil > Coastal area > Acid sulfate soil | place: Finland: Risofladan, Vaasa | collected... | reverse complement strand
TATGAGATATACAGGTCACAGGGTTATCTTGATGGTGAGATCGCACCCCTGATATTGAATAAGAACCTGTATGGGCTTGAGATCGATGACAGGGCAGCTCAGCTTGCGGATTTTGCGTTGATGATGAAGGCGAGGAAGTATAATAAGGAGCTGTTTAATAAGAAAATCTCTTTGAATCTCTGTGCTATTCAGGAAACAAGGGAAGAGTGCACTTTGAAGAAGGAGAAGTATCCTGAACTGTGCATATTGTGGGATTTCTTTATTGATGCGAAGGATTATGGGTCTATATTGAAACTGGAGATATTTGATTTTGAAAGATTGGCGAATGAGGTTGAAGTGCTGAAGAAGGAAGGTACGCTTGATTCTGTTTTTTTGGTGTCAAAATTTGAAGAACTTTTGAAGCAGGCGAAACTCATGAGCAGGAAATATGATTGCGTTGTGACGAATCCTCCGTATATGGGTTCGAAAGGAATGAATTCGATATTAAAACAGTTTGTAACAAAAAAATATCCACATTCTAAAAGTAATCTGTTTGGGGTGTTTATTGAAAAATGTCTTGGTTATACGGAGGAAGATGGTTTTACTTCGATGATTACTATGCAATCATGGATGTTTTTAAAATCGTTTGAAAAATTAAGAGTTAGGATTTTGAAGAAATATAAGATCGATACTATGGTTCATTTGGGACCACGGGCTTTTGAGCAGATTGATGGTGAAGTCGTTTCAACAACGGCTTTTGTGGTGAGGAAATAACTATGACTGCATTTATCCGATTAGTAGATTTTAATTCAAGTGAAGAAAAAGAAAAAGAGTTCTTTAACCAAAAAAACAAATTTTCTATCAATACGCAAGATGATTTTTTTAAAATTCCTGGAAGTCCAATTGCTTACTGGGTAAGTGAAAAGGTAAGGCATATTTTTTTGAAGAGTGAAACGATTGGCAAGATTGCGGATGTTAAAGTCGGTATGCATACAGGAAATAATGACTTATTTCTAAGATTGTGGTTTGAAATTGAAATAATAAAAATGGGATTAAATATACAAAATCAAGGCACACTAAATGAAAGTGAATACAAATGGCTTCCTTATAATAAGGGGGGTGAATATAGGAAATGGTATGGTAATAATAATTTCATGGTGAACTGGTATAAAAATGGAGTTGATATACACAAGTATAATAATGTTCCAATGACCTATAGAGGTGCCCCAGTACGTGCAAAAGAATATTTTTTCAGGAAAAATTTAACATGGTCATTTGTAAGCTCTTCAAGTTTTGGTGTAAGATATACACCTGAAGGATTTATTTTTGATGTAGGAGGCTCAAGTCTTTTTCCAAAAGAAATTCAATTATTAAATTACATCAGCGCTTTTCTATGCTGTAATATTGCTTTCACTTTTTTAAAAACAGTAAATCCAACCATGAATTTTCAAGTTGAAAACATCAAATCTTTACCTATTATATTCCCAAAAAATCAAGAAACAAGACAAAAAATTGACAAGTTAGCCCAACAAAACATCGACATCTCCTGCGAAGAATGGGATTCCCGTGAAACAAGCTGGGACTTCAAGAAAAACGAACTCTTGAGCCATAAAACATCAGGCAGGCTCAAAGATGCATACAACAACTATTGCTCATACTGGAAAGATAAATTCCAGAAGCTCCATGCTAATGAAGAAGAACTAAACCTAATCTTCATAGACATCTACGACCTTGCAGATGAACTCACACCTGATGTACCTTTAAAGGACGTAACCATCCTGAAAGATGAATCTGAGATCAAGGACGGAAAACTTGTGTTCGAGAGGGAAGTTATCATAAAGCAGTTCATCTCCTATGCAGTGGGCTGCATATTCGGGCGCTACTCTCCTGACAAGCCAGGGCTCATCCTTGCAAACCAGGGGGAGACCATTCATGATTTCAGGGAAATGGTGCCGGATGCCTCATTCATGCCGGATGAAGATAACATCATCCCCATACTTGAGGCTGAATATTTCCAAGACGATATCGTATCCAGGTTCAGGGAATTTCTCAAACTCACGTTCGGGAAAGAAAGCCTTGCCGAGAACCTTGAATTTATTGCCGGGGCGCTGTCGAAATCAAAGAAAGGGGAGTCGCCTGAGAAAGTGATACGGGACTATTTCCTTAAATCGTTCTTCAAAGACCACGTGAAGATGTATAAGAAGAGGCCCATCTACTGGCTCTTTACATCGGGCAAGGGCAAGGGGTTCAATGCGCTGGTGTATATGCACAGGTATGATAAGGAAACTCTGGCTAAGATGAGGACTGATTATCTGCTTGAACTTGAGGCAAAGATTGATGCGAGGATCGAGATGCTGGGGGATGAGGCTGATGTGGAGAAAGGGCGGCTTGGGAAGCAGGTTAAGGAGCTTATGGATTATGATGCGGTGCTGAATAATAAGGCGCTTCAGATGCTTCAGAGGGCTGAGATTGATCTGGATGATGGGGTTGTGGTGAATTATGCGAAGTTTGAGGGGTTGGTGGAGAAGATATGAAGTCTGAAATACAGTTTTATGATGAAATTATTATAATGGGGATTTTATCTTGCAATTAAAATCACTTCACATCAACAATTTTAGAAATATTAAAGAACTCAAAATGGATTTTTCATCGCTAACCGTGTTAGTCGGTGAAAACAATGTCGGAAAAACAACAATCATGATGGCATTATCTAAAATTCTGAGAATGGGTGAAAGTCCATATAGAGTTCGATTTTTTGATGATGATTTTTATTTTGATAAATCTACTGGTGAAAAAAGCGATGAAATCATCATTGAATTGACTTTTGACAAATTAACTGAAAATGACACAAGTGCTTTTCTTTGGGCTGGAATTGATATTTCTAAAAATGAGCTTACAATTCGCCTTGAAGCAAAGTGGGAAGATGAAAACAACGATGCGAATGTTGAGATATTTTTTGCAAGGAAGGATGATCTTGAAAATGATAAGGGCGAACCATTAAAACTTTCTCACAAAAAATATGTTCCATTTTATTATATCGATGCGTACAGAGACATATGGAGAGAAACACAATCTTCAAAAGGGGATTTAAAACAAATTTTTAAAGATTACAATAAGCACTATCTTAAACCACTAAGCACCCAATGCACCCTATGTATAAAAAATATTGATTTGTACTTAAGTGAAAATAAAGAAACAGAATCATCTGATTTGTTAGTTCTTTTAATTAGCATAAAACAGTGTATAAGTAATCTCTTAAATTGCAATGAAGAATCTGTTAAAAGTATCACTTTGGAAATAGAAGATAATAATTCTAAATTAAATGAGGTTGTTTGTGCAAATTTGAATGATGAACAATTATTTAATAAAATTCTGATTAATATTGATAATATTATCAAAAAAATAAGTATTTCTGAAACTATAGATGATTTGCAATATAAGATAAATAGTTTACAAGGTATTGAAAAAATAAAAAAGAATCTACAGGAAAATTTGTCGATATTTGTCCCTGAAAGTCAAATTGATATTGATCTCGCAAAAATTGATGAATCAACTCTGCTAGATGAAAACAATGTTTCATTAGACAATTTTTCAATATTAAAACAAGGAAGTGGATTTCAGGGATCTTTTGTAATAGCCTTGAAATTAAGTAGGTTATTAAATCATATAATATTTTCCGAAGATAATGTGAGAAATTTGATAATCGCAATTGAAGAACCTGAAGCTCACATGCACCCACATTTACAGCGAAGTCTCATTAAAAGATTAAAGCACAAGCAGCAAAAATTAATTGATTTGGGTTATGATATTCAATTTATAATCTCAACACATTCACCTTCAATTTTATCGCAAATCGATAAATCTGAAATTTCACTAATAAAAAAAGATGGTGGTATGTGTAAAGCAATCCGATTTGGTGAAGACTTCATGGAAGAGATTAAAAAATCCATGTCAGAGGACAAAATAAAACACTTTGATAACCTTTTCAGATTATATCCCGAAATTTTCCTCTCAAAAGGTGTGATTATCGTTGAAGGTGAAACCGAATTTGGCGCGATACCTGAATTTGCCAAAAAGATGACAAATTTCGATTTGGATGATTTAGGACTATCATTGATAAATGCTGGAAGTAAAAATACAGTTAAACCACTTTATCTTATATTGAATAAATTCACAAAATGTGTAGCTATTCGTGACAATGAAGGTGCAAATAATGACGAAGAATTGATTGAATCTGAACATGAAAGGTACTATAAAACAGAATCTGTTGATTATGAAGAAGAAATTGTACATTCTGTGGACAGTTTAAAACTAATAAAAATTTTATTACAGATATATCCAGATGATTCTGGAAATATATATTTGGATTTATTAAGGAAACATGTTAAAGAAACACAAACAATGGATGCCAAAGATATAATATCGAATTGGGATTCTATAAATTTCAAGCCTTTCATCGATGCCACAAGTAGTACAATTGAAAAGGATTTAATTAAAACTTTAAAAGATAAATGTAAATCATCTTTAATCGCATCTATCATTTGTGCACAATTAGATGAGAATGATATTCCAATGTCTTATAATAAAATGTTGCTCAGTGCAAAGGAGATGGTGCTTTCTGAGTGATGACCGATCTCAACAAAATGCAATTTATCATCCAGTAGATTCGTCTCTTTTTGTAACTGCACCTCCTGGATACGGTAAAACATATGTTATGACTAAAAGAATTGAATATTTAATTTCAAAAGGGTGTATAAAACTTCCAGATAAATTATTAGCTTTAACATTCTCTAATGCTGCCGCTGATGAAATGAAAAAACGCATCATGAAAAGTATTCCAAATTGTGATAAATATATAGATATAATGAATTTTCATACTTTTGCATACAATATATTACGTTCCTATGGAAATTATTTAGATATTAATAGATGCTTTACAATAGTAAATGAAAAAAAGAAAACAGAATACAAAATGGAATATTATAAAAATACCTCCTCTATTGCTGATATTTGGAATCAGGAATTAAACTTTTTATCAGATTATAGTGATTGGTACAACAAGAAATATTTGCAAGGAAAAAGCGATTTTTATAAAGATGTTCATCATGAAGAAATGTTTGAAGATTTGCGTTCATCTATGAACCAAAAATTCATAGATAAAAATCATCTCGACTTTGATTATTTATTATTTAAAGCGATAGAACTACTGCAAAGCAATGAAAACATAAAGACTCTTTTTTTTAACAAATATCCAATTTTATTAGCAGATGAATTTCAAGATACGAATTATGTTCAATATACCTTATTTAAAGAATTGGCAACTAACTCAAATAAATCTAAAAAAAAAGTTTATGTTGTAGGAGATAAAAGACAAGCTATAATGAAATTCCAAGGAGCAAATCCTGATAATATTGATTTGTTGATACGGGATTTTAGTTGTGAAGAAGTAGAATTAAATCAAAATCATCGAACCGATTCTGAACAAATACTTAACATCACAAATAAACTAAGGGATTCATCTTTTTCATCTATCAATGCTGAACATCGAATCTATATAAATGAGACAGTTGAAGATGAGATGTCGAAAATTGCAGAAACTGTTTCTAAATTCACAAAAGCAAACATAAATGCCCACAATATCTGTATCCTATTCCCTCAAAAGAAAACAGCACATCCGATTAAAAAAAAATTTGAGAACGAATCAATTGATTATATTGATATAACTGATTTTAAAATGGACTCTATTGTTGAAAAATACTCAAATTTGATTGAAGGTATGGAAAACTACATTGAAAACAATTACAACAAAAAATCTGTAAAAATATTGGTAAGTAAATTAATTAATAAATATTATCCTAATCAATCAGATGACATAGTGTTATCTACTATCCTAAGTTTTTCTGCGGCATTTGACAAAGGACATTTATCACAAATGGAAGTTTGGAAGCGATTACAAGAATTTTATAACTATTTGCAGATGGAGATTGATTGGACACACCTTATAAAATCAAACATTAAGAATAAAGTTTATTTATCTACGATTCATGCTTCTAAAGGATTAGAATTTGATTATATTTTCATGCTTGGTATTGTAAATTATAGACTCCCCTATCATAGTTTTTGTTGGCCTTGTCAGGACTTTAATAACTCTGAAAAAGGAGACATTTCAGAATCACAAGATTTGTTTTATGTAGGTGTTAGTAGAGCAATCAAAGATGTCATTTTCTTTTATAGTAAACAGGACGAACAAAATTCAAAATTCAGAAAAATAAGTTGTGTTTTTAGTGATTTAGTAGAATCGATTAAATTTATTGATTATGGCGAAAATGAATATGATTGTAATCATGAAGAAATAAAACAAATGTTATGTAAACCAAGAATTTCTTGAGATTTTGAAAATTGAATTATAGTTATCTTACTAACGATTGAAAACATAAGAACATATCAAATATTGAGGATCTCCAAAATGAGCAACAAAAAATTATTCATCAGAACTTAAAATCAATACACGCTCTTAAATCAAAAATATGAATCTATCAGACCCCTTTATAACAGGAGAATCAGAAACCGTCGAATTCAAAGAAAAAATCGATGAACGAACCATCGAATCAATAGTAGCTTTTTCCAACACAAAGGGCGGCATAATTTTCATAGGCGTATCTGATAAAAATATCATCAAGGGCATCAAAATCGGAAAAAAACCATCAACCATTGGACAAATCAAATATCTCAGAGCACAGACCCCCACATAATCCCGGAACTGAGACGACAGATTGATAGTGGATTCTATATACAAACACAGGTGGAATAAATGACTAACTCGATTACTCAAATGATCGCCATGCCTGAAGGCAAAACCCTGGAGTTCAAGCAAGACCTCTCTTCCCCCAAAAATATGCTCAAAACCCTGGTGGCTTTTGCCAACACTGCCGGTGGGCGCTTGATAATCGGAGTGGAGGACGATTCAAAAGAAGTGATAGGTGTTAGTGATCCACTTGATGAAGAAGAGCGCATATGCAATTTAATCGCTGACAGTATTAAGCCACGATTGGTTCCCAATGTGGAACTGATCTCCTTTGAGAACAAAACTTTGTTAGTTGTGGAAGTGTATCCCAGCGGGTCTCGCCCTCATTGTTTAAAAAGTGAAGGATCAACTGATGGTGTTTATGTTCGTTTGGGTTCTACGAATCGAAAGGCTGATCGGGAGCTTATTGCAGAGCTTAAACGAAGTGTTGCAGGTACATCATTCGATGAGCAGGCTCTTCCAGACCGGACTGTGGATGACCTGGACTTTGAAGCTGCAGCTGTTTGCTTTGAACGGCATCGGAAACTGATGAAAAATGAACTGGAATCCCTGCGTCTCGTTGTGAAATATCAGGGGCATCTGGTCCCTACGGTGGGCGGCATGTTGTTGTTCGGCAAGGACCGTGAGCTGAACTTTCCCGATGCATGGATACAATGCGGGCGATTCATTGGGAAAGACAAAGCAGATATTTTCGATCATATTGATATCCATGACCACCTACCCATAGCAGTTGAAAAGGTTATGGAGTTTTTCAAGAAACATGCCATGCGTGGAGCTGACTTCTCTGAACTGCGGCGCAAGGACGTATGGAGTATTCCCCTGACGATTCTGCGTGAAGCTGTGGTGAATGCCGTTGTCCACGCAGACTATTCACAAAGAGGTGCTCCCATAAGGATAGCCTTTTTTGATGACCGCATCGAGATAGAGAATCCTGGCATCCTGCTTCCCGGTATGACCGTTGAGGATATGCTCCAGGGTGTATCCAAGATACGCAACCATGTTATTGCCCGCGTGTTCAGGGAACTTGACCTGATAGAGCAATGGGGCAGTGGTGTTCGCCGCATGTTTAAAGAAGCAGAGGCTCTCGGGCTTCCCCAACCTGAGATAATTGAAGTGGGAATGCGGGTCAGGCTCATTGCCTATCTGGCAAAACCCATTGAAATTGAAACAACTGTCCCCATCACGGCTGAAGTTGAGTCACGGCTAAAGTCACGGCTAAAGTTACGGCTAAAGTCACAACTTGCGGCTAAAGTACTTATTCTCCTGACCAAAGGTGAAGCAAGCAAAGCTGAACTTGCTCTTGGATTGGGTCATAAGACCGTCTCCGGGGAACTTCATAAGCAAGTCAGGAACCTTCTGGAACTCGATTATATTGAGATGACAATCCCCGATAAACCCCGCAGCAGCAAGCAGAGATACCGCCTGACTGCTAAAGGTAAGGCATTCTTATCAAAAGAAACTGAAGGAGGCGAAGAATGAGCACTTTGTTCCTCTTCTCTTTTGAAAAACTTCGTGAAGTAGCACCAGGTATGAACATTGGCACTATGTTGAAACTATATCGGCATCAGGCTGGGACCAAGTCGGGACCAAGCAGGGACCAAGTAGCAGTCCAGTCACCAACCCAGCAACTGATCCAGTTATCGACCCAGCTACCGACACAGTTGAATAAGACCGTTTTTTCGGAACAAGTAATCAAGTATGATACTGAACTTATCGAAAGATGGGGCAGCGGGATGGAAAAAATACAACAACACTGCCTCGATGCCCGGCTTCCTGAACCCACATTTGAGGAATATCTCCGCAGCCTGAACCTGAATGAAAGGCAGATCACAAACAAAGAATATCAGGAAATTTGCAATACATCTAAAAGAACTGCTTCAGGGGATTTGTTAGATCTTGTATCATCGGGAATTTTTGAGCAAATCGGCACCACTGGGACTGGTACCACTTACATTCTAAAGGGGCCACAATGGGGCCATAATGGGGCCAAAGGCGCCAAAACATATAAAATTCATACATAGGTCGAAACATGCAAAACATAGAAAAGACAATCCAGAGCATACTTAAAAAGTTCGAAGTACCGTATGAATATGAAAAAAGAAAGATCGTTTTCTGGTACGACAAGGACAAAACAGTTGATACTGAGGAAGAATTTGATGATATCAGGACTGCGCTTGCTAATAATGAAAAACCTATAAAATTACATATCCTCAACAACAACTTCTTTGAAACAAAGAAACTCCTTGAATACGACGACAATGAATCCAATTATCTCATATATTCACCTGAATCAGAACGAGACACTCAATCCAACTGGCTGCTTGATATAGAACTTTATTCATCCAGATTTGAAAACAGCAAGATATCAGATATAAAAAGTGAACTCGGTATTGAAGGTTACGACCTCGATAAATTACTGGATACATATTCCAGATTCTTTGATAATAAAAAAAGGGTTTCAGCATTCAAAAGATTTGATCAGAAAAACTGGAATGAAGACAAAATAATATTAGGAATGCTTGCTGCACTTTCAGGCTCTTCCGCTATTGACCATAAAGAGATTATAAGAAATTTGCTGATTGGTTCACTCAATGAAGAACAAAACACAATATGGGGCAATATCGAAAAGTTAGGCCTTGAGAATGCTCTATGGGATATGATAGGCCGAAGATTTGGATTTTTTGCCGAACATCCCACCCTAAAAAAATTATTCCTGAGCTTCATCATTACTCACATCGACAGGAATGGAAGTGTCGCTCTGGAATCCTACAAACAATATATCAACAGACAGAGCAACGAATGTGAAATATTTATCAGGGGATGGATGGACCATTCAAAAGACTCTCGGAATTTTGATAATTACTGCCAACAATTGCTTGAAGCCGAGGAACATAAACTTGAAGAAAGTCTGACATCATTGCTCAACAAACACGAAGTAGAAGACTATGTTGAAGTCGAATCTATCGATGTCATTGACAGGAATATCATTCGTAATATCGTCACGAAACTTGCTGATGACACCAATGATTTCGAAAAATATCTTGATTGGATCAATAATAGAAAAACAAAACACTGGTATCAATATTTCGGGAACATCTATTGTGCTCTTGAAAATGCTATCAAGCTCCATCAGTTCTCAAAAGAGATTGAACACGAAGGTATCAATGAGCAGAGTCTGAATGAACTCTTCAAGGGTTATGTGAATGGGTACTATCTTATCGATTACTACTACCGCAAGTTCTATTACCACTTTGATAAGGACAGTGAGAAAGAGATACTCAAGAAAGATATCAAGGACATTGTCGAAAATCTCTATGGCAAAATGCTAGATAAACTTCTTACTCGATGGAGCGACCTGATCGGCACAGAGCTTGAAGATACATGGAACATCGAACTTATCGATAACCAGAGCAAATTTTACGATATCTATGTAGACAATATCATTAGAAAGAATGACAGGGACAAAGTAGCTGTTATCATTTCTGATGGATTGCGATACGAAACAGCAGTCGAACTAAAAGATGTGATTAACAAAAGCTCAATAGGCACTATCGAATTAAAAGCAATGGCCAGCTCACTTCCATCATATACAAAACTTGGAATGGCAAGCCTGCTGCCGCATAAGAAACTCGAATACAGGAACAATCATATCTTTGTGGATGGAATTGATTCAGAAGGAACTGAAAGCAGGGGTAAGATCCTGTCAAATTGTGTAAGCGATTCTAATGTATTTAAG
>Ga0307380_10012584_pt1 | contig 10520 bp, 5 predicted proteins | sample UN3MG_FD_202239 | JGI IMG/M metagenome (GOLD analysis project Ga0307380, IMG submission 202239) | Soil microbial communities from Risofladan, Vaasa, Finland - UN-3 | ecosystem: Environmental > Terrestrial > Soil > Coastal area > Acid sulfate soil | place: Finland: Risofladan, Vaasa | collected... | reverse complement strand
AGGACATATAGTTTCAATGATACATTAGGTCGATTAAAAGGTATTGCTTTTGAGAAGATTTATGATAAACTAGATCAGGAAAACATCATGACAATAGGCGACAAAACCGATCAATATATTATTGACTTCAATAATCGTTTATCATCAATACAGCACATTTCTCCTTTGTGTTCATGTCTGGTATTCCCACTGTTAGCCAAGATTACACAGATTTCATATGTGCATTTCAAGACAATCTCTCCTGAGCATTCTGCAGTTTTATCATATTATCTAAATAAGCTATTAGAGAAAACATTCAAAGCAGAATACAAAAGTCTGTTTGCATTATTAGATTTCTATCCTGAATCTCAACCATCATTGAGCACAACATATAAGATCAAATCGATCCATGAATTTATTGATATTCAGGATAAGACAAAAGACTTTTTCGGGTTCAATACCAAGATTCCGCCCCATAAAATTATTTGTCATTTCGTCGGACGTGTTTCGAGAATCAATTTCAAAAATCTATTGACAGGGCAGAAATTGTCGGGTATTCCGTTGAGTAAAGTGGAAACAGACATGGTTCATTTCTATACCTTGTTATTCGCTGGAAAACTGCAGTCCAAAGTTGATGAAATGATTCAACTTATGAACGCGGATTTCTAGTTGGTTAATAATTCGGGGGATCTTTTATCCTTTCTACCCCCGAATTATTTTTTTGCCAAATAAATTTTTAGAACAAAATAACAAATATAGTGTGCTAATTGCTAGGAGGATTTTAATATGTCAAAAGAAAAAAACAAACAAGGAACTCAACACCTTGAAGAGCTAATAAGAACAGTTAGTGATCATCTACTTACCAAAGAGGAAAAAATTGGATATATCATGAACCCAGAACTAAAACAAAGATTATACGGAAAATTTCCTAAATGTTTTATTTCATTGAAAAAAATGGGTAGGGATACATCAGCATATTTACTTCCACTATGTAACAGGGCTGGGATTATTGACCCTGAAGTTATACAAATATCATATACTGCAGTTGGTAAACTATTAAGTGATTCCAGTGGAATGTACGATATAAATGATCTACAAACTATTCTTGATAAATTGGATAGGTTAAAAGCAAGATATAAAAAAACTGTGCCGAAACCTCCCCAACAAGCTGGACGAAAAGCAGTTGTTACAAGAATGTTTAAAAACATCAAAACTCATCTAAAGAACATTGAAGTTGGGCCAAAGGAAGATGACTAAATGAAATTACAATTCTTGGATGTAAATAAGTTTGCCAGTGGTTTGATCCCTGTGACAAGTACTGAGATAAAAACTCGAGCAGGTGAGTTACATCCTGAAGGATTATTCAGTGAAAAAATATTCGGAGTTGAGGGAACATTAACCCGAAACAAAAAATATTCATATATCAAACTTAATACGGAAGTTGTCCATCCTGCTGCATATAAGCTATTGATAAGAATTGATAGACGATTGGAAAAGATGTTTAATACAGAACAATCATACTCATTAGATTCAAATAATATGCTTGTATTAGATAATGACAATGGAGTATCCGGCATCCATGAATTTATTAAGATGTATCCAAAGCTTATTTTAAAAGGCGGAACATCTGCCAGGGATAAAATCATTCAAGTATTAAAAGACTCTTATAAACAAGGTTCATTGTTTATTGACAAACTTCCTATAATTCCTCCCGAACTGAGACCTTTATTTGAGGATGAAACAGGGAATTTAGATTGGGATGAAATTAACAATATCTACTTGAATATTATGCGTAAAGCATCACAGATTAAAAGTGTTGGACCCGGAAGTGCATTATTTTCTTTGCTTAATTTCTATCTCCAAAATGCAGTAAACGATCACGATCAATTCGTGAGAAGTAAGATTTCAAAGAAACATGGTCTTATCCGAGAAAACATGTTGGGTAAACGTGTTGACTTCTCTGCTCGTGGCGTTATTACACCTGGTCCAAAACTAGATGTGAATCAAATTGGCGTTCCATTAAGAATGGCTGTATCATTATTTGAACCTTTCCTTATGCATTATTTGTTATTTAATAAAAAATATCCCTATAAAGGTCAACTTGAAATAGAGATCAAAGAATATATGGATGCTGAGGTATCAGTCGACACAATCAAACGTCTTGTTAAGTCCATAAAATTGGGGGATAAAACTCCTCCAGGTTTAACACGGTTAGTATTTGATGCGTGTGAAATTGTAATGAAGGATAGAGTGGTTATTGCAAAACGTGACCCTGCACTTCAAGATGGGTCATATCGAGCATTCAACCCTATATTAATTGAAGGAGATACAATTCAAATATGTACACTTCAGGTTGGAACATTTAATGCTGACTTTGATGGTGACCAAATGGCGTTGTTTCATCCTCTAACAAAACAGGCTCAGCAAGAAGCTAAAGATAAAATGATGAGAGGTCCGGGTAGTAAGCACAGTAGTTATGTTAATTATGAATTAGGAAAAGAAATGATTGTTGGTCTTTACACAATGACCAAGGATGTGAAGTATGCAAAATCTCCTGTTGCTGTCACCCCCGAAATGATAGAAAAAGGGACCGATCCTTATATTCCTGTAAAATTCAGGGGCCAAAACACCACGCTCGGAAGAGCAATATTCAATGAAGCGTTTCCATCATCATTTCCATTTGTTGATAAATTAATAACAGATAAAGTTGTCAATGGAATGATTCCGATTATTATTGAAAAGTATGGAGAAGACGTGGCGATCAAGGTGTTTTCAAAGCTTGAAAAAATAGGGTTTAAGTTTGCAACAATTATGTCTCCAACTATCACATTGGATATGATTCAAATGCCTGATAGTATATTAAGAATAAAAGCAAAAATACCAGGATCATCTCCAGAAGAAGCAGCAAAGTTAATTGATGAAGCAAATAAACTTATGATAAACCATTTAAAAGATACTGGTTTGTATGATCTAATGGAGTCAGGAGCAGGAAAGGGATGGAGTCAACCATCACAAATTTTGATTGCTAAAGGTGTTATTGCAGACCCAAAAGGAAATCTTCTTCCCCCTATTGAAGGTTCATTTTCAGATGGGTTGAAAACAACTGAATATTTTGCAGCTGCATCTGGTGCTAGAAAAGGCATGGCTGACCGTGCCTTGAATACAGCAACAACCGGTTACTTTACAAGACAATTAGTATATGTTTTGGGTCCAGCAGAAGCCAGCGCAACAGTTCGTGATTGTAAAACAAAAAGACACTTAACGCTTAGATTAACTCCTGATATGATTGGCCGACTAACAGGTAGATATGTCATAAGACCAAATGGAACTCTTGATCTATTCGATAAGTCAAAGTTTAAAGCTGGAGATACAATCAGATTAAGAACACCTATATTTTGTGAGTCTAAGAAGTTTTGTCATACATGTTATGGTAAAATGCTCCAAAGACATAAAACACCATATGTTGGAATCCTTGCAGGTTCATTGATTGGAGAGCGTGGAACACAGTTAATTATGCAAACGTTCCATACTGGCGGAGCAGCAACATTGGTCGATCATGATATCGTACAGGAAATATTAGATAATGATCCTTTGATTGAAGTTGACCTAAAAAAATATTTGAGCCAGGTTGATAATAAGTTGCTTGTAAATAAAGATACAAAACTCACGATAGATATGTCGAACTATGAATTGAATAATAACATTCAAATTAATGACGATCATATATGGGTTAATCATCTTCTTTCAAGAGTTGAATTTTCAGATACTATATTTAACTTGATTCTTGATTATCCTGTTCATGTCAAAAAAGTTAAGATGGAAATGGTTGGAAAAGACTATTTAACATTTAAATATCTCTCAAATGATATTCTACTTGAAGTACCATTACAAACAGTAGAAATTAAAGAACAAGTAAACTATGTTAATCGTTTGCTTGGTGGTAAAATTGTATTTAAAGACCCTTCGCACATGCTTAACAAGGTAATGAAAGTATATGGTGGAAGAATATCAAATCTTGATTTGTGCCATTTTGAAGTGCTAATCTCACAAGTATTGAGAGATAAAGCAAATCAAACATTGCCTGCAAGATTAGGAAAAAAATGGGATCCAATAATGATGAATATAAAAAATGCTGTATTTTCATCTGGGTTTATCCAGGGATTAGCTTTCGAGAACATAAATAAGGCGATAGAAACAGGACTAATTTCAGAGGGAGATATTGAACCTTCAATTCTTGGCAAGCTGATAACAGGTGAGGTAATTGATAAATGATATGTGAGTATGGATGTAATAGAGAAGGAATCTATTACTTTAAAAGAGTTAATAAATGGTGCTGTAGTAAAAATGTAAGTCAATGCCCATATATAAAAGAAATTATAAAAGAAAAAGCGCGCGGACGAAGTCCCTGGAATAAAAATAAGAAAAATATATACTCACAACAAACTTTAAAAAAAATGCGAGAGGCAAAAATTAATATTTATAATGGAGAAAATAATCCAGCATATGGAAAACCCGGATATTGGAAAGATAAAACGAGATCTTATCATAGCAAAATTATGAAAGGGAAGGTTGGATATTGGAAAGGTAAAAAAAATATACTAAAAAGAAAAACAATAAAAGAATGGATAAAAGACTATCCTCTATTTGGTAAAATTGAAAAAATGAGATATAATCCAGATAAACCTGGAGAAAGAGAAATTCAAGTTCACTGTAAAAATCATAACTGTAAAAACTCAAAAGAACAAGATGGGTGGTTCACACCAACCAGAACACAATTTCAAGAAAGGTTACGAAATATTGAAATATCTAGTTTGGATAATTCATATTTTTATTGCTCAAACAAATGTAAACAAGAATGTCCATTATATAATTTAAAATCAGATCCTTTTAAAGAAAATAATATAGTTTATACAAATGCGGAATACAGCCAATTCAGAGAATATGTTTTGGAAAGAGATGAATTTCAATGTCAATACTGTGGAGAAGAAGCGGATCATGTTCATCACGAAAGGCCACAAAAAATAGAACCATTTTTTGCACTTGATCCTGATTTAGCGTGGTCTGTTTGTAAAGAATGTCATTATAAATATGGGCACAAAGACAAATGTTCGACCTCCAATTTAGCAAATTTAATATGTAAGGAGAAATATGCTACAATATAAATCGTTAATACAATATACAAGAGTTGTTGATGGTGTAAGGTTTCCGCAAGATTTAAATGAACCATTTCTACTTGTATATTTTTCTGAAAACTCTACGTTTGTAAACGACTATTCAAAGTTGAATATAAGACGTGTTGATCTAAGACACGTTGTTATTCCTATAACCAGAATCCCTTTAACAAGGCTTACACCTGAATTAAGAAATCAATATAAACAAATACAAATGTTGGCGTATAACTCAAATATGAAATATCCAACAAACAAAAACCTTTTATACGACACTACATACTTTACACAAACGGTTGATAAAACTTATGAACCTACGACTTATAGACAGAGAGCTGGCTTCTTAATTCAAAATCTTCTAAGGGCATCATTTCAGGACTTTGCAGATAATTATAAAAAGATTTTGATTTATTCAATTGACATAACAAAACCGGTTAATTCATTTGTCAACAGAAAAGTATTTGCATTAATCAAGCAATTAAAAGAAAACGATATTTATTTTGATGATTTAATTCTTGTTATTGTAGATGAAAGTTCTGCTAGATATAGACAATTGATTAGAGATAAGTCATATAAATTTGGTAGAGTTATTCCATATTTAAGAAGTATAAAAATCCAAAATACAGAAGAAGAGAAACAAGAAGAAATAAAACAAGCAACAGTAAAAGTTATGAAAAGCATTGCTCCTAATATAGAAAAACCAGAAGGAGTAAAATCTGCAGTTCAAGATTATTTGAAAAAACATCCACAAAAAGCAGAAGAATTACAAAATGATGAATTGAGTGCAGATGATGTTGATAGATTAACAGTTGCATCAATTCTTTATAAAGCAAGTGGTAATCTAGAAAAATCAAATAGACTTGCGGCTAACATTCCTGCAATAAATGTAAAAACAGCTGTAAAGAAAGTCAGTAAACAATATGAAGATGATTTACTAAAGAAACAACCTTCTGTTGATCTTAGCGAGTCTGTTGTTGTACAAACTCAAAATGTTCCTCAACGTGTTGATGGAAAAACTCCTGAGCATATTTTTGCTAAGCGTAGAGTTGATTTTGAAACAAACTTGAGAAAGGATATGATCAATGCGTTTAAAGTTTTAGAGGGTAGAGATATTCCTCTTAAGTTTGACTCAATATCAGTTAAACCAAAACCTCAAAAACCTGGAGAACTATCACAATCAGATGAGGCAACTCTATCAATTAAATTGAAAGATGCTAAGGGTCGAGTTCAGGAAGTTAATTTAGATATTCCAAGAATTGATCCCAACACAGGAACATTTAGAGTCAATGGAAAACGTAAATGCTTAATCAATCAAATTGTTTTGAATCCAATTAGTTTTCCTAAAGAGTATGACTCAAAATTTGAAAGTTCTTATTCAAGTTTTCATATTTATAGTAAGAGAACTAAACGACTAAAATATTTAGAATGTTATATGGGTTCATTCAAATTACCGTTTATGATCCTTATATCATTCAGTTTCGGTTTTGCAGAAACTCTAAAACAATATGGTATTTCATATAAAATTGTTGAAGAAAAACCCACTGGAGAGGGATATTTTACAAAAGTTCCTAGTTCTTATCTAGTTTTTGAAAATGTTAATAGTGAATTGAAAGAGGAACTTGTTTCATCATTTATTAATGCAAACATTGATCAGTATGAAGTTGATATAGAAAAAAATAAGTTTCTATCAAAAGAATACTTCAACGATCTAATTATTAAAATGACAGGGCGTGTGGATTCTACTTATCTAATCACAAATAACCTTGAAAACATTGTTGATCCTATTGTTAGACAAGTTCTTATCAATCAACAATTACCATTTGAACTTCCTATGATTATGCAGTATATGGCAAATAAATGTGTAATAGGTTATGTTCAAGATAGAAATGATATTACACACCAAAGAATTAGAAATTCAGAGTTGCTTGTTCACTTGGCTCAAAAACAATTATTAAAAGCATATACTGAATATCGTGAGCAATACTTAGCTGGAAATAAAGATGCGGTATTGAATGTTCCTGAAAATGTTGTAATGACACAATTTTCAAACCTTGAGATTGTTCAGGATATGGAATATGCAAACCCTCTTGAAGAGATGGCAACTATCACAAAGATTTCGCCTGTTGGTAAATCGGTTGGTGGTATCCCTGATAAACAAGCAGTTCAACTTGATGCCCGAAATGTGCATCCGACATACTACGGAAACATTGACCCACTTGATACAGCGGAAGGTGGAAATATTGGTATTACACAACAATTAACCGTTGATGCATATATTACATCCGCTCGTGGACTGTTTGGTCAAAAACCAATGAAAGATAGCGAGAGATCTGGTATTCTTTCAACATCTGCAGCAATGGTCCCTTTCATTGAAAACAATGAAGGTGCTCGTATTATCATGAGCTGTAATCAAGCAAAACAGATGTTACCATTAAAAAATCCTGAACCTCCAATTGTTCAATCTGGATATGAGTCGCTTTTGACAAATACCCTTTCAGATAGTTTTATTAAACGTGCACCTTGTACAGGTAAAATTGGAACTGTTACAGATCATTATATTGATATTGAATGTAGCAAAGGAAAAAAACAAAAGATTGACATTTCTCCAGTACAGTTGAGATCTGGTGTTGGTAAAAATACATTGAGTACATTCAAACCAGTTGTTGTTAAAGGACAGAGTGTAAAAGAAAAACAAATTATTGCTGAAGGTGGTTGTATCTCTGGAGGCACTATAGCACTCGGTAGAAATTTGGCTGTTGCATATCTTCCTTATAAGGGTTACAATTTTGAAGATGGTCTTGTTATAAATGAACGGTTGGTTGAGCAAGATAAATTGACATCCTTACATGGACTTGATATTGAAGCTCTTGTAGATGCCAAAGACAGGATTGCTTTTATTACGGAGATTGGAGCAGAGACTCAAAAGGGAGAGCCTCTATTCAGAAAATACCCTGGTGATATTGATGAATTGCTTGGATATGATGAAGATGATGAAGATGTTGATACTTATGATGGTCAAATAATCATTAAAAGTCCTGGCGGTCGTGTTGTTGATATTGAAGTCTTTGCTAATGTTAGTACTGACAAGTTTCCAATGTTAAAAGACTTGGAAGCCAGAACCAATAGAAAAACAAAAAAGCCAGAAAAAGAAAAGTACACTCAACGAGGCATATCTATCAAAGGTATTAGAATTCTATTTAGAATTGAGCAGGCACTTAAAATTGGTTTGGGTGATAAGTTATGTAATAGATATGGCAACAAAGGTATCGTTTCTTTAATTGAATCTGATGACCTAATGCCAAAAACTCCGTGGGGCGAGTCATTAGATATCATTCTGAACCCTCTCGGGGTTATTAGTCGTATGAACATGGGACAGATATATGAGATGTACTGTGGATTAATCTCTCGTTTTATGGCTGATAAGATATCAAAGGGAATGACACAAACTCAGGCAGTTGCATTATTTAGTGTTGTAATGAAAGGCCTCGATACTTCTCCAAATGCAAAATTCAGTACACAGTTTATTAATAATTTAAAGAAATTGTCAAGTCAACAATATAATAAAATGGCTGCACAAATAAAACAATCAGGATATGTGCCAATGATAATGCCACCATTTCAAGCACCAACATATAAGCATATTATTCCTGTATTGAAAAAATTGGGATTGAAGTCTGGATATAAATTAAAGCTTCCAGAGTTTAATACCTCAACAAGAACAGAAGTTCCTTTTGGTTATTTATATATGGCTAAATTGGAACACATCGGTGAAGCCAAAGCTCATTCAAGATCAACTGGTCCTATGGTTGGAAAGATTGGTCAACCTACTGGTGGAAAAAGCAGAGAAGGTGGACAAAGAATGGGTGAAGGTGATACATGGGCTCTAGCGTCTTATAACTGCCCGATTTTATTATCTGAATTTTTCGGTCCAATGTCTGATGATATAGTAACAAAAAATGAAATACTAACAGAAATTATTCAAACTGGAAGTGCAGATTTTAGACCGACAAAAGCTTCACCAACAAAAGATTTACTAAATGCATATTTTACATCAATGATGTTAAGGGGATAAAAAATATGATATTATGTGACTATGGTTGTGGTCAAGCGGCTTTTTATCATTTTAAAAATGGAAAATGGTGTTGTAGTAAAAATATTTCTCAATGTCCATATGTAAGAAGAAAATCAAGTGAACGCGCTAAAACGAGAGTTGGTGAATTAAATCCATTTTATAAAAAGAAACATACTAAAGAATCTATAAAATTAATGAGTGATAATAGAAAAGGAATATTGACTGGTAAAGACCATCCATTGTATGGGAAAAATCTAAGCAAGGAAACAAAAGAAAAAATAAGCAAATCAAATAAAGGAAAATGTAAAGGAAAAATACCATGGAATAAAGGTAAGACTTATGAAGAACTATATGGAAAAGAAAAAGCAAAGCAATTAAAAAATCAACATAGTAATAAAATGAAAAATAGAATTCCGTGGAATGAATTTACCATTGAATATATTCAAGAATATCATCCTTTATTTTTTAGAATAGAACAAATAAGATATAATCCAAAAAAATTAGATACAAAAGAAATACAAGCACATTGTAAAAATCATAAATGTAAAAATTGTAAAGAACAAGGCGGTTGGTTTACTCCAACTAAAATCCAAATAGATGAAAGAATAAGACAAATCGAAAGTATATATGGGCAAGGTGGATGTTATTTTTATTGCTCAGATAAATGTAAAAATGAATGTCCTCTTTATAATTTAAGAAGCGACCCATTTCAAAAAATTAAATCCAGTTCATTTTATACATATGAAGAATATATCACATTTAGAAAATATGTATTAGTGAGAGATAACTATATTTGTCAATATTGTGGTGAAAAAGCAGAACATGTTCACCATGAAAGGCCACAAAAATTAGAACCATTTTTTGCACTTGACCCAGATTTAGCTTGGAGTGTTTGTAAAGATTGTCATTATAAATATGGACACAAAGATGAATGCTCAACTGGTAATCTATCAGCAATAGTTTGTGGGCAAAGGGGATAAAAAAGATAGGATCACTTATATTTTCAAGTTCTATATATATTAATAAATGAAACTAAAGCACTATTAACAATTTTATTAGGAGACTATATAATGAGTTTAATTAACAATTATCTTAAAAATTTACAGGAAAGAAGAACGTCTGTTTCCGCTGGTACTATCATGTATCATGGTTCTAGAACTCAAAATTTGAAAGTTATAGATCCTAAAGAATGGGTAGATGCATTAAGAAAAGCTCATATGGCAACAGTTTGGGCTTCTTGGGATAAAGCATTTGCAGCTATGTTTTGTATTGACTGGAGAAAGGATATTGAACATATTTTC
>Ga0307380_10012582_pt1 | contig 10521 bp, 9 predicted proteins | sample UN3MG_FD_202239 | JGI IMG/M metagenome (GOLD analysis project Ga0307380, IMG submission 202239) | Soil microbial communities from Risofladan, Vaasa, Finland - UN-3 | ecosystem: Environmental > Terrestrial > Soil > Coastal area > Acid sulfate soil | place: Finland: Risofladan, Vaasa | collected... | reverse complement strand
TCATCAATAACGACAACCGGGACCAGTCCCATGTTTCCTATTCTTTCCAAAACATCGTTCATTACAGTCCTCCTTAAAATTTATTTATCCAATATTTAGGCTCTCTGCCCTCAAGCACATCTCTTATATTACAGGCTGCTTTTGTCTTTAGCTCTATAATTGCTTCTTGTGTATTAAACCCGGTATGGTCGGTTAAGACACAGTTATCCAATTTCTTCAATGGACTATCCTGCGGGAGCGGTTCTTCCCATCAAATGTTGTTAGATGTATAGTTTCATTTGAATACTCTTCAAGTTCTATCAAAGACGGATGTGCAATATTTCTTATATCTATATAATTAATTATTTTTGTAGCAATATTTAAGAATTTTAATCCTAAGCTATATTTCTTATTATTTGGATTCATCTTAACAAAATTATATTTTAATAAAGTTCTTAAAAGTCTATAGATTGTGCTTTTATCTATATCTAATTTATCAGCAATATCTTTAAGTCTTAATTCACTACTTTTTTCTAATAAATCAATTATTTTAAAAACCTATTTAAATTTTTCATAAATATTCCTTAATCAAAATTATCTAAAAGTTATGTTTAGAATTCAGCAATAATTGTTTCTTTAAAAACCAGATAAAAATAAAATATTTTTTTAAAAATTTATTATTCATCTTCCACATACAGGACAACTAATACTGGAATCCTTTTTTATATCAATAATCTCCAGACTTAAATCCCAGATATTAATATTTATTATACCCTTTACCATAAAGTCAAAATTGCCAGTAAGAAATTTTAATGCTTCGGTAGTTTGTATAGAAGCTATAACATTAACTATAGAATTAATAATCCCTACAGTATTACAGGTTAGGATATCCTCCGGTGAGGGAATTTCTCTAAATATACATCTAAGACAGATACTATTTTTCGGTAATATATTGAAAACTACGCCGTAACTTGCAGCAACTGCACCATATATCCAAGGAATTTTATTTTTAATACACGTATCATTTATTAAAAAGCGCGTTTCAAAGTTATCAGTTGCATCTAATACTATATCAACACCAGATATAATATCATCTATGTTGTCTTTGGTAACTTCCTCTACTAGAGAATCTATTTTTATATCAGAATTTATATATCCAAGCTTTTTTTTAGCTGCTACTGCTTTTGGTAAATTTTTTTTTACATCTTCTTCATCAAAAAGAATCTGTCTTTGAAGGTTACTTAATTCTACTCTGTCTCTATCCACAATCCGCAAATATCCTACTCCTGCTCTGGCTAAATTATTAGTAATTACGGATCCAAGTCCTCCACATCCTATAATGGTGACTTTACTTTTATTTAACCTTTTCTGACCTTCTCTTCCAATAGGTAAAAAAAGCATCTGTCTGGAATACCTCTCCTCAATATTTTTAGAATCTAAATCCAAAATTTTTTCCTCCGACTCTATATAATCAGTAAAATTAATTTATTCTAATTATTTCTTACCTTTTTATTAGTTCGTTTTAACTCATTTATTTTGTATATATATAAATAAGTATATAGTTCAATCCTTGTATTTAAAATCTCGCACCGGTTCCTGAGTTTTTAACTTCATTCCTCCCCGAGATCTGGATATAATGATATAACGCTGCCAGTCAGGATCCCGTCGGGGCAAGGGCCGTTTATCCTCAAAACATGCGAAACGCAGATGAGGTCCTCGGCTCTCTTCACGCAACAAGGCTGCCTGTAAAACCATCTCAGCTACTATCAACATGGCTCTAGTTTCTAGGCAAAAGGTATAACCAGCATTATCAACACTCAGTGGCTCTTTTCGGATTTCTTGCAGTTCCTTCAACCCTCTTTGTAGTCCTTCCCGGGTGCGAACTACGCTAGCACAGCTAGTCATAATTTTCTGCAAGCAACTCCGGAGCTCTTTCGCCGATAATCCTTTTCTTCCCTTCAGCTCTTTCAGTTCCAACACGAAATCACTGACAAACCTATCGCTCACCTGATGGCTTACCTTTTTTTGTGTCCGCTCCCTTTGCGCCCGCATGGCAGCTTGGATACCGGCAATTTTACCGAAAACCTGTCCATCCAGTAAAGAATTGCCTCCGGGGCGGTTAGCCCCGTGTTGTCCTCCAGCACATTCACCTGCAGCATAAAGGCCTGCAACCCCTGTTTCAGCCCGAGAGTTAATCTTGACTCCACCCTGGAAATGCTGAGCAGAGCAAGCAATTTCCACCAAATCGCCCCGGATCAAGTCGATGCCATTCCTTTTTAGCCATTGCACCGACTTATGGTTAATTTCCTGAAGCCTAGCTATTGGGCTACGCCGTCGGGCTTTACCCCCAATGTTCTCTTTAATCTCCTCATAGTATTGCTCTTGTAACTCCGGAGCTAATGATATAAAGTCAAAGAAGCGAGGATTCGTTGAATAATCCAAATAAACTTTTTTTCCCTTGCTTCGTTCTTTGTAAACAGCCACGTCCAAAATGTTAGTTTCATGCTCATACGCCAATGGCCATGTGGCACCTTTACGGAATAAAATGTTATACATATCCATCGGTTTGGTCCCTGGAGGAAAATAATTCATTAAAAATTCTTCTCCATCTTCGTTCACTATCCGGGGAACTGCTCGCATCATACTTCCAGAACAATTAAATTTTGTTTTCACTGAGGCGATACCTATCTGTGTGAATTCCATGTTCACCAACTCAGCTCCCACTAGGTAAGCTAAGGTATAGCCATCTCCCGTATTGCCTTCGGGAAATACGTTATCGGTATATATTAGACCCCCACCGCCAGTGGCTAAGATTATCGTTTTCGTATTTATCACAATGATTTCTTCTACTGCATCATTGCTACGCAGGGCTATAGCCCCACCACTAATACCCCTTTTTCCCGTAATCAGGCGGACGATCGAACAATTTTCAAAAAGATCTATGCCTGTTTTGCGAAATCTTCTAACCAGGTGCTGCTCAATGTGAACTGCTGTGTATGGTCCACTATAGCAAGCTCGAGCGTACTGGGAACCATCAGTAACAAACTGGTGTGCTTTACCGTCTTTTTTAACAAAAGGTACACCCAAAGAGTCCAGGTACTCAAAGGCCTCCTGAGAACTTCTTGCTAGTATAGATGCTAAGTGGGCATCGGAAACCTTTCCACCAATCTCGTATATATCGCGAGCGTGATAAATCCAAGAATCAGGACCGCGAGGTTTCGTGTGAGGCAGCGTGGCATGAAAAGCCATACGATCAGAACATGCTAGTGCGGTTACACCACTATAGCCCAGTTTTCCCTTGGTAGCCAAAATAACCCGACCATTTGGAAATTTCTCCTTGGCAGCTATAGATGCGCGGAGGCCGGCTCCTCCTCCGCCTACGACCAGGACATCGCATCTCTCTTTTCGCACGGTTAAACTCATAATTTTCATACCCTCATCATAATAACAGGCTTATACTGCTTTATTTTTTCCACAGGCTCCGAGCCCGTGGTAGCTTTTTTAGAAGAAACCATTAAGTGACCATTCATACAAATAGATCCTGATTTTATAAAAACAGCTTCTATAGGTATAGAGAACACACCACTTAACAAGACTATTTGTAGCTACATATTACAGTACTCTAGTTTACAGAAACAATTCACTTTGCCCTTACTTCTAAGCTCTTAAAAATCAAAAAAGACAGGTACCTCCATGTTTACCAAAGAAAATATTATGCTCAGCTTCAGGTAATCTTTTCAACTTAATCGTCATGTTCACGCTCTTTACCATTATCCAGCCTTACAACTCATTGTTAATCCTCTTTGAAAACCCCTTCTAGATTTATTAATCACTTCTTTATTTTCTTTCTGAACCTTAAGCAGGTCAAATAAGTTAATATTATAAAGTATTCAAATTAAATCCTAACAAGGAAGACCCCTCGTTATTCTATAAAACTCTACTTAAGTGTATAAAATATCCTATTTATTAACTTACTCTTTCATTGCTCTCTTTCCATTACTTGACATTTACCCGCCACCTACTTTTGGCACAAGCACAATTTCAGCCTCTTTTTCAATAGGCGTATCTAGATTGGCAATTTTATTGTTAATTAGCACTATGAAAGAAGATAAATGCTCCTCAACACCAAGTTTTTTAAGAATATCATTTACAGTAGTTCCTGGCTTAATCTCTATTTCTCCTTCACGGATATTATTTGTAAAATAATCTTTCAAATAACCAATTGTCTTAATTCTTATTTTCATCGAAACACCTATTTTTCACCTATATTTGCTTAACAGCTTGTTAATCCATCCAATGCCTAATTCAATTAATTTTCCTTTATTAGGTATACCTTTTATATCCCAACCCATCATCTCATAATACAAACTAATTGCATCTGTTAAAGATTTCTTGTCAATATAAGTGCCCTTCAGCGGCCCATCTGGGAGTGGCTCATGCAATCTTTCAGGGAGTATATCATCATTAGAAGTAAAACCTGATAATGTATTGAACGCTCTGGCCATAGTTATTCCTCGCTCACCCGCTTTTACTAAATCCCATATGCTTGTCTTCCATCCGGTTACATCTCCGACTAACTTAACTAAATCTTCTAGCTTAATCATGCGGGATTCTGGCACACTAACTAGTATACATAAATCTAAAACGTTGTGGAGACTCCACAAATATTGTAAGTGGATAAATAAACGAACTTTTTCTGGACTTAGACTAGTTGCAGCAATTGGTTCAATAATCCCAAAGAGATTCATATCAGTAATGTCAATAAAATCTATTTCTTTTGAGGAATCACCTTGTTGTTCAAACCAAGGATCATGAGCAGCTTGCAAGTGATCAGCACCCGTTGGAGATACTGCATATCCCAGAGCAACTCCCCATTTGCCCCGTCCTTCATGTAGCGGTAATTCTTGCTTCTTAACAGTCATTGCATATTTTTCAGCACTACTTCCGAATTGTTTAGCTGCCCGATAGCTGCCTTCCGCTAGAATATTGCCTATTCCCTCTCTATTTGCAATCATTAGTATAATTTTTAGGAAAGCATCTGAATTTCCAAATTTTAATTCTAGTCCACTTAATTGTTCTTTTGAAATAATCCCTTTTTCATAACATTCCATGGCAAAGGAAATAGTAACACCAGTAGAAATAGTATCCATTCCATAACGAGCGCATAATTCATTAGCTTTGCATACAACTTCAATATCATCAATCCCACAATTTGAACCCAAACTAGCCACTGATTCATATTCAGGGCCCCCATACTGGGATTCAATTACTAATTCAGGTTTGTCAACTTCAACTACACGCTTACATCTAACCGGGCATGCATAACATCCTTCAGTCTTTTTTAGGATGCTTTCTGCCAAATATTCCCCGCTTATTTTTTCGGCTCCTTTAAAAGTCCCCTGGTAAAAGTTCTTGGTTGGCAATATTCCCATCTTGCTAAGTGCTGAAACATATCTAGAAGTACCTAACTTACTTAGAGGTTTAATACAAGGACTAAGAAGCCTGTTTTTTGCAAACCAATGTGCATATTCTTGTATTTTTATTTTATTTTTTACTACAACTTCTCCCGTTCCACGAACTGCAAGTGCTCTTAGTTTTTTTGAACCCATAACTGCTCCAAGACCTGTGCGGCCCGCAAAATGTATTAATTCGTTACTGATGTTGGCAAAACGCACCAATTTCTCACCTGCAGGACCAATTTGAACTATTCTTGTTTTGCTATCACCTAACTCTTCTTTTATAGCCTTATAGACTTCTCCAGTTTCTTTTCCCCATAAGTATGCAGCATCGCGTATTTCAACTTTATCATTACAAATCCAAATATAAACCGGATTGACTGATTTACCTTCAACTATTACAGCATCATACCCGGCAAATTTTAACTCAGGTCCCCACCATCCACCTGCTTCAGCTTCGCCATATCCATTAGTTAGGGGGGACTTTGCTGCAACAGTAAATCTTGAGCTGCCAGGGATTAACGTGCCGGTAATTACACTTGTTGCAAATATAATTTTGTTTTCATTATCAAAAGGATCGACCTTGCTACTTACTTCATTTATAAGATAGTAAAGTGCAATATTACGACCACCCATATAAACTCTATAAAACAATGGATTTTGTTTTTCAACAGCGACATCTCCATTTGTTAAGTTAATACGTAATATTTTACCTGTAGCTCCATAAAGCTCCATTTTGTGTAATCTCATCTCCTAATACAAGCATAATTAATATGTTAAAATATATACAAATGTTGTGTTTTAATATATCTAAAGCTTATTTTATTACGATTTTTTTAGACCAATCAGAAGTTGCAGCTACTGCAATTATAATTACAATACCTTTAGTTAAAATTTGATAATAGGTGCTTACCCCAATTACATTTAAACCGTTATTTAAAAGGGAAATAATCAATACCCCTAATATAGTCCTGGCAGGCCCTCCTTTTCCTCCACTTAATAAGGTACCACCCATAACTACAGCAGCTATTGCATCAAGTGCCATTCCTTGACCTTGAACAGATGATGCTGCACCTAGCCTACTACTCATTAGTGCTCCTCCTAAACCATATAATGCGCCCGCCAATACAAATGCCATTATTTTTATCTTTTTTACAGGTAAACCACACAACTCTGCAACACGCTCACTACCACCTATAGCATAAATATTGCGGCCAAATTTAGTCCTTGAACTGATTATAAAGCTTATAATAATGATCACTATAGCAACTACCGAAATATAAGGTATTGAAGAAAAAGATCCACTTCCAATTGCACGAAAAGATTGGTTTTTGCTATAAATAGATGCGCCACCAGTAATAATTAATGCAAGTCCATAGCAAATCGTACTAAAACCAAAAGAAACTAGAAACGAAGGAAGTCGAAAACTTGTATAAATTAATCCAATCGTTGCAGATACTATCATTCCAACAGTTATAGCTGCCAAAATACTAATTGCACCAGAATATCCTGAATCTATTAGAGTTTTAGCAATTAATACACTAGTAACCCCACACAAAGAAACTACCCCATCAACTGACAAATCAATACTACCTATTAAAATAATGAAAGTAGCACCTGTAGCTATTATTAAAAGTGATGACATTTGCCTGCTAATATTTATTAAATTTTGTGGGCTAATAAACTGCCGATTAATCAGAGTAAAAAAAACGCACATTATCAAAATAGCTGCTGGAACAAGGTATGTTACTGTATTTTTTCTTTGCTTGCCAATATTAATTATTATTTTATTACATATATTTAATAATTTCATTTTCATTAGTTTTTGCCTCCTTCTTACAATATATCTCTTTTGTAATTCTACCATCCTTGAAGACTAGTATTCTATTGCACAAACCAATTAGCTCTAGTAATTCATCAGATACAACAATTATAGACATACCATCCTTTACCAGCCCTCGCAATATTTTATAGACCTCATACTTGGCGCCCACATCAATACCTCTAGTAGGTTCATCCATTAAAAGTACACTGGGTCCTTTCATAAGCCATCTCCCAATAATAACTTTTTGTTGATTCCCACCGCTCAGGTTGATTATTTGTGTATCAATCGAAGGTGCTTTTATTTTCATCCTTCTAAATTGATTAGCTGCTTCATTTCTCTCATTACTTAAATTAATTAAGCCACTTTTTACGAATTTATCTATTGTTACAATTGTTAAGTTTTTTAAAACTGAGAAATTTCCTAATATACCCTCCCTAAGCCGATCGCTTGGAATATATCCAATTCCATTATATACTGCATCTTTAATAGTATTCTTTAATGTTTTATCATTATACAAAAGTATTCGTCCTGTTTTTTTTTGTTCAACTCCAAAAATAACATTAAGAACAATCTTCTTACCACAACCGATAAGCCCTGCAAAACCTAATATCTCCTTCCTCTTCAAACTAAAGCTTACTTCTTTAAGATTTTCACTAGAAAGGTTTTTTGCCTTAAGCACTATTTCTTTATCGGGTTCTATTTGTTCATTAACACAATAATAATCCTTAGAAAAAGTTCTTCCGACCATTAATTTCTGCAATTCTTCAATCTTAGTAGTTTTAGTTTGAGTTTCACCGACTACTTCTCCATCTTTTAAAACGACTATCCGGCCCGTTATTTTCATAATCTCTTCTAGTCGATGTGATATAAAAATAATTTCACCAAGTTCTTTAAGAGACCTTAATACACCAAACAACTTTTCTACTTCCTTTTCCGATAGATAGCTAGTAGGTTCATCAAGAATGATTATTGGTTTGTTTTCAGTATAACGCTGCAACAACAATGCTTTTGCAATCTCAACCATCTGGCGATCTACAATTCTTAGTTCTTTAATATAACTTTTTGGGTTAATATTAATACCTATTAATTTTAATAAATCTTTTGCCGTGTTTAACGCCTTAGACCAATCTATAAAACCTGCTTTTATAAAATATTCCTCATGTCCAACAATAATATTTTCAAGTACAGTCAGTTCTGGTATAAGGGCTTGGTCTTGGAACACCATGCTAATGCCCATGTGGTGTGCATCAGCCGCAGACTTGATATCGACCTTTGACCCACGCAAATAAATACTCCCGTGATCGGGCCTTTCAATACCTATCAGTACTTTCATCAATGTTGACTTACCAGCACCATTTTCACCCACTAATCCTAAGATCTCCCTATTATATAATTTTAAATCAACATTGTTTAATGCTCTTACTCCGGGGAAAAACTTTGATATTCCTTTCATGTACAGAGTCTCTTTACCGTAAAATGCTTCTTTAACTTGATTCAATTTCTTAATACTCCTCTCAACGTATTCAATGCATTATTATATATATTCTATTAATAAGATAGTCTTGCACCTTACTCTTTGAAATATAAAGTTCCTGTTAACAGTTTTTAACAAAAGTGTTAATATAACTTGTTAATAATCTATATAATAATTTAACAACAACGCGCTTAATATAAGAAAATTTTTATTAAGCGCGTTGCTTATCACGCTAGGAACTTTTCTAATTTAATTCCCCAAATCCCAGTATCCAGCTTCTGTTTTCTCAGCAATCTTAACAAAATCTGGCAACACTCTATCAGGATTAAGAGTTATGCTCCACTCATCCCAGGGACGAGGCTCATAATTTGTAAAGTTCGCATCATAATACTCTTGAGCATTATCAATATTTACCACAGGTGGTGCGAAGTGGATGACCTTTTCTCCATCGGCTTGCCGATTACCATTAATTGCATCAAATGCAAGCAGTACTCCTATCCCATGCATTCCCTTAGCATCTCCACCTAAGCTAACCAACATATCGCCATCAATAATTGCCTGCACAGCTTCCTCAACACAATCAATTCCAGTTACTAAAACATCATCCATTCCAGCTGCTTGTAAAGCTTCAAGAACACCCATGCTAGAATCATCGTTAGAAGTCCAAACTCCATCTATTTCATCACCATGTGCAACAATGAAATCTTCCATTACAGGTAATGTATCGAATCTGTTATAATTACCAGTCCCCTGTGCTATTATAGCAACATCTGGGTACTCTTCTAATGCTGCAAGAAGCCCATTAGTTCTCTGGTCACTGCAATAAGTTCCGGGGTAACCCTCAATCACTGCAATATTTCCTTCCCCTCCAAGAGCCTCACAGAGGATTCGAGCAGTTTCATATCCCTGCCAAAACGCATTCTGTGTGACATGAGCAGCCCAATAAGGGTATTCATCTGGATCCAAGTCTAAGGGTACATCCCACATTGTTACATATGGAATTTCATTCTCTTCCAACATTTCAATAATACCAGGAACAATTGCATCTGAATTCGGTTGTAACAATACAGCTAAGGGATTTTTAGTAATAGCATCCTCTATAGCAGCAAATTGTTTATCATCACTATTGTCGGCACTTATTGATGAGTATCCAAGGCCTAGAGCATCGGCTGCTTCTTTTCCACCTTCGTCCCACTCTACCCAGTATATGTTTTCCAAATTTCTAAAAGTAGCGACAATCTCACCAGTCACTACTTCCACTACTTCTTCCTCAGCTGCTACTTCTTCCTCAGCTGCTACTTCTTCCTCTACTGCTTCTTCCTCGGCTGCTTCCTCTTCTACTGCTTCCTCTTTACAACCATACAATGAAAAAGATGCAACCAATGACATACTTAAAATCAACACTATTATCCATAATAACGATCTTTTCATTTTTAAATCCTTTCTTTATAATACTTTAAATTACAAAAAACATATAATTTTTCTATAAATCGTCTCCTTTCATACTTTACTTTTACTATTATCTCTGGTAAATTTTTCTTGAGATTTGTTTGTGTTGCAGTTCTAATATAAGATTTTATATTAGTGACCATAAGTAAATCTCATTCTATTTTTCGATACTCATCACCTCGCTTTAAAGTATTCTTGTTTTGCTTTTATTATATTTCTATGACTAGTAGAAAATTTTTTTATTGTTTCTTAAAACCTGAACTGAATTTTTAAAATTATTATTAGATAAATCCCAATTCATTCGAAATCTTATTTGCTTTATCTATTAAGATATCTTT
>Ga0307380_10012578_pt1 | contig 10522 bp, 15 predicted proteins | sample UN3MG_FD_202239 | JGI IMG/M metagenome (GOLD analysis project Ga0307380, IMG submission 202239) | Soil microbial communities from Risofladan, Vaasa, Finland - UN-3 | ecosystem: Environmental > Terrestrial > Soil > Coastal area > Acid sulfate soil | place: Finland: Risofladan, Vaasa | collected... | reverse complement strand
TCCTTCGTTAGCCAATGTTCTAAAACAAATGCGGCATATCTTGAATTTGCGATATACGGCCCTGGATCTGCCGCAAAGCTGACAGCGTGTGTATTGCCTTACACGAAATCTTTGTTTTTTTTCTGCCTTGTTTTCCAGTGCTTTAGTTGACATTCACAGGCTCCAATTTCTTTTATTATCCGGCATCTTTCGATTCGGGCTTTTTAAACGGCATACCAAACAGCTCGAGCAATTTTCTTGCTTCATCGTTGGTCTTGGCCGTCGTTACAAACGTTATATTCATACCCTGCTGAAATTCCATTTTGGCCAGGTTAATTTCAGGAAATACGCTCTGTTCGCTAAGTCCCATCGAGTAATTGCCTCTGCCGTCGAAACTGTTAGCGTTAAGGCCTCGAAAGTCTCTCACCCGCGGTATTGCAAGGCTAATGAGTCTATCCATAAACTCGTACATTCTCAAGCCGCGAACAGTAACTTTTAAGCCGGTTTCTGTACCTTCCCTGACCTTAAAGTTCGAAACGCTTTTCTTGGCCTTACAAGCAATAGGCATTTGGCCGGCAATCATTATCAGGTCCTTTTTAGCCGATTCCAGGAATTTCTTGTCCTGAGCCGCTTTGCCTATACCCATCGAGATAACGACCTTATCCATTCGCGGAACAGCCATAGAATTTTTGTAGCCAAACTCTTTGATCAGTTCCTTAATTACCTTCGACTTATATAAATCTTTCAAACGTGCCATTTTGTATCTTGCAACCGTATTAAATAGTTAATAGCTGCTAATCATCAGCTTATTTTATCTTTCGAACAATTCCAATTTCGGAACCATCAGAGGCAAGGCGTTTTTTGCTACCATCCTTATTAACCTCAAAACGGACTCTGCCACCTTTCGAGCTTTTCGGATTTACCGGTAAAACATTACTTATATGGATCGGTTGTTCAACATTGATCCTGCCTCCCTGCGGATTTTTACGAGAAGGCCGAACGTGCTTTTTTGCTATATTGTGACCCTGAACAATAACGCTGTTCTTATCACGTATCACACGCAAAACCCTGCCGGTAGCACCTTTATGGTCACCAGTTATAATCTCAACGATATCACCTTTTTTTATATGTAAAGCCATAAAATCGTATCTCTTATTTTCGTATCCCTCTTAGCGCTTCAGAAGATACTTCATACATTTAGACTACTTCGCTCGCCAGCGAGATAATTTTCATATAGTTTTTTTCGCGTAGCTCACGGGCCACTGCACCAAATATTCTTGTCCCTATCGGATTACCATCCCCGTCAATCATCACTGCTGCATTGCTATCGAACCTCACATAGCTGCCGTCAGAGCGTTTTACAGGGCTCTTTGTCCGGATAATAACGCATTTATGTACTTTCTTGTCATCCAACTGACAGCTCGGCAGCGACTTCTTTATAGCGACACAGACAATATCCCCCACACCGGCGACCGGTCTGGTTTTCTTGCCGCGTGCTCCGCCTCTGCCAAGAACCTTTATACACAATGCCGACTTGACACCAGAGTTGTCGGCTATATCCAACATTGTTTCCTGCTGAATCATTATCTCGTATCTCTAATCACACCTGGCCTGCTTTTTTTACAACCTTCACAAGACGCCAACTCTTGGTTTTGCTGTGAGGCCTGCATGCAGCAATTTCAATGACGTCACCAACACCGCTCAGATTATGTTCATCATGAACGCTAATATTAGTTCTGCGTTTTATATATTTACCGTATTTTGGATGTTTAACTTTGTAATCAAGAGCAACCTTGACGCTTTTGTTGCCGCTGTTGCTTACCACTACAACATTCAAAACTTTTAATTTACGATCCTGCATTTTTGATTTTCCGGTTAACCGTCACCTGCGGACAAACTACAACTTGTTTTGTCGCATTATTGTTTTAATCCTGGCAATATCACGTTTGATATTAGTTACGGCCTTGGAATTCTCCAGTTTTTCCGTTACCGCCTGCGAGCGCAAATCAAACAAATGCCTTTCGCACTCTTCCAATTTGCCCTCAAGCTCATCAGGGCTCATCTCTCGGTAATACTGCGCTTTCATCTCAAGGTTCCCTATTTACAATGAATGCCTTCGCTTAACAAACCTGCATTTGACCGGCATTTTATGAGCAACCCTGACAAGTGCCTGCTTCGCGATATCTTCGCTTACACCGCCGATCTCAAAGCAAACTTGTCCGGGTCTTACTCTTGCAACCCAAAACTCAGGCTCACCCTTGCCCTTGCCCATTCGCGTTTCCAACGGCTTGGAACTTACCGGCTTATGTGGAAATACTCTGATATAGACTTTGCCTTCACGATGCAAAAAGTGAGTTGCTGCGACTCGGCCCGCTTCGATGTGTCGTGCGGATATCCAACTCATCTCCAATACCTGCAAGCCGTATTCGCCGAACGCCACAAAGTTACACCTTGAAGCATTACCTTTCATTATGCCGCGTTGGCTTTTACGGTATTTAACTCTTTTCGGCATCATTGCCATTATTTAGACCTTTGTAAAAACTATACTTATTAAAAGCACTTTCTTTCGTGAAATTGCTCGTTCTCAACTTGCATTTGTATTATTTGTTTCACCTTTATCATGCTCTGCCGGCGGCGCAGCTACTTGAGGTTCGGCGGAAACATTGCTTGCCTGCCTCGGTGCACCTCTTGCACTGCCTCTGTCTCTCATCGCCGGGCCAACACGTTTCGGTGGACGACGCTGACGACGGTATTGCGTTGGTGTGATCTCTTCGCCGAATTTACCTTTATAAATCCAGGCTTTAACACCAATGGCTCCGTATGTCGTTCTCGCTGTTGCCACGGCGTAATCCACGTTAGCATCCAGCGTATGTAATGGAATACTGCCAAGCTTCTGCGTTTCCTTCCTGGCCATTTCCGATCCTGCCAGCCGACCTGAACAAATAACCTTAACTCCTTTGGCGCCGGCATTCATTGCCGACTCGCAAAACTGCTTCATCGTGCGCCTGAATGAAGCTCGCTTACCTAATTGCTCGGCAATTGCTTCAGCCACCAAAGTAGCATTAAGGTCCGGCTCCTTTATCTCGATAACATTGACGCTTATCTGTCGACCGGTTAATTCTTCAAGCTCTTCCCGCAATTTATCGACTTCTCCACCCCTTGGGCCGATGACTACGCCGGGCCTGGCACTATGCAACGTTACTTTTACTTCGTTACGTGTCCGGATTATTTCGGTTTTCGCCACTGCACCTTTAGGCATACTACGGTTAAATCTATTGTCGACATACCGACGAATCTTTTGATCCTCAACAAGAAATTCACCGTAACTGGCCTTCGGAGCAAACCATGTACTCTGCCAACCAAGCGTTATTCCTGTTCTAAAACCTATTGGTGAAACTTTCTGGCCCATAATCTCGTATCTCGTATTACTTTTCTGCTATTTACCTATTTGCGTTACCGTAACCTGTATATGGCAGGCTTTCTTGCGAATGGGATGCGCCCTGCCTCTGTCTTTTGGAATCCACCTTTTAGTACCTACGCGAATCCCTGCATCGTCAACACGAGCAGAACTCACAAATAGATTATCAACGTCAGCCTTCTGCTCATCCGCATCCGCAACGGCACTCTTTAAAACCTTGTCGATCATCGATGCGGCACGTTTTCTTGTAAACTTCAGGATATCCATTGCTTCCTGAACTCTTCGGCCGGTTATCATCTCGGTAACCAATCGAGCCTTTCGTGCCGACATCGGTGCATAGCGATAAGAAGAACGCCAGTTGGCCAGATCGTTTATCTCAACGGATAAAGCTGTCGCCAAACGACGAATATCATCCGCATGCGGTTCGGGCTTGAAAAGGCCTTTTTTCCAGTTTTTCACAGCCACTATCGCTTTTTGGCTGTCAAATCCTCCTCTGGCAAGATGACTGGCCAACTCATCCACACTTATCTGCCGCTCCTGGCAAAGCTCTTTTAGTTTATCAGCACTTAACATAATTACCGTTACAACCTTATATCATTCTAAACAGAGTAGCAAAGTGAAGGATATTTTCTGCATCTTCCCGATTCTTCGCTTACGCTTAGAACTATTAAATCCCTTATTTTACTATTTTATCTTTTTACTTGAATGACCTTTGAACATCCTCGTTGGTGAAAATTCACCTAATTTATGTCCCACCATATCCTCGGTAACAAAGACCTTATGAAACATTTTGCCATTGTGGACCAGAAATGTAAAACCGACGAACTCGGGAATGATCGTACATCTTCTCGCCCACGTTTTTATCGGTTCACGAGAACCGGATTCTGTTTGCTTGTTGACTTTGATAAAAAGCTTATCATCAACGTATGGTCCTTTTTTACTTGATCTTCCCATTCGAATTTACTCAACCTTCAAACTACAATAGTTACGCGACTATCTCTGCTTTGCCTGCTACACTCTAATTTGGAATCGTCCACTCTTTCGTCTTCGAATAATTCTATTGTTACTCGGACTTCGAGGATTTCTTGTTTTTCCACCTTTTGCAAGCACCCCGGTGGGCGAACAGGGATGCCGTCCGCCATTTGCTCTACCTTCACCACCACCCATCGGGTGAGCAACAGGATTCATTGCCTTACCTCTTACGTGAGGTCTCCGTCCCATATGGCGTTTTCGCCCTGCCTTACCGATTCGTACGTTCTGGTGGTCGGGATTACTGACCCGGCCGATTGTTGCCCGGCACTCCTTACGAAGCGTTCGCATTTCACCGCTTGGCAAAACGATAGTAATCCAATTACCTTCTTTCGCAACAATTTTTGCCGCGTTGCCTGCGCCTCTTACGAGTTTTCCTCCCTGGCCGACTCTCATTTCGATATTGTGAATCTCCAGTCCGGCTGGAATTGCCGAAAGCGGCATCGTATTGCCGATCTTGGGCTCGCAGGATTCGCCGCTTTCTACGTTTTCACCGACAGTTATACCTAACGGTGCTAATATATATCTTTTTTCGCCATCTTTGTAATGCAGTAAGGATATAAAACAGTTCCTGTTAGGATCGTATTCAATCGTTGCAACTTCCGCGGAGATGCCATCTTTATTACGCTTGAAATCAATTATACGGTAAATTTTTCTTGCACCGCCGCCTCTGAACCGAACAGTGGTTTTACCAGAATGATTTCTTCCGCCATTCTTTTTGATCCGCTTGCAGAGAGACTTCTCCGGCCGGGTGGTTGTCAACTCGGCATAATCATTTACCGAACTGTTTCTTCGTCCGGCACTTGTTGGTTTGTAAACTCGAATACCCATAGCTCGTATCTCTTATGCTGCTTTTAGAATAAATCTATATGAAAATCGGGATCCAAAAACACAACAGCTTTTTTCCAACTCGCTGTCATGCCCGATGTTCTTCCTTTGCGACGTTGCTTGCCTTTACGATTAGCTGTTCTTACCTTTTGCACTTTAACGTTGTATATTCTCTCTACAGCGTTTTTGATCTGGGTCTTGTTAGCCCGTTTATTCACTTCAAAGCTGTAGGCGCCTTTTGTATTCGCAAAGTGCATCCCCTGCTCTGTAACCAAAGGCTTAATTATTATATTATAGTCATCCACACTAATTATCCGTATCTAATATTGCAAGCTTATGTCATTCTGAACGCAGTGAAGCAAATTTAAGAATTCTTTTTACTTCGTTGATATTCAGAACTAAAAATACATTAATTTTTCACCTTAGTTACTAATTTTCGTTTGTCTTCTCAGCCGCCAGGACAGCCAAAAGAGCATCTTTCGTAAACAGCATTTTGCGATATCTGCATATCTCGCCTGCGTTCAATTCGCTCACAGGCATAACCACAACCTTTGGAACATTCTTAACTGATTTGTAGATATTAACATCTTCTTTGCCAATAGTCACGAGACAACTGCGATCAATCTTCAAATTATTTAGAATGCTCATGAAATCCCTGGTTTTCGGCTTCTCGAAACTTAGCACGTCAACCACCACAACATTGTTACTCAAAAGCTTTGCCAATATTGCCGAATTCCTGGCCAATCTTCTTTGTTTCTTAGGCATACGTTGACGAAAATCTCTAAGGCTTTTGGCAAAGGTAACACCTCCGCCGACACGTTTGCCCGTTCTAATATTGCCAACGCGTGCATTTCCAGTGCCTTTTTGCCTGAATAGCTTTTTGCCTGCCCCGGCCACCATACTTCTGCTTTTATTTGCGGCGGTTCCCACACGCTTGTTAGCGTGACACATAACAATAGCCTGCTTTAGCAAAGAGTATCTGACCGTCCCGCCCAAAGCCATCTCATCGACCTTCAAGCTATCAACCTCTTTACCATCCGTGTTATAAACAGCCAAATCAATCATTTTATTATTTCTCGTAACTGGCTAACCACTAACTGCAAGTTATTTTACTTATTAGCGCTGCGGATAATGCAATAACCGCCTGCCGGTCCGGGTATGGAACCCTTCACAATTAATAAATTCTTTTCTTCGTCTATCTCTACCAGGTCATGACTTTTTGTTGTAACCCGGCAGTGGCCCAAATGTCCTGCCATTTTCTTACCTTTTTTGATACTACCGCCGTGTCCTCGGTCGGTACCGTAGCCTGCCTGTGACCCCGGAGCCCTGTGCTTTCGTTCGGTGCCGTGCGAGGCCGGGAATCCACCGAAGCCGTGCCGTTTCATTGCGCCCGCGAAGCCTTTGCCTTTACTGGTTCCGATAACGTCGACCGATTTAACTTCCGAAAAAACAGCAACCGTGACAGATTCTCCAGCTTTGTATTCTCGTTCGACGTCGTCCGAAAGTCGCATTTCTTTGACGAATTTCTTCGGCTCGGTATTGGCTTTCCTGGCGTGCCCGATTTCCGGCTGTTTCCTGCGTACAGGTTTCACGTCATCGAAACCAAGCTGAATAGCGCTATAGCCATCGGTCTTGACACTCTTTACCTGCATAACTACACAGGGGCCTGCCTGTATGACCGAAACCGGCACTAATTTACCCAATTCGTTATAAACCTGGGTCATTCCAACTTTTATTCCCAATAGAATCGCCATAATCTCTTATCTCGTTATTCGATTCGCACTTCGCGAATTAGGCTTTAATCCTTACAAAAACTCCAGCCGGCACGACCAAACGATTCAGAACCTCGACTGTTCGCGCGTTGGCTTCGTGAATATCAATCAGGCGTTTATGAGTCCTCAGCTCAAACTGCTCTCTCGATTTTTTATCGATGTGAGGACTTCTTAAAACAGTATATCTTTCAATTCGCGTTGGCAATGGTACCGGACCACTGACTCGGGCATTGGTCTTTCGGGCGTGCTCTACTATTTCCTTAGCAGACGCATCAAGAGCCCTGTGGTCGTAAGATTCCATTTTTATTCGTATTCTTTCAGTTTCAGTAGCCATAACATTATCCTCTCGGCTGCCCGTAGCTTGCTAACGACTGACGGCTTTCACAGTATCTGCTTCACGCACATAAGCAAGAGCGTGCGGGGCAATATCTACTCCTATACAAAGCAGTAACCTCACCTTAAGTCCACCTTTCTTAGAAATTCGCCTTTTTAGCATTATATCGCACATAGTTATAAAATTTCTAATCAGGTTTTACCTTTCAAGCCTCTAAGACTTTGAAGTATATCGATTTATACGGCAAAAACAACAAAAAAACTTTTTTAAGTTTATAGCTTTCCTATTGTCTGCTAAACCTTTCTTCTTGATACTGACAGGAGAGGCCTTGTAAATGAATGTTGATGGTGTATTACCGATCTATTGCTTCCGATTTCAACAAACTATTTCAAGATACCAGTAACCAAATATCAAAATCGCCTTCCTTAAGAGTTTGGATTCAGATTAGCTTACTGCTCATCCAAAACCATTTTGGGTGTTAATACACACCTCTTATAAAGTTAATAAACCGTCCCTGACAATAGTATCATAGACATGCCACAGCCCAACTAAGGTTACGCAAAGCCATCCTTGGCGATGCTCGCTACGGCTGAAAACCGAACAATCTATCATATAGATTAATCGCTGTCAACAAAAAGTAAAAAAAATTGCGTTAAATGCAAAAAAACATCAAATACTTAAAAAATTATCTGCTTTGCAATCTGCTCCGGCACTTTCTCATAGTTCAACGGCTCCATCGTAAAGGTACCCCTGCCGGCCGTTAAACTCCTAATTTCGCTGGAATACCCGAACATTTCCACGAGGGGTGCTTTAGCATCAATAACCTGCATATTCCCATGTATCCAACAATCGGTAATCAAGCCTCTTTTTGCAAGCAAATTACCCTGAACGGCCCCAAAACTTGCTTGCGGAACCACTACTTGAAGCCGCATTACCGGCTCAAGCAGGATCGGACTTGCGTTCTTGACCGCCTTTTCGATCGCGATAGCACCGGCCTGTTCAAAAGCCAGGCCCGAGGAATCAACAGAATGAAAGGAGCCATCAATCAAAGTAACTTTAATCCCCACGATAGGATAGCCACCCAATGCTCCACAGCCTAAAGCATCCGAACTGCCCCTTTCCACATCAGAAATAAACTCTCTCGGAACCGCATCAGCAGAAACTTTGCTCTGAAACTCAATTTCACTACTCCAATGGCCGTCCTCAGTAAGCAGCGGCTCAATCAGTAAGACAACATGGCCGTATTGGCCATGACCACCTGTTTGGCGTATAAATTTGCCCTCTGCCTGAACCGATTTTGTGATAGCTTCCTTGTAGGCAACACGCGGCTTGCCAACTCTGATATTTACTCCTTTTTCTCTTATCAGCTTGTGCTGCAACACTTCCAGGTGCAATTCGCCCATTCCACTGATGATTGTCTGGCCTGTGTCCGTGTCCATTTTACATTCAAAAGTCGGATCCTCGCGTTTCAATGAGGCCAGCGCATCTGCCAGTTTTGCCTTTTCCGCAGCGGTTCTGGGCTCTATCGACATATTCATGACCGTCTGGGGAAATGTAATATTCGGAAGGCAGATGGGTTTTTTGGGATCACAAATCGTATCGCCTGTAAGCGATTGTTTTAATCCCACAACTGCGACGATATCGCCGGCACCGCACGAGTCCAATATTTTTCGCTCATTGGCGTGCATCTCAAATATTCTGGTAATATTCTCCTTCTTATTGCGATTTGCATTCAAGACCCTGGTGCCGGACTTTAATCTGCCTTGGTAAATCCGCAGAAAACTCAAATCGCCGTGCATATCGCTTGTGATCTTAAATGCAAGCGCCACCAGGCTGCTGTTATAATCGCATTTGATGGATATTGTTTTGCTCGTATCGTTCGGCTTATGCCCTGTGATGACCTGTTTATCCAATGGAGAAGGCAGATATGCCAGGACGCCATCGAGAAGCCTTTGCACGCCGATATATTTCAGAGCAGAGCCAACAAATACCGGATGAAGCTTGTTGCTCATGGTCCCTTTTCTAATTGCTCTGGTAATTGTTTCAATATCAATTGGCTTATCGTGGACAAAGCTTTCCATCAATTCGCTGTCATGCTCCGCTGCAAGCTCAATCATATGGTTTCTTTGCTGCTGGGCAGTTTGTTTCAGTTCAGCGGGAATTTCAGTTTCCGTAAATGTCGCGCCCATTTTTTCGGTCTGATAAAAAACCGCCTGCATCTTTATAAGGTCTATGATCCCGGCAAAGGAATCCTCGGCTCCGATAGGGATCTGTAATAGAATCGGATTTGCAAGGAGCTTATCCCGAATACTATCAATAGTCATCTCAAAGTCGGCGCCAACTTTGTCCATCTTGTTCACAAAGCAAAGGCAAGGCAGGTCGTATTTTTGCCCCTGTCTCCAGACAGTTTCGCTCTGTGCCTGCACACCCTCGCTACCGTCAAACACCGCTACTGCGCCATCAAGAACACGCAACGACCTTTCGACCTCGGCGGTAAAATCAATATGTCCCGGCGTATCGATAAGGTTGATTTCATAATCCTTCCAGGGACATTTCGTCGCCGCCGATGTGATAGTAATACCTCTTTTTTGTTCCTCCTCCATAAAATCCATAACCGCAGTACCGTTATGGACCTCTCCCATTTTGTACGTTTTGCCCGCATAGTAAAGTATACGCTCGGTTACTGTTGTTTTGCCGGCGTCGATATGCGCCATAATTCCAATATTGCGAAGTTTTTCCAGAGCGCTCGACATTTTGCTATTCTCATGTGTTACAGAAGGACAATCCCATGCAGTTGCCTTGTTACGCACCAAGGGCCTTGCCCTACACGGCAATATACACGCTGCAATACGATATAAGAAAACTGCCACGGTCATTCACAGAAACATACCGTGGCAGTTATAAACAACAATATTTACCAGGCAAAGTGAGCAAACGCCTTATTCGCTTCAGCCATTCTATGGATGTTCTCTCGTGTTGTCATCGCACCACCGCTCTCGTTATAGGCATCTAATAATTCCGAGGCCAAACGCTGGCCCATTGGTTTGCCCTTCTTAGACCTGGCTGAGGCTAAAATCCATCTGAAGGCAAGTGATTGTTGGCGCTTGGAACTTACCTGCATTGGCACCTGATAACTGGCCCCCCCAACACGTTTGCTGCGAA
>Ga0307380_10012572_pt1 | contig 10524 bp, 7 predicted proteins | sample UN3MG_FD_202239 | JGI IMG/M metagenome (GOLD analysis project Ga0307380, IMG submission 202239) | Soil microbial communities from Risofladan, Vaasa, Finland - UN-3 | ecosystem: Environmental > Terrestrial > Soil > Coastal area > Acid sulfate soil | place: Finland: Risofladan, Vaasa | collected... | reverse complement strand
AGTGTTGAACGTTGCCCACCAGCTGACAGGCATATTCCAGGGGTCTGCTGCCGAAGGCCATCCAACCCAGTAGGCAGTATTGATGGGAACCAGGGCAGGAGCCTGTACTAATGGGATTATGGGAAGATCATCAAGCCATACGCTGCAAAATCCAATGCTATTTTCTCCCACATATCCATACCATATGGAACCACCATATTATCTTCATAGCACTTGCTACCACCAACCGTGCAATATGCAACAATTCTATCTTTGTCATAAGCAACATATGTTCACAAACGGCTCAACTACCATACCGTCGCAAATATGCCGCCATTTTTATACAGCATCGTTCTCAAATCCCACTCTATGGAGCGTCTGCCTTTCCATATCTCGCACTTCAAACTTAATAGATTTACTCCCACCAATATCGTCTGTATTTAAGCAATGCCTTGCATAGCGCCTCAACATTTTGCGGCGGCGTTGGGGGGTATATATACGCGATAAATTCCAATCCTCCGGCCGAGCTACCTAATTTCATGACTTCTTCGCGTATTAGATCCTCGATATCCTTTGGGCTTCCATAGGGAATAATGGTCTGCCTATCAATATCAAGACAGATACAGGCTTTTCCCTTAATTACTCTGGCTATATTATCAATGCCGTTGCATAAATCCTGCGGGTTAATAATATCTACACCCACCCTTATCTGCTCCTCAAGGATGTCCAGCGTACGACCATCACTATGCAGCCAAACCAACACGCCTTGTGCCTTGCAGGGATCTATCAGTTTCTTATATGCAGGTACAATGAATTTATTGAACATGGCTGGGCTTAGAAACGTAGAAGTTTGACTGCCCAAGTCATCAGCAAATTGCATTACGTCCACACCCATCTGAAGATATTTATCAACCAACACGCGATTGTGGTCAACAAGCATGTCAATCAATCTATAAATATGTGGGTCATCCAGCGCAAAGTCTATCATTGCGTTTTCAAAGCCACGCAAGTAAATAATACGGAGAAAAAGAAAACCGTGCGGCACGCCACCTATAGTCAGTTCACCAAATCGTTTTGCTTCATCTATCTGGTTGCGGATTTTGTCCCATTGAGCCAGCCCGCGGTCAAACTGTTCATTTGCGTCTGGAACGCGGAAGTCTTCCAGTTTATCCCAGTCATTCAACACAATATTAGTTACTACGCCTTCAATGCCATTTTGACAGGTTTCCCACCGGCAACCCCACGCATCGATAAAAGGCTCATCCTTACGACAAGCCGGTGCAAATTTATAATTGTTATAGTTTCTCCATCCCGGCCTGACATATGGAAAAAATTCCGGGAAGCGTATACAGACCTGTTCGAGGTCTTTCTGGTATTGATCCCACGACGCATCGCTTATAATAACCTGCGATGGAATCCATTCAGGTCCTTGAAATCGTGCATTGCGAAGATAGTTTTCTTTTGACGACAAACTTACCACTTTCTCCCCTTTTATAATAAAAATTTGCTATTTATTTGGCATTTTTTATACTTTTAAATCATTGAAATACTCTCTCATATCGTTACTACTCAGCCATTTACAAACGACATAAGCCTATGTTAATATTTTACTATGGCAATTACGTCACATGTTAACAAATAATCGCACCAATAAATGTCCCTATTAGCCAGCTCATTACTGTTGCTACGCTAAGCAGCCCTATTGTCCAAGGTAGGGAACGCATGAGAAGTTCTGCTACTGTTGCTGGGAAGTTAGCGATGGAGTAACCCAAATTACCCCTGATAAGTTCTCTGAGATAATATAGATATTGAGTTAATATAGGCTGGTCAAGCCCAAACAATTTTCTGTATTCTTCTACTAACTCTGGAGATCCTCTGGATCCCCCCATCTCAGCAAGTTTAGAAATGACAGCCTGGAGAGGGTCTCCCGGCATAAGGCGGGGTACAACAAAGACTATCGTTATGGAGATGAAAATGGTAATAACAAAGATGACAAACCTTCCAAACACATACCTGTGATACGAACCTATAACTATGGAGTCCTCCTTTGTGTAGATCGAACTCCCTTATGTGGGAGCTCGATCTACATCACTATACTAAATTTATCTGGGCCTGCTACTTCTTATTCCGCCAACCCACTCCCCTGTCTTAGGAGATGGGTAACCGCATATGACAGTGTTGAACGTTGCCCACCAGCTGACAGGCATATTCCAGGGGTCTGCTGCCGAAGGCCATCCAACCCAGTAGGCAGTATTGATGGGAACCAGGGCAGGAGCCTGTACTAATGGGATTACGGGAAGATCATCAAGCCATATCGCCATTGCCTGGCGGAACAGCTTCTTGATCTTCTCCACATCGCTCGGCAGTGTCGCCGAAATCTCATCCACGATGGCATCGAACTCGGGATTCTTATATCTGAAGGAGTTTCTCTCATACCAAGGCGCTGGCTCACCCAGAGGAACATAATATTTGCTGTGGAAAAGCTCTAAGTTATCGAATACATCAGTATCTCCAGGGCAGAAAGCTCCGGCGGCAATATCCCATTCTCCACGCAACCTTGTATCAGCCTGAACAGCCCCAGTCATAGGTCTAACTGTTACGTCAATCCCTCCAGCCCTCAACTGATCTGCTATTACCGCTGTGAGCTTCATAAATTCCGCATCAGCTGAATCAACCAGAAAATCCATTTTCAACCTCTCCCCATCACCTATAACCCATACGCCATCCGTTCCCTTCTTGAAGCCCAGAGATTTGAATATTTCCTCTGCCTTTGCTGGATCATATTTTGTTGTCGGATACTTTTCAATTAGGTCCTGAATTGTTGCAAAGTAAGGCTCTAATCCTTTGTAGTCCGGATAGGGTCCCCAGGCTGGTATGGTGATTCCTTCGTAGGCGAGGTTGACGATGGCATCTCTATCGATCAAATAGGAGATGGCCCATCTAACTTCTTTTCGATCCCAGGGAGACCTTGCATTCTGGATCATTAGCAACCTTGGGCAGGCGTCAGCCCATGCATGTGGGGGCCCCGCATGCCACGCTGTGACGTATGGATTCTTCTCCTTAGTTATTAAGTAAGTACCGGCTGACATCAGTTCTTTAGGTGGCACATCAATATCATTTGTAATTAGACCAATGACGACACTGGTCTCGGGGCCAAAGTACTGGTAAACCACATATCTTGGTGCCGGCTTAACTCCGTACTGTTCCGTAACCCACCAGTCGTCTCTTCTCTCATAGACAAACGCTGTTTCTGAAGAACTTAATAGCCTATATGGTCCGGTCCCGACAGGTGGGTAGTTATTGAATTTTACGGGATCCTCTCCCTCCCATACATGCTTGGGAAGAATTGTTATCCCTCCCCATATCCTTACCGCTGGGAAAGCTTCTCTAATCAGATGGAAACGTGGGTTGGGTTCTTTCAGTGTTAGCTCGACGCTATAATCATCGAGCTTTCTTATCGATTCTACCCAGGCTGCAACCTCAGCAGACCATACCATCTTCGGGGCATTCTCCAAGAGCAGGTTATAAGTGAATACAACGTCATCTGCAGTGAAGGGCAAACCATCATTCCACTTCACTCCTTTCTTAAGATTGACAGTTATTTTCTTAAAATCATCGGAGTACTCAAAATTCTCGGCCAGCCATGGTATATATTCGCCCGTTTCTAAGTTAACGTAGAAGCAGTACTCCATAACCAATTGATGGAAACCTGTCCCCGATCTATCAAAGCCCGGTGTATAGATGTTGAAAACTTTGGGACCAAGGGCAATTTTTCTCGATACTCCAACATAGAGTGTTTCCTCTCTGGGGAGAAGCTGAGCATATACCTCTTGGACCGAAAGGATGCCGAATATTAACAGGGCTACAAGAACAAGGGCGAACCCCGCACTAATTATAGTAAGCCTGCTTCTGTTAGTTGTTTTTTCTCGGTTCATCATTTAACTCACCTCTTTAAAATAATTTAGTTTACTTTAAAAAACTAGTTTACTTTTTACGAAAGCCCCTTCACTTATACTCTCATTATCCAACATCTTTCTCTTTAAGAGGCTCTCTTTACTCTCAAGCTAACCTACTTTTTCACCTCCTTCCGACCTTATTTTTAATTTTTCCTCCTAAGCCTTAACCATTTCAAATTTCCTTGAAGACTTTTATCACAAGCTATCTCTTTGAAATACTATCTTGCTTCAGCAAAAGGCGAAGTAAGATAGTAGCATTTTTAATCCGTGTATCATCCGGCTTCAATACTAACATATTATTCTCCTTCTATAATAGTAAGTAAACTCTGTTTACTAATTATAATATATTAAACTTTTACTATTGTCAAGCAAATCTATTATCCTAAATAATCTTATCCAGAAATACAATTATCAGTGGGTTCATTTTACTTTAAAACTCCCAACTATTTCTGATACAAGTTTTACCTTCTTAATATCACCATCTGGCGGCAACTCGTCTGAAACCCCCATGATAAGATTCGGGGAAAATATCTCCAACACTTTCAAGGTAAAATTTTCAAGTTCCTTATATGAATAATGCGATAAAAATAGTATTGCAGGAATTCCATCTAAAAGTATCGTATTGCCTATTGCCTCTTTCAGTTCCTCCAAAGATACATCACCTTGAGGTAAAGGAGTTGCTGCTTCAATTCCGTCAAAACCCGCTTCATTAATGTAAGGTAGGAGTGTCTTTAGTGACCCATCCATATGGATGTGACAGAACTTGTGCCTTTTGTGTAGCTGTTTTACCCTTTTTTTATAATAAGGTAAAAGATACTCGTTATAAAGACGTGGTGAATCCAAATTAGAGTCTATGTTCTCACCAAAATTTTGGAACTTACAGGAACAATCTGCTATAACTTTATACAAAGGGTTATCTGTTTCTTCTATCACTCTTAAGAATCTTTTTATTCTATCAGGATAATCGTGTAGCGCATAGATAGCATTTTCAAAACCCATATAATCCAATATCAATCTTTGAAGTGGACTTCGCTCTACCCAAAATTGAACCACGCCCCTATCTCCAAGTATTTTTTTTGCTTTTTCGAAGACCTTATAGTCAAACTCCACTCTCTTATGCCTTAATATATATTCCATTACCTTGATATCCTCAATTCTCTTTACTGGATACTCAACTAAATAGCATGAAAAACCAAACTCTGCACGTTTATACCGTTGGATCAGTTCACCTTGAGGTGTCATCCATTTTACAATTATCTCGTTACTGCTCCATTCCTCTTTTACCCTGACATCTCCATAATATGATATTTTCAGGTGTGGTCCTGCATCATGGGTATATCTTATTGAAGCATCAAGGTCGTCATAGATTTCAATAAGCTCCATATTTTTATATTCTTCTGGTAAAGTTCCTCTTGATCTATTCACATTATACCAGTGCTCTATCCTCGGTTGCCATACAATCCGGTCAATTTTTTCTCTCTTAAAGGTTGCTATTATTCTCTCTCTGTTTGTCATTTCTAACCCCTAAATCTTCCATAATCTCTGGCAGTATCGAATAGCCTCAGGCATTTCTCCGGAGATACCTCTTTTTGAATGTTATGGATGGCAGCGAAGACAAAACCTCCTTCCGGAGCAAAGATATCGATCCTCTTCTTCACGTCATTCTCAACTTCTTCTAAGGTACCGAAGGGAAGTATCCTTTGGGTATCACATCCACCGCCCCAAAAGATTATGTCTTTACCGAATTCTCTCTTCAAGAACTCTGGAGACATCCCCTTTGCACTCGTCTGTACCGGGTTTAAGATGTGTATACCTGCATCGATTAAATCAGGGATCAGTTTACTCACCGCTCCACAAGAATGTAGAAAGATATAGACGTCACTCTTCTTCTCTATGAAGTCACATAGAGCTTTCAGATGAGGTTTGAACAATTGTCTAAACATCTTTAGGGATATTTGTAGGTCCTCTTGAGTACCATAATCGTCTCCTAAAACGATGATATCGATATACTTTCCAACTCTATCGAGGTAGCGTTCGAGCTCTTCGAGATATTTCTCCTCGAGCTTATTGAGAAAGTATTCGATTAAAGGCTTATCTAATATTAATCTTTCCATAAATTCTTGGTATCCGAACAACGCATGCCCCATTTCAATAAAATTACCACCAAAAGAACCCAATATTGCACAGTCTGTATTATTCTTTATCTCTCTCGCTTGTGCTTCCAGAAAATCAAGTTCTTCATCCGTGATTCTATTAGAGAGAATGATGTCAATTTCTTTACGTTCACTTGCATTAGCCAGCGGTGCGTATCTGCTATCAAAGTAATAACCACCTTTTGGCATTAAAGCAACTATCTTTCCCTCTATTTCAATCGCAAATGAACCATCCGCCAATACTTTCGGATTAAAATCTGTTGGAACATAATATTCTCCACCATCTAAAAACAGGTCAATTTGTTTCCAACTATCTATTCGTGTTCCAAATCCACCATCGAGTCTCTTCAACTCAACAACATCCGAGGTTACTCTTTCCCTTATCTCATCATCAACTACAGCTAATTGTTGGCCAAGATCAAATATTTTCACAGACTTGTCTTCACAATTCAAATAACGTTTGAGTTTGTTGTAGGCAATGGCATGGATTCCTGATGAACGCATCCCACCGAGGTCTATTGGTACACGATCCGGTTCTTCATGCTTAAGAGTAAGGAGGATTCTCTCTCTTGATGTCATATGTTTATACTCCTTTGATTCCAATATTCAGGCTCTTAATAGACATATTTTTTATCTTTCATAGTGTAAGTAATCAAATTTTCTTTAAAAACTCTAAAGAAATAATCACCATTCGACATAGTATAACCTCCACCCTTTCCATATACGTCCTGCCAGCATTCAGTCTGTTCCCTAAAAATACATTGCGGATGACACCATTAATCACAACCGCAGTCCGGTAATTCGATTATCTCAACTTGATCTTTTCCGAATTCATCGATCAATTTATTCTTGTACCACTCCATGGCTTCAGCAGCGCTTAAACCATTTATCGCTGCTTTCTCCATGGCCAGCTGAAGGTAGTGTGATACTGTGGTATATCCGGTAACCGCATCCCGGGCAGTTGTATAAGAAAGGAGCTTCCCTATCTCCATTAAAAACTTATTCTTTTCATATTCTGGAACTTCAGGTGAATCTTTCCTCGTAGATAATTTTCCAGCTGCCGCAAGCCATCTCGCTAATTTTTCCTTGCTGTTGAGTATTCTCAAGAATTCCCAGACCAGATCTGGATTTTTCGCCTCCTTCTTCATAACTACTGTCCATCCACCAGAAATGGTCTGTATAGAAGGTGTATCCTGGTCACCAGATCCAGGAAGTAAGGTCCAACCAAGAACGTTTGTCCTCATCGTTTCTAAGGGGCGTATTGCTTCTGGCCAGAATTCGGTCCACTCCCAAGCACCTCCCTGACCGATTCCAATTTTCCCAGTTCGCATCAGCCTTCTCCATTCTTTCCAAACGTCTGTAGCATACATAAGTTCAGTCTGACATAATTGTCTTACGAAAAATACCTCACGGTAAAAGTTAAGGGCACGCTCAATCGCAGGGCTACTTCCAATCCACTTTCCTGTCGTATAATCTCTAAGTCTATTACGATCACCTTCTGAGGTATCGGCTCCGAGAATTTCCGAATAAATACCACCAAAAATAGCGCCTTCTCCCCATTTGGTTCCCATTGGGATGTATAATGGGCATTCAACATCTGGGCAACTTTCTTTGATTCTTTCAGCGGTTTCCAACACCTCATACCAATCCTTCGGCTTCCATGGCATCGGTATACCCGCCTTTTCAAAGTTGGGTTTCCAATACCACAAAACCGCATTTACAGACGTTTCCAATGTGATTCCATAGATATGACCTTCATATGAGCCCATTGCCTGAAATGCTGGATAATATTGGTCCCAATCCGGCCACTCTTTAACGTAGCCATCCAAATTGCGAATATAATCCGCTTCAACACAATCTGCTATTCTAAAAGCATCAACCATAAAAACGTCGGGTGCGATATCATCTGCAAAATCCAAAGTTATTTTCTCCCACATGTCCATACCATATGGAACCACCACATTATCAACCTTTGCACCAGTGATCTTCTCAAACTCCTCAACTGCTGGCTCAAATAGATCTTTCCAAAGTTCTCCGTATTCAATCGAAATCACCTGCTGGGCAGATCCAGTGACCGCAAGTGCTCCAATTAACAACATCACTATTGACAGTATTAAAACCTTTTTACTCATTTTTCCTCATTTAGAAGTGTGCACCTACTCAGTACACTTTTTCTCCAGCCATTTTGTAGCAGCATAGATGGCAGCACCAATTGATACTGCATCTTCTGATATTTCTGAAAGTCTTACATCTACTTTTTGGTCACCAAATAAATACTTTGAAACTATTTCTTTTATCGGTTGGATTAAGGCATCTCCGAGTACAGCCATCTTCCCACCAATAAATACTGCCTCCGGTCCAATGATATGTATGACATCTATAACGGCAGCACCAATCCAAGTGGCAAGTTGTTTTACAATAGACTTAGTTTCTTTATCATTTTTTTTAAGAAGATTAAATATTTCTTTAATATTCTTAGTATCCAATCCCCGAGATCTGACTTTTTTTATCAAAATATCTACTCCACTAATATCCTCGAGATACCGGAGTTTTCCATGATCATAAAATAAAGTATGGCCTATCTCACCAACGTAATCATATGCACCTTGATAGAGTTCATCATCGATTACTATGCCTGCTCCTATTCCTTCATTTACTAATACATACACAAAGTTCTTTAAATCTTTTCCACCGCCATGCCATTTTTCTGCAAGTACTCCTACGTTTGCATCATTCTCTATCCAAACGGGTAGTTTATACCTTTCGTGCACAATCTTACCGAGTGGAACATCTTTCCATCTTTTAAACTTTGGCGGGTGTCTTACTATACCAGTTTGGGCATCAAGGGGACCAGGAACACCTATCCCGATAGCTCCAATTTTGAGTTTGCGTTTCTCTGCCTCTTTCATAATATCATCTATGCTTGTGAATAGGCTTTTGAGTACACTTTTGGGACCAGACTTCTCATAAGACAATCCCTTTTCTCTCGAGATAATATTCATCCTGGCATCCATTAATACTGTTTTTACTTTTTGTCTTCCCAGATGGGCACCTATTGTATGTACAGCATCTGTTCTAATATGAAGGGGAATTGGTGATTTACCAACGTTACCAGTGGAGATTGTTGAAGATTCTTCGACTATGCCTAAAGCTATAAATTCATTTATAATAGATGATATAGTTGTCTTGGTCAATCCTGTTATTCTCGAAAGTTCAACTCTTGAGATACTATCTTGTTTCAGCAAAAGGCGAAGTAAGGTAGTAGCATTTTTAATCCGTGTATCTTCTGGCTTTAATACTAACATATGGTTCTCCTTACTATAATAATAAGTGCCTTTCAGAAAACTCTGAAACCCTTGTCTTGCAAGGCTTTTAGAGTACTTCTATTTTATTCTTCACCTCCAGCCTTTTAAACCCTTATCAGATAAGGGGTTTAGGAAGGCTATCGATTAATTTCTGCCTATTTTATCGATTTTTTATGGGCTTGGAGGTGAATTTTTTTAACCTTCTAAAGTTTTCTGAAACCCTCATCTCTATCTTAAGCAAATTATTTGCTAATCTAAACTTGATTTCACCTCCACTTGCCTTTTACCCTATAATATTTTAAGAATATTCTTTTTAGTTCTATCAACTTTCAGAAAAGTAGGGGGTGAGACTATGAACAGATTTAAGGCAAACCAGAAACTTCTTTTTAAAGCTGAAACTGTTTTTAACTTAAGACCTTTAGAAAAATACGAAATTCTTTTCTCTTTTCTTGATACCTCACCATTAGAGATACTGTATCCTTCTACCGGCAGACCACCTATTCCTTATGAAGCTTTACTTAAAGCCCTTATTTACAAAAACATTAAAAATGTATCTTATCTTTCTGATCTGGTAAGAGACCTTCAAGATAATTCTAATTTAGCTTTAGTGTTTGGTTTTCATCCCCTTCGTCTACCCCAGGTGGAGAATTTTTCGGCCTTTTTAGGAGATACTGAAAATAGGATCTTCCAAAAAGTGAGAGATTCTCTGGTAAGTAAGTTAATCGAACTCAAAGAGATTCAGGGAACTTATCTTACCTTCTATTCCTCTAACATCCCGGTTAAGGTTAAAGAGAACAACCTCAAGACTTCTATTAAAGATAGATTTGATAAAACCAAGAGTCCTAAGGGTGACCCGGAATCTCGTCTTAGTATTATGGTCCATTTTCCCAAGCCTTTTCAGAAAGAGATCAAATATTTTTGGGGTTACCGGAATTTTGTCCTCTCTGATGCCTTATCTGAATTACCCATTTTAGAAGAAACCAGGGCAGCCAATGTAGTGGACAGTAAAGTAATTATCCCCCAGCTTGAATTGGCTAAAGATAGGTTTGACCTTAATATTTGTGCGGTAATCGCCGATGCTGGCCTTGATTCGGCAAAAGTCCTTTCCTTTATTATTAAGGATCTTAAAGC
>Ga0307380_10012569_pt1 | contig 10525 bp, 11 predicted proteins | sample UN3MG_FD_202239 | JGI IMG/M metagenome (GOLD analysis project Ga0307380, IMG submission 202239) | Soil microbial communities from Risofladan, Vaasa, Finland - UN-3 | ecosystem: Environmental > Terrestrial > Soil > Coastal area > Acid sulfate soil | place: Finland: Risofladan, Vaasa | collected... | reverse complement strand
TTCGCTTTAGCTATGATACTATCAAAGGACTGTCTGTTCGCTTTACTGTTGTTCGATAAACAGGTGACATTCTTTTCAGATAAAGAATTTGTATAAGCTTTCAATCGCTTTGAATTACATGTTCGCTAAGGTATAAGCTTTTCCTCGTTCAGGCTTGACGACGGCGACCCATATTGAATTATCAAAGAGCTTTATCCTATGTTAGGGATAATATAGTACTGCTATAACTCCAATAAGTAAACGATAAAATCGATAAAAAAGTGATATTTTTACTTGGTCAGGGCAAAAACCAGGTTGGAACAACCAGAACAAACGTTCTTGTGTATAAAAAAGAGGTGATTATGTTGGATTTTCTATTGTTGATTCTAAAAGAGGGGGCGTTTCCGAATCATCAGAACTAGAGCGAGATTCGTAACGATTCCTTAGTTTTTCTTGTATACTTAAAGCGATCTCGTCATTTATAGAATCATCACTTAAAGCGGAGAGTTGGATTGCGGCAAGATCTGGGTGCAGTTTTTTGATTAGCGCGATGAGTACTCCATCATCGTCGAAAGCGCGCTCATAAAATACTCAAGAAGATTTTTATTTTCACGACTCTCTACGCGACGAACGGCATTGAGAAGCAGTTCTAATCTGTTCGTACCGAGTTTGGGACGTCCTGTTATGTTTTGCGGCGAACAGCCCTTCAACCAGCGGCCGCTAGTCAGATCCCTCTCCACGGTGACGTGTTGGATTCGTACTTTTGGAGGAGCCTCCGATTCTTCTTTCTTTTTAGACATCTCAAGTTGGTGTGCTTTTAGTTTTTCTTTTCCGAGTAACGGTTTCCAAGTTTTCTGCGACACATATTCTTTACGCTGCGCTTTCTTATAAGAAGGACAGTCTTTATATTTTTCATATCGCTTAGACATATTCAAAATAATTCCTTATTAAAAGGAGATGGAGCTATCGACTTTCCGGCCGATAGCTCCAAATTCAAATGAAAGAGAAACAGAAAAACAATTCTATGTCGCGAAAACTTTTCATTTTTCAAACTTTCTTAATGTTAAATCGGTACGGCTATCATTGGTTGTCTTATTACAAGTTCGCCTTGCATTTCTTTTTTGCAAATCTCAAAAAGATATTTGAGCGAACCAGCCGAACCACGACAGATAGATTTGCCCATACAGTCTTCTTTGGTTGCTGTACGCAGCGTGCAATAATTTCGATAAGCTAAATCCAATTTGCTGTTTGCTGCTACAGCTTGTTCCAATATTTCAACGAATTGCTTGGACAAAATCTCGACTTGCTCAGCGGATTTTTTCTGATTAGTGATTAACTTGCTGCGTTCTCGCTCTTCTACTTTTTTGCGTGCAGCCGCAAGATCAGATTCCAAAACTTCTATCTCAGAAGGCAGGTTGTTGCAATCGAAAATGTGTTGCCCGATTTCTTTGTCTAACTTTGCAATCTCAGTTTTATTTTTAGTTGAGTCTGCAAGAGCAAGTTTTGCTCTTTGGCGGCGCAGCTCATCAAGCTTCGCTTCGCTCTCTGAGAGGACAGTTTTGTGATGTTCGAGTTTTTGTTCTATTTGAGCTACTGTCATTTTATTATTCTCCAAAAGTTACTGTCATTGAAGTAATTGTCCGGCGAGCATCTGTGTTGCTACGAATCTCAAAAATTCTCTTGTCTCACCTAAACCTGCAGATCGACTCAAGGCGGCATAATTTGTTGTAGCACCGCCGGCATCCACCAAACTAACTTCTGTTATGTTTCCTTGCCGTGTTGATATTTTGTTTCTCCTTTTTATGTTTATGTTCAAAATCACGTTTTAATTTAGCACGTTCTCTATCTCGTCGAAGCTGCGACTGAAATCGTGCTGACCGTTGACTTTCAGACTCTATCATGCTGTCCGAAGCATCGTCCCATATATCGACAGCACGAGTATTGACTCTTTTCAAGGATACCATACCTAACTGCCTTCCAATTGCATTCAGCCGCATATCATTATCACCAGAAGAGACACCAAAATTACCACAGCTATTGCCGCTAAGCCAGCCAGTATTTCTGCTTTCATTGTATTATCCTACTGAAATACTTTCATTATTAGACACTCACCATCGCGGCCGCCAGACTTGGCCAAATAGAATCAGAGTTTACTTCGGTTTTCTGAACTCTGCGAGACGACGCTGAAAAACTCGGCCATAAAGCATTCGACGCCTTGCTTACAGCAGTGTCCTGTTGGTCAGAATCAATCAATTTTGACAAAAGCAGTATTACGTTTGACAGTGCTTCGACGTCTTCTGATTCTAAGGTATTGAGTGTTTTGAGCGCCTTTTCTATGTGTTCGTCTTCTTGCGCGGACAAGGTGTAATTCTCGTCAATAGCTTCTAAGGTATTAAGAAGATCAATACAAGAACCGTCCTCGCTACTTTTGAAAAACAAGAACTTCTGTTTGTTCGCCGCTTTGTTTACGAGTGATATTTCAGCGAGTTCAATTTCAGCAAGACTACGGCTTTTTTGAATTTTTTCTCTGTTGTCATAAAGACCTGTCAAAGGGTTGTACATTTTTTAATCTCCTAAATTAAAGAAATAAAAGTTATTGTCTTTTCGTTTTTTACTTTTTACTTTTTACTTTGGACGCAAAGAAGGCCATAGTGTTGTAGTGTTTTCGTCAGTGTCTTGGCCTTGGATGGATTTTTTTATGCCGGTCTCATAATCGCCAAGGCGATATTTTCTTTCTTGCACGGTTAAAGCCGCATCAAGTTGGGCGATTTTACGGACAAGGACATTTTTAATCGCGGCATTGCCGAGAAATTTCGCTATATGATGAATGTTAAAAACAAGTTTATCTATTTCCTCGAGGGACATGTCAGCGAGTTGTGTTTCTATTTCTTCTTTTGATGGGAACATTTTTGAATCTCCTGTTTGACTTTACAGCCTAGTTCTTTTACAGTCAAAAGAGCGGTTTTCTTTTCTTTTTTTAATACCTTTTTTGCGGCCACGATCACTAAGGCGGTTTCAAAATCTTCTTTGTATTTTTTACAAAGGTCCCAAGCATGCTTTTGACGAGGGGTCCATGTTTTATCTTCTTTGGTGTTTGCTACATCAAAAACAGCATTAAAAATAATAAGTGGAAACACCTTATTTCTGGTTGAAAAGCCGTAAAAGCGATACAGCTTTTTGATCATCTCTCTTAGGAGGTCGTCAGCTTCGAACAAGATTCTCCTCTGTATATCATAGCCCCTTTTGTTGAGTCTTTTATTCATATTGAAAGATCCTTTTTAATTCAAAACTCAATTCAAAACACTGAAATACCTTACTTGTGTTTTATCAAGGATTGTTTTATCAGGCAGTAGCATCAGACTCGGTTGTAGGGACAATGTATCCAATAAGAGCGAGTTCATCCTTTTGACTACAGTACGGCCGTCCCTGAGGGCAATAGCTACTCGGATATTGTATTTCCTTTTTATCATCTTGCGAGCACTATAACACAAAGAACACAATTGTGTAAGTGCTATATTCATACAAAGAGAATATGGCGTGTTTTTTCGCCGTCTTGCAAGAGCATAAGCACTTGTATATGCTGGATTTAACTCGCGCACGCTATATTAGACAAAAATTAGACAACTTCTCCATATTGAGCGTTACATTTTATTACCGCTTACAGTATACTGATTACAGTAAAAAAGTTAAAAAAGCAAGGTAGCAAAATGTCACCTTATAAAGAAAACAAAAATAATGTGAAACTTAGCGGCATCGAACAACCAAGGAGTTGCTGCTACCTTCGCCGAGGTTGTTCGTGCCGCTTTTTTAGAAAGGTAGCAAAGAAATGAGAGCAAAAACACAGCGCGCCGATAAGGTTAAAATAAAAAAGATACGTTGGTTATGGTATAACCGACTACCAGAAGGCAAGTTTGGCCTGATAGGCGGCGATCCAGGTACATGTAAAACATTCCTTACTCTTTACATAATAGCAATACTTACTCAAGGCAAGCACTGGCCTGATTGTAAAAATACCAATAAGGCGTGCAAAGCACTTATATTATCTGCCGAAGACGACGCCGAAGACACAATAGTTCCAAGACTAATCGCGGCCGGCGCAAAACTGTCTAACATTAGAATACTAACCGGAGTCAAAGACAATACCAAAGACGATTGGTTTAATCTACAAAAACACATTCCTGTCTTAGAAGACATACTCAAGAAGACCCCCTCGCTGAAAATTATTGTTATAGATCCGTTGAATGCGTATCTTGGCGGTGGTGATTCTCACAAAGACTCTGATGTTCGCGGAATTTTAGGTCCTCTTATTAAGTTAGCTTCAAAATACAATGTGACGGTTTTGTCTGTTATGCACTTGAACAAAAGTCAGAAAAACGCACCAATGTATCGTTTTATAGGTGGAATAGGATTTATGGCCGCGGCAAGATTTTCTTGGCTTGTCGAGCGTGATCGGGACAATCCAGAATGGCTTTATTTCGCGCCAATGAAAACAAACCTGTCTGTTAGTCCAACTACAATGAGATTTACAATATCCAAAGGTTGTGTCACATTCGACAAAGAAGAATATCGTCTTACAGGAAGCGATCTTCTTTGTGCAGATAAAAAAATACGCAAAGTAGACGATGCTGTTCTATGGCTGAAAGATATTTTATCTGACGGTCCGAAAAGTTTTTGGACCATACAGAAGAAAAATAAAGACAGAAAAAATAAAAGATTCACAAAAGGCACAATAGATCGCGCCAAAATAACATTGAAAATCAGACCATACAAAGAAAGTAAACAACACGGACAGTGGGTTTGGGCTCTTAATACATGAAAAAATCTAAAGGTACCTATTACTATTTATAAGTACATTAAGTATCTTAAGTATCTTAGCGGTATTTTGTATGTTCAAAGATATCTAAGATACTTAAGAAACCTATAAAAAGTACTAGGTATATTTGACTTTTTGTTTGTCTTGTCTATAGTAAAAATCGGTTGTTTTTGAGCCAATAAATCAAAGACTCTGTCTAAGATACCGGTGCTTTCCAATCTTAACTCTTGTAACGTATGTTATTTAAGACTTATCCAACTATCAATCGTGCGATGAATCGTGCGTTCATACGCAAATCCAACGTTGATTTAGCCTAATCTAAGTGAGCTTTGAACTAGTCCAGATTGCACTATGGACAACTAGGTTGCAACAGGACAGGCGATCTTTCTATATCGGATAGAATTATGCTTATCCTCGTCGAATCTAGCATAGGAAAAAGTTAAAATGTAAGTTGGATATATAGGGCGGCAAGCCATAATTTTCAGGCTTTTCTTACAAACTTACAAAAAATCAAATCTCACAAAGCTAAACAAACAGCAAAAATCTGAAGGAACAGGAACCGGTGGATAAAAAACCTACGAGCGTGCTTGACAACTTTGGCTCCGATCTTAATCAGTTTTACTCTGAGAGTTCGCAGTGACCATTCCTTTACTGTCTTTGGTAAAGCCAAACGTCTCAGGAAATTGCCGAGGTTATAAGCCAGGGAAAATAGTTGGAGTCGAACCTGATTATCAACAAAATCATGACATGAAAGCCGTGTCCAGTTTAAGGCGTATTTCGACCTGAAGCGTTGCGATTCAAATTAAAATTTGGGTGTAAATTTTCCGTTTGTATAATACTCTCTTGAATAAACGTCAGACCGTAAAGTATCTAAATATTTACTGAGGGGTTTAGCTCTTGAAACTTCTCGAAGTATTTTAGTCAAAACATCATTTTCCCCTATGTTTAACTTATTATTTTGAAATTGAATAAATTTCCAACTATAGGGAAATGTTTGACATAAAATAAGTTTTTGATATCGGCTATCCATCTCACCCATTGAGGGCATTAAGGCTACATAGGTATCACCTATTACCGCTAAAGGAATTCCTATGATTGAAATAAAAGGTCTCAAAATTACGATTCGCTCATAAACATAAGAGAGACCAAGAAGTGGGCCTAAAAACAGAACACTCCAAAGTAAACTTATAGGGATGAGCAATAAGCCCAATGTTAGTGAAACAAGTAAGCCTAAAACAAAAGTTGTTACGAATTGAACAGGGACAACAATGAATGCTGTGATTACGATAATTATGTGTATGATTTTATTTGTAATCATATTATTGTATCTTTTAAAACTTTTTTCCTCAACCTCACCGCACCGTTTTAACAATTGCCGATTTAGTTATTGTTTTTGCTCGTTTTTTGGATTGTCGCAAAAACCAAGTACAAACCATTTGAGCAGTTTATATATAAACCAAACAATAACAAATCCAATTCCGCCTCCGACTAAACCACCTACTCCGCAAAGTCCAACCAAACCACCTTTTGACAGGTTTACCAAAAAACCACTTTCTAAATCCAACAGTGTACTTATTGCTGCAATTTGTTCAAACAGTTCTTCTGTACTCAAGGTTGATTTATCACTTAATTCCTTGTACTTCTTCTCCAACCGAGTCTTATGGATGTTCCTTTGAGATTTAGTTGGATTATCCGGAACAAACGAGACGGTGCCATCCTCCGTTTTATTAAAGCCTACATAGCCATATTTATCGTAGTAGTCGAAACGCTTTGCAGTTAACGTTTTTTTTTCATAACTATGCTTTTCGAGAATGGTTCCAACAGAACAATAAGCGGCACCAAGAGCGATAAACACAGCTAAAACAAGAACTATTCTCTTAAATCCTCGTTTCCAGTTCATAGTTTTGCCTTCCAAGTTTTGCTCGAATTTTAAATATTTACCAAATTTATCGATGGCTACCTTATTTTGTTTACGAAGCCATCCATGAAGCATAGTTATTTCTCTTGCTTTTGCACCTCGTTCATCCCCTTTAGGTAAAGGCTTCATAGTCTCTTTGATTTCCCATAGCTCAAGAGCTTTTTTTCTAATAGTTTCCAAATAGGTTTTTATATCTTCGTCGAAAAGAAAAACAGCTTCTTTGGTTGCCCTCGTAAATTCGTTAACCTGTTCAAGCTCTATGCTTCTTTGGTGTAAAATATGTGCGAGCAGAATCTTTAAACTGCTGAAAACCTCGTATCTCTTGTTGTATAAATCCAACCGAAGTTTATCACGGTTTGTTTTATGTTGCTGCCAAGCAATGTAAGCCACAATGGCCGCTATAACAACTTCTATTCCCACAGTATCCCCTTTTAGAAAAGTTTTCACCGCATGATTTTAACGTTTCAACTTTTGTTTATATGGTTTACCGTTTCACAATACTACCATTACCGTATTACTGGCTGCGCTTTCGTCGGATTTATTTATCGCGTCTTTCTTATCTTCGTGGTGAAATCATTTTGTTGCCTTTTTAACGACCTTCTACCTAACCCTCTTAAAATAAACGACTTACCAGCCTATTTGCCCGTTTACAACGCCACATTGTAAGCCAACAATGCCACGATGTAAAGCCGACTTTCGGCCTTTTTCCGCGTCTCGTTCAATGTCTTGTTGGATACCTCTTAGTTACCTTCTTGTTTGCCATCAGATAACAATGGTAATGTTGTTCCGCTGGGTAATTCCTCGGCACGGGCCTGAGTACGCCACGTGATTTGATAAATCTCCCTTATTCTATCAACGAAAGGCTTAGCATCTTGACCAAATTTGCCGATGGCAACTCCAGCTTCGCCTATTAGGCCCCAGAACCTATCAAGGTTTGACATCTTCTTATGCAATTCCGACTGGAGACCTTCGAGCTTATTTAGTATTCGTTGCTTATGCTTTGCATCAAACAATTCGCTTTTTGTTATTGCGTCACGTAGTTCATTGATTAGCTGTTGAATTCTTGTAAGGTCGCCATCAGAGAATTGATATATGAAAGTTGTCCCGAATAGCGCGGCGTACTTCTCACGTGCACTACCTAATGTTAATTCATGTTCTTTTTTAGAAATTTTAGCCGTTAACGTATAAAAAAACAAAGTTATACGTTCAATATTTTCTACATCACGTTCCTCTATAAGACCACAAGAGACAAAGGGCAATCCAGTAGCATTTATGAATGCTTCCATGGCAGCAAATGCTTCAATATATATGTCGTAATGTTCCATAATATTTGCATCCATACCGCCACTGGGATAACAATACTTATTGTGTACCTCGTTGAATTTAGTACATAGTGTTTTAGCTGCTTCGTAAGGATCTGCAGGAAGGCTACTTAAAAACGCTTCATCGAACATTTTAACGTCCTCGCTATTGCTTATATGGTTTCCGATTATTTTTCTATCCCGTTATCCTGTCAAAAACTCTGTGTCCTCTGTGATCTCTGTGGCTAAATTCACAAAACCACCATCACAGTATTTGATTCCGAACCGTCGCCTGCTTTATTGATTGCTATAACGCGATATTCGAGTTCTTCTTTTTACGACTGGTCGAATAAAGCCCGCTAATACTCTCATAAAGTAAACAGCCTCAGCGGAAAAGTCAATAGATTTTGTGGACAATAATGTTCTTGACCGAAAGTGAAGTAAAAGTTATGATAATTAGATAACAGTATTGCACTGGATTTTTAGCGTTTCGTCTTAAACCGGCAAATTTATACGGAGAAACGCAAAAAGTTGGTGCCTTTTTGCCAGTTGGCAATGGGTGCCGCTTTGAGTGTTCTCCGAGGGCCTTGCCGGGCCTAAGACGGGCACAATACAGGCGGTGCCCTTTTTTGATGCGCCGGAAAATATTAACCATTCTTTTGAGGAGAATGAAATGGAAACTAAAAGTTTTTTGTTTGGTTTGTTTATAGGTTTTACCATTGTCTTGGCTGGTGGTTCGTTAGGTCGTGAAGCCATTCAGCGTATGGATGCACAACGGCGAGTGGCTTTGTATGAAAAAATACGAATAGAAGAACAGAGAAAAGCAGAAGAAAAAAGGCAACAGGAAGTATTTGAAGATAAAATTGGTTTGCCGAACTTCAAGCAACGATTCGAGACATTAGAAGAACAGGTAGAAATCTTGAATGAACTACCAACAAACAAAAACCAGTTAATATATCGCCAGCAAAAATTACGACATAACGAATTACAGCGCAGATAAAACAAGCTATATATATGTAACTCACATGCTTTTAATATCTTTTTCGGTACGGTGATGTTGAGAAGGAGTTAAAAGCCAATTTACAAACTGAATCCGCTCTATATAATACGCGTAAAGAAGTCTTGCTCGAATTTAGAGATAAACAGAGCGCACAGTTTTGCGCATAGTTTTACACCCTTTTGGAAAAGTCGGAAACATTAAATTGTTATAAACTTTTATAATACAAGGACTTAACTATTCAAGGAGAGGTGTCGGAGTGGCTGATCGAGCCGGTTTCGAAAACCGGTGTGCCCTTTTTGGGCACCGCGGGTTCGAATCCCGCCCTCTCCGTTGAGTTGTTTACTTTGGTGCAGGCGGGATGAGAACACGCCTGATGCGCAGCATCAGTACGCGGGTTTGACACGCCGAAGGCGAGCCGCGCAGCGAATCCCGCCCTCTCCGTTGGCCGAAGGCCAACACAGCAGGTGAGCAGTAGAAAGGTGAAAGTAGAGCAATAATAAAGCCTTTTCTGCGAACCTGCGGTCTATTGTTCAACTTCAGCAATTGGCCGGCCGCTGAACCAGCTCAGTGCTTGCTTTGAGTTGCCCCCGACGATTGCCTTGAAATCGCTGGATTTTACAGGAATCGCTAAACTTCCGGCTGGATAGTGCCGATTTTTCAAAAAGGCTGAAACTACGCGCTTAAAAAAAATGTTTTTTTCAACAGAAGCTGCTATAATTGATAACGGCCTTTATACTTAGAGGTTGCAGCCGCTCCGGCGCGAAATAACTTATGACAAACGACACAAATTACGACACTATATTCGGAAAACTTGCCGTTGAGCAGAGACTTTGCACCGATGCCGAACTTCGCAGGTCGCTTGAGGAGTTGAAATCACGTCGCAAAATCAGCCCTGTGACTCTCAGGGACCTTATGATTAGCCTCGGTTATCTTACCGAAACCCAGGCTGAGAGACTGCGGGTAAGTTTCAAGGAAACCAAAGCAGCCGTACACCAAATCCCAGGCTACAGGATTCTCGGCAAGCTCGGCGCCGGCGCCATGGCGATTGTTTACAAGGCTGAGCAGTTAAGTTTAGACCGTACCGTGGCCATTAAAGTCCTGCCCAAGAGGTTCAGCGAAAATCCCGATTACGTTCAGCGTTTTTACAAGGAGGGCCAGGCTGCGGGAAAACTCAACCATAACAATATCGTGCAGGCGATTGACGTCGGGGAAGCCGGCGGCTACCACTACTTTGTTATGGAATACGTTGAGGGCAAGACCCTGCACGACGACCTTGCGGCAGGGAAAGTATTTTCCGAAGTGGAGGCGCTGGATATTGTTATTCAGGTTGCTCATGCGCTGGCTCACGCACACGCCTGCGGGCTTATTCACCGTGACGTCAAGCCCAAGAACATAATAATAAATACCGCCGGCGTAGTCAAGCTGGCCGATATGGGTCTGGCGCGTGAAACAACCGACATCGAGACCGCCAGGACCGAAGCAGGACAGGCCTACGGCACACCGTATTATATAGC
>Ga0307380_10012567_pt1 | contig 10526 bp, 9 predicted proteins | sample UN3MG_FD_202239 | JGI IMG/M metagenome (GOLD analysis project Ga0307380, IMG submission 202239) | Soil microbial communities from Risofladan, Vaasa, Finland - UN-3 | ecosystem: Environmental > Terrestrial > Soil > Coastal area > Acid sulfate soil | place: Finland: Risofladan, Vaasa | collected... | reverse complement strand
AGATATTCTGACAGCGGCACAGTCACTTGAAAATAGTCTGCCGACAATATTTATCGGGGTCCTTCTCATAGGATACATAATTTTAGTGTTGAACCTACCAAAGGATCAGAAGAAGAAACCATAAAAAAGGTATAAATAGAATAAATGATTATCAGATGATTAGTTGGAGGCCAAGGTATGGTATATTGTGCGAAATGTGGAATAAAAAATGAAGATGATGCAACCTTTTGTAAAAGCTGTGGTACTTCGCTGACTGGTTCACGACACGACGTTGACCGGCACCGGGATCAACGATGTGAAGATGAGTGTGCTGGTGGACAGAGTGGTCGTGGATGGGCCATGTTCTGGGGCGTCATTATTGTCCTTATTGGACTTGTGATTCTGTTCGAAGTGGTGATAAAGGATATGGCGAAAACCTATTCGTGGCTCTCATGGGTCAACACGGTTCAATGGAACTGGATTTTCGCGTTTGTTATTGCGATTTTCATTATCATTTTCGGTCTTCGCGTCATCTCGAAACGTTAAGCAGGACCTGTAAACATTTTACAGGGTTCACTACAATGTAAGCAGAGGCGTCGATGATGCCATTTCGAGAGCTGTATCCTGGTATCAAGCCAAAGAAAGCATAACAGGATTGAAAAAAGACCATACATAACGGTTCCGGTGATTCTGACGACTGAGATCATGATGAATAAAAAACTCAGGGGCAATAGGCTGTTGACACCAACATGAACCATGGCGGATTTCCCCTGATAAAAGTTTTCTCCGTACACAACTAGAAGAATGAATAGTCCTAAAAGAACCAAGAAGAGAGATGTCGTTTTAGTGAGTTGAATATCAGTTAATATATACAGGATCATTCCAACAATTGAGGCGCACAACCCAATAGAGAGACCAAGGCACCCAGCACACAGGGTCATACCCATCCATTGAATCGTATGATTCTTGAATGGGGAGCATTCCGGGTGATGACCTTTAAATGATCGTTCTGTGGAAGGTCGCATATGTTTTTCTTTGCCCTTATTTTTTAGGAAATAACGTCGTATCCAATTGGGTTTAATCGTAAGTGATATACCGACACAGCAACAAAGGATAAATACACTTCCAATCCCTACCTTCTCCACAAACAATAGAGGAGCAGTCAGGGGCGATGTCAGAACCACTAAAAGAATCAGCAGGAGCGCTGCGATACAAGAGAAGATAAGATATACAGAAAGAGTTCTTGTATCCCTCAAATTAATCTCCTGAATTTCTCAAGAACGAACTGCCCGGCCATATGCCGGTACAATGTGCGTTTCAGTCTGTTTTTTGATAGCACCCCTGCAATATTTTTTGTTACAGATCCATAAAATGTTCGATAACATCGCCAGAGTTCCTCCTGGACTTCCTTTCGTATCAGTGTCTCTGTTGGCATGATCGCATGGGCCATATCATAATTGGTGTAATTGGTATCCTTAATCCAACCGTTCTTCTTCGCAGCCTCGTAATAGACTGTCCCTGGGAACGGAGTAAGCGCAGTATAAATCGCAATATCTGGGGAGAGATCAAGGGAGTACTGACGGAGTTGTTCGATTGATTTATGAGTATCTTTTCGTGCTCCTATCACAAACATCGCTTGGGAGAAAATGTCTTTTTGCTTCATTATTTTCATCGCTTGATATGCATCTTGTATTGTAATCCCTTTCTTATATTCATATAACATCTCCTGTGAGTTCGTTTCAACTCCACAAAGAATCCAATACGTACCTACCTCACGAAGGTTTCCAATTAGATTAGGATGTTGTGCGATATCATCGGTTCGGGCTTGGAAAAAAAGCATGATGTCTTCCTTGCATTGTTTCTTTCGAAGTTCTTCATACAGTTGTTTTCCCCGAGCGTTCAGTTTCATGTGGTCATCGGTCAACCAGAGGAATACGCCCCCATAGGTTTCATGGAGGAATTCGATTTCATCAGCTATCCGTTTCGCTGATTTGGTTCTCCACCGACTCCCCCAATGACTCCATTGTGTACAAAAGGAACATTGATGTTCACATCCCCGGGCGCCTTCTAAAATCATGTATCTGGTGTTTCTCCCAGCCATCATCGTGAAATGATATCGTTTAAGTTTGTCTTCGACGAGATGATACGCTGGATAGGGGAGTGTGTCAAGATTTTCGATTAAGGGACGTGGAGGGTTATGAACAATGGTATCGTTTTTTCGATACGAAATCCCTTTAACCTCGCTTAATTTTCCTTTTTTTTCCAATGTTTTAAGAAGATCAACGACCGTCTGTTCTCCTTCGCCTCTCACGATATAGTCGATCTCTGGAAAGCTATACAGAGATTCTTCAGGGGTAAACGAAAAATGGATACCACCGACAATCGTTATGATATCCTCGCTGACGTTTTTTGCTATCTCGCAGGTCTTCGCACAGGTGTATGCGTTTGTAGTAAAACCTGATGTGAGAACCATGGATGGATTTGCCGACTCGATGTACCGTTCAAGACCTCTCCAATCAAGTCGATCTGCTTGACAATCGACAATATCAATGTCAGTCCCTGGGAGTTCTCGTTCTACATATGCTGCAAGGATCAATAATGCAGATGGTGGTGGGAGGTACTCCCCCATGACAAACCAGAAATTCCGTGGCGGTTCAACAAATAAGAGAGATGATTTCATCTGCCTCATGTAGGTAATGTCCAATGTATAGAAATAAATTATTATCTCAACACTACTTTTATGAAGATGCTAAAAAAAGGAAGAAGAGGAGGATTTAAAAGAACTTCCACACCTCAAGAACCTGAGTAGCAACATTTCCTGCTTTATCAAATGCTTTTACTGTAAGGGTTTGTTTGAAGAAAGCGGTCTGGCTCCATAACCAGCTATATGGTGCGGTCGTGTCATTCTCCATGAGCTGAAGGTTAGCATAGAACTCCACACGATCAATCCCTGAGTCGTCATCGGTTACGGTTACGTTCACATCAATTTTCCCAATGATGAGGGTTCCTCCTGCGAGCGGCATGATTTCTCTATTTCGGAAATACAGTGCCTTGATTGGTTTGGTGATCTCAAGGGTTGGTTCGGTGGTATCAGGAACCGGGCAGATGACAACTGCTTGCTCAACAACCGTATAATTATACCCTGCTTGATAATCGGACAGCCACCATTGACAATCGATATCTGGTTGGGGAGCACCAAGGCTGACATTGTAGATATCATGGGAGACATTTGCTGCATCATTATGATCATCTGGTGATGGATTTGCGACATCTAAGGTTGGGTCGCTAAAGGCGATCTTGGATTCTGCGGAATTAACTCCTGCGCAGGTGACAAAGTGTCCTTCCTGTCTCTCAGAATGTGGTGGAGGATTGAAAAATTCTGTTTTAAACGCCCAATCAAAAGGTGAACTATAGGGGTCCATTGGTACACCACGCATCCATCCAGTGCCTGGTGGATAGGGGTTTCCAACGTCGTAGAACCATTCATAATGATACCCAGTAACCATCTGGACGACATCAAAGTAATAGAGTAATCCCGCAGTCAATGAAATCTCCGGGTTGAAATTGAATCGCACCCAGGTTGGACCACCAAGGACGCCAGGATTAAAAATCACTGTTCCAATTGGCGTTGATGGCGAAGGAGCATTATACACATTTATTTGCACATCACAGGGGGAACCGACACTCTGAAGAAGGATTTGGATCGCATCAAGTCTTGATGCCATTGGAACAAATTCTTGAAAATCAGTCCAAGTGGCTATCTTACAGAGCTCAGGGAGGGATCCAATGTTTTGAAATTGATCGATCATAAGAGGACCAACGATATAATCATAAGAGCCCAGTAAGAGAATAACGTTCTGGCTACGTTCTATTTCGCTTTCTATAAAACTGAAGGTCGGCCGGTTGTACGTCTGCACAGTGAATTTATCAGTAAGACCTGTTGAGTCAAACCAATCAGTAATCGCAGCTTCCATATCGTTGACATACGTGGTTCCTTGCCCTGTCGTGTTCATTGCTCGTGCAAGCTTTTCAATAAGCAAGGGAGCATTATTTGTTGCATGGTCGTCACCAGCTCCATAATCCTCGACCAATGCGAATTGATTCTCACCGTCACCAGGAGTACCAGTTGGGTCAGCAAATTGTGAGTCAAACCACCAGAAACAGTTGGCCACCGCGACAGGACCACAGAAAATCCATTCTTCAACATCATCGCCAACGACCGTACTATTGAGATAACAATCCGGGCCAGGGGCAATGCAGTTTTCAGCGATATTAAAAACATCATCTCCTGCAACTGTTGAATCAATGACGGTATTAGGTCCTGGTGATATCTTTTTCCATCGGTCCTGTTGTTGATTGAAATCAGGCAGTCCTTGCGGAGCATAGTTTGGATATGATGGTTTCCAGTACCATCCTCTGCTTTGCATCGCATTCTCACTCGAAGTTACAGTCGCTTTGTTCATTGCTTGGGCTGAGGTTATTAAAAGAACAAACATCACAACGAGAGTGACAATAGCTTTCGAAAATGTATTCTTCTTCATTTTTTTTTCCCTCCAATCATTTTTTTCTTTTTTCAACGGGTGATGTGACAAGTCGTCACTATCTATCTCAGTTTGCCTCCCGTGATACAAATTCTTGTATAACTTAAATTCGTCTACTATTATATATACCTTGTTCCAACAAACCCCAATGTTATCATAGAAGATATGTCTTTTATTTCATTTATCTATACACTATGATGTGTCTATATTCCTTTTCTGAGATTGAACACTAGAACTAATTTTGATATTGCAGCAACGAAAAAATTATCGAAGAACCCCTGCGCCATCTGTATATAACCAAGTTTCAATTTTTGAAATAATACACGTATTATTTCATTATGGACCTTGTTGTGTATGACTATTTTGACAAGCTCGTGATGCCAATTTTTTTTCTGATATATCAATCTCAATATGTTCGCCTGTGACCATATAATGGATTTTTTCTGCGATTTTACATGCATGATCCCCGCATCGCTCTAGATATCGAGAGACCATCATATAATGAGCCCCTTGAGTAATATTTTTGCTATCCTCGATCATATACGATAAACATTCACGGAAAATGGAATAGCGAAGTTCATCGACAATGCATTCATTTTCCTCAAGATTTTTAATTGATGAGAGGTTCTCAGTTGCAAAAGCAGTAAGGACTTTATCGATCATAGTACATACGATTTCTGCCATGTGTGGGATACTAATCAATTTTTTCATCCGTCGTACATCATGGAGTTCCTCAGTTACTTTTGCAATGTCTTTTCCATACCGTCCAATTCTTGTGAGGTACGTGTTCAATTTTAGACAACAAGCAATCGTCCGCATATCCTTTGCCATGGGTTGGTACAGAGCGATTAAACGAATTGCTTTTGCCTCGATATCCCTATCCATGATAGCGATTAGGCCCTTTTGTGACTGAACCCAGCAAGCAAGATCAATATCATCATTTTTAAGAGAATCGACTGCTTTTTGGAGCATTTCTTTTGATAGTTGCCCCATTTTTGTGATTTCTTTTTTCAGTTCGTTTAATTCATCATGAAACTTTTGTGTCATAGGTCAGTCCACCTACCCAAATCTGCCGGTAATATATTTTTCTGTTAATTCCTCTCGAGGATCCTCAAAGATCTGCTCAGTTACACCAAATTCGATAAGTTTTCCTAGGTACATATATGCTGCGTAATCACTAACTCGTGCAGCTTGTTGCATGTTATGGGTAACAATAATCACCGTGTATTTCTTTTTTAATTCTTCGATAAGATCCTCAATTTTTGCTGTTGCAATAGGATCGAGAGCAGAACATGGTTCGTCCATAAGAATGACTTCAGGTTCTATTGCCAGCGCTCGGGCAATGCACAATCGTTGTTGCTGACCACCAGATAAACTCATCGCTGATTCATTTAATCGATCACTAACCTCTTCCCAGAGGGCTGCTGCTTTAAGGCTTTTTTCGACTAGTTCGTCTAACTTCTTTTTATCATGTATCCCATGTATTTTCAATCCGTATGCGATGTTTTCATATACTGATTTTGGGAAGGGATTTGGTTTTTGAAACACCATTCCGATTTTGCTGCGAAGTGCAACTGGATCGATGTCTTCTTCAAGGATGTTCACTCCTTTCCAAAATATTTTTCCTTCTGTTCTGCATCCTTCAATTTCTTCGTTCATGCGATTCAATGCTCTAAGTAGTGTACTTTTCCCACATCCACTTGGGCCGATGAACGCGGTGACTTTCTTTTCTAACACATCCATGGTAACATCTATGATTGCGTGTTTTTCTGAATAGTACACATTTAATCCTTGCAGAGAGATTGTTCCTGATTGATTCTCTTTATTTTCAATGGTGGCGTCCTTCTTTTGTACGGCAAAAAAATGGGAGTTTTTTATTTTTTTATTTTTAGGTGCTTTCTGATTCTTTTTTTGTGTCGGTGTCATTTACCAATCCCTCTTTGCTTGTGAACGCTGGCGTATAATTATTGCAACAAGATTCATCGAAAGAAGAATAACCAGTAAGACAACAATTGTGCTAGCTGCTAGATCATGAAACTGTAGTTTTGGCTGTCTCGTCCAATAGAAAATCGTTATAGGCAGAGCAAGAAATCCGTCAAGGATGCTGTTCGGTGCTGTTTTAGCAAAGACACTTCCAATAAAAAGAATCGGGGCGGTTTCTCCGATAGCTCGGGATAATGCAAGGATAACGCCAGTGAGGGTACCTGGTACTGCATGGGGGAGGACATGATGGCGGACTGTTTGCCATTTTGTTGCACCAAGGCCACGTGAAGCCTCCCGGAATGAATCTGGTACTGATTTTAGTGCTTCTTCGGTTGCAACTACTATTACTGGAAGAATCATAATAGCTAATGTAAGGCTCCCGGCAAGGAGACTTGGTCCAAACCCGAACAACCGTGAAAATATTGCTAATCCTACCAGCCCAAACACGATCGAAGGGACACCCGCGAGGTTTTGTATGATTCGACGCAGGAACCTTGTGTATCGGTTATCTTTGGCAAATTCGTTTAAATAAATAGCAGCTCCAACTCCCATGGGAACTGCGAATACTAAGGTAAGGCAAACAAGATAAATCGAACCGAGGATTACCGGGTAAATCCCTGCTTTTGAGGGTGTGGCGCTCGGAAATGATGTAAGGAAATTCCAATTAATACTGGGGAGGCCTTGTTCCAACACGGATGTTAAGAGGAACACAAGAAAGACAACAGCGATTAGAAGTGAAGTCGCCACAGTTGTCTTTCCAATTTTTCCTTTGAGGTATCGACGTTTCAAACTTATTTTTTTATCATGAGTCCTTAATAGAAGATGGTTCCAAAGAACGGCAAAGCTTGTAAAGATTTTTTTTGAATATCTTGTGACCCACGTTTGTTTTTTTGCTGTTACCCCTCCTCGTTTTATTCGTAAGACAACCCTACCCGCAATTAGGTTAACGATATATGTTATAACGAAGAGAATAAGTCCAACGGCAAATGCTGCACTCACTGCAACGCCAGGTGGAATATCACCGGTTGCTACTTGGGCGATATATGCAGTCATGGTTTGGACTTCCTGAAATGGGTTCAACGTCAGTCTGGCGATACTACCAGCAGCTAAGACCACAACCATGGTCTCCCCCAGTGCACGTGCCAAACCTAATAGAAGGGAGGCGATGATTCCACTTGATGCAGCCGGCATGACAACCTTCACTGATGTCTCCCATTTCGTCGCTCCCATAGCCATACTTGCTTCTCTGAGATGTTTTGGAACGGCTTTCATCGAATCATCTGAGATACTGACGATTATCGGCAGCACCATGATTGCCATGACAATAATTGCGCTTGCTGCATTAAAGTAACTCGCACCAAAATACTGCTGGAGAATTGGACTGATCACGAGAAGAGCAAAAAACCCATACACAATCGAAGGTATCCCTGCAAGAACCTCAATGACAGGTTTTGCTACCGTTCTGACTTTTTTCCCAGCGAATTCTGACAGATATAACGCTGCACCAATCCCAAGTGGTGCACCAATGAGAAGGGCGCCTCCCGCGACAAGAAGAGTGCCTGACAGAAGGGGGAGTAATCCGAAACTTGGGTTATTTCCATTAGGTGCCCATTTAGTCCCTGTAAAAAATTCAAAGATGTTGACTGCTGGGTTGAAAAAGAAACCAATGGATCCTTCAACAAGTGTATAAATAATGGCTGCACTCACAACCACCGCAATGCTTGCTGTAAGGAAGAGCAGCCAAACGATTACCTGTTCTTTAATTCCTTTTTTACGGAAGAACGAATGTTGTTTTTGTTGTGAATTTTTTTTTCCCGTTTGTATCCTCATCGGTTGTATCACATTCCAGATTTTACAACTTTGCTTGTTGACTGGTGATAAGAGTTGGATCAACCATCGCAAGTTTTACATACCCGACATCTGAGACAATTTTTTGACCTTCGTCGCTTAAGATATACTTAAGATATTGATTGATTGCGTTTCCTTTTTCTGTTGTCGTATCTGGGATTCCGTTTGTGTAAATATATAGTGGACGGGCCATTGGATAATTTGCAACATTGTCAATATTTGCTTCAATGTACGTCGTGGTCTTAGCGATTTTTACAACCTTAACTTGACCAGGATTTTCCATGATATAGGCAAAACCAAAGTAGCCAATTGCGTATTGGTTGGCTTTAACTGCATTGAGTATAACGTTGTCATCTGCACTTGGATGATAGACGCCATCTCCTAAGGCAAGTCTTGTATGGATTTGTTGATTATCTTTTCCCCAGTTCGGTATGATGTTTTCGAAGAAATAATCGTATGTCCCACTTGCTTCATCAGGAGCATAAATGTCGATTTTTTCATGAGGTGCTGTTGGTAAACCAGGGACTTCATCCCAATAGCTTGCGGGTGAATCGTCGGTAAATATCTTTGATAACTGTGTGTAATTCAATTGGGTTGCCCAGTTGTTGTTATTGTTGATTACAACCGCAAGAACATCATAGGCAATCACCCATTTAACAGGAAGTACTCCGTTCACTGGTGCGTTTGCCGTTCCGTCGGAGTTTACCTCATCAGGGTTTCCCCCAACATTTTCATAGTCAGATCCTTTTAACAATCTGCTTGCACCTCCAAGATCCGCTTCACTAAGAAGCAGTGCATTTAACCCATGGCTTGAGCCACCACCTGATACGAAGATGTCTGCTTTGTCAAATACTTCTGCCCATGCAACCGCCAGAGGAAGAACTGTACTTGAACCGGTTTGAAAAAGGTTTGGAATCTGTTGGTTTGATTGTTGAGTGCATCCACTGAAAATCGTTGCGAATATTACTGATGTTATTAGCAAAGCTGGTAATAACTTACTTCGTATCGTATTGTTTTTTCCTTGAACTATTTTGATCACCAAAAAAAGCAGCGCGGGTCGTAATATATACTTTATCACCATATTCTATAGTGATATATATAGTTATATTTTGTCAATAGAGTTCTATAGAAAATCTTAAGAAGGCAGTCTTTTTCCACTTAATCTTGTGAATGGTCATGGAAATACGACGAGTACAACTCACTGGAGGATCATCCTATATTATCACCTTGCCGAAAGAATGGATAAACTCAACACATATTAAAAAAAATGATCCATTAGGAATGCACATTCAATCAGACGGAACCTTATTAATCACCCCAAAAATAAATCAAGAACAACTCCAGAAAGTTAAAGAATTCGACGTCAGTCATATACCCAAATCACATTATCTTCTTCAACTGCTAATTGGTGCCTATATATCAGGATATACATCTCTTAAGATTTCTTCACCTTCACGCATGTCGACTGCAACGCGAAATGTGGTTCGATCATTCATCCAACTCGCAATCGGACCTGAAGTAATTGAAGAAACCGATTCATCAATCATACTGAAGGATCTTCATAATCCAACTGAAATGCCATTTGATCGGACGATTAAACGCATGCATATCATTGTCAAAGGAATGAACGAAGATGCAATACGAGCCTTAGAAACAAAAGATACGACCTTAGCGGAAGATGTGAAGTCACGAGATGATGATATTGACCGCCTTCATTGGTTTGTCGCACGTCAATATAATATTCTTTTACAAAACGCAAGCCTTACGGATAAAATGAACGTCTCAATACAGATGGCGTCCACTTGTTTCCTTATCAGCAGGATAATCGAACGAATCGGAGATCATGTAGTAAGAATCGCACAAAACACACCAAATATTATTCATAGCAATCTGGATCGAAAAATCATTCAAAAGATCATTATAGCAAATAGATTATCTCTTGAAATTTTTAATAACAGCATAAGAGCTTGTCTGAGAAATCGAACTTTTTGATGTGACAAGTATTTGAATTGGCTGTCCCGCAGCCAATTTCCCGGTTAGGTAGAAAATAATACTCTCAGGTATCGGTTTATTCTACTCTGCAGAGACGTATATTCCCTTACGTTAGTACGATGGCATTGGTGTTGTATGTCTCCAGAGTTTGAGTATGTTATGGGTGGTACAGATGAACTTCCA
>Ga0307380_10012563_pt1 | contig 10527 bp, 9 predicted proteins | sample UN3MG_FD_202239 | JGI IMG/M metagenome (GOLD analysis project Ga0307380, IMG submission 202239) | Soil microbial communities from Risofladan, Vaasa, Finland - UN-3 | ecosystem: Environmental > Terrestrial > Soil > Coastal area > Acid sulfate soil | place: Finland: Risofladan, Vaasa | collected... | reverse complement strand
GATCCGTGATGTAACAAAGGAAGATTCGCGGCATGTTGACCCGCCAACGAGGGTTCGGAAGGTAATCGTCCGGAAGCCACCTCGAAATGGTCAGCGCGGTGGGCGCGAATGGGTCAATCCCAGATGGTGGCGAAGGCGCCAGAATTCATAGATCGCTAGCCAGATGTCCGCAAGTCCCAGGCCCGAGATCGCACCGCGCACGAAGTAGTTCATGGCGATCGCGGAAATCCAGGGATATTCGCCGACGAAGAAATTCTTGCCCCACAAAGAAACCCACGGAAGGACGATGAGGAAGACGCCCATTTCAAAGCAGAAGACGATGTAGATGACCGTCAGCAAGCGGCTCATGGTTCAGGCCGGGAGTTCATCTGCCACGGTGGAAAACAGGGCAGGCGCCCGGGTGGGATGCTCAGGGGGCCTTGGGCTGGAGCTGGCGGATCTTCTCGGCCACGTCCCGGTAGTCGATGTTTTGGCTGTAGACCTCGGAATACTTGGCGAGGGCCGTGCGGGTATCGCCCGCTGATTCATACGCCATCCCCAGATCGTACTGGAGTGCCAGGATCGATTCCTCGTCGATCTCGGGTGATTCGAGGGCGCGTGTATACCACTTGGCGGCAATGGCCGGCATTCCCTTCTCCATGAAGCTGGCTGCGAGGAGGGTGCAGGCCTGAAGAAAGTTCGCCGGATAATTGCCCTTCTGAGCGCCCTTGACCACCTTCTGAAACTCTCCGATCGCTTCATCCAGCAATCCCATTTCCCGGAAGGCGACGCCCAGGTTGTAGTGGGTTTCGGTGTCCTCGGCCGTCGCCTGGGCTTCCGCTCCTTCACCGAGTTCGTCGAGCAGCCCGCTCAGAAGAGAGGCTGCATCCCCGCCTCCACGACCCAGGTCCGCAGCCGCGGATTCAGCGCCCCTTTGCGCTCCTGGCGGGGCGACCACCTCTCCCAAACCCTCCATGCTGGCCGCCAGTTCGCCCGCCAAGTCCCCCAGCAAATCACCTCCCGCCGCCGCCGGCTCCGGCTCCAGAGCAGCCGGAGGTTCAGCGGATTGGGGGATCGCGGGCTCGACCTCCGTCGGCGTCAGCTCAGCCTGGGGCACGATCTCGGGCTCTTTCTCCGCCGGGGGCGGCGCCGCGAATGTCTCGGGGAGCTGCAACTCCTCCGGCTCGGCTGCCTGGACAGGCTCCGGAGGGGGCTCAACAAACGCCGGGGGCGCAGGCGCTTCGGCGCCCTGGGCCAATCGAGCCTCCAGCCGCTGGCGCAACTCGGCTACCTGCGGATTCTCCGGATAATTCGCTTCAAGGGTCTCAACGGCACTCCTGGCTTCATCGATCAAGTTCTGGTCAAGGTAGAAGTCGATTTCCACACGGCTTTCTTCGTAGTTGAAGCCGGGAGCGGCAACCTCCGCGGGCGGCACCGCGCCTCCAGAGGCGAACGCTTCGAGGTCCGTTGAGAGATCGAATTCCTCCTCTTGAACCGCCGGCGGCTCGCGAGGGGGAGGAGTCAAGGGGAACTCTTGCGGGGCGGGCTGCTCGGGCGCTCCCGTCGGGAACAGCGATGAGAGTTCAACCTCGGACGCCGCCGGCTCGGGAGTGGCGGGAGTCGGCGGAGCCACGGAGAATTCTTCGACGGGCGCGGGCTCGGGTTCCGCGCGGGGAGGAGCCTCAGGCAGAGCAAACTCCTCGGGCGGCGCGCCGGCAACAAGCTTGCGCGCCAAATCTTCGTATTTCGCCGCCTCGCCGGACTCGCCCTGCTTCGCGTAGGCCCGCGCCAAGGCCTCAGCGGCCGTCTTGGCGCGCTCAGGCATGCTTCGGTGGCAGACCTCGAGGATGCGCCGGTGGATATCAACCTGGTCGGGATAGACTTCGAGAGCTTTTTCCAGCTCGGCGATGGCCTTGTCAATCAAACCATAGCGCGAAAACAGATCGCTGTTCTCGAGGGCCTCATTCACCGCCGCCAATTCCTCCTCATCCGCCTTCGAGGGAGCAGGGGCGGCGGTGCCCTCGAAAACCAGGTCTGCCTCGATGGTCGAGAGGTCAGCGGGAATCGCAGCCGCCACGCCCTCTTTGCCCTGCCGCTGAAGAACCTGATTCAGCAGTCCCGTATACTCCTGATTCTCGGGCTGGCGGCTGACCAGCTTGCGGAAAACGGCCTCCGCCTTGTCCAGCATGTCGGACTGAGCGTAGGCGTGGCCCAGCGCCTCCAAGGCTTCCGGCAGGGTGACTTCATCGGCCGTCCGTTCACAAACCTCGCAAATCAGCTCCAGCGTTGGAATGTGCTGGGGCTGCTGCGACCAGATCTGGCGGAGCGAATCCATCAGCGGGCCGGAAGTCTTCCTCGCGATCATCGCTTCGGCAGCGCCCACCAGGGCTTTTTGCGCCGGGTCGTAATTGCCGCGCTGGACGCACATCGCCACAAACGACGACACGGGCGTAAAATCATCGTGGTTGGCGTGGAAGACATCCATCACCAGACCCTCGGCCGCTTTCACCTTCTGGGCGGCCAGGTAGGCTTGCAGGAGAAGCGCCCGTCCCTTGGCTGTGGCTTTCACGTCGGGGACCGAATCGAGGATTCTCTCCACTTCATCCATGTCCCCTTTTGCGAACGCCAACTTGGCGCGGATAAACTGCAGTTGGCTGCTTCTCTGATCCAGTTGCGCGGCCTTCTTTACCGCCGACTCCGCGGCAGCCTGCTCGCCGCGCCTCAGGGCGGCTTCGGCGGCGTCCAGATAGGATCGTGCGGCTTCGTCCTTCTTGCCGACTTGCGCGGCGAAATCCGCATACCGCACGCGATAGTTGGGGTTATCCGGGTCCAGCGCCACGATTCTGCGGAAGGTTTCAAGCGCTTTGTCGGTCTGGTTCTTCTTCTTGTAGAAGTCCACCGCCTGGGCATAGTGATCGCGCGCTTCGCGGCTGAGTCCCTGAAGCGTATACAGCTCCGCAATCTTGAGCAGCGGGTCGACTGAATTCGACTCGAGCTTGATAATCTTCTTGTAAATGGCGATCGCCTTGACGGTAAACCCTTCTTTGACGTAGGCATCGGCCAGCTGACGGAAATGGCTCAGCGCCTCGGAGGTGTTCTTCTCGCGGTAATAAAGGTCGCCGATGGTATTGAGCAGAGTCAGGTCGGAGGGTTCTTTTTCGAGGATCCGCTTGTATTCCCTGATCGCGTGGGAGATCTTCCCTTGGATGACGTACTTCTCTGCCTCCTGCATTGCTCTGGCTTTATTAAAAGCCATTTACAGGCTCCCCCAACCCAGGAATCTTGTGGACAAACTTGGTACGCTAGCACACGGCCCTTATGAAGTCAACGGAGACCAAGCCCTTGAGGCCCATTTCTGTGCGCCTTAACTTGTTGGTTAAGTTAAGGTTGGCCGAGACCCTGGCCCCCGGAGGCGCGGATTGCCCCCGCACACCGGACTTCCACCCGTTGCTTCCCGCCGACCTTTATGCCTATAATCGAATCCTCGACGACAGGCTCAGGATCCAAGTCATGCCCCCGCACGTCATCAAGAAGCTCCAGGAGGAAATCTCGGTTTTGGAGCGCGAGCTCAATCACGAGCTCCCCAAAGAGCTGAAGCGGGCCCGTGCCTTGGGCGACTTGAGCGAGAACGCCGAATTCATCATGGCCAAGCAGCGCCAGGACTACGTGGGGGCGCGCCTGGCGCAGCTCAAGAAGCGGCTGGCTGACCTCTCGCTGATCAATTTCAACAACATTCCCAAAGGCCGGATCGCTTTTGGCTCCCGGGTGGTGCTTTATGATATCGACCGAGACAGCGAAGTCGAATACAGGCTGGTGACCAGCGAAGAAGCAGACGTCGGTAAGGGATTGATCTCCACAACTTCCCCAATTGGGCGGGGGCTAATGGGAAAGCAGGTAGGCGATACCGTCAAGATTGCCACGCCCAATGGCACTCGCGAGTTGGAAGTCCGGGCCTTGCAGACCATCTACGACGAGGCATAGCGCGCCTGCGAGTCGCCCAGAGAAAGGGCCCGAAAGCCGACCGCCCGACCCATGATTACTCGCCAGATCGGTCGAACTCTGAGCCTCATCCTGCTCGCCATCGTGAGAGCCTTCGCCGCCACCGGCATCAGTCCCAACGTCCTCACCTTCATCGGTTTCGCCGTTACGCTGCTGGGCGCTTACCTGTTTGCCTACGGCTATTTCCGCTGGGCGGGCCTCGCCGTGGTCCTCGCCGGGCTCTTCGACATGCTGGACGGGCGCGTGGCGCGCTTGAGCAATCAGGTCACTCCCTTCGGGGGCTTTCTCGATTCGGTGCTCGACCGATACTCCGACCTCTGCCTGATGATTGGCTTGCTGCTCTTTTACGGACGGGCGAACCGTTCCTGGTACGTGGTGCTCGTCGCGGTGGCGATGATCGGCTCGGTAATGACCAGCTACGCCCGCGCCCGCGCCGAGAACCTGATTCCCACCTGCAAGGTCGGCTTCCTCGAACGCCCCGAACGCATGGTGCTCATCATCATCGGCGCGGTGTTGGACCGCATGGCGCCGGTGATGTGGATTATCGCCGTCCTCTCCACGTGGACGGTTATCCATCGCGTCGTCTACACGTTGCAGGAAAGCCGGCGGCTGGTGCTGTCGTCCCAGCCCCAGCATGGCACACAGTCCCCTTCTCCCTAGTCCCGTTCCAACTATTTCGGCCTAACTGAGTGATGAGCGAGCTCGAAGATTTTGCAGAGAGCCTGCGACTCGATCCCCCAGACCGGGACCATTCAGTTGGAACGGCACGAGCGGCCGTTCGACAACCCTTGCAGATTGAATCCTTCGACAATCAGGTGTGCGTCTTTGCCGCGGCAGATGAAGCCCTGCCTCCATTTCGGGGACGATGGTCGCGAGTCTTCTCCTTCTCGAGCAACGCCCGCTTGCGCTTCAAGCCCCAGCGGTAGCCGGCGAGCGAGCCGTCCTCGCGCACCACGCGGTGGCAGGGGATGACGACGGAAACGGGATTGGTGGCGCAGGCGCGGGCCACGGCGCGCACCGCTGTGGGCCGCCCAATCGCTCGCGCCACCTGGCTATAGGAGCGTGTCGCTCCGTAGGGGATGCGCCGCAATTCTTCCCACACGCGGCGCTGGAAAGCCGTCGCCTGAAGGTCCATGGGCAGGTTCAGCGCCGGCTGGCGGCCGTTCAGGTGACTCAGGAGCGCGCTCACCCACTTGGCGCGTGATTCGTCTCGATGGACCTGCGCGTTCGGATACTCGGCGCGCAGCGCGGCCTCGAGAACCGAGTCGGAATCCCCCAGGCTCACCGCGCAAACGCCGCGTTGCGTGGCCGCCACCAGCAAGCGGCCCAGCGCACAGTCCACAATGCTGTAACCGACGTCCATTCCTCGCCCTCCTCGCCGGTAAGTTGCCGGCGTCATTCCCAGGTGCCCGGAGGCACGTTCGTAGATCCGGCTGCTCGAACCGAACCCGGCGTCGTATGTCGCCCCGGCGACGTCCTGCCCCTGGCGCAGCCGCCGCTTCAGTCCGTCCATGCGAAGCGAGTCAGCATACTGCCGCGGGGTGATCTTCATTACGCTCTTGAATGTGCGCTGAAGATGATACGGACTGACTCCGATCCGAGCGCTGAGAGCCCGGAGCGAGAGCATCGTGCTAGGGCTCGCCTCAATCATCCGGCAGACACGGTGGACCATCTCCAGGCGCGGGTTGCGAGAAGCGGCGTCCCGCGGGCGGCACCGTCGGCAAGGGCGGAAGCCCGCCGCCTCGGCATCGTCGGCGAGCGGGAAGAAGATCACGTGTTTTCGCGCCGCCCGGCGCGACGGGCACGACGGCCGACAGTAGATTCCCGCCGAGCGCACGGCAAACACGAAGACTCCGTCGAAGTCTACGTTTCGCTCCAGCGCCGCCCGCCAGAATGCGTTGTCCTCAACAAGTCGTGATTTCCAATTGCCGCTTCGCTGCGAGATGGCCATGTTCCCTTTCCGGACTCAGGGTAAGACAAGGTTGGATTGGAATCTATCCGATTCTTGCGGCCAAATCCCCTCGTTTCTCGACGCATCAGCGAACGGCATTCGTTCTCGCTGGGCGGGTTGGGGAGCCTCTTGCGGCGCGCGCGTCGCGCAGGTAGAATTCCTAATGGTAGAACATGTCCCTGGCCCCTATTCCCCCATCCCCCAACAATGACCCACAAGACCGCGCGCCATTCGGTCCCCGGTGGCTGGCGCTTGGATTTGCTGCGCTGTTGCTTGTCGCTCTCCACGCAGATTCGGCGAAGGCGCAATTCCTCTACCGGCACATCGATCTGCCTTACCTCGCCGAACAAGCCGCGACCATCGTGCAGGGCCGGGTGGTTGAAGTCCGCTACGAAGGGCATCCCGACTATCCCCACGTCTCCACGGTTTTCGTAACCCTGGAGGTCGAACGGATGCTGCGCGGAAATCCCGCCGAGCGTTTCAGCTTTCGCCAGTACCTTGCCGGCCCGCTGGCGAGGATGGGCAAACCGGAATACGCCGTCGGCCAACGCCTCCTTCTCTTTATGACCCGGGAATCCAACTACGGCCTGAGCGCCCCCATCGCGCGCGAGCAAGGCCGCTTCAGGATTTTGCGCGACAGGCAGGGAAACGAGCTGGTCGCCAACGGCTACGGCAACGCCGGCCTGTTCAGAAATGTGCCGGAAGCGGCCGGCAAGGCGGGCGTCAGCCTTCCCCCCGCCCAGCTTCGCATGGCGCGGACCGAGCGCGGCCCGGTTCCCCTCGAGGATTTCGTGGAGCTCGTCAGGAGCCTGTCCTCGCAGGCGACAACTCGATGAAAAGGTTTTGCACCTTCCGAAATACCGGCGTGGTTTGCGGCGCGGTTTTGATTCTGGCCGCGCTCGCGGCGCGAGCCGAAGGCCCGCTTCTGGTGGGCGGACCGGCTTTCGTCGAGGGCGTTCCCTTCCGCTGGAACATCAACCCGCTGACCTACTGGACCGACCTCGGCCAACTGGGCAACCAATCGAATACTCAGGCCGACAGTCTCGTGGCTGAAGCGTTCCAGAAGTGGCAGGACGTTCCCACGGCCAATATCAATTTCAATGCCGCCGGGAAACTGGGCGCGGATGTCACAAGCAGTAATTACTTGGCGTTCGAGAATGACCTGAATGACTGTGGCAATCCCCTCGGGTCCATCGCCAAAGACCGCAGCATCGTCTACGACGTGGACGGAAGCATTGTGCGGGACGCCATCGGCGACGACCCGAATTCCCTGCTGGGATTTGCGTTTCCAGCCTGTTATGGCTCTAACGGCTCGGAGAATGTCTACACCCGCGGCATCGCGCTCTTGAACGGTCAATGGATTGACGGTCAGCCCGACAGTTCGACGAACGGTGAGGTCACCCTGGCCGAGTTCCGCGCCGTCTTCATTCACGAGTTCGGCCACTTGATCGGACTGGACCATTCGCAGATCAACGTAAACTGTTACACGAGCTTCTGTTCACCGGGTGGCTCCGATGCTCAGGGCCTACCGACAATGTTTCCCCGCTTATTCGGTGAGGAGCAGGCAACTCTGACCCCGGATGATAATGCTGCCCTATCCGAACTCTACCCGGAGACGACGACCAATCTACCCACGCGGGTCCCGTACCTCAGCACTACGGGGCGCATTCGCGGCCGCATCTTCTTTTCCGACGGCACGACACAGGTGCAGAGCCTCAACGTCATCGCCCGGCGGGTGGACGACCCGCGACGGATTGCGGTCTCGAGCGTCTCCGGGTTTCTCTTCACCGCCGACACGGGCAATCCCGTTTATCCATGGCCCGGAAGCATTTTCGGCACCCGCGACCAGGCGTACATCGGGTTCTACGAAATCCCCGGGCTCACTCCGGGCGATTACACCATCGAAGTTGAGGCAATCAACCCGGATTTTGTGGAAGGCTCGGGCGTGGGGCCGATCGCAACATACGGAATCGCGTTTCCCATCCCGGGGACCTGCGCTACGGAATTCGCAAACACCACACCACCCGAGTCGGCCACGGATTCCTGCACCGACCAGACAACGTTCAGCGTGACCGCGGGCGCGATCGTCGACTCCGCGTCGGGCACCGACATCATCTTGAACGGAACCCCGCCGCGCTTCGACGCGTGGGAGGACGAATAGAAAAACGATGAACGATGAATTAGGAATGATGAACGGTCCGGTATCCGCCCGTCATCGTCGCGCTTTCCGTCGGCTGACGGATTGATCGTTTGCAGGGAGCTTGGTGAACATCGCTCCGACCCAACCCGCTCGAATACGCCTCGCCCTGGCGACCGCACTGGCGCTCACGCTGGCCGCCTGCGGCGGAGGGGGAAGCACCGCGCCCACGCCCAACCCCGTCCCCACGCTGAATTCCATCTCGCCCTCGAGCGCCACCGCCGGTGCCGCGGGCTTTTCAATCACCGTTAACGGCTCGAACTTCGTTTCCAATTCCGTGGTCCGCTGGCGCGGAGAAAATCGCGTCACAACATTCGTCAGCAGCACGCAACTGACCGCGGCGATCACTCCCACCGACATTTCCGACGGCGGAACGGCTCAGGTCACGGTCTTTAATCCTGCGCCGGGGGGCGGGACTTCAACAGGACAGACGTTCACCGTCAATAATCCCGCGCCCACTCTGACTTCGCTCTCGCCAAGCAGCGCCGTGGCCACGGGTCAGGACTTCACCCTGCATGCCATGGGGTCAAGCTTCGTCCCCAGCTCGGTGCTTCGGTGGAACGGCTCCGATCGGGCAACAAGCTTTGTGAATAGCATCGAGGTAACCGCAACGATCCTGGCCAGCGATATCGCCACCACCGGCACTGCCCAAGTGAGCGTGTTCAATCCCACGCCGGACGGCGGCCTCTCGGCCGGCCGGACGTTCACGATTACGGCGACGGCGCCACTGGTTATCAATACATCGCGGTTGCCGGCCAGCGCGGGTGGGAAATCCTACAATTTCGGGCTCTCCGCCAGTGGAGGCGTCCCGAACCCCAACGACACCGGCAGTCCTTATGACTGGACGGTCTCCTCGGGAAGCTTGCCCGCCGGCCTGATGCTCGAGTCGGGGACGGGACGAATTCTGGGAACCGTCAGTGGGCCGACTTCCACCTTCAGCGTCCGCGTGAGCGACTTTGCGACAACGCCCAATACCGCAACGCGGAGTCTTACCCTGCAAGTGCTTCCCTCCCTCGGCCGCAACGATTTCTGCACCTCGGGCAGTACCGCAGGCACCACGCAGATCTCCAACGGCACGATCCGCGCCTCCCTCAGTCCCTACGGCGACGTTGATGTGTATTCCTTCCAGGGAACGGCGGGACACCAGGTAACCATCGAAACCTTCGCGCAGCGGCTGGACCTGGACGGAAACTCCGCCACGCGCGATTCACAAGCGGATACGATTCTCGAGTTGCTCGACGGCAGTTGTAGCCAGATCACATTCAGCGACGACATCATTATGGTCGACATGCAGGATTCGCTCATCCAAAACTTCACCCTTCCGTCGAGTCCAGGTGGCCTCTACTTCATCCGCGTCCGCGATTTCCGCGGCGACGGCCGGCCGGACCTCCTCTACGACCTCTCGCTCACGGGAGCCGACTGACATTGGGGCGCGGCTGGGCGCCGCTTCACGGCAAAGTCAACTTCGTCCTTACCATTCGACGAGCTCCAAATCTTTGCTGACGAGATCAGGATTGAAATCTTGAGGATCGAAGGCGCCGCCGATCCACTCCAGCATGGAGTCATGCTCCTCATGGGCGGGGTCTCGGATGGCTTCCAAGAAATTCTCATAGCCGCCTATGCCTCCGCAATCTTCGGGCGGACAGGCCATCGCACCCCCAACACACGCCGGATAGCGCTGGCCCTCGACCACCGGCAGGATCTTCTCGACGCGGACAACGTGCTTCCAGCCGTCCCCGAAATCGTACATGTAGATGAATCGGTCAGGAACCTGGGGAGCAATCTGGCTCAACGTGTATTCCCCCTCGTCCTCCGCATCCTCCAGTTCAAACTCTGGGTCGGAGTAATCGCATCCATGAATCTCAAATTGGTGAAGGTGGGAGTTCGTCCAGCCCATGGCCACCTGAAGTATTTCGTGGAAGGAAGCCAACGTCGCTTCACCGGGAACCAAGAGCCGTCGCCAGATGGGCGGGCCGCTTTCCATGAGCTCGACCTTGACTTGATAGACGGTCTTGGGCCGTCGCGGCTTCTTCTTTTTCTTTGTGGCCATGTTATAGCTCCTCTCACCACACAGAATTCTCTACCCCCTTGCAGCCGAAGGCGCAAAGGACAGAGGCGACACGAACTTCGTGAGGACATCGAAAGCTCCAAGCAGGGCTGGCTCTGGCTTCTGAGGCGGTTGGTCGGACAACACCCCAAGACGGCTGTCAAATCGGGTCGCAGACTGCGGATTCACTTTGGCAGACTCAAACCTTGCGGATTTCGGCCAATTCCGCGTCGCTGGTATCCCGCCTATCTCAGGCTGAGGCGTTTCAGGCTGTATCAGGTTCGGTCCTTGGAATCGAGCCCCGCCGCGGGGTGTTTTTCGGGCTCGGGCGTGGGCATGTGGCAGTGGCCGTCG
>Ga0307380_10012562_pt1 | contig 10527 bp, 6 predicted proteins | sample UN3MG_FD_202239 | JGI IMG/M metagenome (GOLD analysis project Ga0307380, IMG submission 202239) | Soil microbial communities from Risofladan, Vaasa, Finland - UN-3 | ecosystem: Environmental > Terrestrial > Soil > Coastal area > Acid sulfate soil | place: Finland: Risofladan, Vaasa | collected... | reverse complement strand
TCCATCAGAAAGATGTTGCACGCACGCTCGACGCCGTGCCAGCAGGGGACCGCGGTGTAGGAGGCGGTCGAGGCAAAAACGATCCTGCCATCGGGTAGATAGCACGCATCGAAGTTGTCCACGTCCGGATGCTCGCCCCGCGAGACCTGCCGCAGGCCGGTGCCGTCAGTTTTGATCTCGAAGATTTGCCAGGTTGGGCCTGTGGGCATCGTGAAAAGAAGGTTGTCTGCGTCGAAATGAAGGTCCATTTCGCCGACAAATTCGCTCGCGGGAGGGCGAAAAACTGTGCGCAACTTGCCGCCGGGACGCACCGGTTCCAGGATTGCGATTTCGTTGTCATAGCCGGTTCGCTCAATGCCCGTATTGCATTTGTGGTTGACGGGCAGGCCGAGCTGCCCTCGTACTCGCTTGAGAAGCAGCAGCTTGTCGAAATCGAGCAGGGGGTTGGCGAGCAGTGCATCGTACCGAAGCTCCTCCAGCTCACGCGCCAGCTTTAGCAAGTTCGCTTGCGCAGAAGGATCATTGGGATCGGAAGAGTCCAGAGCCGCGTTGCTCGCTTCTCTGAGAAGGTCCAGACGCCGCAAATAGTCGTTGCTTTTTGGATACTTCGGGCCAAACGTCTCGGCCAGGTCGCCGATCGCTAAACGAAGCGATTCGAAATCGAAGGTTCCAATATACCGGGTCGCGTTCTGGCGATTGAGGATAGGCCGGTTTGGGGGTGTACCGACCTGGGCATGGGCAAACCCCGGAACCCCAAGACCACCCAAAACTAACAGGTAGCGTGCGATGAATCGCACCCATTCCATTGTGGTGTGCTCAGCACACCCTGCCTCTGACTTAGCCGGTCTCATTCATTACTATTTAAAGTATTTGAAAGAAAATGTCAACAAACAGGTCCCACAACCTTATAATAGTGTGAATGTCCGTGAGCGATTCGATGGTCCGGGGCAATTCTTTGTGAAGGTGCACTAAGCCGTTGGTTTTTGTTACAGGAAACACCGATGATAGCCGCTAAGGCCATGATTTATATATCCACGCTTTCCATCTTCCTTATATCCCTGACCATCCATGAGTACGCCCATGCCTGGATGGCCTACCGGTATGGCGATGACACGGCGGCAAGGATGGGACGCCTGACGTTGAATCCCATTGCTCATATCAGCCTGTTCGGGACCATCATTCTGCCGCTTCTCGTGCAATTCGGCTGGGCCAAGCCGGTGCCCGTCAATTTTTCGGTCCTCAACAGGAGCCAGATTTTCAAAGTGGCCGCCGCGGGGCCTGCGGCGAACATATTGCTGGCTCTTGCTCTGGCGGCTTTCTTTCACCTCTTTCGCTTGAGGGCCGTCCCGCTCCTGGGCGATTTCGTATTGCTGGGCATATTGTTCAACATCATCCTGGCCGTGTTCAACCTCATTCCGATACCGCCGCTGGACGGTTCCAGAATGGTCTATGCCCGGCTGAAGTCGCCGGAGTCTATCCAGGCGTATCGGCAGGTGGCTCGATTCGGGATGTTCATACTCATAGGGTTTCTTGTGCTTGGAGGGTTTCAGAGGATCATATTGCCCGTGGTCGGCGTGCTCTACACGTTACTCGGCCTGCCTTTGCCCGCCTTGACCCTTGAAGATTCAGGGTCCGACCCAAACCCCGAAGTAGCACAGTGCGCGCGAGACGCAGAAAGGGGGACATCATGACTTATCCAAAAAGAAGAGTCGACAAAAAGGCTTGCCTCGGCGGAACCGTCATCAACATCATTGTTGCGCTGATCTTCTTCGGGCTGCTTGCTTTCGGCATCTTGTGGCTTATCAAGAGCTTCGGAGAGGTCGGACAGCAATATACCGATACGATGGTCCAGACGAAGTACAACGCGATCACGGTGAAATGCCAGACGAATCTGCGAACGATCGGACAGAACATACAGATTTACGCCGTCAGCAACGAAGGATTTCCGCCCTCGCAGGAGGAACTGATGCAGTTTAGTGGAAGCACGCAGTTGTTCCGCTGCCCCGCCCCCGACGGCGAAAAGTACATCTATATCCCGGGCCAAAACGGCGGCATGTCCCCGGCGAATATTCTTGTCTATGAGCCCAAGCCCCTCCACGATGGGCGATGCAGTGTCTTGCGATTGGGCGGACAGCTCGAATTGCTCACGCCCGAAGAGCTCCAGCAAGCCCTCGAGCAAACACGGGCCGGCATCCGATGATCCGCAGGTGCGGCGCTAATACGGCTGTGTTTTCTCGTACACACAACAGTTCTCAGCACGCAAAACGAGCTATCTATTCGGGCGGTTCGGGGCCGCTGGCTCTTTGGAGATCTCGAAGATGACGGTGCCGCCGTTGGTGCAGTCGAAGGGGTCGGGGCATTGAATGTAGGCCTTGGATTTGTCCTCTTTTCCATCCAGGCCCCATTGAGCGGGTTCGGAGACGCGCAGGGCATTGTAATAGGGCATCAACGAGGCCAACGCGTGCATGCACACGGGAACGTCACTGACGAGCTGGTAGCAGGCTTTGAGGGTGAAGGAATCGCCGACGCGATACGTCGGGCAGTGACCTCTGATTTCTTTGACCGTTACCACGATGTCCATATTCGTTGCCTCCATTGTCAGGATTCACACGCCCATACCATACCATTGCCGAGCGGGGACTGCAACTGATTGTACTCGTGCGCCAAGCCACCTTGTTTGTTCTGCTATTCTCGGATCAGCTTGTCGCGGTACTGGATATACGATTCCCGCATGGCGATATAAGGGTCCACGGCCGCGGCCTTGAACACTTCGTACCGTCCGATCTGGAACGAGCTTGCGTTGGTGAACCCTACCACGGAGATACCGATGGAGAGTTCCATGGGTTCCACGTAGCGCAGGGGGCTGAGAAACTGGTCGCCCAGCCGGCCGAGCGAATCGCGCGCGGTCGATGGGCCAAACAGCGGCCAGACGATATAGAAGCCATCGCCCAGCCCCCAGTCCGCGAGAGTTTGCCCGAGGTCTTCATCCACGGGTTTGAGGCCGTACTGGTCCAGCGCCGGATCGCCGAATCCGAGAACGCCGGCCGTCGTGTTGATCGCGAATCGTCGCAGCTCGGTATCCGCGGCAGCGTTCTTGCCCTGGAGCAGGCAGTTGACGTAACGGGCGGGCGTACCGGCATTGTCGAAGAAATTGCGGATTCCCAAGCGGGCCGGTTCCGGCATTATATCTCTGTATGTCTGGGCGACCGGCTTGACCACCCAGAAATAGAGGGTGTCGTTCACCTGGAACATCAGCTGGTTCCAGGGTAGCAGAGGATCGGGGACCTCGACGAATCGGCTCTCAAGCTCTTCTTCGAGCAGGTCAAAATCGCTGTCGGCCGGGCCTTCCGTGGAGTTGTTCGCCGGCGTCGTTGCGGGGCTCGTGGTGGCTGATGGAGCCTTTTGCGAGACGGCGCAGCCCGCTGAGACGAGGGCCAACAAAACCGCAGCGCATGCCGTTCTGACATAGCGGATTGAAGCCGATCCTGACTGTTTTTTTCCAGATACGCTCATTTTGAGCTCTCATGCTTCCTTGCCGAACGCTCGCGTTAGAATAAGCATTTCCGGCAGCAAGGTCAAGGCGGCAAAAATCGCTACCGTCATCACCAATCCGGTCAACAGGCCAAAATACACACTGGGAGTGAAATTCGACAGACCCAGAATGGAAAACCCCATGATAATCGTCACCGACGTATAATACATGGCGTGGCCTATGCTGCCGTGGCAGCGATGCATCGTTGGGATGTACTTGCGGTCTTTGGGAAACTCGTCTTTGAACCTGTGGATATAGTGAATCGTGTCATCGACGGCAATGCCCAGGCCAATGGCCGCGATGGTGATCGTCATCATGTCGAGCGGGATGTTCAGCCAACCCATCACGCCGAGCACGAACAGGATGGGCAGGACGTTCGGGACCATGGCAACCAGCGCGATCTTCAGCGACCTGAACAGCACGAGGAACATCGCCGTCAGCAGGGCGGCGGTCAGACCCAGCGTCAGTATCTGGGACCCGAACAGGCTTTGCAGCATGTTGTTGTAAAGGACCAGCAAGCCGGCAAGATGAACCTGTCCCGGATCGAGTTCAAGAGTGCCGGTCAGATCGGCCCTGATCTTCTTGAGAAGCTCGTCGCGCCTCAGCGTCTTCTCGGAATCCCTGACGCGGACCCAAAAACGGACCTGATTGTGCTCCACGCTGACGAAAGGCCTGACCAACAGCGTCTTGATTCTTTCCGGTGCTTCACTGTAGAGCAGGGCAAGTTCAAGGCTGTCCAAAGGCTTGCCGCCCTTTAGTTTCTCGGCGATGCTCGTCAAGGTGACCGGCGATAAGACCTTACCCGTTTCAGGCAGGCTGTCCAGATAAGCGTGCACGGCCTTGATGCGGCTCATTTTCTCGGCGGTGAACCAGTACTTTGCGTCCGATTCGGCCTTGTCGAGCTCCTCGAATTGATCGAAGACAGCATCGCTGTCCGCCGCTGCCGGCTCCGGCTCATCCGGCGACTCCTGGGATCCTGTGAACTCCACAATAACATCGAGAGGCGTCGTTCCGCCCAGCCGCTGGTCAATGACCTTCATGCCCTGATAGATCTCGGTATCCTCATCAAAATAGTCGATGAAGCAATTCTCCACTTGCAGCTTCGATATGCCGATGAGGCTGGCGGCGAGGACCAGAGCACTGACGCCCACAATCAGTAGGCCGTGGGCCTCGGTCAGTCCGGCCATGACGGACGTGAGCGAAAAACGCCTCGTCTTTTGGGCGGGCGGGGTCTCTTTAGGTAACAGCACGAGCACGGTGGGAAAAAGCAGAAAGGTCACGATCAGCGAGACAATCAGACCGGCAATCATCATCCAGCCGAAGGTGATGACCGGCAGGATGTCGCAGACCACCAGAGAGGCAAAGCCGGCGATAGTGGTCAGCACCGCATAGATGCAGGGTTTGAGCTTTAGCACAGTGGTATCCAGGATGAGCTGGCGATTGGCGGTCTGCGGCTGCTGGACGAGCATCTCCCGATACCGCACGATCAGGTGAATCACAATGGCCAGCGTAATAATCAACTGAAGCGAAATGAAATTGGCGGATATGACCGTTACCTCCCAGTCAAACCAGCCCAACAGGCCGATCATGCAGACCACGGAGACGACACAGCAGAGTATCGGCAGCCATATCCAGCGCATTCGTCTGAAGATGGCCCCCAGCATAAGTATTAGTAAGAGCAGAATGCCGACGCCGAAGACCTTCAAGTCGCTCTTGATGAAGGTAATCATGTCATCGGCGATCATGCTGACGCCCCCGAGAAACAGTTCGGCGCCCGCGCGATACTTGTCCATAATAGCTCGAATCGCCAGGATATCCTGGTGGGACCGGCGACGCGCCTCGTCCCTCTGTTCTCGCACTTGCGCGCTGACGAGCTTGAGCTCGGCGTGCTCTGCCGAGGTCAATGAGCCGGAGCCTTGCTTTCGATGCAGCTCGTCGCGGCGTTCCACCAGGTAGCGATACGCATCGTCCCCGGACAAATTGACCAACAGGGCCGCCGTCTGCAAGTCCGGGCTGAGCAGCAGGTTCCGGACAAAAGGGCTATTACGAAGTTCGGCTCGGGCCAGTTCCCTGTCAACTGTCGGCGAGGTGAGCGTGGGCAGATCCGCGTCCAGCTCTTTAAACGAAACAGGCGGATTCTCCAGCAGGGGAACATCCAGGATGGACATGACCGACGAGACGCGCTCCAGGGACGTCAGATCGTCCCGCAGGCGGGCCAGGACGGCCAACGACTCGTCCGAGAACAAATCACTCTCCGGCGTGTACGTCAGAACGAGAAAGTCGCTCTGCCCGTAGCGGGAACTGACCAGACGCGCGTATTGCAGGTCCTCGTCGTGCTCGAGGACCAGCGTCTCTGCCGAGGCATCCAGCCTGAAGCCTCTGGCCTGGAAACCGAGAAAGCCAACCGCCGCCATAACGCAGAGAATGGTCACCCCGGGATGTTGCAGAGCCACTCGGTCAAAGAAAAGTCGTGCCAATGAGCCGCGTTTCTCCATGGTACGGGCCGGACTCCGTGAACTCCGTGTCACTGAGCGGGGGATTCCTCCAGCCGGGCGAGAAGGTCTGCAACGGTGCCCCTCTGCAGGATATCGTCGAATTGCGACCGGTACGTCAGAAGAATGCTGACACCCTGTATCTCAACGTCATAGACCTTCCAGCGTTTGTCCACTTTGTGGAGCTTATGCAGGATGTTGACCTTTTTGTCTTTGGAGACCAGCTCCATCGGTACGTAGCAGACCGTCTTGTTCTTCAGTTCCGCCGGCTTGAACTGGACTTTTTCATCCGTGTAAAGCGCGATTTTCTCCCGATACGAGGTTTTGAGCCGCTCGACAAAGAGCGCGGTGAATTTCTCCTGTTGTGCGGCGGTCAGAGCCGGCCAGTGCTTTCGGCCCAAGGCGAGCTTGGCCATCAGGGGGAAATCGAAGATCGGGGTGACAATCTTGTTGATCTTCTTCTCTTTTTCCTTCTGATCGATGTCCTTGTTTCGCAAGACCGAGAAAACGGCATCCCACTTTGTCTGCAACAGCTCGTTCGGATCGTTTGGATGGTTTGGGTCGTTGGCGTCGTTCGGGTCGCTGCCCTTTGCATTGACACACTGACACACAATCAGAAAAACCAGAAGGACACCCCAACGGTTTTTCATGGTTCACTCCTTACTGTAGCCTGCGTTTCCGTACCGGCTGTCATTCTAATGCGGTATCGAAAACGCTGCAAGTCAAAATATCTGACGAAAACCGATTTTCTGCGACATTCAGGGTCGCACGCGCAGGCGACCAGTCAATTGTAGCCTCTTTCACGAAGCCTGAATACAAGAAGAATGGGTCATACCCCGGCGGCTGCCGAATACGTCGCAGTCCGTGCTCCCGCAAACGCCTTGTCTGCCCAAGAGCGGGCGGGGCGGTACTGGCGACAATCATCTTGTCTGTTACCACCTAAATGAGAAGCGGGACCTGTATCGAACAACCCGATACAGGCCCCGAAACCATACGAAATGCCACCGTCAATCCCTTTGAAGCGGGAACTCCGGCCGGCATCAAACTGACGCCGACTAAAACGGCTTGTCAAACGGCTTAGTCATACCGGCCAGCCCGGCGACCTCCGCCTCCGACAGGGCATAGTTGTAGATACGCACCTCGTCTATCACACCCGTAAAGAACTTCTGCACGGCGCTGGTTTCGTAGTTCCACCCGGCCCCGATGTACGCATTTGCCTGCGATGTCCCGGAGAGGTCATACGACCCGGAAAGCGGGACGGCGTCCCCGTCCTGGAAACCATCGACATATACACGCAGGCTACTCTCATCTCTGATCCCTACAATGTGGTGCCACTGACCATCATCGACTATGACCGAGCCTGTGCTCTGTACCTTTGTCGTATTGTCATCCACGGTCAGAGTGACTACGTGATCGTCAGTTTCACCCACACTTAACATGTAACGTATTCCACCCGTGCTGTCTCCGCCCTTACTGAAAACGTTCATCCCGTTGGTTGAGGACGCCGGGTTGACCCACGCCGAGACGGTCCAACTGCCTTTCCCGAAGTCAAGCTGGCTCCGATTGCCGCAGTCCACGGAGTCGTTACCGTCGAGGCTAATGGCCTGACCCGTCTTGCCCAATACATAGGTTGTACCAGCGGAGGCTGTACCGTGGTTGGCCCCGGCGGCGTCGTTGGCGTTGCCATCGAGCGGGTAATGCGCTACCAGAGCGGCCGGGTCGGGCTGCACCGGGGTAATCAACTGACGGCTGTGCGGATACAGCCGGATATCATCGAGGAACAAGGTCCCCGTGGCGCCGTTGCCATCGATCCCGATCGCCAGCCGGGTGACGCTCTGAAGGTTCGCGCCGACCGAGGTCAGGTCGATATTCCAGACTTGCCAGACCGGCTTCTTCAGGTTGCCGGCGTCGCCATCGTAGGCGACCTTGACGCCGTTGATCTTCACGTACAGTTGTCCGGGCGCATTGGTCGCATCGCCGAAGAACCACAGCGACAGCGTTTGAATGCCGTTGTAAGTCCAGTTCTGGGCCGCGAACGTGCGTTCAACCTCCGAGAAGGTCGCCGCGCTGTTGTTGTAAATCAGCGGCACGGACTGGGCACCGCCATGAACCGTGGTCGTCTCCAGAGAGGCGCCCGTGGGATAGCCCATGGTCGAGCCGTTTGTCGTGGTCCCATATCCATCCAACCAGGCCACATAGACCAGGTTGCTGCCGGCCTGCCCGGCGGGGATGTCGTTGTAAGACTCGAAGTCCTCAACGAGAACGTAGCCCGTTACCGAGAAGTTCCAGACGGTCCCCGTGGTGATTGTCCCGTCGGTATTGACCTCATCGATGCGCCAGTAGTACGGCCCGCCGTTGAATTCAACGCCTTCGGGCGGTGTATAAGAGGTGGCGCTCTGCCGGCCGCGATAGGCGCCCGTCGTATCGGAGGCATCGGCATTGGCCACGGCGTCTCTATCGGCGCCGAAATAGACATCGTGCTGGGCCGCATTTTCGCCCGGAGACCAGCTCAGAGGGGTCACCCGGTTGATGGGCACCGCAGCCCCGTTGGCCGGGTTCAGGGCGCCGGCCCGCCGCGGATCCTCACCTTTGGCCATGATCTCACTAACCTGTGCAGCGCTGATGGCATAGTCGAACAGTCTGACATCGTCCATCAGGCCGTCGTACCAACGTTCGCCGTCCCACGAGTAACCCAGCCGCATTGCCACAGGCGTCTTCACGTTGGTGTTGTGCGCTATGGAGTCCACTTGCACGCCATCGACGTACAGCCTCAATCCATCGGCAAGGTCCCACGTTGCGGCTGCGTGCCGCCATTCTCCGTTGGCTACCGAGAAGGGGGATCGCAGGTGAATATCGCTGCCGGCGCCATCCTCTTCCCAGAAGAAATCCAGCTTGCCTGCGTCGTCGTCATCTTCGATGGTCAGATGCATTTCGTCCGCGCCGCCGCCCCCGTCGCCGCCGAACTCGTCGGACATCCACCACAGGTGCCCCTCGTCGCTGGTTTGCGTGGTGTTGATCCACATGAGGATAGAGCCTTTGGCTGAGGTGACTTCTCGCACCGGCAGGTCCACATGCCCCTGGCTGTCACCGAGGAACTCCAGGCCCATGTTGAACTGGCTCTCAACCCAAAGTACGTTGCCTGTTATGGTGCCGTCATTGCCGTGGCCCGAGAAGTCAATAACCCTTGTGCCCCCGCCGGCCTCGAATTTGTACCAAGCGACGAGGTTGGGATCGGTGATCGGAATATCGGGCAACGTGGTGAAACTCCAGATGTCGCCTTTGTACGTGGCGGCGCCATCGAACTCATCGACGCGCCAGTAGTAGGTTTTGTCTCTTGCCAGAGGACCGGCAGGGGTGTAACTTGCCGCTGCCTGCGGAGCGCTCACCGTCGCATTGTTGATCGTCTCGAAATTGTCGCCGAAATAGACGTAGTGAAGTTTCGTACCCAAACCTGCCGCCCAATTCAAAGTGACGCCCGGATCCACGTATTTGGCGCGATCAGCAGGGGTGGGCTGATAGGCTTTCTTGGGTGAAATGCGGAAACTCCAGACATCGCCTTTCCACGGGCTGCTCGGATCGGCCTGGCTGACTTCATCGACTCGCCAATAGTAGGTCGTTCCCGGAACAAGGCCGTCCGGATAGGGACTTCCCAAGATGCCGGCCACAAGAAACGCGTCCGTTTGGTTGCCGCGGAACGTATCGCCCATGCCGGCGTTCACGTCTTCAAAGTTGTCCCCCAAATAGACATTGTGCGAGACGGCACGGGTTGCCGGCACCCAGGCAAGACTCGCCCACGTCGCTTCGACTATGGCGCCGTCCTTGGGGTCTGGATTAGAGGCGGCCGTCTCACGAGGACCTCCTGTGGCGTTTTGATAATCTGCATCGGTGGGCGTGTACGAAGCACTGTCCGTCCATACGAAGACGTCCCAGAACACGGTATTGTTCCCCGACCTGTGAAATATGTACATCGTGTTCTGGCCATTCTGAAGCTGTTTAGTATGCCCCTCCTCGTGATTGGACAGACCCCACGCCCAGTTGCCAGGTGTGCCGACGTTCTCTTCAAACACTCGGTCATCTCCATTGACGAACGGCGGGACATCACCCCCTCCGGGAAAGGGCGGGCCGGTGGGAATTTGCGCATCACCCGGGTCTCCCTGCACGAGCATATAATCCGATTGATTGTTAGGATTGATCTGGCGTGCCCAGAAATACCATGTTCCGCCCTTGCCGCCGGCCTTGCTGACATCGAATGTCCAGCGAATCATCCCGCCGGCGCCGCCAGCCCGGGTAACCGCCTGACCGAACGCATCAGCCGCGTCAACAACCGGGTAAAACTCATCCGTACCGGGATTGCGTTCGTCGAAGTGCTCGGCTTCAAACCAGATCTGGTGTGCGCCTCCGAAGTCGGAGGTCTTGTAGGTTTTTACAGCGTAGGCCGGCACTGTGATTAACAGCACTGCGACGAACATCCCAATTGAGAGTTGTTTAGATGATTTGTGAAAC
>Ga0307380_10012561_pt1 | contig 10527 bp, 10 predicted proteins | sample UN3MG_FD_202239 | JGI IMG/M metagenome (GOLD analysis project Ga0307380, IMG submission 202239) | Soil microbial communities from Risofladan, Vaasa, Finland - UN-3 | ecosystem: Environmental > Terrestrial > Soil > Coastal area > Acid sulfate soil | place: Finland: Risofladan, Vaasa | collected... | reverse complement strand
CGTCACCTTGACCTTGTCGCCTTCCTCGAAGAAGCGGTTCATCGAGCGCATCTTCACGTCGTAGTCGTGCGTGTCGATGTTCGGCCGCATCTTGATCTCTTTGATCTCGACGGTGCGCTGCTTTTTGCGCGCCTCGGTGGCCTTCTTCTGCGCTTGATATTTGTACTTGCCGTAATCCAGGATCTTGCACACCGGCGGCTCGGAATTGGGCGAGATCTCGACAAGATCGAGCCCTGCCTCTACCGCGCGCGCGAGCGCGTCGGTAATCTCGACCACACCGACATTCTCGCCGGTCGCGTCAATGAGCTGGATGTTTGGAGTGTCTATGCCCTCGTTTATGCGGGGGCCTCCCCTCTCGGGGCCGAGCTTCATGGGCCGTCTTACGATGTCTCAGTCTCCTTTAATGAGCAGGCGCCCTCGCCGCGGCGAGGCGCGGGGCGCGGTTTTCCTAAACGAACGCCAACCCAAAGAGTTCTACAGGATGGGAAATAGGCCTGACAAGCCACGCTGTATAGTCAAAAGCCTCGGTCTCACGCGCCGGAAACCTCCGCGGTGGGCTGTTTGGCGCGATAAAAGCTGACGGCCAGGGCGGCATAGAGCGCGGCAAGTCCGGCAACCGCCATCAGCCAGCTCTGCCACATGCCCCAGCCGAACGCCACGGTGGCAAAGAAGGCCGTCAGATGCGCCAGCACGAAAGCTTGCGTCTGCCGCGGCAGACGCGCCACCGACAAGATCACGGCCGATCCGGCGACCATGAGCAGAATGACGCCGATGGCGCCGAGCTCATACCAGCTCTGCAAGAATACGTTGTGGGCATGCGGTCCGGCGCGCCAGGCATAGGCCTCTCCTTGGGGCGCAATGGCCTTCAACCGGGCCTCGGGCTCGAGGTCCATCTTGCGGGTGGAGGTCAGGCCGATTCCAAGGATCGGCGCCGCCGGAATCTGCTCTGCCGTATAGGCCCACAAGGTGATCCGCGCCCGCGCCGAGAACGGGAGCCATTCGGCGTGCTGGAGCTCGGCCTTGTACGCCATGGCAGCCAGCGGGATGACCAGGACGAAAGCAAGGCACCAGCCGATCCAAACTGCACGTCGCGTGGCCGTGGGCCAGGGCCGGGCGGCGGCGAAGGCGATGGCGCTCAGCACCAGACCGAGTTTCGAGGTCTCATGCGTGGAGAGGAACACCGAGACCGTAATGGCCAGGCAAAGCCCGACGATGCCGAGGAGCCGCCAACGCTTGTCGCCTGACCAGGTCAAGCACAGCAGCGCCGGCCACAGCATCAGCAGCATCACGGTCACATTGCGATTGAGCTCGAAGGCGGCAATCCGGACGACCTGGCCGTCATTAAGGAATAGAGCCTTGGCGCTCTCCGGCCGCGTGAACGGCAGGACGTTATACAGCAGCACCGTGAGGAAACGGCCGCTGGCCTCCTCGAACATGACGATCGCGACGCCGACGGCGAGCCCGGCGAGGAGCGCCGTGACCGCGATGCCGAGCTGCCGCTTCTGCCACGTGGCGAGCGCGCGGCAGGCGGCGTAGCTCAACAGCACCACCAGCGCGAACCAGGCAGCCTTGCCGCAGGCCCGGGAAAGATCCTGGGACCACGACGCGTTGATGAACAGATAGACGGTGGCGAGAGCGAAGAGCGCAAGACCGAGGTCGAGCCGAAACAGGGCCTTGAGGCGCTGCCCGTGAAGGAGCGCAAGGCTCACGCAGCCGATCGCCAGCACGATGAGCGCGGGAACGGTGGTCCGGGGTGCGAGGAGGGTGATGAAGGGCGCTAGAAAGAACAGCGCCCGGATAACGGCGGGCTCACGCCGAAAAGCGAACTTGATCTCTGTCGGCATCGATTAGCCCGTGTCTGGTCAGCGCCAGCGCGACCACCCTCAGGCCGAGGGGAATAGCATTTTGCAGGAGCGCTCGAAAGTGATTCTCACGCGGGTGTTGCTGGAGCGCCTTGCAAAACCGGGACCGGCACGTGATCGATGGTGCCCCACCGCCGCTGAACGCGTCGCAGGATCTGGTTCACGAAGCGGCTCGCCTCATGGCTGATGAAGCTCGAAGAGCTCCCCTCAAGCGCGCGGGGGAGCACGGCGCTGGTGTCGTGCCGCGCCTCGCGCCACGTGTCCCACAATTTCTGATCGAGCATGTTCTCTGCCCGGATGTCGGCGAGCATGTCCGGCGAAAGCCGATCCATGGTGAGCGGCGTCCAGCCGGCGCCACGCGCGAGTTCGGTCAGCGTGTTGCAGGGCCGGGCATTGGCCGAGATCCCGAGACGATCGCCGAGCGTCGCGATGAAGTCGTCACAAAGCGTGTAGTCGCCGACGAACCAGAAGGTGGCCAGAAAGGCATTCACCAGGTCGTACTTGTCGCTATCGGACAGGCTGGCGATCTGCGCCCACGACAACTCGAGGAAGTTCTTGAGAATGTAGTGGGTGATGAAGTTGCGCTGTGTCGCGCCGTACGCCACGTCGGCGCTGTAGGGCTGCATGCCCTCCGAGATGTAACGCGTCATCCGGTAGTTGTAGTAGGAGACGAAGTGGCTCGCCGGATCCCTGAGCAGAATGCTGCGCTTGATGGGCCGTCCGCCGAACAGCGCGTCGATCGAGAGTCCGAGAAAATGCCCGCTCACGACCTTCGCGTCACGAGGGCTCGGCAAGTCCGTGCAATCGTAGCGGGTGACGAAGCGGCCGAGGCCCCGTCTCTTGCGCGTACGATGATACGCCGGTTTGTCGAGAGCGAGCTGGAGATGGCGGTCGATCGTCCGGCCAGCGCATTTCGGCACGTGATAGACGAAATGAACCGGCGCGCCACCAGCCCCGCGTGATGCTCCAGACCGAGCCGGTGTGTGTGACATTACTCCTACTGACATGTCTAAAAGTTTGCCACCGCCATACTTAACAACCTCTTTAAGCCGTTGGTTCCATATGGGGATGCGCGTTGTGAACGCAAGCGACCCCGTCATCAGATTGTGACGCGGAGGCAGGATTGAGGCGGACCCGCGCCAAGATTGCGCCTAGGGCAACTTCACCGCGAGATCCGAGCCGAGCAGCTCGTCGTAGACGGCCAGCGTCGCCCGCTGCATCTCCTCAAGAGCAAATTGGGCGGTCGCGTGGCGCCGGGCGCGGTCTCCTAGGGCCCGGCGTTCATGGGCCGAGAGCGCCAGCGCCTCGCCAATGCGGGCCGCGAGCGCGGCGGAATCGGCCGGAGGCACGACCCAGCCCGTGAAGTCCGCATTGCTGCCGGACGCGGGGATCACATTTTCGGGAGCCGCCCCCACGTCGGTGAGGATGACCGGGCAGCCCATGGCTTGGGACTCGACGCTGGTCCGGCCGAAGGTCTCCGCGCTGGTCGAGGCGATGAGGGCCACCTGAGCGAGCGCGAACGCCGCCGGGATATCGTCGCAATGGCCGACGAGACGCACGCGGTCCACAAGGCCGGCTGCCGCGATGCGCTGTTCGAGGTCCCGCCGGTAGGCCTCGCGGCCCTGAGTGTCGCCGGCGAGGATGAACACCGCCTCGCCGAGCCGGTTCGCTTCAGCCAAGCGTTGCGCCGCCTCGATGACATGCGCTTGGCCTTTCCAGCTTGTCAGCCGGGCCGCGTGCAAGACGATAGGCTGTCCGTCTTTCACGCCCCACGCGGCGCGGAGCCGTTCGAGCCGCTGGGGGTCGACCGCCTCGCGCGTGAAGCGTGACAGGTCGATGCCGCGATAGATCACGCGAAGCTTCGCGCGATCGATGTGATGCCGCGCGGCGATCAGCCCGGCCGTGTAGCGCGAATTGGCGATGACCCGGTCGCCCCGCGCCATCACGCTGCTGTAGAGCGTCTTGAAGGGCGCGCGGCTGCTATAGGCGCCGTGATAGGTGGTGACGAAGGGCCGCTTGGTCCGGCGCGCGGCGATGAAGGCGCTCCAGGCGGGCGCACGGCTTCGCGCATGGAGCAGCGTGACGTTGCGCGCTTCGACGATCGTCTTGAGCCGCCGCGCATTGGCGAGGATGGTGAGCGGGTTTTTGCTCGCCAGTGGCAGCGTGATGATCTCGCCGCCGGCCTCAGTGACGGCGGTTGCCATGCGCCCCCCTTCGGTGGCAACCAGGGCGTGAGCGCCGGCGCGGGTGAGCGCTTGCGCGATCTCGACGGTCGATTGTTCGCTGCCCCCCGTCTCGAGCCGCGGCACGACCTGCAATATGGTGATCTCTGCCATCACCCTCGTCTTTGGCGAAAAACCGGAAAACAGCCAGCGCTAATTCGGATGGACCAGCAAGAACCACAATTCCTCGAGCTTGGCCAAGGCCATAAACGCCGCCGCATCGCCTTTCGCCTCGAGGATCGCGCGGGCGCGGGCCCGGCCGTGATGTGGCTGTCGGGCTTTCTCTCCGACATGGCGAGCACCAAGGTGCTTGCCTTAAGGGGCTGGGCGCGGGCGCAAGGCCATCCCATGCTTTGCTTCGACTATTCCGGCCACGGCGTATCGGATGGAGATCTGCTCCAGGCTTCGGTCGGCGATTGGCTGGAGGAGGCCGCCGCCATGCTCGATCTTTTGGGCAGGCGGCGCGTCATCGCCGTCGGCTCGTCGCTCGGCGGCTGGCTCGCACTGCTGCTGGCGCGCGCTCTTGCCAAGGCGGGCGATGCGCGGCTCGCGGGGCTCGTCCTCGTCGCGCCGGCCTGGGACATGACCGAGAAACTGATGTGGGACAAGATGTCGGCCAAGACGAGAGCAATTGTCGAGACCGAGGGCGTCTATTACGCGCCGTCGAACTACGACGATCCTTACCCCATCACCAAAATTCTGATCGAGGAGGGCCGCAATCATCTCCTGGGTGATGGCGGGATCGTGGTCGGTGCGCCGGTCCGCATCCTCCAAGGCCTGCGCGATCCGGACGTGCCCTGGCGCCACGCGCTCGCGCTGGTCGATCTAATTGCCGGCGACGACGTCGAGCTGACGCTGATCAAGGACGGCGATCACCGCCTGTCGGGGCCCGACGACCTGCGACGCCTGGAACGCACCGTCGCGGCGCTGATCGCGACCGCTACGCGCCCGGCGGCTTGAGCGAGGCAAGGCCTTCGCGATAGGTGGGGTAGCGAAGCTTCACCCCGAGTTCCGACTTGATCAGCGAATTGCCGATGCGGCGGCTGCCCTCATAGAAGCTGCGCGCCATCGGTGACAAATCGGCGTCCTCGAAATCGATCTCGGGCGGCGCCGTCGCGCCGATCATCCCGGCCGCATAGGCGACGATGTCGCCGGGTGCCGCCGGCTCGTCGTCGGCGACGTTGTAGATGGCGCCAGCCCGCGGGCGCGCCATCGAGGCTTCGAGCGCGCGCGCGATATCTTCCACATGGATGCGGCTGAACACCTGGCCGTTCTTGTTAACGCGGCGCGCGGTGCCGGCCGCGAGCTTGTCGAAGACGCTGCGGCCCGGACCATAAATGCCGGCGAGGCGAAACACCTGCACCGGGACGCCGGTCTCCGCGCCGAAGTCGATCCAGGCTTGCTCCGCTGTCACGCGGGCCTCGGTGCGTTCGCTATTCGGCTTAGGGGCCGTCGCCTCGTCCACCCAGTTTCCCTGCTGATCGCCATAGACGCCGACCGTGGACAGGTAACCGATCCATTCGAGCGTGCCGAGCTTGGCGATCTCGTCGCGGTAGCAGCCGAGCACCGGATCGCCCTCGCGTCCCGGCGGGATCGAATGCAGGAGATGTGTCGTGCCGTCGAGGAGCGCGGGCAAATCCGGATTGTCTTTGGCGCCCGCAAAGCGCGTGGCCTCGTAGCCCTGGCCGCAGAGCTGCGCGATCTTTGCCTCGTCCCGGGCCGTGCCCGCAATCTCCCAACCTTCGGCCTCCAGACGCGCGGCAAGCGTCTGCGCCGAGAAGCCAAGCCCAAAGGCGAACAAGCGGCTCATGCGGCGGCCTCGAGCCATTCGCCGCGCACGTCGGGATCAGGCTCGTGCGCGGCAAACGAAGCGCGCAACGCCTGGAGCCGGGACGGGGCCAAGCGCGACAGCGCCCAGACCGCCATCGCGCGCACGAGGGGAGAGCCGTCGCCGAGCAGAGCTTCGACGTGGGGCACGAGGCTCGTGTCTTGCGAATTGCCCGCGGCGATCAGCGTGTTGCGAACGAAGCGGTCGCGACCCGTGCGCTTGATCGGCGTGCCGCGAAACCGCGCGCGAAACGCCGCGTCGTCGAGCGCGAGCAAATCGGCGAGCTGCGGGTTGTCGCTGCCTTCGCGTACCGCGAGCTTCGTCTCGTGCGAGACCTGCGCGAATTTGTTCCACGGACACACGGCCAGACAGTCGTCGCAGCCATAGATGCGGTTCCCCATGGCGGCGCGGAAACGCGGTGCGATATGCCCTTTGTGCTCGATGGTGAGATAGGAGATGCAGGCGCGCGCGTCGATTTCGTAAGGCGCCGTGAACGCGTTCGTAGGGCAGACGTCGAGACAACGGCGGCAGGCGCCGCAGTGGTCTTCTTCGCCCGCGTCCGCGTCGATCTCCGCCGTGGTGAAGATCGAGCCGATGAACAGCCAAGACCCGAATTCGCGCGACACGAGATTGGTGTGCTTGCCTTGCCAGCCGAGGCCGGCTTTCGCCGCGAGCGGCTTCTCCATCACCGGGGCGGTGTCGACGAACACTTTGACGTCGCCGCCGGCGAGCGCCTGCACGCGGCCGGCAAGCGCCTTGAGCTTCGCCTTGATCGCGTCGTGATAGTCCGCGCCCTGCGCATAGATCGAGATCGCGCCGCGTGACGGCTCATCGAGAGCCGCGAGGGGGTCGACGCCCCGCCCATAATTCAGCCCGAGCAAGATGACGCTGCGCGCCTCCGGCCACAACGCCTGGGGGGCCTTGCGGCGATCGGCGGTGTCGGCGAGCCAAGTCATGTCGCCATGCCGGCCCTCGGCCAGAAACCGGTCGAGCGCGGCGCCCGCACCAGGCGCCGGCGCCGCCGACGTGAAGCGCACGGCATCGAAGCCGAGCCCCTCGGCCGCCTCGGTGATCTGCGATTTGAGCGCTTGCGCCATGCCCATCGATATCCGGGCGTCGTCCTCAGAAATCGAGGTCGGCATAAGTCCCCGAGGGGGTGAAGCCCGCGACGCGGTCCTGTAGCAGCGACCTGAACGACGGCCGCGATTTCACCAGCGCATACCAGTTCTTGGCCGGCTCGAACTCCTCCCAAGGCACCTCGCCGAGATAGTCGAGCGCCGACAGATGGGCCGCCGCCGCGAGGTCGGCGAAGCTCATGGCATCGCCCGCGAGCCAGCTTCGGGTCTGGGTGAGATGACCGACATAGGTCAGATGATAGCGCAGATTGTCGTGCCCGGCCCGCATGGCCTCCATGTTGGGCGCGCTGCTCTGCGGCCCGAATCGCCGGAAGACCTTCTCCACCACCAAATAGTCGGTCACCTCATCGTGGAATTTGTGGTGGAACCAGTCCACCAGCCGCCGGACCTCGGCGCGCGCCGCCGGATCGCCGGGAAACGGCTGAAAGCCCCGCGGCTCGCGCTCGTCCATGGTGTCGCCGAGATATTCGGAAATGGCATAGGTCCCCGCGATCGGCCCCCGATCCTCGGTGATCAGGACGGGCAGCGTGCCTGCGGGGTTCAGCGCCAGGAACTCCTGTCGCCACTCCCAAGGCCGCTCCTCGGTCAGCTCGGCCTCGATCCCACATTCGGCGAGAGCCAGGCGAATTGACCTAGAGAAGGCACACAGCGGATGGTGGAGAAGATTCGCCATCAATGGCTTTGGCGGCTATCGGTCCGAAATTGAATCGCGCGGGGCCAGGGCCTCGTATAGAACCTGCACGCGTACGGAACAAGCCGCGCGACGAGGGGCCATGACGATAGAGCAGATCATCGTGATTGCCGTGGTGCAGGGGATCACCGAATTCCTGCCCATCTCGTCCTCCGGCCATCTGATTCTTGTCCCCTATATCCTGCATTGGCCGGACCAGGGTCAGTTCGTGGACGTCATGGTGCATCTCGGCACCCTGCTCGCCATCCTCATCTATTTCTGGCGCGATGTCTGGCGCATCACCATTGGCGGCCTCGAGCTGTTCAAGGGCAAGGTCACCGATGAGGGGCGGCTCGCCATCTACATCGTGCTGGCGACCATTCCGGCGGTCGCCTTCGGCCTGTTCTTGAAGAAGTTCGGTTTTGCCGATCTCGAGCGGAACGTCGCCGTCGTGGCGTGGAACACCATCCTCTACGGCCTGCTCATGCTCGTCGCCGATACGATCGGGCCCCGGGAGCGGACCATGGGCAACATGACGCTCAAGAGCGCCCTCATCATTGGCGTGGCGCAGGCGCTGGCGCTGATCCCGGGTACGAGCCGGTCCGGCGTGACCATGACCGCCGCCCGCTTTCTCGGCTTCACGCGCCCCGATTCGGCGCGTTTCTCTTTTCTGCTGGGCATTCCGGCCATCGCCGGGGCTGGCGTGCTGACCGTCGGCGAGGCGCTCGCCGCCGGCGACACCATCACCATGGATGCAGTCTATTGCGCGGGGCTCACGTTTCTAGCCGGCCTCGCGGCGATCGCCTTCCTGATGGCGCTCATCCGGCGGATCAGCTTCCTGCCCTTCGTGCTCTACCGCATGGCGCTGGGCGGCTTCCTGCTCGTCATGCTCTACGCCTGAGGCAGGTGCCTCACGCCTTGTAGATGGAGAACTGCCCGCGCGGGCGGAACTGCTCCAGATAGTCGGGCACGACGCTCGCGATCGCCACCGGCTCGATGCCAAAGCCTTCCAGCGTGCGTCCGGCCTTGATGGCCGCCTCGCTCACCACAGTGTCGCTCTCCAGCAGCCGCACCTGATCGATCGTCAGCGGCGGGGTGGGCAACAATTGCAGGAAGGCGGCTTTCAGCTTGGCGGCCCAGAACGGCACCGGCACCAGCAGCCGCGACCGCATGGAATAGTCGAGCACGCGCTCCATCACCTGGCGCATGGTCAGGATCTCCGGGCCGCCGAGCTCATAAGGGGCGCCCGCGCCGGCGCCGCCCCCGAGCGCCGTGACGATGGCTTGCGCCACGTCGCCGACGAAGACCGGCTGGAACTTGGTGTGCCCGCCGCCGATCAGCGGCAGCACTGGGGAGAGCCGGGCAAGAGCCGCGAAGCGGTTGAAGAAATCGTCCTCCGGCCCGAACACCACCGACGGCCGGAAGATCACCGCATCGGGAAGCACATCCCTCACGGCCGCTTCGCCCGCCGCCTTGCTGCGCGCGTAGACGGACGGTGAATTGGCATCCGCGCCGATGGCCGAGACATGCAAGAACGCGCGTGCGCCGGCCGCCTTGGCGGCCTCGGCCACGTTCCGCGCGCCTTCGTCCTGCACGGATTTGAAGGTCTGCTTGCCGGCCGAATAGAGGATCCCGACGAGATTGATGACCGCGTCGGCGTCCTCCGCGGCGGCCAACAGGGACTCTGGGAAGCGGACATTGGCCTGCACCGGCACGATCTGGCCCACGCCGCCGAGCGGCTGGAGATGGCCGGCAAGCTCCGGCCGCCTGACCGCGACCCGCATGCGCGCGCCGGTCCGGGCGATGGCCCGCACCACATGCCGCCCGAGGAAGCCGGAGCCCCCATAGACGGTCACAAGCGCTCTGTTGTTGAGTGTAATGGCCACTTAGATGCCTCTTAACCTGGCTCCGCTATGGTGCATCCGCAGCATTACACGAGGGAAGCCGAGCCTTGAAGGTGCTTCTCCAGCAATTGACAACGAGAAGCGCCAATCGTACCTCAACGCACTCAAGCCCAGGTGGCGGAACTGGTAGACGCGCTAGCTTCAGGTGCTAGTGCCCGAAAGGGCGTGGAAGTTCGAGTCTTCTCCTGGGCACCAAACTCGCCTCGCTCCCATGCGGAAGGGGGGCCTCGATGACGGCCACCACTTTGAGCCAGCCCCCGACCGTCGAACTCTATCAGGGCGATCTGCCGCAAGGCCGCTTCGGTAGCGCCGCGACCATCGCCATCGACACCGAGACGCTGGGGCTCAACCCGCATCGCGACCGGCTTTGCCTCGTGCAGCTCTCCGACGGCGACGGCACGGCCGCCTTGGTCCAGATCTCGGGCCGCGACGACGCGCCGGAGCTCAAGCGGCTCCTGGCCGACGGGAGCATCCTCAAGATCTTCCATTTCGGCCGCTTCGACACTGCCGTGCTCAAGCATTCCCTCGGAGTCATGCCGCGGCCTGTCTACTGCACCAAGATCGCCTCGAAGCTGGCCCGCACCTACACTGACAAGCACGGCCTGAAGGATCTCTGCCGTGAACTGCTCGGTGTCGATCTCTCCAAGCAGCAGCAATCCTCCGACTGGGGCGCGGCCGAGCTGACCCAAGAGCAGCTCAACTATGCAGCGAGCGATGTGCTATATCTGCACGCGTTGAGGGAGCATCTCGACGCCATGCTGAAGCGGGAAGGCCGGGAGCACCTGGCGCGCGCCTGCTTCGAGTTTCTGCCGACCCGAGCCGAGCTGGACCTCGCAGGCTGGGCCGAGATCGATCCCTTCGCCCATTAGGCCGGCTGCAAGGCCGCGGAAATCCAAGCCTGACGG
>Ga0307380_10012557_pt1 | contig 10529 bp, 3 predicted proteins | sample UN3MG_FD_202239 | JGI IMG/M metagenome (GOLD analysis project Ga0307380, IMG submission 202239) | Soil microbial communities from Risofladan, Vaasa, Finland - UN-3 | ecosystem: Environmental > Terrestrial > Soil > Coastal area > Acid sulfate soil | place: Finland: Risofladan, Vaasa | collected... | reverse complement strand
CAATTTGTTACACCCGCAATTGCGATTTGGCAAAAGTGTACAGGTTATACTCGCAGATTACAATACCGAAAAATCTTGTCTTTTGAAAGTACCTGTTGCCCTTATGACAGCCCGGCGATTGGATGAAATTTACGGTTTGCTTTTTGCGCACTTTGGCCCCCAGCACTGGTGGCCAGGCCAGACACCCTTTGAAATAATCATAGGCGCCATACTTACCCAGAATACTAACTGGACCAACGTGGAAAAAGCCATAGCCAATCTCAAATCCGCAGCCTCTCTTGCACCCGAAGCAATGCACCGCATGCAACCCGAAAAACTCGCCGACCTTATCCGCCCCGCAGGATATTATAATATTAAAGCCGCACGCATCAGGAATTTCCTGGCCTGGCTGTGTGAAAATCACAATAACCGCCTGCAGAACCTCCAGAATATCCGAACCGATACATTCAGACAACAGCTTCTGGCCATCAAGGGTATCGGGCCTGAAACCGCTGATTCGATTTTACTGTACGCCTTCGACAGGCAGGTATTTGTCGTTGATGCTTACACCTCGCGCATCGCTGTCCGCCATCACCTCATCGAACCCGACCACGATTATCACCAGCTGCAGCAGTTATTTCAGTCGAACCTGCCGGCCGACACCGCCCTGTTCAATGAATTTCACGCATTGCTGGTTAGCCTCGCCAAGCAGTTTTGCAGACCCAAAGCCCAATGTCGGGGCTGTCCCCTCGAAAAATTACCTCACTCCCTTGACACCGAATTGCTCTAAAACCAAAATGACCTGCCCGAACCCCTTAAGAGCACAAGTGTTTTGAAATTGTCGCCGCCGCCAGATAACACCCCAGCGACAGTACCATCAGAATCGTAAAACCCACCGAAACCGCCAGAAATGTCCCCAGAACCGCCGCCGTTACCGATGCAAACCCGTTCACCCCCCACGCCCACGGTACCAGCGCCTGTCTATCCGGCACAAGTTCCCTAAGCGCCGTCGGCATCGGCATCCCCATAAAAAACGAAAGAATACCCGTAAGTGCCACACCCACCAGCATACGGCTTGTAAATGAAAGACCCATAAGGGACTCAAACCGTGTTCTTATAAACAATATCTCTGCCGTGCCGATTAGAATAACCGCACATACCGCTGAAATTATAACTGTCCTGCCCGCAGGTCGGTCGGGTTTTTCCACTGCAATTCTCTTTTCCAATCTTTTCAGGACATGTCCCGAAAGCATTGACCCTAAGCCCGAAAACAGCAGAAAACCCGTCAGTGTCACCGCCACCCCGAAAACCGGGTGTCCTATCAGCAGCGTCATCTTCTGGATAAAGCCCATCTCAAGAAACATGTAACCCAGCCCCACAAGAACAAAAAAACACGCCGTTCGCCATTTGCCGCCAACAACGCTTTTTACCGATTTTGCCGCCCACAGCGGAAGCACTATGAACACAGCACTGGCGATAACAGCCTGAACCAGCGTTGCCGTCAGAACAAGGTAACCCCATTCCGTAAATATCAGCCATTGTCCCGGTATTGTCCGAACCATGTACCCCAGCGACTTCCACTTGAAAAAATCCGAAAAGTAAGGTCGGTCGTCCGTGGCCGGCCGGATGTTATACCCGTAATTGTTGTAAAAATCCTCTCGATGCCCCGACAGAATCTGCTGAACACTGTTATAGTAAACAGGTTCTTCCAGTACGTAATAGCGGTTCACCTCTTCGGCGGCAATCCCCGGTACGTGAACAAGGTCGAAATTCCGCTCCTCGGCAAACCTCCGCGCCTTGGCGACTTGAGTATCGGAAATCGCCTGCCGTGACACCGCAATCGTCGCCGTTGCCCAGTTCCGAATCATTATTATATGCCCCCCTGCGTTACTGATACCCTCCCGGCCAAGTGCCTCCGCCGCCGTGGCGAATATCTTTATACTGTCCCGGGCCGGCTCTTTCAGCATTCGCGTAATACTCAAAAAACCGTGCTCACTGAGTTTCCGCAGCCCCTGCTGTACCGCTTCGACCGTGTAAAGGTGGCTTTCACTCAGCGAATACACTCCCGCCGAGGCGCCCACAAAAGACTCCAGCAGCGATATGTTGATAATATCGTAACGCCGACCGGTCGTTTGAAGAAAGTTACGTCCTTCGGCAATGACAACCTCCACGTCATTTCGTCTGTACAGTCCGCCGGAATATTTGTCCAAACGCCCCCGCACAAGCTCCACCACCTGCCGGTTCATCTCCACCGCCGTAACCGATTTTGCGTTCAGCGACAGCGCTGCCGCCACGTCCGTACCGCCCCCGGCCCCGATTACGCAAACCTGCGGCTCATCGACTAAGTGATACGCAAGCGCAGAGGTCGTATAATCGTAATATCGCATATCTTCTTTACTGGCGAACCGGTTCACCGCCGTTATTCCGTCGCCGTCGCTGATTATCAGCTTCTGCTCGCCGAGTTCTCCCGTGTATCCGATACCCAGCCCCGGGAAGTACCGAAGTGCAGGACCTTGCAGACAGTCAAGCCGTCCCAGCGGACTGTATTCTACCGCCACCGTCTCAACTTTCGGCAGTGCCCTGTAATAAGCAAGAGACTTGTTCTCGTTGATTTCAATCTCAAGTCCCCCTCCACCTCGCAAACCAAATCCGAAAAGCCCAACCCATACCGCACCCCCAATTACAGTCACACCCGCGCACCATCGTGAAATCCCCGCCGCCGGCACCGCTGCCGCAAAAAACGTAACTGCGCTGATTATCAAAAGCAGTTGCTGCGGACTGTTGCCGTACATTAACGCGATAATCAATCCCGCACCAACACCTGAACCTGCCATGTTGCAGAAATAAATGCTATGCGCCTTTTCTGCCGCGACACCGAATGCCAGCGCTACACATACTCCGCCGCAGAAAAACGGTACGAAAAAAAGAAGGTAATATGCGAACAGGTAAAATATCTGCCGTCGGTCCCATACAAGCTGCAGCTCGTCAAAAGGTACTTTCTGACTTATCCACACCACCGCCGGTATCGTCAAAGCCATCCCAACGGTAAACACCCACAGGCTGCCCCCGAGGTGTTTCGACAGCGTTCTTAACCCGATGGTAACAAACGTACCGCCCGCCGCAAAACCCAGCAGAGCCGTACTGATTACAAGGTATGAAAAATGGTGCCAGTGACCGATGGAAAGCACCCTGACAAGCACAAGCTCCAGCGCAAGCACCGCCGCCGATACGATAAACACCGTAACCTGTATCACCGTCATTTTGCCCGCGCCGCTTTCAACCGCTGTGCTCGGCCGCCCTGTGCTCTGTATCATTTTTGCTCTTTGCTCGAATTGTCTCCCCCGCTGCGTTCTTTTCGTATTTGCCCCACCATGGGAACAAACCGTACAGGAAGAAGCCGTTTGCTTTGAAGACGCCCTTCCCTGTCCTTGCTTATTAACACCAGCGTCTGCACCCCGAAAGCGCTGCCCAGCGGCGCGATTATTTTACCGCCGACTTTCACCTGCTCGATTAACGCCGGCGGAATAAATCCCGCCGCGCACGTTACTATTATCGCATCGTAAGGACCGTTCTGGGCCCACCCCAAGTACCCGTCACCTGCTTTTACGAATACGTTCCCGTACCCCAGTTCCGCCAGCCGCTGCCCCGCCGCTGCAGCCAGCTCCTCGATAATCTCCACCGTATAAACCTCACCGGCTATTTCTGCGCAAACCGCCGCCTGATACCCCGAACCCGTCCCTATCTCCAGAACCTTGCTTTTTATGTTCAGCTTCAAAGCCTCGGTCATATACCCCACTATGTACGGCTGGCTTATCGTTTGCCCCATACCTATTGGAACCGGCTGGTCGCTGTATGCCCTCCGAAGGTCGCGCTGCCGAACAAAAGCATGTCGAGGCACCGCGTAAAGAGCATCCAGCACAGGCAATTGTTTTATACCGCGGGCCTTTATCTGCTCATTCACCATATCAGCCCGTTCCCTGACATATTCCTGAAACGCTGCGTGTGTATGCGTCGGCCGCGGAATTTTTTTCTTCTCCGAATCCTTCTTTTCCTGCTGTTGCACCGGACAATTCACATCCGGGGGCGATTCGTTTGCATCGGCCCGGCCCTGTTCGGACCCGAAAACACCAGCACTCCTTCTTGAACAATCTAACGGTAAGAACCCGCACACCAGCATAAATACTGATAGAAGCCCCACCCCTGTGATTTTGTATGTATAGTCTGATGTCATTTGCCCGCGCCCCTTCCTGCTGATTTAATACCGACACGTTCCAGCCCGCTGCTTTGTGCTGTTGTACCGCCTGACGGATGCCTGCGATAACTATTCTAACGGCCGCCGCTGCCGGACTACAAGACCTAATCCTCACAAAGCCCCTGACCCCGGCCCTTAACGTACCCTCAGCAGTTCCGCCGCGCTTGACAGGCTCCCCTGCCTCTGCTGCACCTGCTCCACGAACGCCTCCAGCCGCGTAGTGTATGTCAGGTCTTCCTGCCCGTCGAAGCTTAAATCAAGTATCGGCATATGCTCACAGTCGGCGCTTACCCGTGTCGTTTGGCTGCTGACAACTATCGACGGCATACAGCTGAACGGCATTACGTTCACTACACCCCCGAAACCCTGATGATAGTATTCGATTGTTTTGCCTATCGTCAGTATCGCTTCACCCTCCAGAGAATAATGCATATAAGGCCGCGCCAGTTTGATTATCTCTTCCACCGGCTCTTCGGCCAGCTTGCCGAACCTTTCCTCCAGCGGCTCTGCAAGAATCCGCTCAACACGTCGCTGGCATATGTCCTGAACAATGTTGGTAAGCAGATTTCGCATCTGTCCGCCGCGCCGCGCTGTTTGCTTACGCGTAAAATTGGTATAGTATATCCACTCCGCAAGAGACGCCAGGTCGCATACCGCTCCCAGATTCTCTAACTTCCTGACCACGTTCATATTGGCAAACGGATGGTTCCGAACGTAGATTTCACCCACTATGCCTATCCGCGCCTTTTGGCTCTGGTTGTCTAATTCCACCGCCCCAAATTCATGCGCGATAATCCCCATTAGCTTGCGCATTCGCCACAGGCTTTTGCGCTGTTCCACTGCGCTAAGCCACTGCCTGACCGACCAGTCATAAACAAGCTGTGCGCTTTGCCGGTCTTTCGCAAATGGCCGAATCCGACGCACTAATTTCCCCAGCAAATCCAGCCCCACCAGGGCTGTCCAGGCGTCTTTCATAAAACCTCGCGCTGCCGACCTGCTGACGCTTGCGGCCATCTCGCTGTAAAAACCGCTGTCCTGATTCGGAGCTATCACAGCGGCATTTCCTGCCCCGGCATACCGCAATATCAGCTTGTGCATACAGTTATACATCCCGAACCTGCAAGGCCCCGATGCCCCCGGCATAAGGAAAGCCACCTTATGGCCTGCGTTGCCTTCGCTTTCCATTACTTTCAGCATCTCCCCTGCTGTTGTCACAAGCGGAAGGCACTCCTTGCCCGTCGTAAACGCCCTGCCTCGCAGCAAACCCGCCTCATCACATATCGGCATCACCTCTGCAGGCTGACCGTAAGCCTTCAAACAGCTCGCCAGGCCGTAAGAGCAGTCGCTCATATAAGGAACATAAAGCTTGCGCTCGCTGCCGATGCTTTTTACTCGTTCTACCTTTTCGCACACCGGCTGCTGGCGTTCGGGGTGGTAGTTTTTCAGACTGTCAAGAAACGCTTCAAGACGTGTTATCACACCCGCGTCTGCCGAATGCTCATCCAGTTCCAGCTGCAGGCACGGCTTGTGACCCATTATTTCCTTGAAGAACGTCATCAGAAACGAGTCCGGCCCGCACGCAAAATTCGACAGATATATCGCATAAAGACGCGCGTCTCTCTTAATTATCTCCGCTGCCCGTAATATCTTCTGCCCGTAAACCCAGTATGCGCTCTTGTGCAGTGATTCCTCGCTCAGTGGTGCGCTGTCTAAGTCCAGCATATCCATCGGCATTACCTTAACGCCCAGTTCTGCAAGTTTTTTCGGCAGTTGAAGGTTCATACCCTCGTCACAGCCGTTGTATGGCCGTGAAATCAGTACCGCAATTTTTTCATCCGGCCCCGCCTGTTTAAGGTACTCTGCGCCTTTGTTTACCAATGACTGTTCAAAACCCGACTGCGCCTCCAGTGCTTCATCGATTGACCTGCCAATCGCACGCCGCGAAAAACCCAGCTTTTTGCCCAGCTCACCGAAACTCTTGCGCAAAAGACTGTCCCCTTCGCCCAGCCGAAGCACCGCCGTAAGTATTTCTGTTTCACCAAGCCTGTTTGCAAAAGCCGGCTGGGCCTGATATACAAGTGACTGCACATACGGACAAAGCTGGTTCTTTCTGCTTTGAGAATAATTCGACCGCATCGAAACTATGCTCGGAAGAAAAATGTAATCCGCCTTTTTCGCAATCAGCTCCGCGATATGCCCGTACGCCACCTTCACCGGAAAGCAAGGCTGGGCAGTCACTAATTCTATTCCCCTGCGCACCACCTGCTTGCTGGTTGGCCCCGAAAGAACCACCTCAAAACCCAGTGACCTGAAAAATCTGGCAAAAAGCGGCAGTAGCTGCCAGTATGCCAAAGCCATCGGAATACCTATCTTTGTCCGCGTACCGGCGCGCAATTTGTCCCTGTCCTTTTCCACCCTCTCGCAAGACGTTGCGAGCATCTGTCCGTCTTCGATGCCCGCATATTTCAGCAGCATCTCTGTGCGGTACTCGAACGCCCCAGGTCCCTTATGCTTTTGGTTACTTTTCTTGATGTTGTATCTGTCGCACCGGCTGCCGTAATACAACGGCTCTGAACCCGGCAGTTGAACCTTCTTTATCTCGCAGTGATTCGCACAGTGTCCGCACACAAACGATTCCTGGCTGTAGTTGACATTCACTATTTCCTCAAAACCCCTGAATTTGCTTGCCGGAATCTGTCCTGAATCCTCAGCCGCTTTTTTCATATATTCAGCCGCAATCGACGCCGCCCCCAGCGCGCCCGTTACCTCATGGTGGTCCGGTACCATCACCACTTTGCCCGTAACCTGCTCGAACGCCGACCACACCGCCTTGTTGAACGCCGTCCCGCCCTGGAAACAGATGTTGTTGCCTATTTTGCGGCGCCCCACCACGCGGTTAAGATAGTTGTTCACGATGGAATAACTCAGACCAGCCACAAGTTCTTCTGTCTTGGCACCTTGCTGCTGGTAGCTTGCCATATCCGATTCCATGAACACCGTACAACGCTCCCCCAGCTTTATTGGTTTGTCGCTTCTGAAAGCCAGCTCGGCGAACTGTTCGTTGATGCTTATACCCAGCCGCTGTGCCTGTTCTTCGAGAAATGAACCCGTACCTGCCGCGCACGCGTGGTTCATCTCGAAATCCGTTATTACCCCGTTTTCAAGCGATATGTATTTACTGTCCTGACCGCCGATTTCAAAAATCGTATCAACCTTCGGATTTACTATCGTTGTCCCCGCCGCCTGTGCCGTAATTTCGTTTATCACAAGGTCGGCCCCTATGAAGTCACCCGTCAGGTAACGTCCCGAACCCGTCGTGGCCGCTCCGAGAATCCTTACTTTGCCCTTCACCTTGTCGCCCGCCAGCTTCAGACCCTTGCGGACCGCCTCTAAAGGCCGCCCTGCCGTCATCAGGTATTCCTTGGCAAGTACACGTCTTTCCTCGTCCATCACCACCACGTTTGTGCTTATCGACCCTACATCCACGCCTAAGTACGCGTTTATCGGCTCACTCGCATCGCTCAGCAGGTGCTCATAAACTATGCTTTCAGGTACCGGCAGGCTTGGTTTTCGCAGCGCCGGCCGCCTCGCTGCCTTTTCCACCGCCGTTCCTTCCTGCGCCAGATAGCTGTCAATTTTCTCAAGGTTTATCTCAACGCTGCCCGTCTGGCCCTTGCTTTTTGCCGTCAATACTGCCCCGATAGCACCCGTAAAAAAATGCTCCTTGGGTACAATCAGTTCACCATCCTGAAGTTCGAACACCTCTTTAATCGCCCTGACAACACCCGCATTGGCCGCCACTCCGCCCGTAAACACTATCGGTTTGACAAATTCCCTCCCGCACCCTAAGCTGCTTTTCAGATTCCTCGCCAGCGCCACGCACAAACCCGCTATTATGTCGCAGTTGGGTGTTGCCTGCTGCTGAAGATGTATCATATCCGTCTTTGCGAACACCGCACACCTGCCGGCCATCCGCGGAACGCTTTTGCTCTGAAGCGCAAGTTCCCCGAACTGCCCTTCTATCTTTATACCCAGTCTTTCAGCCTGCTGGTCCAGAAAAGACCCTGTCCCTGCCGCACACCCCCAGCTCAGCGCAAAGTCCGACATCGTCGTCTTCCCCTGCTGGGTTGACAGGAATATCAGCTTGCTGTCCTGCCCCCCCATCTCGATTATCGACCCTTCCCGCAGGTCTTTATACAGATGACATATGGCTGCCGCCTGGGCAGGTACCTCATTTACAAACGCCAGACCCAGCAACTCCGCAAAAAGCCGCCCCGCCGACCCTGTAACTGCCGCACCAGCGATATTATTGCCCCCGAAATCCCGCAGAACGGCCTCTAACTGCTTCCCGGCCGTCTTTACCGCCGCCCCTTCTATGTATTTATAGTCGCTGAAAATAATCCTGCTGGTATTATCAAGCACTACAACATCGCTGCTGGTTGAACCTATGTCTATGCCCACGTACAACTTACGCGCACCGCGAATCTGTTCTGCAACGTACTTTTTCGCCCGATGCGGTACGGATACATCAGCCTGCATACCCTTATCCATATTCTGCCTCCTGATGTCTCAATGACTAAGGTATAGGCACTTAGTATATCTTATATATTGCCTGTACGCCTATTGGTAAAGAGTTTTTTTGACCTTGCTTTGTAAAAGACCCTGCCCCGACAAACGCCTTAATAGTATTTTTTAAGGTGAATCTGTATTACCGTTATATCAGCAGGCGTAATACCGCTGATACGGCTTGCCTGGCCTAAAGTCCCGGGCCTGAAAGCCGACAGCTTCTCCTTCGATTCTGCGCGAAGGTGTATAATCCTCGTGTAGTCAAGCTCTTCCGGCAGCTTCTTCTTGTCTAACGCCTGCATATTTGCCGCCAGCCGCTCTTGTCTGCCCAGATAACCGGCGTATTTCGCGTCTATACGCACCGATTCCACTATCTGCTGGCTCATACCATCGTACCCCCACTGGCATAAAACGCCTCTGGCTCGCTGTGAAATCTCATCGCAAGCCTCGTTGTCCGGCACACCAAGCTGCTGCCACAGGCTAAGCCCCCTTATCCGGCTGTTTTCAAGGTAATCCTTCAGCCTGTTTATCCCTGCCAGCTTTCTCTCGAATTTCTCCCACCGGCCTGCCGTTACCAGGCCCACCGACCTGCCCGCTTGCGTCAATCGCCTGTCTGCGTTATCCGCCCGCAGCAAAAGCCTGTATTCCGCCCGAGAAGTAAACATCCGGTAAGGTTCGTTAAGCGTCCCCAGACGCTCTTTCCCGTCCTTACTGTCTGCGATACCGCCCGTGAGCAAATCGTCTATCATTACCCCTATATACGCCTGCTCTCTGCCAAGTACAATCGGCTCAGCCGACTGTACTTTCCTCGCAGCGTTTATGCCCGCTATTATCCCCTGACCAGCCGCCTCTTCGTACCCGCTGGTGCCGTTTATCTGCCCCGCCAGAAAAAGTCCCCGTATCTTTTTTGTCTCCAGGCTGTTTTCGAGCTGTATCGGCGGACAATAATCGTATTCCACTGCGTATGAGTAATGCACCACCCTCGCACCCTCGGTACCCGGTATGACCTTGAGCATCTCCTCCTGAACATCTGCCGGCATCGATGTAAAAATCCCGTTGCAATAAATCGTCTTTATACTCTCTTCTTCAGGCTCAAGGAAAATCCTGTGCTGCTTCTTGTCCGGAAATCGCACCACCTTGCTTTCTATGCTCGGACAGTACCGCGGGTCCGCAGCCGTTATCCTGCCCGAAAACAACGCCGCGCGATGCAGGTTTTCCGCAAGCAGCTTATGCACCTTTTCATTTGTGTACGTAATCCAGCAGGGCACCTGCGCGGTCTCTATTTTGTCGGTCATAAACGAAAAAGGCACTGCCGGCTGTTCACCGTGCTGCACCTGCAGTTTATCCAGGTCGCACGTACCGGCATCCAGCCTTGGTGTAGTATCTGTGGCCATTCGGCCCAGCCTCAGGCCCAGCCGCCGAAGACTGCCCGACAGTTCCATGCTCGCAGGCTCACCAATCCTGCCCCCCGGAACAGCCTCGTTGCCCATATACAGTATCCCGCCAAGGAACGTCCCGGTTGTCACTACGACACATTGTGCGCGATACACATTCCCGTCTTTGCACCGAACCGCCCTGACCCTGTTACCTTCTGTCTCTATATCTGTGACTATTGCCTCCACGATGGTAAGGTTCGGCGTTTCCGAAAGCTTTTGCTGCATCCACCGTGCGTATTTATGCCTGTCTGCCTGTGCTCGTGGTGATTGTACCGCCGGACCCTTGGAACGGTTCA
>Ga0307380_10012555_pt1 | contig 10529 bp, 9 predicted proteins | sample UN3MG_FD_202239 | JGI IMG/M metagenome (GOLD analysis project Ga0307380, IMG submission 202239) | Soil microbial communities from Risofladan, Vaasa, Finland - UN-3 | ecosystem: Environmental > Terrestrial > Soil > Coastal area > Acid sulfate soil | place: Finland: Risofladan, Vaasa | collected... | reverse complement strand
AACGATAACTAAATTTTTACAAAAGAATTAATTAAAGAATTAGGAATTGGACTCAAACCCTTTAGTTAGATATATTTTACAGTAAAGAAACATTATGGAATGGAAAAGAATCAGTATTGTAAAATGATTTTGATTATAACTAAGAATCATTAATGATAAATCACAAAGGATAAAATGTCGTATATAAAAGAAAAAGATCAAAAAGTCAATATTAAATACTTAGCTAAGGTTGCTAATGTATCTATTATGACTGTTTCTCGTGCATTAAGAAAAGCTCCTGGAGTAAGTAAAAAAAATATTGAAAAAATAAATAGTTTAGCTAAAAAATTAAATTATTATCCAGATTTTGTTGCTAAAAATTTAAGGTTAAATAAGACTAATACAATAGGAATAATTTTTAATGATGTCAAAAATCCCTTTTACAGTGATGTACTTTGGGCTATACATGAGAAATTGCATGAATCTAATTATTCAATGCTTATAAGCTTTTCAAATTGGGATATTAATCTTGAAAGAGAAAATATATCAAATCTTATATCAAAAAAAGTTGACGGTATTATTATGAGTCCAGTAAGTGAAAAAGATGACAACTTAAAATTATTATTAAATAAAAATATTGAAATAGTTTTTGTTGATTCTGTTTCTGATTATGAAGGTATTAGTTACTCAAGTACTAGTCATAAGAAGGCAGCTTATATTGGTACAGATTATTTAATCAAGTGTGGGCATAAGGATATTTTGATAATTTCAGTGATGCCTTCAGCTTCATTTTCTAAACAATTCTTAGAAGGATATAAAGAAGCTTTAAGAGATAATAATATTAAAAAAAATGAAAATCTTATTTTTCAATTACCTAATACATCATTTGATAATTGTTATAAGTTATTAAAAGAATTAATAAAGAAAAAAACTCTTTTTTTTACTGGTATCATTTTTATTAGTGACTTTTTAGCGATTAGCTTCTATAAAGTGGCAAATGAATTGGGTTTGAAAATTCCTGATGATTATAGTATTGTTGGATTTGACAATATAGATATAACTTCGGCACTTAATCCCCCACTTACAACTATAAATCAATCAAGAAAGGAAATTGGTTATGAAGCGGTAAGAATTCTCCTTAACAATATCAATAATCCTAAAAGTAGAGTATTTGAAAAAGCAATTAATGAACCATATTTAATTATAAGAGACTCGGTAAAGAAACTGGAATAAATTTCTTAAGATTGTTAAACTAACAATTAATTAGTTTCTGGTGAATGATTAGCTTTTTACTGTATTTTCAGGAATTTATAGTGCTATTTTTATAGTGTGAACTTATTTTTTACCAATTATTCACCAAGAATTAAACAATTATAAGTTTAAATATTTAAAAGAAACTTCTAAATATGAACAAAAAAGAAATCTGGGAAAAATCTAAACATGTTTGGAAAATTGCCACAGAAGCATTAAGGGAGCTACCAAAAACCATTGACAAGTCAGATCTAGTCAATTGTGTGAAGGTTATTGCTGACTGTAAAGGGAGAATTATAACTACAGGAGTAGGTACCTCAGCAATGGCAGCTAAAAAAATTGCTCATTCATTATCCTGCATTGAAAGGCCTTCTTTTTTTCTCTCTCCCGCAGATGCAGTACATGGAGCTCTGGGGTCCATTCAGAGTGGTGATATTGCTATTCTTATTTCAAAAGGCGGGAATACTTCTGAGATTATAAATCTTATTCCCTCACTTAAAACAAAAAAAATCTATATAATTGGTGTTACAGAAAATAATGATTCTACATTAGCTAAAAATAGTGATATTTTCCTAAAAGTTAAAGTAAATAGAGAAGCAGATGAATTCAATATGCTGGCAACTACCAGTATTATGGCAGTAATTGCTGTGTTTGATGCTATATGTATAAGCCTGATATCATATACCGGATACACTAAAAAAAAGTTTTCCATTATCCACCCTGGCGGAGCAGTAGGTAAAAGATTATCAAAAGAAACAGATAACTCAGGACTAAAAAATGACTGAGAAAATGAAAGCTGCAGTCTTTGAAGGAATAGAGAATATAAAAATAAAAAAAGTAAATAAACCGGATTGTGGCCCAGATGAAATTGTAGTAAAAGTTGAAGCTTGTGGAATATGCGGGTCAGATATAAGAAATTTCCATATTGGTTTGAGACACGGAGTTAAAAGTCAGATTATGGGTCACGAAATTGCCGGGATAGTCCACGAGACTGGTGACAGAATTAAAAAATTTAAAATTGGTGATAAAGTGGCAATCGCTCCGGATGTCAGCTGTGGAGAGTGTTTTTATTGTGAGCATGGTTTTACTAATTTATGTATAAATCATAGGATGGTGGGAACTCACTGGCCTGGAGGTTTTGCACAGTTTGTAAAAATGCCTGGCGAAGTATTGTTACATGGAATGGTACATAAAATGCCAGAAGGTCTTTCATTTGAGGAAGCAACACTTTCCGAACCCCTGGCATCTGTTATAACCTCTCAAAAAGAAGCTGGGATTGGTCTGGGCGATACTATACTTATCATCGGTGATGGACCGATAGGATGCCTTCACCTTGAAATAGCTCGTGCAAGAGGCGCTTTTACTATCATTATGGTTGGACTGAAGAAATTGCAAAGCGCAAAAAAATTTAACCCGGATTATTTAATTGATGCATCGTATGTTGATCCTGTAATGGAAGTTTTAAAAATAACAGAGGGTTTGGGAGCTGATATTGCTATCTGTGCTAATCCAGCTGCTTCTACCCAGGAACAAGCAGTTGAATCAGTTAGAAAAAGAGGTAGAGTTATACTTTTTGGTGGCCTGCCAAAAAAAGATCCATGGTCGAAACTAAATAGCAATCTTATACACTATAATGAAATAATTGTGGCAGGAGCTTTTTCCTATCCTGCATACATGCATAAAAAAGCACTTCAGGTAATTAAATATAAAAAAATAAGTCCTGAAAAATATATAGACAAACCTTTTCCACTAGAAAGAATAGTAGAAGGTCTAAAAGCAGCTGAATCAGGAAAAGTATTGAAAGCAATAGTAAAACCCTGGATTTAAAGTAGATAAAATAATGTATGAAATAGACAGTAAACTTAAAAAAAGGCAAAAAAATAATAATCCAATCCATGTTGGGTTGATAGGTGCTGGTCAAATGGGTACAGAAATAGTTTCTCAAGTTGGACTTATGGAAGGTATGGAGATTAGCGTGGTAGTTGATATTGATCTTGAAAGAGCAAAAAATAGTTACAATTATATGAAAGATAAACCAGAAATCGTTACTGCCAGTACCATCGATCAGGCAGAAAAAGCAGTACTCACCGGAAAGAAAATTGTTTCTACAAATTATAAATTAGCTACTTCACTGTCTAATATAGATGTGGTAATCGACGCTACAGGATCAGTGGAAATGGGGGCTATTATTGCCCTGGAAGCTTTTGATCACAAAAAGAATATAGTTATGATGAGTGTAGAATGTGATGTCACTATTGGTCCTATCCTTCGTAAGTTGGCCGAAAATGCAGGAGTAATATATTCTCTAGCTGCAGGTGATGAACCTGCTTCCATAATAGAACTCTACCGTTTTGCAAATGCTTTAGGATTTACTATTGTAGCAGCAGGAAAAGGAAAAAATAATCCCTTAAATATATACGCGACTCCAGAAGATTTAAAAGAAAAAGCTGAAGAAAGAAATATGAATGCCAGAATGCTTTGCGAATTTGTAGATGGTTCTAAAACTGCGATTGAAATGGCTGCAGTCTCTAATGCTACTGGATTAGTTCCAGATTTAAGAGGTATGCATGGCGCTAAATCAACTATTGCTGAACTTACAAAAGTATTCTGTCCAAAAAAAGATGGTGGAATACTAAATAATATCGGTGTTGTAGATTTTGCAATTGGTGTACATCCTGGTGTATTTATAATTTTTACAACTGATAATCAAAGAATAAGAGAGGGCTTGGTTCAAAGAGATATGGGATATGGGCCTTATTATCTGCTCTATCGTCCTTATCATCTTTGTAGTATTGAAGTACCATTAACAGTAGCTCAGATGATTTTTTATAGAGAGTCATCTGGGCATCCTATGAATAAACTTACTTCAGAGTGTATAGTAATCACAAAAAAAAATATGAAAGCTGGCGAAATACTTGATGGTGTAGGAGAATACTGTTACAGGGTAAGTATAGAACATGTGGATATCGCTAAAAAAGAAAACTTTTTACCGATGGGACTTGCAAAAGGATCAAAGTTAAAAGTAGATGTAAAAAAAGATACTATAATAACAAATGATATGGTAAAAATAAGAAATGACTCTATTTTATTTCATTTAAGAAAAATACAAGACAATCTTTACTCTTAAAATTAATTTAAAAGCTATGCTACTCTATTAAGTTATAATATTATATAAGCGTATACTAGATAAACTATAATTTTTTTGAAAAGGATTTTAATGTTTCTACTAGGAATTGATATTGGAACTACAAGATGCAAAGCAGTTGTATTCGATATATATGGAAATGCTATTGGTAGTAATTTAAAAGAATACGGAATTATAAGCAATGATTCAGGAAAAGCAGAACAAGATGCAGAATTGATTTGGAAAATAACCTGTTCTGTAATTAGGGGAGCTATAAAAAATATAAAGAAAAATAATATAAAAGCACTTAGCTTATCAGTTCAAGGTGATGCTATTATCCCAATAGATAAAAACTTTAATGCTATACACAATACTATCCTGGGAATAGATTATCGTTCAAAAGAAAACTTGGAATTATGTGAAGAAGTTTTTGGTAATAGAAAATTATTTAATATTACTGGTATGAGGCCACATCCTTTAAATACTTTAATGAAGATCTTGTGGCTAAAAAAAAATATACCGGATATTTACAATAAAGCATGGAGGATTACAACCTACGAAGATTACATTTTAGGTAAGTTAGGAATCGAGCCAATAATTGACTACACTATGGCTTCAAGAACAATGGCTTTTGATTTAAAGAAACGTAATTGGTCATATGAAATTTTAAATAAATTTAATATAAGACATAATTTATTCAACCAAGTAAAACCATCAGGAACAGAAATTGGAAAAATAAAAAAAGATATTGCTGACGATTTAGGCCTTTCAAGAGATGTAATTCTAGTTACTGGAGGTCATGATCAGACCTGTGCAGCACTTGGAGCAGGCCTAATTAAAAAAGGAACTGGTTTAATTTCAACAGGAACCGCCGAGGTACTTTCAACTGTTTTTCCAAAGCCAATTCTCAATGATATTATGTTTAATAATTATTACCCTTGTTATCTTTATGTCAATGAAAACATGTATTTTACATTTTCATTAAATCATGTTGGAGGATTACTTTTAAAATGGTATAAAGATAACTTTGAAAATATTAAAGCTTTTAATCAGGATCATAGTAAAAAAGATATTTATGAGTATTTATTAAGTAAAGTTCCAGATAAGCCATCAAAAATTTTATTCTTACCTCACTTGAATGGAAGTGGTACGCCATGGTGTGATTTTTCTTCGAAAGGTGCAATTATAGGATTAAAAACCTCAACAACCAAATACGATATATTAAGAGCAATTCTTGAGTCATTAACATATGAATTGAAGATAAATATGGAGATAATGAAATCTGCTGGACTTGAAATTAATAATTTGAGAGCAGTAGGAGGAGGAGCAAAATCTCAACTATGGTTACAAATAAAATCGGATATTCTTAATCAACCAATTAACAAACTTAGAGTTAAAGAAGCAGCATGCCTTGGAGCTGCAATTCTTGCAGGATCTGCTACAGGGATTTATAATTCTATCCAAGAAGGTGTAAATATAACTTCTAAAATCAGCCAGACTATCTACCCTGATGAAAAAAGGATTGATCAGTATCAAAATATTTTTTCTGTGTACAAACAAATTTATCCGGCACTTATCCCTATAAATAAAAAATTGGATTAAGATTAAAATTTGAAGCAAAAAAGTAATAGGATGCAAGTTTTTGCATCCTATTACTTCAGCTACCAAATGAATCTCTTATAACTATTTCTATAAAATAATTACTCTCTAATTAAAATATTATTCTTCAGCAGTCTCAGCATTACCCCACCACTGAGGATCATCAACATTATCCTTTGTAGTAATAGCGCCAGGAACGTAAAGTGTTGGACCCCATTCTTCATTAACCAACTCACATTCAACATCTAGAATATTATATTTTCCAGGAATAATTTCTTCATTTGATAATACCTCGTCCATATAGACCCAATTACCATAAGCTTCTGTAAGAACAGGGGTATTTACTGTTGATTCTAACCAACCATCTCTAATTAATTGAAGAGCTTCTGGTGTTCCATCTGTTCCTACAATCTTTATATCACCTTTACCGTAACCTGCTTGTTCAAGAACAGGATAAATCCAGGGAACTCTTCCATCCCAGTGAATAAAAATAACATCAATGTCGTCTCTCATTGTTAATTGGTCGTTTACAATATTAATCGTAGTTGTTGTTTCCCATCCAGGTGTATCTTTAGTAACCCATTCAATATTAGGATATTCACTGATTATTGATTCAAATCCCTGATGAATCGTTACTGAGTAATTATCACCAGTATCACCCATTACCTCTAAAATTACTCCCTTTGCTTCACCATATTTCTCTTCAAGCAGCCTTATGCATTCTTCAGCTCCCATTTCACCCATTTTGACAGTCCCTAAAGCTGAAGTGAAGTCACTTTTAGTATCAGTTATGAATCTATCTAATACTAAAACTCGAATCCCATTCTCCCGAGCTTTATCTACAGAAGCGGTAACAGTTGCAGAATCTACTGCATTAAGTATTATTGCTTTTGGGTCTTGAGTCATAGCATCGTCCAATTGTCTTAGTTGCTCTGAAGACTGATTATTAGCATTTAGAGATATTACCTTATATCCTAATTCTTCCCCATGTTGTTTATTTTGTTCTTCAAATGTTACCTGAACTGGACCTAACAATTCTGGAAGCAGGTAATAAATCGTACCTTCGCCTTTTGGGGTATCCAATTGACTCGCACTTATCTCTTCTTCAGCAACTTTTTCCTCTTCTTCAGGTTCTACTTTTGCCTTGCACCCTGCTACAGAAAATACTGCAATTATTGACATAACTAGCAACCATAAAAGTATTTTCTTCATTTTTCTATCCTCCTTTTAATTTTTTACTAATTAAACAATTTTTAGTAAAATTTTCTGGAGATTTGTTTAGTATGTAAGCTCCACTTAAGATCACATCTGAACAAATCTCACTTTTCCTAGCAATACACAACCCCCTTTCTTGTTTACATATCTTACACTTCTCATACAAGTACTGCCAACTTGGATCGATTAAATATTCCTTTCTCATACCTCCTTTCTAAATTTTCTATTCTTAATACTTCTTTTTATAATAAAATATATTCATTTTTTAATTTTAATTGCCCCTGTTATTAAACTTACAATTTCATCAGGACCAGTTGAACTTTTATTCCTTATTCCGACAATACTTCCGTGTCTTAAAACAATAATTCTATCAACTACTTCAAAAACATGCTGTAAATTATGACTTATTACTATCATTGATAACTTTTTTTCTTTTTTTATTTTCAAAATTAATTCCAGGACTTTTCTAGTTTCTCTCACCCCTAGTGCAGCTACTGGTTCATCTAATAAAGCTAAATTTTGACCCCATGCCACGAACCTCCCTAAAGCAATTGATTGTCTTTGTCCACCTGAAAGAAATTCCACTCTCTCTTTTAAAGAAGGTATGTTTATATCAATTTTTTTCATAACTTCGGCAGTTTTTTTTTCCATTTTTCTTTTTTGTAGAATCTTTAAACGCATGAAACTCTTAACAATCTCTCTACCAATAAATAAATTAGAGATAGAATCTAAGTTACTACAAAGTGATAAATCTTGATAAACAGTTTCTATACCCATTTTCCTAGCATCAATTGGGTTTTTAAAATTAATTTTTAAGCCACTTAAATATATTTTTCCTTTATCAGGTGGAAAATTCCCAGATAATATCTTAATTAAAGTTGATTTACCTGCTCCGTTATCTCCTACTAAACCAACCACCTCATTTTGGAATATTTCAAAACTAACATTATTAAGTGCTCTAACACTGCCAAAACTTTTAGATATTCCCTCGACCTTTAATAATAAATCTTTCATACTCTAATCACCCATTTTAATATTTATAAGAATCATTTAAATAATCTTTTTACTGAATCTATTATAATTGCAAAGAGAACAAGTGAACCTCTAATTACCTCAGTAATAAAAGGTGAAATAGCCATTATATTCAATGCGCTACGGATTGAGCTTAAAAGTAAAACACCAGCAAAAACACCAGTAAGAGAACCAACTCCACCTTGTAAACTTACCCCTCCTAATACAACTGCGGCTAGCACTTCAAATAGAAACCCACTTGCCATTGTGGGGCTAGCCCCATTTGCTCTTGCTGTCATTAGCCAACCCGTAAGTGCAGATAATAATCCACTCAAAATAAATACTTTATAAATAACACTTTTAACATTAATACCAAAATTATAAGCAGCATTGATATTACCACCAATTATAAAAATGTGTGCTCCAAATTGAGTATTTTTTAATATAAAATAAAAAATAACATAAATAACAATCATAATAATTGTAATTAAGGAGATATTAAAAAACCTTATAGTGTCTACTAATCTAAAAGAATCTGGTAACATAGATACACCAGCCCCACCTGTCAATGCAATTGCAAGCCCTTTAATGATAATATATGTAGACAGGGTTACTAAAAAAGCACTTATTTTAAATTTTAAAATAAGATAACTATTTATAAAGCCTACTACTATTCCAATAATCAAACACAAACATAGTGTAATATATGGGTTCATGTTTAATCCTGAACTAGAATATAGTGTACCTCCAGCTAACCATGCACTAAATATTGCAGAATATCCTGCAACAGACTCAACTGACAAGTCTAAATTACCGCTAATCAAACAATAAGACTCAGCTATTGCCAATATACCTATGAAAGCAGAATTACTTAATATATTTATATAATTTCTAATATTAAAATAACCATCAATTGTGCTGGAGAAAATTACTATGCATAATATTAAAATTAGCCAAACAATATTGTTTAAAGTACCTCTACCAAGCTTCTTTAGATTTTGTGACTTTAACCTTGTTTTTAAAATGATATCCAACTCACTTTCAGTTTTAAAAAGCTTATGTCACATAAAATTTTAGAGTGTCTAATATCTATTATTGGCCTAACTTGTTAATAGGATAATTTATTTATAAGTTGTTCTTATAAATTTTTCATTAAAATCCGTAACACACTCTGCTCCACTATTATTAATTATATAAGTATTCTCAATTCTAAAAGATCCCCAGGGTAGACCTTTTAAGTATGCATCTATGGCAATAGTCATATCCTCAACAATAGGAACCTCTCTATTAATTGAGAAAAAAGGAGTTTCACATTCCAGCATCCCGATGGAATGGAGTGGACCGTAAGGAATATAATTTCCATAACCTCTAGTCTTAAGGAAATCTATATATTTTTTAAATACTTCGACAGAAGTAACACCAGGCTTTATCATATTTTCAGTAATTTTTAATGCTTCATATAAAACTTTAACAGCTTCTTTAATATCATTTGGAATTTCTCCTAACACTACAGGCGTTGAGAGAGCAGCATTATAACCTTCATAATATGCTCCTGCTTGAAGGTTTATTATCTCACTTTCATTTACTTTTCTAGGTGATGATATATTCACACATAGATTTGAATTATCTTTCCCAGATTGAATCATTGGTGCCCATGAAACTGTATTTCCTTCTGCTCCAAGTCTTAATATTTCACTTTGTATATCAGCTGCAATATCAAGTTCAGTTATTCCAGGCTTAATCCTGTAAACAGTATATTCATAAGCCTGTGACATTATTTCCCCGGCTTTCCTTATACAATCTAATTCATTTTTTGATTTTTTAACTCTCATTTCAAACATCAACTTGTCAGCACTTATTATTTCAGTTTCAGGATATACATCGACAAGCTTTTTATAAATATTAATTGGGAATATTAAATCACCAATAATACCTATTTTATTTACTGCATATTTTCCTTTAATTTCTTGAAATAAATCATTAAAATCAAGTTGACCCTCGATATCATATTCCACACCTGCTACTTCGCCTACTTCTGGCAGAATTCTTATATCCTTAATTACCGATGTATGTTTTGACCACTCGTGGTTGGCTTGTCCAGAACAAAGTATCGGATCTCCTTTTAAGGGAATGATCATTGCACTACTTTCATTTACAGGATAAAAACTTGAAAAGTATCTAACACCTGCTGGATCAATAAAATTTGAATATATTACTACAATATCAATTTTTTCTCTTTCCATAATTTTTTTAAAATTATTAACCCTTAACATAAATTCAGTCGCAGGTATTTTTGGGAAATTATTCATCTTTACTCCTCTTAATATAAAGTTTGTAAACATTATAGATA
>Ga0307380_10012553_pt1 | contig 10531 bp, 10 predicted proteins | sample UN3MG_FD_202239 | JGI IMG/M metagenome (GOLD analysis project Ga0307380, IMG submission 202239) | Soil microbial communities from Risofladan, Vaasa, Finland - UN-3 | ecosystem: Environmental > Terrestrial > Soil > Coastal area > Acid sulfate soil | place: Finland: Risofladan, Vaasa | collected... | reverse complement strand
TGAGTATAATATAAATTTCTATTATGCAGACTTTCGCCTTGGGTGGAAGGAAGGCATAGAGATTTCCAAGAAGATGGACCTTTATCGACAGCACTATTGTGGATGCATTTTCAGTGAAAAAGAGAAAATAGATGAGAAAAGAATTTAATTTATTTTTCAGATTGATATTTCTAATCCTTCCCATACTTCTGTCCCCACCGTCTTTAGCCGGGAACCGTTTGCCGGAAACAATTATTCGCATAGGGATTTTAGAAAATGTCTATTCAGCCAATATCAGTGCGGACGGTGGTTTTGAAGTCATCGATTTAGGAACGGGAAGGCATGTTAAACTGAAGAGCAGTAGTATCTATTTAATCTTGTCTACCTCTAAAGGAATAAGAATTGGGAATGAAATATTCAGCCCATCGCTTCGGTTCAATTCCCTTTCTGATGGTGAGATGCTCAGGGTTAATGGTCGGAGATACCGGGATGGGATTAAAATTTCGTTAAACAGTAAAGGGAACTTAAATGTAATAAACGAACTGGGAGTAGAAGGATACCTTTACGGGGTAATGACCCGGGAAGTCTCTCCGGAATGGTCTATAGAAGCTCTTAAAGCCCAGGCAGTCGTTTCCCGGACCTACGTTATGAAAAATTTGGGAAAGTACGATAAAAAAGGTTTCGACCTTTCAGCTACAATAACCTCTCAAGTATATGGTGGTGGGGAAGCAGAAGACTCGCGCACGTCTAAAGCAGTCGACCTGACCCAAGGAGAGGTAATTACTTATAAGGGAGAGCTTATAAAGAGCTTCTTTCACAGTAATTGTGGAGGATACACAGAAGATGTAACCAACGTCTGGGAAGGAGAAGAACGATTTCCTTATTTGAAAGGAGTAGTCTGCCCTTTTTGTAAAAAGACTCACCAGTACTACTGGGAAAAGACGATAAAGAAAAAAATGCTTGAACAGAAACTAAATGAAAAAGGATACAATCTCGAAGAGATCAAGAAGATTAAAATTTTAGGGAGAAGTTCCTCTGGTAGAGTAACTTATTTAAAAATCTATCACCAGCGAGGTCGCCTCAAAATTAGAGCAAGCACTTTCAGGATGGTTATGGGTCCCAACCTCATCAAGAGCACACTATTTGCCATGGAACATATAGGTAACAGAATAAAGTTCTATGGCCGAGGGTGGGGGCATGGGGTAGGTATGTGTCAATGGGGAGCTAAGGGTATGGCTGAACGGGGAGCCAACTATCGACAGATTTTGCGATACTATTATCCTAAAACAAAGATTGAGAAATGGGAAGATTAACCCAACTCCGCGAATACGATTATCACTTGCCTGGAGAGTTTATTGCACAGACACCTGCTAAACCCAGAGACCACTGTCGACTGATGGTACTATCCAGAAAAACAGGTCAGACAGAGCATAAGATGTTCGTTGACATAGTGAAACTGGTCGAGCCTGGTGATTTACTGGTAATTAATAATACAAAAGTAATAAGAGCCAGGCTTTTAGGAAGGAAAAAGGATACTGAAGGAAAAGTAGAAGTTCTCCTGTTAAGGCGGTTGGCAAAGACGGAAAAGATAACTACTAGTTCTTGCGGAAAAAGAGAGAATTTCAAAGAAGTTTGGGAGACAATAGTCAGGCCAGCAAGGAGAATAAGGGAAGAGACTGAAGTGCTCTTCTGGAAGAACAGTTGGGCAAGCTCACGTTCTCCAGGAATTCCTTGTTTACTGGGCAAGGTTTTATCTACAGGAGGAGGAAAATTTATCTTTGGATTCGACTTTCCAGGAACTTTCCCAGAGAACCTGGAAAAGATTGGTGAAGTTCCCCTTCCTCCTTATATTAAAAGAAATTCTCACGATAGATTTAAACTTCAAGATAAGAAATGGTATCAGACGGTATTTGCAAAAAAGGAAGGGGCAGTAGCAGCTCCCACTGCAGGGCTCCACTTCACCAAGAGGCTATTGAACAGGATCGAAGCTAAAGGAGCAAAGGTTGTACCCCTCACTTTGCACGTAAGCTGGGGAACTTTTAGGCCAGTAAGAGAGGCTGAAATTACCAGGCATAGACTGGATGCCGAATACTTTGAATTAAGTGGGGCTACTGCCAGAGCAATTAATCAGGCTATAGAAAAGGGAAAGCGAATCATTGCCGTGGGAACCACCACGGTAAGAGCTTTAGAATCATGTTGTGTAGAGGAAAAACCACCATCAATTTCTGCCAAATTGGAAAAGAAGGTCGTAGTAAAACCAGGAAAGAACTGGACAGAACTATTTATTTATCCTGGCTATAAATTTAAAGTGGTAGACGGGTTAATTACCAATTTTCACTTGCCGGAATCTACTCTTTTAATGCTTGTGGCAGCATTTGCTGGAAAGGAGAATATTTTCCAGGCATATGAAGAAGCCATAAAGGAAAAGTATCATTTTTACAGTTACGGCGATGCTATGTTCATCATTTGAAACTTCAATAAAGAAAACAATGTAATGAAAAAAACGTTTGAAGTATTAAAGAAGAGTAAAAAAGCGAGAATAGGTAGAATTGTAACTACCCACGGCGTAATCACTACTCCTGTGTTTATTCCCGTAGGGACTCAAGGTACAGTAAAAACCCTGTCGCCCAAGGAACTGGAAGAGGCAGGAGTAGAGATAGTTCTCAGCAATACTTACTATCTATTCTTAAGACCGGGAGTGGAGATAATAAAGAAGGCTGGTGGTATCCATAAGTTTATGGGCTGGAATAGACCAATTATAAGTGATAGTGGCGGATATCAAGTTTTCAGTCTTGCCGACCGAAGAAAGATAAGCAAGGAAGGGGTAGAGTTCCAGTCGCATATAGATGGCGCTAAGCATTTCTTTTCCCCGGAAAAAATTATTGAGATTCAGATTAATTTAGCTTCCGATATTATAACCTGTTTTGATGAGTGCATTCCCTATCCCTGCGGGAAAGATTACGCCCAGCAGTCGATGGAATTGACATTGAAATGGGCCAGACGGTGCAAAAAGGAATTCAACAATCACCACTCATCGCCAAATTCACAATGGCTTTTTGGCATTATCCAGGGAGGGATGCATAAGGACTTAAGGAAAAGGAGCGCTGAGGAGACGATAGAAATTGGATTTGAAGGTTACGCAATAGGCGGCTTGAGCGTGGGAGAACCGCAGGATTTACGGAATGAGATTCTGGACTACACTACACCGTTCCTTCCCGAGGACAAGCCACGCTATTTAATGGGAGTGGGAGAGCCTCAACAACTATGGGAAGCTGTGGAGAAGGGCATCGATATGTTCGATTGTGCTATGCCCACCAGGAATGCCCGCAACGGTCAGGTGTTCACCTCCCGAGGAAAAGTAGTAATTAAAAATGCTCAATACAAAGACGATTTTGCATCTCTCGATCCAGAATGTGGATGTTACACCTGTCGTCACTTTTCCCGAGCCTATCTCTGCCATCTTTTTAGAGCAGGGGAGATTTTGGCATTAAGATTAAACACTTTACATAATATGCATTTTATGGTAAAATTATTCAAACAGATTCGTCAGGCGATTGAACAGGATCGCTATGAGGAAGCAAAAAGAGAATTTTTAAAAAAGTGGCATAATGATAGTGAAAAAATTCACTAATTAATATAAACATGGAGGTATCTAATGGATCTTGTTTATGCTTTGGGTCAACGTCCAGGAGGAGCGGAAGGGGCTTCCAGAGGTAGTGCATTTGGAGGCTTATTGCCTCTAGTTCTAATCTTTTTTGTTTTCTATTTTCTTCTGATTCGTCCTCAACAGAGGAAAGTTAAAGAACACCAGAATCTTCTCAATGCCCTAAAGAAGGGAGATGAAATCATTACTTCTGGCGGAATTCACGGGATAGTAAGTGCAATCAAAGGCAATGTTGTGGATTTGAAGATTGCTGAAGGAGTAAAAGTAGTTATTTCCAAAAGTGCAATTGCCACAGTGGTCAAATTACCGGCCAGTCCCGAGCAAGGAAAAGAGGAAAAATGAGTAGAGTAACAATTGAAGAAATTAAACAGCATCCTCGGGTGATTGCTTTCCTGGGAGCGGCAGACCAATATATGAGTGCAGTGGGCTACACTGAGCATGGGCAGCGTCACGCTAAGTTGGTTTCCAATATTGCTCATAATATCTTAACCTACTTAGAATATAATCAACGATTAACAGAGTTGGTTGCAATTGCTGGTTATCTCCACGACATGGGAAATATGATCGGTAGGACGCGTCATGAGCAGAGTGGAGCGCTGTTAGCTATTGAAATTTTGGAAAGCTTGAAGATGGATAGTAATGAAATTGCCTTGATTGCCGGGGCGATTGGTAATCATGAAGAGGAGACCGGTGGTCCCATCAATGCCATTGCTGCAGCCGTTATTCTAGCTGACAAGTCGGATGTTCATCAATCGAGAGTGCGTCCCAATCTAAAGATATTTGATATTCACGACCGTGTAAATTACGCATCGAAGAAATCATTTCTGAGAGTAAACCACGCCAAGAAGATAATTACATTAGAACTCACCATTGATACCAAAGCTTCCCAGGTGATGGAGTACTTTGAGATATTTCTGAAAAGAATGATAATGTGTCGGCGAGCAGCAAAATTTTTAAAATGCAATTTTGAACTGCTTATTAATAAAATTAAACTGCTTTAGGCGCTTTTCATATGTCAATAGGCATTTAGGAGATATTTATGCAGAAATCAATTCAGTGGAAAGCAATCCTTACAGCAATAATTGTTATATTGGCGCTAGCATATTTATATCCGACATACCAATGGTATAGTAAATCTCCTGAGGAAAGGGTAAAGCTGGAAGAGAGGAAAGATAAAATTCTGGGCAAAATCCTGAAGCTGGGCCTCGATTTAAGGGGAGGAATGCATCTGGTTTTGGAAGTTGATTTAAATAGACTTCCCGAAGGAACTTCCCCCAGCGATGCTATGGAGAGAGCATTAGAGGTCATACGCAATCGTGTAGACCAATTCGGCGTGGCCGAACCATTAATTGCTCGTCAGGGAGATAGGTGGCTCGTTGTGGAATTACCTGGAGTGAAAGACCCCGGAAGAGCGATTGAACTTATTGGAAAGACGGCATTACTCGAGTTCAAATTGGTCAATGATGGAGTCAGAATAAGCGAGGTATTAGATTCTGAAGGAAAAGTTGATCCCAGCAAAATTCCCACTGGTTATGAAGTCCTGCCCGGGAAGAGAGAGGCATTATTTTTATTGAAAGAGGAGCCGGAAATTACTGGGGCAGCACTGACCAATGCCAAAGTAGAGATAGGTGGCCAGTATAATATGCCCTATGTAGCTATCGATTTCAATAAGGACGGTGCCAAAAAATTTGCCAGGATAACAGAAATCAACATTGAGAGAAACCTGGCTATTGTTCTTGACGGGCGAGTGCAATCAGCTCCTGTAATCAAGAGTAAGATCCCTGATGGCCATGCAATAATTGAAGGAAACTTCACCATGGAGGAAGCCAAGAACTTAGCTATTGTATTGAGGGCGGGTGCTTTGCCTGCACCAGTTAACATCATAGAGAATAGAACCGTGGGTCCCAGCCTGGGAAGAGACTCAGTTCGTGCTGGAGTAGTGGCCGCGGGAATTGGTCTTATTTGCGTAATGCTCTTTATGGTAATCTACTACAGGTTATCTGGCTTGGTTGTCAACTTAGCACTCATCTTAAATTTGATTATACTTTTGGGAATGATGGCTTATTTTCGTGCAACCCTAACCTTGCCTGGCATCGCTGGCATCATCTTAATCATCGGCATGTCAGTAGATGCCAATGTTTTGATTTTTGAGAGGATCAGAGAAGAGTTAAAAGCAGGCAAAACGGTCAGAGTAGCAATTGATTCAGGATACCAGAAGGCATTCAGGACCATTCTCGATTCCAACCTGACTACATTGATAGCAGCAGCTTTCTTGTTTCAATTCGGCACGGGCCCGGTAAAAGGTTTTGCGGTCACGCTTTCTTTAGGTATATTAATTAGCATGTTTACTGCCTTAGTGGTTACACATATGGTTTTCGATATGGTTTTAGTGGGTAAAAAAGTGGAGAAACTAAGCATATAGAAAGGTAGCAGCAAAGCGCAAGCTTTGCCGCTACAGGATTCGATTTTTGGCTAAAAAGACATGTCTTTAGAACTATCTTTCAATTATTACTAAATAGGAGAGAGGGATGCAATTTTTTGGTAAAACGAACTTCGGGTTTATTGAAAAGAGAAAAAAAGCTTTTATCCTTTCGGGACTTATGATTTTGGTCTCAGGGTATGCCATCTTTCACAAAGGAGTAAATTTGGGGATAGACTTTACTGGTGGCACACTCGTACAAATAAATTTCTCCCAGGAAATCGCCGTAGGAGGGATGAGAGAAACACTGTTGAGACACGAGCTATCCGGAGCTACCATTCAGAAATTTCCCAATACCAATGTGCTGGTCATTAGAGTAAAAAGTTTGGATGTCGGACCTTTAGAGATTGTTCAAAAGTTAACTTCCATTTTCCAAGAAGAGTTTCCTCAAAATCAATTTACCATTGAGCGAAACGAGGTAGTGGGACCCGTGGTTGGTGAGTATCTTAAAAAACGTGGTATAAAGGCTTTCTTATTCGCCTTCTTGGGCATTGTTATCTATGTCGCCTGGCGCTTTATAGGTGGTATCTGGGGCCTTGCTGGAGTAACAGCCTTAATTCACGATGTATTCATCACTTTTGGTATATTCACCATATTGGGAAAAGAGATTACTCTTCCCATTGTTGCTGCCCTCCTTACATTAGCTGGATATTCCATAAACGATACTATCGTGGTCTACGACAGGATAAGAGAGAATATCAAGCTGCAATATAAAAAGCCTTTGATTGAGGTAATAAACTCAAGCATTAATGAGACATTATCCCGCACTACGATGACTTCCCTGACCACTCTGTTGGTGGTCTTAGCAATATTCGTTCTGGGTGGTCCTGTTATTCACGATTTTTCTTTTGCAATTTTAATAGGGATATTTATCGGAACATATTCGTCTATATTTATAGCCAGTCCCCTCGTTTATGAGTGGAAGGCGAAAAAGAGTAGATAAGAACATGTAATGAGAGAGAAAATAATAGGCTTCTATCTAGCCTGCATAAATAACGAAAGAGGGAAAATCCATTCTCTTTTTCGTTCTTTATTTTTTATCTTATCTCGATTCTACTATTTAGCGATTAAGATTCGTTGGCTCATCTACAAACTGGGAGTCATCCCTAAAACCAGGATACCCTGTGCTGTAATTAGTGTGGGTAATATTACATGGGGTGGCACAGGAAAGACTCCCGCTGTAATTATGATAGCTAAACTACTCAAAGAAATGGGAAAGAGAGTTACCGTTTTATCTCGAGGGTATGGAAGGAGGAAGGAAAAGGATAAAAAGAACAAGATATCGATAGTATCCGACGGAAAGAGGTTAATCCTCTCTTCCAGGGAGGCTGGGGATGAGCCTTATCTCCTTTCAAAAAATCTACCCGATGTTTCCATAATTGTAGGAAAAAATAGAATAAACAGTGGAAAATATGCAATAGAGAAATTTGCTACTGAAGTTGTGGTTTTAGATGATGGTTTTCAATACTGGTCTTTGAACAGGGACATAGACATTGTAACCATAGATTGTTTAGATCCTTATGGTAATGGCTATTTAATTCCTCGCGGGTCTTTAAGAGAACCTGTCTCACACTTATCCAGGGCAGACATTTTTCTTTTGACCAGAGCAAATCTTGTTTCCCGGGATGATTTACACAGGATAATTGGCGATTTAGAAAGACTCAATCCTCACTCGACAATCCTGGAAAGCGTTCACCGGCCAAAATATCTACAAGGTTCTTTCTCTGGAGAGAAGAAAAATTTAGATTTTATTAAGGATAGAAGAGTAGTTGCTTTTTCCAGTATCGGCAATCCTTATTCCTTTGAGAAGACATTAGAAGGGTTGGGCGCAGAAATCGTCAAAATTTTCCAATTTCCCGACCACCACGATTATCAGCGAAATGACCTCCGGAAAATAGAAACCGCATGCAGAACTGACCTGGAGAAAAGAGAAGTAATCGCAGTTACCACTGAAAAGGATGGAGTGCGACTGGAGAGAATTATTTCTCCAGAAGCCGACAGGGTTTTCTGGGAAATTTGGATATTGAAAGTAGAACTGGAGATTGTTCGAGGCAAAGAGGAATGGCAAAGAAAAATAGAATCATATATCTGATTTTTATTCTTTTTCTCATTTTTTACAGTAGTTCAATAGGTTGCTTGGCAAATTCTCTCTGGCGTAAAGTAGAGAATAAAGCTTTCCGAGTAGGAGAGAAGTTAACCTATATAGTTAAGTGGAAAGGGGTAGTTGGCGGGACTGCGGTAATGCGAGTAAAGAAGATTGTGAAAATTTCTGGCAGGGATGCTTATTACGTGACCCTTTCTACTCGGAGCTCGGGATTTTTCGATATCTTTTACAAGATTAGAGACCTTATAGAATCGCATATTGATAAACAGGGTATATTTACCTGGAAGCAAAGAAAGAAATTGAGAGGAGGCAAGTATAGCTCTAATAAGGAGATAATTTACGACCAGGAAAAACATCAAGCTTTATATAAAGGGAAAAAGATTGATATTCCTGTTTATGTTCAGGATTCTTTATCCTCTATTTATTATTTAAGAACACAGGAACTCAAAGAAGGAGACTCGCTAATTATAGACGCTAATGATGACGGCAAAAACTATTCAGTAGAAGTAAAAGTTATCGGGATTGAAAAAGTTGCCACTCCTTTTGGTAAATATAAAGCACTCAAGACCGAAGTAGTATGGAAGAGCGAAGGAAAGGTTCACGCAGAGAGCTCCCAGATGTGGCTCAGCAATGACCAAAGGAAGCTTCCGGTAAAAATAGAAAGGCAAAACAAGATGGGAAAGATTACTATGCTTCTAAAGAAAGCGAAATTCTAAATGGAAAAACCCGTGAAAGGCAAGATTAAAAAGTTCGATTTCTTCTGGACTTTTTACCAGATTCTTTTAGTTTTCTTCTTCTCTATCTTCTGGCCATTTTTTATTCAGAAAATAAGAAAAGGGCTGAAACAGAGATTAGGTTTTTTGAATGAAAGCATAAACAGAGCAAGAAATGAAAACCTCATTTGGGCCCATGCCGCTTCCGTGGGCGAAGTGGTAGCCATGGGGAATTTAATAAGAGCCATTAAAAAGGAATGCCCTGATTACGATTTTGTTATTTCCACATTAACAACTACTGGTCAAACTATGGCTAGAAAGGTAATTCCCGATGCCCGGGCATTCATTTACTTTCCTCTTGATTTCTCCTGCATAGTGAGAAGAGTTCTCGATACCATCAAACCAAAATTGTTGATTATAACCGAAACAGAGCTCTGGCCGAATTTCATAAGGGAAGCAAAGAAAAGAACAGTTCCCATAATGGTAGCTAACGGAAGGATTTCTACGGGCTCTTTTAGAAAGTATAAAATGGTTAAGTTCTTGATGAACAGAGTCCTGGAAAATATCGACCTATTTATTATGCAGAGTCAGATGGATGCAGAGCGGATTATCTCATTGGGAGCTAATTCCTCAACAGTCACTGTAACAGGAAATTTGAAGTTTGATGTAGGCACTGACATTCTTCTTCGCTCAGCAAATTCAAATTTACAAAGCAATAATCTTTCAAATGTCTGGAGTCCTGGCGAAAGCAAGGTAATTTTTGTTGCCGGTAGCACGCATAGGGGAGAAGAAGAGACAATCCTTGATGTTTATGGAGAAATTAAAAAGTCTTATCCTCAGATAGTTTTAATTCTTGCGCCCCGCCATATGCAGAGAGTAAACGAAGTGGAAAAGTTGCTGAATAGCAGAAATTTTAAATTCACCAGAAGGTCAGAACTTTCTTCTCCATTTCATGGCAACAATCTAAATCAGATTATTCTCCTGGACACCATTGGCGAGCTCACTCATTTCTATGCTCTGGCAAAAATTGTCTTTGTAGGTGGAAGCCTGGTTCCTGTGGGAGGGCACAATATTCTCGAGCCGGCCAGTTTAGGAAAGGGGGTCCTCTTCGGTCCCTATATGGACAATTTTGAAGAAATAGCTCAATCTTTTATTTCCCGGGGAGCAGGAAGAGTAGTATCTAATAGAGAAGAGCTACTTAACAGTATCCTTAAGTTATTATCAAATCCCGAAGAATTAGAAAGAATGGGAAGGACTGCTCTGGAAATAGTTAAGGCACATAAGGGAGCTGCCAAAAAGAGTGCCATATTAGCAAAAAACCTACTCAAGAAAAATGGGGGCAACTCTATTTTATTTTTTCTGGGGAAAGGTGAGAAGGATTAAAATAAAATGAAGAGAAAGAAAAAGAAAAAAAGTAAATTCAAAAAGAGATTTGAAAAAAACGCATCCTGGGTTACATTCTTAGTTATGCGCGTGTTGTTTACGGTTACGCCCGCAAAAGCATTTCCTCTTATTGCCCGCTACTTAGAGGTCATTTCTCGCCCGTTTACCAGGAAGCACCGAAAAATAGCTCTAGAAAACCTCACTTTGAG
>Ga0307380_10012551_pt1 | contig 10532 bp, 8 predicted proteins | sample UN3MG_FD_202239 | JGI IMG/M metagenome (GOLD analysis project Ga0307380, IMG submission 202239) | Soil microbial communities from Risofladan, Vaasa, Finland - UN-3 | ecosystem: Environmental > Terrestrial > Soil > Coastal area > Acid sulfate soil | place: Finland: Risofladan, Vaasa | collected... | reverse complement strand
GCAGCGGGGACGGCGCCGAACAGCATACCATTGTTCTGGCCGTGGATCGCAACACCAAAGTGATGGAGCCCGTGTTCCGCGATCCGGGCGAGTAAGGATCGGCCGTGGAGTGCGTCGGTGCCACCTCGTTCCCGTCTCCCCTCCCCTTTTCGCCAGTATCCGCGTACACTAAGCGTTTGTCTGCCCGAAAAACGGCGGGCAAGCCCGCCCGCTCAACGTGAACTTTCTGCAATCCTGCGCTGCACAACTACGCGGGACAACCGCCGACGTGAACCTCTTCCGTGATCTCAACCAGCTCCCCGAACTCTTTCGCCGCGGCGCCGTGTCCGTCGGGAATTTCGACGGCGTCCACTTGGGCCACGCGCGGATCGTCGAGCGATTGTTGGCCGTGGCACGACGAGTACAGGGGCCGGCCATCGCCTTCACCTTCGATCCCCACCCCGGCCGGATCCTTCGCCCCGAAGCGGCACCCGCTCCGATCAGTTGGACCCAGCGCAAGGCCGAGTTGCTCGGCCAACTGGGGGTCGATGCCGTGATCGCCTATCCGACCGATCGGGCGTTTCTGGGCCTCGACGCTCGGGAGTTCTTCGACCGGATCCTCCGCGATCGGCTCTCCGCGAAAGCGCTGGTCGAAGGCCCCAATTTCTTCTTCGGCCGGGGTCGCGGGGGCACCATCGACGTGCTGCGACGGCTGTGTGTGGAAGAGAACGTGATCCTGGAGGTCGTCAGTCCGCTGCAGATCGGCGACGCGGTCGTTTCCAGTTCCCGTATCCGCCGGCTGATCACGGCCGGACGGGTCGAGGAAGCCCAATCCCTGCTCGGCCGTCCTTACCGTATCCGCGGCACGGTCGTGCCGGGAGCGCGGCGCGGCGCGAAACTCGGCTATCCGACGGCCAACGTCGGGGGGATCGACACGCTGCTGCCAAGCGACGGGATCTACGCCGGACTGGCTTGGGTCGACGGCATGTCCTGGCCGGCCGCCTTGAGCGTCGGGGCCAATCCGACGTTCGATGAAACCACGTTGAAAGTGGAGGCGTATCTGATCGGTTACGAAGGTTCCCTCTACGAGCGAACCATCGAGGTTGACTTTCTGGCTCGATTGCGGGACATTGAGCGTTTCGGCTCCGTCGACGAACTCGTGGCCCAAGTGGATTGCGACGTGGCCGCGACCCGCGAAATCGTCCGCGAACATCAGGGGCAGCAAGGCTGAAATCCGAAATCTGAAATCCGAAATCTGAAATCCCCAATGCCCAACTGGTCCCGTTTCGTCGAAATCGTCCGCGAGAATCACCGTTTTCTCTTGACCAGCCACGTCCGCCCCGATTGCGACGCGTTGGGTAGCGAGTTGGCCATGGCGGCGATCCTCGAAAGCCTCGGTAAAGAGGTGCAGATCGTCAACGCCTTTGCTACGCCGCCGAACCTCGCCTTCCTCGACCCGACGCGGAAGCTCGAGGAATTGGGCACCGACGTCCCCGCCGATCGAGTCGATTCGTTCGACGTGCTGATGGTGCTGGACACCTCGGCCTGGGCCCAATTGGGCACGATGGGCAAGGTGATCCGCAACGCCAGCGTCAAGAAAATCGTGCTGGACCACCACGTCAGCGAAGACGACCTGGGGGCCGAACTGTTCAAGGACACCGAGGCCGAGGCGACCGGCCGGCTGGTGATCGATGCGGCCGACGCGTTGGGCGTGTCGATCACCCGGGAGATCGCCGAGGCGGCGTTCCTGGCCGTGGCGACGGACACCGGCTGGTTTCGCTTTTCCTCCACGACCAGCACGACGATGCGGCTGGCGGCCCGGTTGATCGACGCCGGGGCCGTGCCCGACCGGCTCTACCAGCAGACCTATGAAAACGACACGCTGGCCCGGCTGCAACTGATCGGCCGCACGATGGCCCGAACCCGGACCGAACTCGACGGCCGGCTGATCCACACCTACATCCTGCGGTCCGATTTCGAGGCCGCCGGGGCGCATCCGGCCGACAGTGAGGACGTGATCAACAAGACCCTGGCAGTGAGCGGGACCGAGGCCGCGGTGATCCTGGTCGAACAGATCGGCGGCGGATTCAAGGTCAGTTTTCGCAGCCGCAATGACCTAAACTGTGCCGAGATCGCCCAGCAATTCGGCGGCGGAGGGCACAAGAAGGCCGCCGGCGCATTCCTCAACGAGCCGTTCGAGGTGGCCCAAGCCAAGGTGCTTGACGCCGTTCGCAAGGCCATACGATAATGCGGCGCTTGCCTTCCGCTTTCCCGTGAAGAAGGACACTCCCCATGGAAATCACACCGCACCCCCCCTGCTGCGACTCGCCGCCGTGCGCGGCGGTGGAAGATCGCCGCGGATTCCTCGCTTCGACCATCGCCGTGGTGCTCGGCACGGTGGCCCTTCTGGTGCCGGCGATCCTCGGCATTGTCAGCTTCTTCAACCCGCTTCGCCAGAAGAGCACCATCCGGGGCTTTCGCAAAGTGACGATGCTGGACGTCCTGCCCGAGGACGGCATGCCGCGGAAATTCCCCGTCATGGCCGATCTGGTCGACGCATGGAACAAGCTGCCGAATCAGCCGATCGGGGCGGTTTTTCTGCGGCGGACGGGCAAGGATCAGGTGGAGGCGATCAACGTGATCTGCCCGCACGCCGGCTGTGCCGTTCAGTATGCCGACTCGCCGGAAGGCGGGAAGTACTTCTGCCCTTGTCACAGCGCCAGTTTCAATATCAACGGCACGTGTCTCGACGAATCCTCGCCCAGCCCGCGACCCCTCGACAAGCTCGACGTCGATCTCGAAAAGCTCCAAACCACCGGAGAGGTCTGGGTGGATTTCAAGAACTTTAAGACCGGCATCGCCGGCCAGGAAGAGTTAGCATGAAAGCGCTGATCGATTGGATCGACCAACGTACCGGCCTGACGCCCGCGCTGCGAAACCGTCTCGACGCGCCCGCCGGCGGCAAAGTCTGCGTGTGCAAGGTCTGGCCTGCCACGATCTTCTTCGCCTTCTGCGTGCAGGCCATCACCGGGTTCTTCCTCTGGATGTATTACAGCCCCAGCGCCCAGACCGCCTGGGAAAGCGTCTACTTCCTGCAGCACGAAGTCGTCGGCGGTTGGCTGTTGCGGGCGGTCCACCACTACTCGGCCCAGGTGCTGTTGGTGTTGATCGGTCTGTATCTGCTGCAGACGATCGTGCTGGGCGCGTATCGGGCGCCTCGCGAACTGGTCTTCTGGTCCGTCGTGGCGATGGGCCTGGTTTGCCTGGGCTCGATGTTGACCGGCGATCTGTTGGACTGGGATCAGAACAGCTACGCGAGCACCAAAGTGCGCGTCGGTTTTCTCATGATGCTGCCGGTGGTGGGCGAAGGACTCTACAAGCTGACCGTCGGCGGCCCGGCCTTCGGACACCTGACCCTGACACGCTTCCTCAGCCTGCACATCGGGCTGTTCGCGGGCGGACTGCTGGGGTTGCTGGTGCTGCACGCCCTCTTGGCCCGCCGGAGCGGCCCGCCGAAAGCCACTTGTTGTTCGGCCAGACACGATTTGGGCGAAGACGCTGCCACGAAGAAAACCGTCGACCGCCGGTTCAACCAGGCCGTTCTCAATATGGCGGCCTGCCTGGTCGTGCTGGTGGTCGTCCTGCTGTTGGCGGTTTCGAACGGGGTCTCGGGCGACGAGGCGGGCGTCGAACTGGGCGCCCCGGCCGATCCCAATCCGGCCAATGCCTACGCCGCCGCGCGACCCGAATGGGCCTTCCGCGGACTGTACGAATTCGCCAACTCCAAGATCTTCCCGGGCAACGTGAAGATCATTCCGATTTTCATCATTCCCGGCCTGCTGGTCTGCGTGGTGCTGGCCATGCCGTGGATCGCCCGCTACAGGCTGGGCCACGTGCTGAACGTCGCGGTGACGGCCGTGGTCCTTACGGTCATCATCGTGCTCTCCTTCCAGTCTTACGCCCACGACCGCGAAAGCGACGATTACCAGAAGGCTCTGACCGCGGGCCGCCGCGAGGCCGGTCGCGTGTTGGAACTTGCCCGCGCCGAGGGAATTCCCGCCGGCGGGGGCTTGAGCCTGCTGCTTGCCGATCCTAAGACCCAAGGTCCTAAGCTGTACGAACAATCCTGCGCGAGTTGCCACAATTTCGACGCGCCGGACGCGACGGACGCCATGGTCTCGGACAATCCTTCCGCGCCCGACCTGTACCGCTTCGGCAGCGCCGAGTGGATCGGGGGACTGCTCGATCCCGACCAGGTCGGCACGGCCGGCTATTACGGCAACACGCGTTTTGCCACCGGGGTGATGGTCCGTTACGTGGAGGATCATTTCACGAAGCTACCGGAGGAAGACCGCAAGGCGATCGTCGCGGCTCTTGCGGCCGAGGCCCGATTGGAGGCGGACGGAGACGACGACCCACCGGCCGCGGAGGTCATCGAGAAGGGAAAGCAGTTGATCGCCGGCCGAGAATGTGCCCGCTGTCACCGCTATCACGACGCCGGCACGGTCGGTGTCGGACCCGACTTGACCGGTTACGGTTCCCGCGAGTGGCTGATCGGAATTCTGGCCGACGCGGCCCACCCCTGGTTTTACGGCCCGCGGAACGACCGCATGCCGACCTATTTCGGATCGATCGACGACCCGGCCGACAATCTGCTCACCGCCGAGCAGGTCGAGCTGATGGCCCGTTGGCTCCGCGGGCAATGGTATGAACCTCCTGCGCCGGGAGAAATGGCCGAAAGGGAGGATGTCGAGCAGAAGCCGTCGAAGGATCGGCCGGTCATCTTGACGTTGGACAAATGGCAGTCGCGTCGCATGGAAGGAGTTTTGCCCTCCGAGACCGGACCCCACGCCGAAGCCCGGACGTTGTATCGACGGGAACACTGCGCGTTGTGCCACGGCTACACCGGCGGTGTTGGCGAGGACATCGAATCCGCCGATCCGGTGGCCCCCGACCTTGGCAATTACGCCAGCCGCGCGTGGATCGCCGGACTGCTGGATCCCAAGCAGATCAAGACGGCCAAGTACTTCGGCAACAGCCGCTTCCGCTCCGGCGAGATGGTCGACTTCATCGTCAACGAACTGCCGGACTTGCTGGAAGAGTCGGAAACGGAGGCGATCGTGGCGGCCCTTTCGGCCGAGGCCGCATTGCCCTCGCAAAAGGACGCGGACGAAGCGGCGGCGGATCAAATCGAAGAGGGCCGGCAGCTCATCGGCGACTATTGCGGCGACTGCCACCGCTTCGGCGACGCCAAAGGCGCCGGGGCCCCCGAGCTGAACGGCTACGGCTCGCGGCCGTGGATCATCGCCCTGATCAGCGATCCGAAATCCACACGATTCTATCCGAAAACCAACGACGCGATGCCCTCGTACCTGAGTTTTCCGGAACACCCGGGCAGGAACCTCCTGACGGAGAGCCAGATCGGCGCGCTGGCGGATTGGCTTCGTGGGGAGAAGGGGGAATGATGAATGCCTAATGACGAATGACGAATGACGAATGATGAATGCCTAATGCCTAATGACGAATGACGAATGACGGAGACTGGAGGTGCTCCTCGATAGTTTAGACATTCGTCATTAGACATTCGTCATTAGACATTCGTCATTAGACATTCGTCATTGAATACTTCTGCCATTCAGGCGGGGCGTGATCCCCCTGGCCTGCCTATGCTTCCTGGTTTCCCCTTCCCCTCCGCCGTTTTGCCCGCAGAATCTACGAAATCGGTATAGTTTGACATCCCGGCGGCCGATCCTTAGAACACCATGTGGTGTAAACGATGTGGACAGGATGTGCCCGGCGCAGCGACGAACGAGGGCAAGTTCCAATGCCCCCGATGCGGGGGGTCCCTGTGCATGAATACCGCCGACTCGGCGACCAATTTGCACTGCTGCAACGAAGAAGCTGCCCCCGACGACTCTGCCAGTCGGCCCGACGACTCTGCCAGTCGGCCCGACTACGACGGCTGGGAGTTGGACCAGCAGTTGGAGCACATCCACCGGGTCTTGGCGCCCGGCAAGACCGACGACCCGCAGTTCAAGACGGCGCATCAACAGGAGGTCTCTCGGCTCGATCCGCCGCACGCCGGTCCGCCGCAGCCGCACCTCCGCCCGGCCGGCAAACCGGCCCTTGCGCCTCGCACCCCCACGTTGAAGAATTCGGCCTCTCGTTCCTTCTTAACGTGGACCACCTTGTTGCTGGGGACGATGGCCTTCGTCTGCGGCGGCGTCCTGCTGGGCTGGTCGTTGCTGGGCGGTCGGCCAGAACTGTGGAACCTCGGCTTGCCCGTGGCCTTGGGCGGCCAGATCGCCCTGCTCGTCGGGCTGGTCTTGCAGCTCGACCGGCTCTGGTACGACAGCCGTCACGCAGCGGCCAAGCTGGACGACGTCGACGAACAGCTCCACGAGCTAAGAACGACCACCACGCTCCTGGGCACCGGCCACCTTTCGCCCAGCAGCGCGTTCTATTCCCATCTGGCCGACGGCGCCAACACCGAACTGCTGCTGACCGACCTCAAGGGCCAGCTCGACTTGCTGGCACTGAAGATCAGCATGAACGACAAGCGGTGAAGACGGCTCCCGTCGATCATTCTTGATGTAGGTCAGGGCTTGCCCTGACGCATACTCGGTCCGAAAACGTGACCTCTGAACTCCGCAAAACGACGAGATTCTCCGTCCTCCGGCACGACGGTCCGGACGGGCTGCACTGGGATTTCTTCTTGGAGATGGGCCCGGTCTTGAAAACGTGGGCCCTTCCGCGGCCGCCGGAATCGGGCGTGGAGATGCCCTGCACCGCGTTGCCGGATCACCGATTGCTCTACCTGGATTACGAAGGACCCGTTTCGGGCGACCGTGGAACCGTGAGCCTGTGGGATCGGGGGACGTATTGCCTTTGCCGCCTGGAGGAGACCGAACTCGTGGTCGAACTGACCGGCGAGAAACTGATCGGCCGCGCCGTGCTGAAGCAGCAGTCGCACGATCGCTCAGCGTGGTGCTTCTCGTTTGTTCAGGTTCCCGCAACGAAAGACCTTCCGTAGAATACCCCGTGGAAAAAGGGGACAGGCACCGAGCCGGCAGCGCTTTTGAGCAACTTTCAGACCATTTGCGGCTCGGAGCCAGTCCCCGTTTTCCACTCGCCGCTTACAGGTCAAGCGAGGAGGATACCGGCGATGACCCTGCTGTACAGCGATCCCCGTTTCCTGAACCACGAGACCGGCAATCATCCCGAACGGGCCGATCGAATCCGGGCAATCCCCCAGCGGCTCGAGGCCTCCGGTCTGGACGGACAATGCCGGCGGGTCGACTTCGCGCCCGTCTCGAGGGAAAGGCTCACTCGGGTCCACTCGCCAACCTACATCGACCAGGTCCTGGCGATGGCTAAATGGGGTGGCGGGCACCTGGATCCCGATACGGTCGTCTGCGCCGCCTCGTATGAAACGGCGCTGTTGGCCGCCGGATGCGTCTGCGATGCGGCCGAGCGGGTGGTTCGCGGCGAAGACACCACGGCGCTGTGCCTGGTACGCCCCCCGGGACACCACGCCGTGGCCAATCGGGCCATGGGCTTCTGTCTGTTCAACAACGTGGCCGTGGCCGCCCGACTGGCCGTCGACGAATTGGGATTGGATCGTGTGCTGGTGGTCGATTGGGACGTCCACCACGGCAACGGAACCCAGGCCACCTTCTGGGAAGATCCCGCGGTCGGATTCTTGTCGATCCACCGTTGGCCCTTCTATCCCGGCACAGGCCGCGACAGCGAGACGGGCGGCGGACCGGGCCTGGGGACCGTGCGGAACCTGCCCGTGGAATTCGGCATCTCGCGAAAAGACTATTTGGCCCTGTTTTCCGACGAATTGGAGCAGTTTGCCGCCAAGATCAACCCCCAGTTGATTCTCGTCAGCGCGGGCTTCGACGCCCATGCCCGGGACCCGATCGGCGGCTTGGGCTTAGAGACGGAAGACTTCGGCGTCATGAGCGACATCGTGCTCGACGCGGCCGACGCATATGCGGAGGGCAGACTGCTCAGCGTGTTAGAGGGGGGGTATGACCCGTCCGCGCTGGCTGACTGCGTTGAACTCCATTTGACCAAGATGGTCCAGCGGGCGTAGGGATTCGATCGCTGTCGGCGTGGGATGGGGGGGCTTCCCGCCCAATTCCACCATCTTTGCGAATCGGTTCTATGGTCGCATCTTGCCGATTCCCACACTGGCAACGATACATGTAACAAAAAATCCGAAAATAACGATCGCGCCGTGCCAGATGCTTGACAGACCCCCGCCAAAGTGGATAAACTAAGAACACTCACTGGTTTCTGCGGCCGGACGACGACGCACTTCATCAGCTTGGCAGCGAGAGTTCTGGTATGACCCCACAATCCTGCAACTCGCGATGGTCGTTTGCGCAGACGGTGTTGATTGCGTTGGCAATTGCCTTTTCGGCGACGTTTCCCCTTCGAGCCGATTCGACCGACGGCCCGCTGCCGTCCGACGAACTACACGGCCAGATCATCGGCGACTTGCCGGCGGAACCTGCCAAGGACCTTCATCGCGCGGATGAGGGAAACCTTGTCACTGCGGCCGACCATTCGGCTTGGGATACCCTGAACGAGAATAGCAGCTTGCCGTTGCAGGGAGGGTTGCCCGATCCGAACGGTGAGGAGTTGAATGAATTGGGCGCGGAGGAAGACGGCGGCGGATTGTCTTTGATCCCCGAGCCGAGCACGATGCTGATGCTGGTGTTGGCGGGACTGACCGTCTATTTGTGGCGTCTGAAGTGGTGATTCAAACGGCCGCTTCGGCAAGAATTGTAGCCGTCTCGCTCCGCGAGACGAAGCCTCATCTCGCGGAGCGAGATGGCTACTTTGGAGAAGTGGGGAGTTGTTTATTGGCTCCTCCAGCGGCGAAGCCCGGGTTCGGGCTTTTTTCGTTTCTTGGCTTTTTCAAGCTTGCGGAAAAGAGCGCCGCCGGACCGTTTCGCGCTTGCGGCCGGTGGGGGGGCGTTTTAGACTGGCACTGTGGGGCGATGCAAGATGTCCCATCACGCGAGCCGCCAAGATGCCCCCCCGACACGCCGCCACGGTTGGCCCGATTCCTTTGACCCTTATCGTGTTGCTCGCCGTTGCGCCGGTGGTAGTCGCCGGGGACGTTCCCGGTCCCTTCGATCGTCAAGTAGCCGAGCAGGTGGCGAAGCTTCACGCTCAGTCGGCGTCGGCCCGTGCCAAAGCGGCCGAGGCGCTGGGGTTTCTCCGTGCTTATGCGGCCGAAACGGCGCTGATCGGGCGGCTGGAAGATCCGTCGCCGGAAGTGCGGCGGCAAGTCGCCATGGCCCTGGCGTGGTGCGGCGGGCGAAGTGCCGTAGCGCCCCTGCTGGCTGCGCTGGACGACGGCGATTGGGTCGTCCGCCAGGCTGCGCACGTCTCGCTGACGAACCTCACCGGCATGGAGTTTCCCTTTCACGCCACGGTTTCGCCGGAAACACGCGGTGCCCAGGCCCGGCGATGGCGCGATTGGTGGTCCACGGTGCCTGCCGACCGTCCGCACAAGGACGTGCTGCGGTTGCTCAGTGGTCCGAAGGGTGGAGCGGGCGGCGGCCCCGTGTTCACGTCGTCCACATATAGGGGGCCGCCCGAGATCCTTCTGGACGGCCGCCTCGGCCCGGAATACTGGCAGACGAAGAACGTCCCGTTTCCGCAGTGGTGTACCGTCGATTTGGGCAAAGTGCAAGACGTCGCATCGGTCGTGGTCCACCAATACGGGCTGCAGTTCGTGATGACCGAGTACGAGCTGGCCGTCAGTCTGGACAACCGGCAGTTCGACGTCGTCGTACACAAAAAGAGCGAGACGCCGGTGACGCTGGCAATCAACTTTCCGAAGCGCAAGGCCCGTTACGTCCGCATCACCAGCCACGGATCGAAGAACCCCACCTACCCTACGACGTTCTTCGAGATCGAGATCGACGGCGTGCAGCGTACGGGAATGATGATGCAGCAGAACCTGGTCGCGTGGCGGCAGGAGCGGGGCGTGCGGGCACTGGGGGCGCTGGGCGGAACCGGGGCCACGGACGCGATTCTCGAGGTCCTCGGACCGGTGCCCACCACGTCCAAGAACTACCGGCCCATGGTCTGCGCGGCCATCCGCAGCCTGGGACGATTGCGCGAAGAGGCCGGTTTCCAGGCACTGGTCGCGCTGCTGGATAATCCGCTTTGGGCACGGTATGCGGCCGACGCGCTGGGCGATTTCGGCGACCGTCGGGCCGTGCCGATCCTCCTGGCGGCCTATCCTCGCTACGCCAAGGACCTGGCCGGCCGGGATCCCCAGGACGTTCCTCGCGACGACAAGATGGGATTTCCCAGCGAGGACCGCATGCTGCACAACGCCTACGGGATCGCCTACGCGCTGTGTCGTCTGCCGCTGGACGATCCCGAGGACCGGGCGGCCCTGCGGCAGATCGCCCCGCTGATCATGGCCAACCTGCCGGGCGACTTCGACACGTTCATGCTGTACGAGCCGGAAGTCGGCCACCTGCTGACCCGCCACCTGATGAACCAGACGGGCTTGCGGC
>Ga0307380_10012550_pt1 | contig 10532 bp, 13 predicted proteins | sample UN3MG_FD_202239 | JGI IMG/M metagenome (GOLD analysis project Ga0307380, IMG submission 202239) | Soil microbial communities from Risofladan, Vaasa, Finland - UN-3 | ecosystem: Environmental > Terrestrial > Soil > Coastal area > Acid sulfate soil | place: Finland: Risofladan, Vaasa | collected... | reverse complement strand
CGATTTGACGGGATACGTGGAGCCGGTCAGGGTCATCCGGGGAGAGAAGATGGATGAGCTGCTCGCGGCCCTTGACGCCCGGAGCGTGAAGATCACCAAGACGGTGACACACGCCTAGGAAGTTACCCCCCGTTTTTTCATTTATCCAGGATAGAGGTTAGTCCCCTTTCCTTCTCGACGATATCCTCTCGGACGGGATGGAAAATGTCCAGCATCACAAAGGGCTCGTCGCGCGCGCAGGAAAACCTAATCATTTGCGTCGTCTCGGTAAATCGTGAAATTCAATATACGCTTTACTAGTAAATGTGTGCGGGGTCCCCACCCCCGCCCCTTACTAGCAAAGTATTATCCTCGGCTTCTGATCGATTGATCTTAAAGCCATCTGGATTAGTAGGCGTGGGCATGCAGCCATGTTTTTCTAAATGATTAAACCAGGCCTTTTCCTACTTCTCTGGCTTCTTCTAATACTATTTTCTGATTAGAAACAGGGTTCTCTATCGTATCATACGCCTTCATGACTGCCACTGTCTCCATTTTATGATAAGTCTGTAATCTGCCTTTAATCCAGTCTATGACCGAGTCATATACTTCTGGGTCATCCCACTCATAGGTCAAAATCACCACAGCTTTCTTGATTGAAATGTTACTCTGGAAACAGTTCGGATATAATCTATCGATAAACATCTTGGTCTGTGACGTTACGTGATCAAAGTATATTGGAGACCCCAACACAAGCACGTCAGCCCCAACTAGTTCGGTGTAAAGTCCGCTCATGTCATCGTCTTGAATGCAGTAACCCGTTTTCTCGCAGCCAAGACATGCAGTACACGGGTTGATACTGATTTTTCCCAATACGTTTAGAGATACATCAGCGCCTTCCCCCTCAGCCGATTGAAGAATCTCCTTAACAATCGTCGCAGTGTTTCCATTCTCGTTTGGGCTTCCAACGACACCGATAATCTTCAAAACATTCACCCGCAGCAGACACCAAATGAGGGGCAGTATATATGACGAGCGGGTTTAAAAATAGGCGAAACTGTTGTGCTCATCCGTTTAGTTGGTGAGAGGCGTACCTGATCGAGTCGGATCGTCCTCGGATTCAATCTGAGCCAACCATACAGTTAACCCGATTGCAGCGAGCCAAAACAGCAACACAATTTCAGCAACTGCATCAAAGCAAAGAAATAGAGCCGAAAGAGCCACTGTGCCAGCCCAAACACTTGAGATCGCCGTACCTTTATTATCCATTATATCATATCCCTCCTTCCTGCTTCTCTAATGAACCTCCACTGGCATAATCATCCCCCAAGGGGTGATGGTGAGGTATTGGCGCATCATGGAGTTGAGATCGTTCCTCCCAGCCGACTGGTCGCAATTACTATGTGGTACTCCGGTAACATCTGGTTAGAAACTACACCTGATCCAACGTTGAGGGTAAGAGATAACTCATCCACACCTTCATCAATATCGGTCTCCGTAATCTCCACCTCAAATGGATTATCCTGTAAACTCAATGGGATTACTTGATTATCACCAATGGTCGCGTTGCTTTTTTCTAGACCCGCTGCAATATAGAATCGTATCTTTGAATATTTTCCTTGAGAAAGAACATCAGTATTAATCTCAAACGTTTTCTGTGTTTCTTGGATTAAATCCCACCCAGTCTCAGTGTCTGAAACTTTCACCCATTCACCACTTGGAAGCTGTGCCTCAACTGTGTGTATAGTCAGGTACATGTGAGTCAAGTCTGCCTGCTCTTCTGAGACCTTGATATACTGGAGTCCATACCCGGGAACCTGTTCTAGAGTAACGTATGGGTTTACGTTAACCTGCTCGTTAACCGGTATAAACACGATAACGATTAACGCTATTATAACCCCGGCGGCTCCATACGTCAATACTTTTTTTCTGTCATATGCCATTTCTTTTTCTCCTAATGACTGTTTTAACGTATCAATGAGTATAATATAATCAAATGTTTTTGAACAGGGCGTTCAAAAAATTGTACAATGATTAAGGCCTCTGTTTCCAGATCCGAATAGCTTCATACCATGCAATAACAGCGCTAATTAATGATACCATTAACGCGTATGCACTGTAAAACGTTAACTCGTTTAGTCTTGTTAAAAGAAACAGTAATAATGTGGTGAACATAGTGGCATACAGTACATATCTTGGGAAAAGAAAGGTCCCCAGCTTGATGTATTGTTTTAAGATGCCAACTTTAACCTCTTTTATGAGCCTGTAGTCTCCTCTGTCATTGATGACTAGCTTGAAGTCGACTAATTTGTTTAGATGGTATGCGGCTAGTGCTGGGCTTGAGAAACCGAGTTGTCTCTGAAGTTCTCTGACACCTATTAATCCATCATTGGTGCTTAGAATAGCCCAGTATGCTCTGAGCGTGTTCCCTTTGAGTTTGCTGATTATTTCTTCATCATCAAATGAACTCAGAGTGCTTCTCCTCAGGATTCTCTGTGGATAGCATCCTAAGCGGGTGAATATCAACTATCCGAGCCAATTTGATACTCTTTGGGGGTAATAGGAGGGTTCTCGGCACAAGGAAAACTCTGATTAAACCCCTTATTGCATGCAATCTTTGCATCGCTTGAATTAGCATGAATTATGAAGAAAAATGGGATTAGAGTCGAAGAATGTCCCGCACTGTCTCCCCTTCTAGGTGGGTTCGAATCCCACCACAAGCCTATCAAAATCGCTGCTTGGGGGCTTTCTTAGGGTTGTTTTAAGGAAAAGTTGGATTATGACTGGTTTTTATTTATACCTCTGATTTCAATTTAGTCGTAAATATAACATTCACCGTTTTTCAGGGTTTTAGTTGAGTGGTAATGTTTCCGCTTCGTTGCATATTATCCTCTTTGATGACGGAGAGGCTTCCGAGTATTATCTTCGTGAGGGCGTCCGCCAGCTCCTCATCTGTGCAGATCAACTCCCCGTGGATCACCTGCCGGTGCACCACCGCGTCGATCATGTGGAAGATGACGCCCCCCCACCTCCGCAGCTCTCCGTCGTCCTTCAAACCTGTGAGCTTGACGAGGATTTCTCTCATGGATTCGGAGCCTATGGTATAGAGCAGTCTCCCGACCTCGCTCGTCTCTGGGTCTTCAAGGGCGGCCATCTCAAAGGCTGCGACATTATGCGATATCCGTCTGTGCCCGTCGATGTACCTGAGCAGCATCCTGTGGAGAGTGGATGATGCATTCGCGGGGGAAGCTTTTTCGAGTTCGGCTGTCATAAACTCGTCTCTGACGTTCTCGACCATCTTCCTGGCTATGTGGGGTTTGCCGCCGGGGAAGTACTTGTAGAGGAGCCCGATGCTGACTTTGGCTTCCGCAGCGATCTGGTTGGTGGTCGTGACGGCGTAGCCCTGTTTCTTGAACAAGTCATCGGATGTCTGAAGTATTGTGGCTATCTTGGCTTCCCTATCTCTGCGTCGAGGCTGTGGCATCCAGCGTAATTATCCGATACGCCTTTAAGTGAGTTCCGCTCACCATTGGTTATGGTGAGCAACACTCACTAAATGGGGGTATGCAAACGTCCAGACTATCCTTAGGAGCTGCGCGAGCGCCAAAAAGCATAGGAGTATTAAAAGACCCAGAGAACGACTGGGCATTCAACCAGACCCTCGCGTTCATGAGCGAGAAGGCGGCCGAAATAGGGGAATGTCTCTATGTTGCCCGCAGAATAGATGAGCGCAACGGGGACAGCTGGATAGACGAGTGGGCCAGCCTCGCAGAGCGCGTGGAAGCCCTCGGCGATGAATCCCTGCAAGGCGGACACACTGTGAGCGCTCTAGAGGCGTACCTCCGAGCAAGCAACTATTGGAGAACCGCAGAATACGCCTGCGTCCCCACCCATCCCCGTTTTGAGGAGACTTGGCGGAGGAGCGTCAACGCCTTCAGGAAGGCGTGTCCCCTCCTCAGGACAGGTATCGAGGTAGTTCATGTTCCCTTTGAGGGAAGGATGTTGCCTGGTTACTTCTTACGCCCTGACGACTCCGAGGCGAAGAGGCCCACGATTTTTGCTGTCGGAGGGAACGACTCCTCTCTGGAGCAGATAACTATCGCCGCAGGGTTCCCAGCGGTCCGTAGAGGCTATAACTTCTTCACCTTCGAGTACCCAGGTCACCGGGGTGCGGTTCACCGATACCCTGACTGTGTGAAGCGCTCCGACTACTCGGCTCCCTTCAAAGCGGCGTTCGACTCGCTGGAGAAGCTGCCCGGCGTTGATGACCGTATCGCTCTCTTGGGTTACAGCTACGGAGGTTACGTCGCCTCACAGGTGGCGACAAGCGAACCCCGCGTTAAGGCTCTCATACCCGATAGCCCTCTCATAGACATGCCCGGGTTGCAGAGGAGCAGCCCCATCAGTCAGATCTTCAAAGCCATCCCCAACCAGCTTCTGGAAAAGGCTGTAGAGAGGAAACTTCGGAACACTATCATGTTGAAGGGATTGACCTACTACACGCTATGGACTTGGGGCTGCCCGAGCTTCGCGGAGTGGAGGGGATGGAAGGCGAAACTGGAGAGCGACATCACCGCGGAGGTCCACAAGATAACGTGTCCCGTCCTCGCGCTTGTCAGTAAACACGAGGGTGACATCATGTTGCAGCAGGCCAAAGCCTTCATAGAGAAGATAGGATCTAAGGAAAAGCGTCTGCACGTGTTTACGCTGGAGCGGGACGGTTCGTATGACCATTGCCAACTCGACAACATTTCCCGGGGGCAGCAGGTAATATATGACTGGTTGGATGACGTCTTCGACTATAGGGGTTGATTGTGGCACTCCTCAGATCTGAAGAGTTAAAACACTTAGTACGTGCGCGAATGAAGAGTATAAAAAGTGTTTTTACTTCACATTCCTCTTCTCTATCGATAATTATGTCCACAAAGGTGAAGGGATACTACTCATCGAAAGAGACATCCAGGAGCATGCGAGAGGTTATAATCCAAATTTCTATTGATGGAGTCTTATCAAATTCAAGTCAAGAGGATTTCTGATGTCATTGTATATGTCCATGTATTCCCTCCCAAAATTTTTCGCGCATTCTTGGTGAAGTGAAAGCCATTTAGGTTTCCTATCCTCATCGATTACGTTACCAAACCTAGAAAACCCACAACCGCGAATCCGTTCGATGAACGCGTACCACTTCTCAACCCATCTCCCATCATCTATCTTGAAGTACAAAGGATAAGTATATTCAAACGGGATGAAATGGCATAACCCTAACCAAATCTTTACATCCCTCTGATATGTACAATGACATCGGCTTTTTTTATCGCCCCTCCAGCAAGTCTCATAGCTAGATGGGACAACCTGTTTCATCAAGTATCCAGTGTATAATTCCGTTAAGCCTTCAAAGAAATCATGATATTGAGCATAAAGGTAGTTGTTCTGCGACGTAACGGACGTTGAATGCAGCAATTCATGAAAGATTGTCTCGATACACCACAGCCTCTTATTCAAAACCACCTTTCCGTAGTCAGGTTTATAAACGCCTCTTAACGACCCGGGAGGATATCTATATCCTTCTAATTCAAGAAGGTCCTCCTCCTCTAATTCTATCACTCTATGAGATGAATCTACTCGCAAAGATCTGCCAGAGTCCATGAAATGGATGTCAATATTTTGGGAGGGGTTACAGAAATCTACGTTTTCATAGAGGTTTTCGCGTATAGAATCCATGATTCGAACTGATGCCGCGGCAAAATCAGTTCTAGCAGTATCAATGTAATCTTGGCCTTCCTCACACACGGCCATTTAGTATAAACTTTTACTGATAATTGGTATATAAGAGTTAAATACAAGCACCTACGTGTATACTCGAGTATACACTGGTGTGGAAGTTGTCGGAGTACATCCTGAGTAAATATGCGCCTACCCTAAACGCAGAGGATATGCTGTATTTATTCTCAAAGTTAATAGAGGAGCATGGAAGCATCAAGAAGGCCGCAGAAGAATGCAACATAACACGCAGATCATACTACATGCTCGAAAACAGAGAATACATACAGCCTAACACAAAAGAGAAAATCGTCAAGACTACATATGAGCTATCACCCGATAAAGTCCTCGAGTACCTGCTGAAACGCCATGTAGACGACTCTCTGGAAGTACTCTCAGTAAACCTAAGCAAACTCTATGAAGAAGCCATCGAAGAAACCGACAGGGAAACACTCAAAGAGACACTAGAACGGTTTGACACTATAAAACAGGAATATGAAGGATTAATCATAGATAATATTCAACGAGAAGTCCTTGATCAGACAGCCCATCTAAGAAAAAAAGCCGAAGTCACCGAAGTATCATGGATGCCCGTAAAAACGACGATATTCAAAACACACGAAGTAACAGCAATGATCCCCCTAGTTTTCAAGGAAATAGAGGCAGGTAAAACCCCCGAGACAATATCTGAAAAATATGGCGTACCACCCGAGTTAGTGAAAGCAATCTCGTCTATCCGAAGAAAAGAAACCATCGCTACTCTGAGTGAATGCGAAGGCTTCGTCTACGGAAAAATAGAAGACTATGATCCTACAGAGTACTGGACTCGTGAACTAGCCTCGGCTGCGGGACCCGAAACGCCTAGGTACATGGTGTACTGTGGAGGCGGATTAGCCGATCATCAGACACCTACAGCCCAAGCCACGACCTACCAACCCATCAAAGGAGCGTATCTGGATTGAGTGAAGAAGCCTACGAGTTCAGACCCATACGGGTGAGACTCAGCCTAAGGACCGACTACATTTTTTACCCGGTTGATAGCAGCGACTTCGCCAAGGCAATTGAACGACACGGGTACGAGATAAAGAGCCCTCCCCAGGCCATGGGCCCCCTTAGACTTGAGATAACTGGACAGCTTGCCGAGAAGGAAGGAAACAACGTCATACTTGACACAAACAGACAGATACTCGGCGTCGAGGGTGACGACCCCAAAGAGACCACAGAGACATTCAACGAGCTAGAGGAGATAATACGAAACGAGCTGAAGATCGACTACTCAGACTCGATAAAGTTCTACGAAACAATAATCGACTACCACATCTACTCTCCTAACAATCCAAGGAAGATTATCGAAAATATCTACGAGGAGAGCAAATACGCAGAAGTCTTTAGTTCAATAGTCAATAAGGACGTGTCACCTTTTACCATAAGATATGCAAGTAAAGGAATCTCACCAGACAGCCCCGAGTGGATGGACTTCAGAATCGAGCCATTCGTCAGAAGAGCCAACAAAGTATACGCCTTCAACCTAGTTTACCGAAGCGAAGACGGAGCAGAAGTAAAAAAGACACTACAATCGATACAAGAAATAATGGAAAAAATGGTAACAGAGATCGAGAAATAGCCTTCCCCGATACACGGCGCCAAGTAGTAGACGAGACGCCCCTGATGGATCTCGAAGCCCATCTTCATCGGCATATCCGTCGACAGCCCCAGCGCAGCAACCTCCCAGTCAACCCCAGCCTAGAATATCTGCCTGTACCTGCCGTTCTTCAGCATATACAGAAGCTCCGGCATCCTGTTACTCTCAACGATATCATCATACGAGTCCGGATAACTGTCCCGCACACGCGTATACTCCCGGGGCTGCACGATCAACACCAGATAGTACAGGCTCCCGTACATCTCCCGGAACAACCGGAACTTCTCAGTCACCTCCTCCTCATGCCCCTCCCTCCATATCCCATGAGGCTCAAGCACCACCTGCCTCCCCCCGACCCTGTACCCCGGCAAAATGAAGTCGGGCCTGTACGTCAACCCGCCTCCCAGGCTGAACCGTTGGCCCTCAAAATAGAACAGCATCTTCTGCCTCTCCAGGAGCACCCTGAGGTTCCTCTCGAACCGGCTCGTCTCCCTCCCCACGATGTCATAAGTCACAGGCACCGTGCCCGTCAGCCGCTGAACCTCGTCAAGAAACCGCAGATAATCCACCAGGTCACCCATCGTCGGCTCCTCCTCCGCCATCCACCGCCCCAGCATATAGAACGGGTAATCGATCCTCAACGGATCCCCGGGAAACAGCCCCCGGGCGTACCCCGTCACCCGCTCCCGCGCCTCCTCACGGTACCCCATGTCAATCCACACAGCCGAGCCCACCCCCTCGCAGAGGCCGAGACACGAAGCCACCTTCACGATGTACGACGTCAACGCCGCCTTCAGCTCCGCGACGTCGAAGCCAAATATCCCCAGGTCGGGGCACGGCCTCGTCAGCCACCTGAGATACATCCACGTCTTCTCACGGAACCCCCTGCCCATCCGCGGGATACCCTGAAGCCTCGACGCGAACCCATCCGGATGCGCGAACCCCTCAGAGTACCCCAGGAGATCCCCGCCCGCCTCGTCACGGACCCACGCGTTGACGCCGGCGAGAACCGCCCCGATCCTCCTCCGCTCAGACCCATAGTCCCTGTAGAACCGGCTCCGCCTCACAGCCTCGTGAAGCTTCCGGGGATCCGTCTCGGTGAACAACGAGCCCTCGAAACGCCTGTGGAGATCGATCATCAACGCCCGAGCGTTCTCGGACCTGCCGACGAGCTCGGTCTCCGTAACCGCCGCGTTCAACAGGAAATAGTGGGCAGCCATCATTCGGGCCTCAACGCCGTCATCATACGGGTCGAACCTCAGCCGCTCCGAGATGGCCGGGTCCCACTGGGCACAGCAGATCCCGTCGTTGTTCTCCACGTACCCCCTAAGCAACTCGTCGACCTCAGACACAGCGACACCACCTCATACTTCATTTTACAGAGATAAAACAGTAAAGACCACACGCAAGCTGCAGTCTAACCTCCTAAATACGAGGAAAGGGTTACAGCCCCCCTGGGAACAGCAAGTTCTAGGGTTCGGACAAAAACCTTTAATTCTTTGTAGTATTTATACATCATGTGATGGAAAAATACAACATAAACCAGACGACTCTCAGAATTCTGGGACTTTTCTCAAGTGATTACCGCAAGGCCATTCACATCAGGGAGATAGCCCGAAATATCCAGATCGATGTCAAGGCGGTCGGAATACAGCTAAATCGACTGGAAAAAGCAAATGTGCTCTCAAGCGTTCTCAGGGGAAGAAACAAGGAATACCAGTTGAATCTCAGCAACCCAGTCACCATGTTTTATATCATACTCGCTGAGGTTTTCGCTTCTATAATATATCTCGGAAATAATTTTCTGGTAAAGAAGCTGACAAGCGAAATAGCTAACAAAATTGAGGGCACCATCATCCTATTCGGCAGTTTCGCCAGAGGAGAGGCCACTGAGGAGAGCGATATCGATCTCTTCGTCATTTCCGAGAAAAAAGCTGATGCTGAAGCTGTAAACGAGGCGGGCAGGTTGATGGGTAGAGAGATCAACATGAAATCCACAGGTAGGAAGCAGTTTTTGAATGGGTTGATGGAAAACGATCCGCTAATTAAAGAGGTCGTTTCGAGTCACATCGTGATCAAGGGCGTAGACCAACTCGTAGAGATCATGTGGCTATACCATGGAGAACGTTGAAACACATCTTAAATGGTGCCTGAAACAGCGTAAGGGTATAAGACTGGTCAAGCCATCAGAGAACCTCGTGAAGGCTTATCTGGAGAAGTCCAGAAACGCCCTGAGGTCCATGGAGGTTAACGCTAGGGAGGGCATCCAAGAATGGGCGGTATCTGCCAGCTATTACGCGAAGTACTTTGTCGTTTATGCTCTGCTATCTAAAATCGGAGCCAAATGTGAGATTCATGACTGCACAATAGCCCTCTTTGAGTACCTATTCGGTCGTAGCGTCCCTCCTCAAGTGTTTCATGAATTTAGAAAATCAAAGGAAGATAGAATAGAGACGCAATACTATACACGAAAAGAAAACCTCGATTTGAATCAATTGATGAAAAGTACAAAGATCTTTGTATTGGAAATAGAGAAATTGCTGGATGGTTTGAACTCGAGAAAATAGTACAACTTCAGAATGATCTTGAAAAACTAGTATCTAAAGTGTAAGATGAAAGAACGTCAAATTCTAATTTTCTAATGAGGTAATTGATTGGCCGGAGGCAGTAAAATCAATATACACTATGCCTTCGTCACACACAGCCATATGAGAAGGTTAAACCGGTCACCGGAAAAAACGCTTATCATTGGTAACCAGTTATAAGGGAAATACCGAATCGCCGATCTACGGCTCCGCAGCGTACCCGAAAAAACGCTTATAGTAAGTAACCAACTATAAGGGAAACGCCTAGACGCCGATGCACGGCGCCAGGTAGTAGACGAGCCTCCCCTGAGGGATCTCGAACTCCATCTTGATCGGCATATCCGTCGACAGCTCCAGGGTAGCCACCTCGCTGTTGGCCCCAGCCGCGTTGGCGATGTCGTTCAAGTAGCTCAGCGTGAACGTCGCGCTGCTATCCTCGTCCGCCTTCAGGTCCAGCAGGTCGTCGCTGTCCCGCGTCCACTCGCTGAAGCTGCTCCCCATGTCCCCCGCAGCGTTCACCTTGAACAGGTCGCCCTCCATCTCCACCCTCACGTGCTCCGACACCA
>Ga0307380_10012548_pt1 | contig 10534 bp, 12 predicted proteins | sample UN3MG_FD_202239 | JGI IMG/M metagenome (GOLD analysis project Ga0307380, IMG submission 202239) | Soil microbial communities from Risofladan, Vaasa, Finland - UN-3 | ecosystem: Environmental > Terrestrial > Soil > Coastal area > Acid sulfate soil | place: Finland: Risofladan, Vaasa | collected... | reverse complement strand
CCTCCTTCATGAGCCATAGATGTCCTATGAACTTGGACACCAGGATGATAAGGACACAAGCTATGAAACCATAGAAGGCATGGAATGCCGGGAACTCGGCAATATGCTCAAGGGATAATTCAATATGCTCTTGTTTAATCAAAATAAATTCAAGTATTACTACTACTATTAAACTCAGGTATAGCAACATACGCAGTTTTTTAATATTTTTGGGTTCGTCCAGGTATCCCATATCAGATCACTCCTGTGGTTACATTTTGAACCGCAACTTTGACCAGTTCAAGGAAGAGGTATGACGCATCTGGCCAGATACCTAAAATTAATGAGATAATAGCCGTAAGTACAAGCGGAACTAGCAGGAACGGTGATGCCTCTCCAAAATTTAATTCTTTTTCAGGCTTTTTGAAAAATGCCACATATATTACAGGGAAGAAATAACCGACGTTTAGCAAAGCACTTCCCAATAGCATAATTAGGATTGGTAACTGGTTCATTTCAACAGAACCCAATAAGAGATACCATTTACTGACAAAACCAGATACGGGTGGGAATCCGGCCATACCCAGAGCCCCTACGGTAAATGCCAGCATGGTTATCGGCATCTTTCTACCAATTCCGTTCATTTCACTGATGTTCTCTATTTTCGCGGTCACGATAATAGCACCTGCACACATGAACAATGTAATTTTCATGAAGGCATGGTACGGTATATGGAGCATACCGCCCGTGATACCGCTAGATGTCAGCATTGAAACACCCAGCACGATATAGGACAATTGACTTATTGTGGAGTAGGCAAGCCTCTTTTTTAGGTTATCATGGGTCATGGCATATATGGAAGCCATAATAATAGTAAAGCATACGAAATATGCCATCATTAGACCCAATCCAGTCTCTCCCATCAGGTCCACTCCAAAAACATACAATATTATCCTGGTCGCTGTGAACACACCAGCTTTCACCACAGCTACGGCATGTAGCAGGGCAGAAACGGGTGTAGGTGCCACCATTGCAGATGGTAACCATGAATGAAGAGGCATAAAAGCAGCCTTTGCCGAGCCTATCATAAAAGTGATGAAAAGTATTTTGAGCATTATTACAGGTATTCCATGCCCATCCAAAAATCCATTAAAAGCAAAATCAGTGGTACCTGTATAATAATAAACAGCTACTACAGAGAAGAACAGGAACACACCTGCAGTCATCAGATACAGCAAGTATTTCCGTGCACCGCTCATAGCTTCCGGAGTTTCATTATGAGCCACGAGCGGATAAGTTGAAACTGTAAGTACTTCATAGAAGATGAACAGAGTGAACAGATTGGCTGATAATGCGATCCCTATGGCTCCCACAATTGCGATGGCAAAACAGAAGAAATACCTGGTCTGTGCATGTTCTTTTAAACCACGCATATAGCCTATGGAATAAAAAGTGGTGAATATCCACAAGAACGATGATGTCAGGGCGAACAGTTCACCAAATGCATCCACTTTAAACTTGATAGGCAAATTGGGAAGCATCTCTATAACTGTGTATTGAATAACGCTGCCTGATAATATATCGGGGAGCATGGAAAGGACAATCAGGAATAATACAGCTCCTGCACCAACAGACCATCCCTCCCTGATATTGGGATGTTTGGAAAAGATTATGATCAGGATCGCGCAAATAAATGGCACCAGGACCGCAATTAATGGTTTTATTGTAAGTATTGTTTCCATGTTTATGTCTCCTAGCCGGGTAATAATATCTGAACCATTGGTGCCATAATTTCTTTAAGTGGATACAATGCTAAAAGCCCTAACAGGAACGTCAATGCCGCCAATATCAATATGGGGAGAAGCATACTAAGTGGCACTTCGTCCACCTTGCCCCCTTCTGCCCTATAGAAATACATGTTCTCAAACACTCTCCAGAAATACACGATATTCAACAGGCTACTCAACATTATCACACCTACGAAAACCCACATATTAGCCTCTATGGCACCCAGGGCCAGGTACCATTTGCTTACAAATCCCACGGTGGGTGGAACCCCTATCATAGATAATGCCACCAATGTAAATGCCGCAGACGTGTACGGCATGGTCTTACCGAGACCTTTAAAATCATTGATATTACGAATGCCGGTCTTATAGATGATCGCACCTGCCACCATAAACAAAGCGGCCTTCATGATACCGTGGTTCATGATATGTATGATACCGCCAGTCATTGCCATCTGGTTAAGCAGGGCAATACCCAGGATGATGTATCCTATCTGGCTCACACTGGAATATGCCAGCATTCTTTTGAAATCTGTCTGGGCAATGGCCAGTACCGACCCTGCAATGATAGCAATGGCTGCAAGCCAGGCCAGGATTATGTTGGCATTTACTGTTGAAATAATGAAATCCGGTTTGAAGATAGTGATCATAAAACGGACCATTACATATGCTGCCACTTTAGTAAAAGTGGAAGCTAGCAGTGCACTTACAGCAGAAGGAGCCTGGGAATAAGCGTCAGGCATCCACGTATGCAGGGGGAACAACCCCACCTTAATACTGAATCCAACCAGGAAAAATGCAAAAGCAGCCAATACAACTTTGGGTCTTTCATCAAAAGCTGCAGGCAGAATGTTTGCCATATCAGCCATATTCAGCGTCCCTGTAACCATGTAAAGATATCCGATTCCCAGTAAAATAAAGGAAGCAGACACAGTCCCTATGATCAGGTAATTCAGACTGGCCATGAGTGCATTTCTATTTGATCCTACCGCAATGAGGGCATAAGCAGCCAGAGAAGATATTTCAAGAAATACGTATACATTGAAAATATCGCCTGTAACTATCAAACCTTGAAGCCCGGCAGTGAGTAATAAAAATATAATAAAGAATGGAACTGTCTTTCCAGGAAGTTCGTTTTCAATACTTTTTCTTGAATATATAGACACGATAAATATTATGAAAATAACCACTATACTGACGAAAGCGTTCAGATAGTCTATTCTATATTCAATACCCCATGGCGGTTCCCACCCACCCATCGTGTAACTGATAGTGCCTGAGGACATTACTGTTTGAAGGTTGAATATGGAAATTAAAAAGGCAATAAATGTAACCAGGGATACGAAATACGGAACTGATTTCTTACTAAAGTATCCGATAATGGGCACAGTAAAAGCCGCAAACAGGGGAAGTACTACAATTAGAGCAGGAAAATCATCGTAGATCATGACTGCATCTCCAGTATCTTTTCTTCCTCGATCGTCCCGAATTCCTTGTGTATCCTTATGATCAAAGCCGAGGCCACTGCTGTAACACTAACACTTACCACGATCCCGGTAAGTATCAGCACGTGGGGGATGGGATTAACATAAACAAGATTTTCAACAAGATGTTCCCCCTCCAAGTAAATGGGTTCTGTGACTATTTTACCTGGTATAGCTCTTATATCCCCGATCGAGATATAAAAAAGAAATATTGCAGTTGAAAAAATGTTCAGCCCAATTACTTTTTTCACAAGGTTACTCTTTGCAATAACTGCATAGAATCCGATCATCATCAAAACCACATAGATCCAGTAATTATAATTTGCAAGTATCTCTTCAATCATCACTGGTACCTCCCGGATAGAGTTCAAAGAATATGGTAACCATTACCGCCATCACAGTTATTGCTACACCCACTTCCACCACACCGTCGATCATAAAAGCCCGGATATGGGCCGGATCGAGGAACGGCAGGGGTATAACACCATAATCAAGGAATTTGCCCCCGAATATCAAAGCCAGCACACCAGCCCCGCCATATAAATATAGACCGGTACTGCGCATGATCATATTTACTTTTTCAGATAACCTCTGTTTGCCTGCTGTAAGCCCAAAGGCCATTACATACAGGATAATGCTGGCAGCCATTATCACACCGCCCTGAAAACCGCCACCCGGACCTCCTCCTCCATGGAATATCACATATAAGCCGAATACCTGGATGAAGGGCACCATCAATCTGATCACTGTCCTGATGATTATATCTTCCTCCCTCAATCTTCCCGCCTCCTGAGAATGAGAATTACAGATATACCTGCTGTAAAGATCACAGTGGTTTCTCCAAAGGTATCATAACCCCTGTAATCAGCAAGAATTGAGGTGACCATGTTCTCTACTGCGACATCCTCCTCGCTGTTTTCGATGTACCAATCAGCTACATGATGATGCGCCGGAGCATCCGGGTCGCCGAAATCAGGCATATCCTGACCGGCCCATATTAACAGGGATCCTGTAATGATCACGATAATAAAAGGGAGTATCTTCAATCTTCAGACCTCCCTGTGGTCTTAACTAACGTAAAAATGAAAAATACTGTAGTAATACCCGCACCTACAGATGCTTCAGTAAATGCCACATCAACAGCACGCAGTTCCACCCAGACAATAGCCATGATCAAACTGTACAATGAAAGAATAATTACCGCACTTAACAGATCCTTGACCGATATGGCAGCAATTGCACATACTACCAGAAAGAACAACATGACGATGTCAATAATCCAGATCATCTTATTCCCGCCTCCATGGTCTAAGACCTACTTTATAAGCTGCTCTTGCTATAGCATGAGTGGCAACTGGATTGGCCACAAAAATAAAAATTACTAAAAACAGTAGTTTGACACTTATAAAATTCAATCCATTATAGATCATAAGACCTATAATCACTAATCCTACTCCCAAAGTATCACATTTACCCGTAGCATGCATTCTGGAATAAAAATCGGGAAATCTAATTAGCCCCACAGTCCCGGCAACTATGAAAAACAGTCCTGTAAATATGAATACTATGGAAATAATGTCAGATATTGTCATTTGATCTCACCTCAATATTTTGTTGCTGCTATAGTCATCATGAAATTCAGAAGTGCATACACCAGTGCCAGGTCCAGAAAATGCGGTCTGCCGTAAATAAATCCAATAAGGACCAATATCAGGATCGTTTTGGTACCGATAATATTTACAGCAATGATCCTGTTAAAAATTCCCGGGCCGTGTATGGCCCTGTATAATGAAATAAAGCTGGTAATTATCAATAATAAACTGGCCATTATGAAAATATTCTCCATTATTCATCCTCCATGAATACATGAGCAACTTTTCTTTCCATAGTGCCTTCCAACAGGTCCTCTCCGGCTTGTTTTGTGATAGCATGGATTAAGAATTCATCACCATCAATATCTATGGTAACAGTTCCAGGGGTTAGTGTAATTGAATTGGCTAATGTTGTTTTGGAAAGGTCGGTTTTCAGAAATGTGTTAAATGTTATTAGACCTGGGTCTATTGGCATTCTTGGATCAAGAGCACGTTTTGCGACATCTATGTTTGCAATAATGATCTGGTACAATATCCAGGGGAGATAAATAAAAAATCTGAATATTTTTTTAAGATTATCTTTTCCATTCTCATTTACATATACCATATCATATGTAAATAATGAAACCAACAATATACTGATCAAGCCAAATGAGAGATGGAACCAGTCTAATAAAGTAGATAAAAGTAACCAAAATGAAAGTAATAAGATATACAATGATATGAATCTCTTTAGTCTCACAATTTTCATCCCGCATTAATATTTAATTAATATATTTTCAGATATTCAACCCGTAAGTATTATTAAAACATTTTGGTTTTAATTTGAAAAAACATTCAGTATGCATGGAATAAAAATTATTTAAAAAAGATGTTAAAAATTGAATAATAAAATGTTGAAAAAATAAGCGATATCCCAGTTTAAACTTGATAATTTTTTGAATGCATTGCAAAGAATAAATGGCACAAGATATGACTTTAAAGTGGGATGATCAGGCCTCCTGCGACACCTCAACCCGCCCCATCTTCTCAGCCAGCTTAGCCAGCACTTCCTTGCGTAACCCGCCAACGAATTTAATACTCCCCACAACCAAATGGCCGCCGCCATTCACACTCGCGCCCGGGATCTCCTCGCGCAGCTCCCTCACCATCTGGGGAATATTCATCAGCACACCCCGACTGCGCAACACTGCAAAATCCGGTCCGTAACCCAGGGTGATGATGGGCTTATCAGGAGTCTGTTTACACAACCGGTCATGCACTTCCCCGCTGGTCTTACCCGGGGGCGGGAACGTGAACTTGTGGGCAAAGTTCTCCACATCCAGTACATTGAGCAGTGCCCCATTGGGCAGCTTCTGGGTCTTGACCCCTGACATGGAGGCTTCCAACTGGTTTTCGATTGCCTCTTTAGCCTGCTTGACCAGGAGTGGTACCAGTTGCCGGTGTCGTTTTAGATTACCGAGGTTCAAAATGTCATACATGATTCCCTTCCCCACATCGAACCTAAGCCAGAAGGCTTCATAGTCCAGTGCCATTGCCATATTTTTCAGATCATCCAGGCTGTATCTGGAAGATACCAGGGAAATATATTTCTCTGCCTCAGGCGCTTCTGAGCGATCCCCCACAGCTGAAACTGCCGGTAGGTGCCGTATCTCATCAGTGACATCAGGATTTATCATCCTGGCTATCTCGGTCCCCAACATGCCTGTCGTGATCCCAAAATCGCCTCCTGCATGGGCCGGGTTCACATGAGCCAGCAGGTACTGGTCAACCACATCGTCCGGATGATGGTGGTCCACTACTACCAGATCCATACCATACACCTTGGCCTGCAACATGGCAGGGACGTCTTCTTCAGTGCTGCCGTTATCCATCAATATGATCAAGGGCATCTTCTGGCCGTGTCTTTCACTATCACTGGTGGCAAATGAAATGTCTTTGGTGATATCCACCATCTCATAGAAGGGCGCCTTACTGGGTGAGCGCCGGTAAAAATGATATCCTGCGTCAGAACCGCCCACTTCCTTGATCAGGGGGATTATGGCTTTCTCAATGGCAATAGCAGAAGTAATGCCGTCGGCATCGGCATGGTGCCGCATCACAATCGGTCTTGAATGATAGATGGCTTTGCGGATCTCCTTAGCAACCTGCCGCATCTTGGGACGCAGAGCTTCCATTATCTGGCTTTCGACCAGGAATTCAGTCACATGCGGTTCAGAGCGCGTATCGATAGCTTTTTCGATCTCTTCCAGTATGGTAGTAGAATCCGCACCCCAGAGCTGGCGAATCTCCCTGATCTCGACCTGTAATTCATTATTCCTGGCACGCAGTTCGCCAATTACCTTGACGATCATGTCAGATTCTATTTCAGGATAGGCGCGCTGGCCTGCTTTTTCAAAAGCAGCTGATGGAGCCGTGCCTGTTTCATCAGCTATGGTAAATATGGTGGGTCCACCGGTCTGTTTTACCTGGATGACCTCGCCCGAAATATGCACTAATTTACCTACATGTTTATTAAGAGCAGATATCTGGATGCGGGGTATGTCCTTCTCAACCTGTATGATCTGGTATTCTGTTAAGTTCGCAGGTACCAGGTCTATGTTACCATTTGAGGCAATGGATTTAACCTCCACAAATATCTGGTCACCAGCTTCAGGTGATCGTGTAATATTTTTCTGATGGACCAACCCGCGGGTGCTTGCATTAAGATTCACAAATGCACCGAAATTAGCCAGACTGTCCACATCACCCTCATAGATCTTGCCGATCTCCAGATCAGAGGTGTCACAGGCCGGGCTCAATTTATGTACCAGCGGCTTTTTGGCACAGGCAACACAGAGTTCTCCATCACTTTCAGGTCCAAGGGTCTTTCCACATACCTGGCAATTGAGTATCTCGCCCCTGCCGCCACAAGTCTGACATTTTGTCTCAATAATGATCTTCCCTGAACCACCGCATCTCTGGCACTTACCCCCGCCCTGCATCAGATTGCCAAGATCCTTCTCAGTCATTTTGGTCAGATCCAGGCTTTTTGGTTTCCCGGAACCCTTGCAATCAGGACATTCCTGCTGGATGGATGCTAAGATGCCAGATCCATTGCATTTTGTACATTGTTCGGTCATAGTTTCAGTAAATAAAAAATATATTTAATCAGAATTTTCTCTCGATCATATAATCTGCAAGGGCCAGGAGAATTTCCTTTGCTTCGCTCTCAGGCAGAACATCCAGTTTTGCTTTCCCTTCAGCCACATATCGTTCAGCAGTGGTCTGGGCATAAGCTATGGAACCTGAAGCTTCCAGGATCGTCAACGCTTCATCGATCTCTTCTTTGCTGGCATCTCCTTTTCCGAACACATCCAGTTCAACATTATTATCCCTGGCATGAATAGCGATCAGTGTCCGCTTGCCTTCCATCAGGTCGCTGCCCCTGATCTTGCCAAGCACATCTTCTGGTGTGATAAGATCAAGCACATCATCGAATATCTGGAAACCGATCCCTGCCAGGCGGCCAAATTCCCACAAAGCTTCAGCTTCTTCAGGAGTACCACCTCCAAGGATAGCGCCCATCTTGCCAGATGCAGCATATAATACAGCGGTCTTCTTCTCAACCATTTCCATATATTCGGTTTCTGATACATCACTGCGTTTTTCAAAACTTATGTCCATCCACTGACCTTCACATATTTCGGTACAAACAATGGACATTAAAGTCATGCATTCCAGCATCCTTTCAGCACTGGCATTTGTCTGGCTGAGAATATGGAACGATTTAGAATAAAGAGTATCCCCTGCCAGTATAGCACCAGACAGACCCCATTTCACATGGACTGCTGGCATTCCCCTTCTGAGATTATCCTGGTCCATAATATCATCATGTATTAATGTGAAATTATGCACCAATTCAACTGAAGTAGCAGCAGGGATCAGATTTGCAGAATCACTGCCAACAGCTTCCGCTGATAACATGAGTGTGGCAGGTCGTAATCGTTTTCCACCAGCATCGAACAAGTAGCGCATGGCCCTGTAGAGTTCATCCGGGTGCCCGATAGGCATCAGGTTCTGGATCGATCCTTCAACAAGCCCACCCCGTTTCTTTATCTCTTCAATTAAATCCATGAGAATTCCTGTTCAGTATTTATTATTGTTTTTTATTGAATCAGCATTTCTTCGCCGTTTCGCATAATATGAACATTGTCTCCGAAAACATAACCCGCGTCTTCAGCCATTTCCATATAGTTACTATGCATAACGGCGTTACCGTGTGCCGGAATTACATGATCCGGATTTACCAGTCTTAGTAATTCCCAGTGATCTTCCTTATATGCATGGCCTGAAACATGAACATTGTCATATATACGAGCTCCCTTCATCTTTAGTTTTGTTTCCAATGAATAGCGGTTGGCCCGGGTCATGGGATTTGGGATCACTTTTGCAGAGAAGACAACCTTATCTCCTTTCCCTATTTTATAATCCGTGTTATTGGATGCGATCCTGGTCAGAATAGCTCCAGGCTCACCCTGGTGACCTGTTACTATTGGCAGATACTTTTCCTTTCCATCATCATTTATTCGTTTCAGTGCTTTATCGACAGAAGCGCGGTGACCATATATTTCCAGATTTTCAGGGAAATCCAGAAAACCCATTTTCTGGGCAGTACTCACATATTTTTCCATGGACCGGCCCAGTAACACCGGGATTCTCCCCATATCCTGTGCTGCATCAATTATTGATTTGATCCTGGCTATGTGGGAAGAGAACGTGGTGATTATTACTCCGGATTCTGCTTCCTCTGTGCCTAATAGCACATCAGACACCATATCAGCAGCAATCTTTTCAGATGGGGTCTTTCCAACATGTCCAGAGTTTGTACTTTCTGTGATCATGGCAATAACTCCCTCTTTCCCAATCTGTCGTAACCTGTCAAAATCAGGTTTTTCGCCTATTACCGGCGTCCGATCTATCTTATAATCGTTTGCATACAGTATAATGCCGTCTGGCGTATGAATTGCAGCGAAAGCTGCATCAATAATGCTGTGTTGCACTCTGATTAATTCTACAGATATATCAGGAGTTATCTGCTGTATCTTGCCTGTAGAAAGAGCTTGTACTTTATTTTTTATCCTATATTTCTTTTCGTTCTTTATCTGCTGTTTGATCAGTTCGGATGTATATGGTGTTCCAATAATAGGTGCATCATATTTATGGGCCAGTTTTGGAATAGCTCCAATATGGTCCAGGTGTCCATGAGTGCACACAATAGCCTGTACCTTACCATTCACATGTTTCATTACAGTATCATCGGGAATAACTCCCATATTGATAAGATCCCTTGCATTCTTACGGTCCAGTTCCACATCCTCATGTATCTGAACCATGTCGAGCCGGAGTCCCATATCCATCACAATAATGTCTTCTCCCACTCTTATTGCTGTCATGTTGCGGCCCATTTCATTATAGCCGCCGACTGCTACTATTCCTATCTCTTTCATGTTAAAAAAATTCCTCCTAGATTATTATAATTTATTTCTTTTTTTATCGTAGTGCAAAATGCGAAGTATCAAACCCGCGTTCGTTCAAATGCGATCTGGTTTTTCCAGAGATCACCAATGGAACCTGTCCAAGCTCATCAATATTACCAGAGCCGGTCAGGAACATGGCTACTTTCAATTCTTCCAGCATTGCCTGCAATTTA
>Ga0307380_10012547_pt1 | contig 10534 bp, 10 predicted proteins | sample UN3MG_FD_202239 | JGI IMG/M metagenome (GOLD analysis project Ga0307380, IMG submission 202239) | Soil microbial communities from Risofladan, Vaasa, Finland - UN-3 | ecosystem: Environmental > Terrestrial > Soil > Coastal area > Acid sulfate soil | place: Finland: Risofladan, Vaasa | collected... | reverse complement strand
GTGGGCAACGTGCACGGGTTCCGCAGCGGCGAGTGGAAGGGCGCCAGCCGCCAAAGCATCGCCTGGGTTGTGGCCGGCATCGTCATCCTGATCGTCGGCGTCTGCATCCTGGGCCAGGGCAATGCGATGTCGCTGGGCTGAGAGGCGGGAGGGTTTTCCGGGTGGCTGAACTGACGTCGCGAGAGCGCGTCATGCGGGCCCTCAAGCGCGAGGAGCCCGACCGCGTCCCCCATTTCGAGTGGCTCATCGCCAGGAAGGTCCGCGAGGCGCTCGCGCCCGGGTGCAAGTCGCACAACGAGTTTGCCGTGCGCATGGGGCACGATGCCATTCTGGTTGACCCGGATTTCACCAAGACGCCAATCGGCCCCACGCGGTGGCGCACGGAGTGGGGCTATGCCGTCGAGTACGGCCAGGAGGAGCACGGCGTCGAGGTGGAGTGCCCCATCCAGACCCTGGCCGACCTGGAGCGGTACACGCCCCCCGACCCGCGCGCCCCCGGGCGCTACGCCTCGCTGGAAAAGGCCGTGCGGGATTTCAAGGGCCGGATGGCCATCGGCGTGCATCTGAATGATGTGTTCTCCATCCCGCGGTACCTCATGGGGATGCAGAACCTCCTGATGGCCATCGCGTGCGATCCGGCCCTGGTCGCGGCCCTGGTCGGCATGTCGGTCGAGGTCAACCTGGCGATGGCCGGGGAGGTGGCCGCCCGCGGCGCGGATTTCGTCTGGACAGGCGACGACTACGCCGGAAACGCGGGGCCCCTCATGTCGCCGCAGCACTTCCGCTCGCTTTTCCACCCGGGCCTCAAGAGGGTGGCGCAGGGCTTTAAGGAACTTGGCCTGCCCTTCATCAAGCACTGCGACGGCAACATCCAGCCCATCATCGGCCTGATGGTGGATGCGGGCATCTCCTGCCTCGACCCCATCGACCCGCAGGGCGGCATGGACCTGGCCGACGTCAAGGCCCGGTTCGGCGACCGCGTGGCCGTCAAAGGCAACGTCGACTGCACGCGGGTCCTCCCGTTCGGCACCGCCGAGGAAGTGGCTGCCGAGACCCGGCGGGCGCTGCGCGAGGGCGCCCCCGGCGGCGGGTACATCCTGTCGTCCAGCAACTCCATCCACTCGGCCGTCAGGCCTGAAAACTACCGCGTTATGCTCGATACTCTGAAACGCCACGGGCGATACCCCATCTCGCTGGAAGGATGAACCGATGGACTATCTTGTCGGCATCGACCTCGGCTCCACCAGCCTCAAGGCGGTGGTGTACGATGCGCGCGGGCGCGTGGTGGCGTCGGCCGCACGGCCGACCGAGCGGTTCCATCCCGATCCGGCCCATCCGGAATGGACCGTCTGGCAGCCGGAGCAGATCTGGGGCGGCACGGCCGATGCCCTCCGCGAGGCCGTCGCCCGCCTCGACGACCCCGGCCGCATCCGGGCCGTGGCTGTCACCGGCATGGGCATGGACGGCGTGCCGATCGACGCCCAGGGCCACTGGCTCTACCCTTTCATCAGTTGGCTCGACCCGCGCACCGCCCCGCAATTGGAGTGGTGGAAGGCGCACATCGGGGCCGAGAAGGTCTTCTCGGTCGGCGGCAACCCGTTGTGGGCCATCAACTCGGCCCTGCGCATCCTGTGGATGAAGGAGCACGAGCCGCAGGTCCTGGCGCGCACCGACAAGTGGCTCCTCATCGAGGACTTCCTGAACTTCATGCTCTGCGGCCGCCGCGCGACCGACTACAGCATGGCCTCCTGTACGCTGCTGTTTGACCAGCGGCGGCTGGCGTGGTCGGAGGAGATGTTCAGCCTCTCGGGCATCGACAGGCGGCTCATGCCCGATGTGCACCCGGCCGGCACGGTCCTGGGCGAGGTGACATCCGCCGCCGCCCAGGCCACGGGCCTGCCCGCGGGCACGCCCGTGGTCTTGGGCGGGCACGATCACCTGTGCGGTGCGCTGCCCGTCGGTGCGTTCCGACCGGGCGTGGTCCTCGACGTGACCGGCACGTGGGAGATCGTATCGGCCACTATCCCGAAACCCGTTCTCACCCCGCAGGTGCAGAAGGCCGGCCTGACGATCCAGGCGCACGTGGCGCGCGGCATGCACGCGGCGTGGGCGAGCACGCCCGCCGGAGAGGCCCTGGAATGGTTCCGCAAGCAACTGGTCTGCGCGCCGTCGGGACGGGGCGAAGCGGAGAGCGGCGCGGACTGGGCCGCGCTCATGGCCGCGGCCGCGCAGTCGCCCCCGGGCGCCGGCGGCGTCCTCTTCCTGCCGCACCTCTCGGGCGCGACGTGCCCGGTTGTCGACCCACACTCGCGCGGGGGCTTTGCAGGCCTGCGCAGCATGACGACGATGGGCGACTTGGTCCGCGCGATCGTCGAGGGCCTGGATTACCAGTTCCTCGACATGCTGAACTCGTTTGAGGCGGGCCTCGGCATGCGGGCCGAGCGCATCGTTGCCGTCGGAGGGGCCGTCCGCAACGAGTTTTGGATGCAGAACAAGGCCGACGTGCTGGGCAAGACCATCGAGGCGCCCCAAGCGGAGGAAGCCACGCCCCTGGGGGCCGCCATCCTGGCCGGCATCGGCGTCGGCATCTTCAAGGACGAGCAGGATGCCTGCGAGCGGGTGTGCCGGCCCGGGCGGGTCTATCGCCCCGATGCAGCGATGGGCCGGACGTACGCCGAGGGGTTCGAGGCTTACCGGCGGTTGTACCCCGCCCTCAGCGGGATTTGCGGGTAGATGGCATGCCACCCAACGCACTTGGAATAGCGCGGCGAGGAGTGAGGACGGGGCACGGATGACCTGGCGTCAACAAGTCTTTCAGAGTCTCAAGGACGACCCGCAGGTCTCCGTGCTCATCCTGGGCGGGGGCGTCAACGGCGCAGGCCTGCTGCGCGAACTGGCCCTCCAGGGCGTCGTTTGCCTCCTGGTGGACAAGTCGGACTTCGTGGCGGGCGCCAGTTCGGCCTCCTCGCGGATGATCCACGGGGGCCTCCGGTACCTGGAGAACCGGGAGTTCCGCCTCGTGCGCGAATCGCTCTTCGAGCGGGACCGGCTTCTGGAGAACGCGGCCCACTACGTGGAGCCCCTGCGGACGACCATCCCGCTCTTCTCGTGGTTCGGGGGCCTCCTGAGGTCAGCCCTGATCTTCATGGGCTTCCCGGTCCGGCCGGGCGCCCGCGGGGCGGTGGGCGTCAGGATGGGCCTCTGGTTCTATGATTTCGTGACGCGCAAGAACCGCAAGACCCCCACGCATTTCCTGACGCCGAGAGAGGAGTCCCTGCGCACCCTCCCGGGCCTGGCCCCCGGCATCGTGGCGACGGCAACCTACTGGGACGCATGGATTACGCAAGCCGAGCGGCTGTGCATCGAACTGGTGCGCGACGCCTGCCGCGCCAATCCCCGCTGCCGGGCGATCAACTATGTTCGCCCGGAAGGCGTGCGCGACGGCGCCGTCATCCTGAAAGACGAAGTCGCCGGCGAATCGGTCGCCGTCCGGCCGCGCGTCGTCGTCAACGCCACCGGCGGCTGGGTGGACCTGACGAATGCCACCCTGGGTGTCCGGACGCGGCTGATGGGCGGCACGAAGGGATCCCACCTGGTCGTCGCCTGCAAGCCCCTCCACCAGATGCTGGGCGACCGCATGGTCTATTACCAGTACGCCGACGGCCGCGTGTGCATCGTCTTCCCATTCATGGACAAGGTCATCATGGGGTCCACCGACATCCGGACCGACGACCCGGACTCGGCCCGGTGCGACGAGGGCGAAATCGAGTACATGCTGGCCACGTTGCGCAGCGTGTTCCCGCAGGTGCCGGTCTCGCGCGAGGACATCGTGTTCACCTTCTGCGGCGTGCGACCGCTGCCGGCCGAGGAGGGCAAGGTCCTTGCCAACATTAGCCGCGGCCACAGCGTGCGGGTCATGGAGCCGGAGGCCGGGCGGGCGTTTCCCATCTACTGCCTCATCGGCGGCAAGTGGACCACGTTCCGCGCGTTCGCCGAACAGGCGGCCGACCAGATCCTGGCGCGCCTGGGCGCGGAGCGGCGGTGCGCGACAGACCGCCTGCCCATCGGCGGCGGAAAGGAGTTCCCCGTTGGCGCCCCGGGGCGGGCCGAGTGGATCACCCGCACCGCGCAGGCTTCCGGCTTGCCGGAGGACCGCGTGGCGGTTCTCCTTGCGCGCTACGGCACGGACGCCGAGGCCTACGCCATGGCGGCCGATGCCGAGGCCGAGCGGCCGCTCCGGACCCTGCCGGCCTACACTGTGGGCGAGATTGAGCGCATGGCCGCCCACGAGTATGTGGAGCACCTGGGCGACCTCGTTTACCGGCGGAGCATCATCGGCCTCCTGGGCGATGCCCGCGAAGACGTGCTCCGCGACCTCGCGGTTATCGTGGGCCGCATCCTCGGCTGGGACGCCGCAAGAATCCAGCGCGAGGTCGCGGCGGCATCGCCTTCCCTGAACCGGGCGGGAAACCGGCGCGGCCCCTGACGCCGGGCAGCGCCTTGTGGCCATAACGGTTGGTGAGGCAGGAAATCCTTTTGCCTGCGGCGCATCCGGGTTATAGTGTTACGCCCAGGTCCGGGGAAAGGCTCATTATGACAGCCATCCTGATTGCTCCAAGGAAGTACGTGCAGGGGCGCAACGTCCTCAGCGAGGCCGGCCAGCACATCGGCAAGTTGGGCAGGAAGCCGCTGGTCCTCTGGGACGCGCGGGTCAAGAAAATCGTGGGCCCGAGGGTGTTGGCGAGCCTCCAGACGGCCGGCCTGGAGGTGGTGGACGTGGAGTTCCGGGGCGACTCGACGCACGCCGAGGCCGACCGCGTGGCCGGCATCGCCCGCGAGCGCCGCGCCGACGTGGCCGTGGGCATCGGCGGCGGCAAGACGCTCGATACCGCCAAGGCTGCTGCCGCCGCCGCCGGCATCAAAATGGTCACCGTCCCGACCATCGCCTCGAACGATTCGCCCACGAGTTCGTTCACCGTCTGGTACGACGAGCAGGGCAACTGCCTGGGTTTCGAGAGTTGGGGCGTCAACCCCGACCTGGTCCTCGTGGACACGCAGGTGATCGCCGACGCGCCGGTGCGGACGTTTGTGGCCGGCATGGGCGACGCGCTGGCCACGTGGATCGAGGCCCGGGCGGCCTCCTGCAAGACGCGCTCGCTGGCGCTCTCCGGCGGCGTGGCCACCCGGGCGGCCGTGGCCATCGCGCGGCTGTGTTACGACACCCTGGTGCAGCACGGCGTGGAGGCCAAGCGGGCCGTCGAGTGCCACGTGGTCACGCCCGCCGTGGAAAAGGTGGTCGAGGCCAACGTGCTCCTCTCGGGCCTGGGGTTCGAGAGCGGCGGCGTGGCCACGGCCCACATGATCGCCAACTGCCTGCCGTCCTTCCCCGAGTGCCACGGCCTGATGCACGGCGAGGAGGTGGGCTTCGGCGTCCTCAGCCAACTTTGCCTCGAGGACGACAGCGACGCGGCCGAGATGCGGACCATCGTGGATTTTGAGATCGCGGTCGGCCTGCCGGTGACCTTTGCCGACCTCGGCCTGGAGGGCGTCGCGCGCGATCGCCTCATGAAGATCGGCGAAACGTGCGCCGGCAAGGGCTCCCTGTGCGAGAACCACCCGTTCGAGGTGACGCCGGAGAGCATCGTTGATGCGATGGTCGCCGCCGATGCGCTCGGCACGGAGCGAAAGAAACACTCGCCGTCATGCTGAGTCCCGGCGCGCCGGGACGAGGACCGGCGCGCTCCAGGAGCAGAGGATCGAAGTGATCACGGCCTGATGCGCGCGGGGCGCCCGTCCCGAGGTCGAGGAGCCGAACCGTGGACCCGATGTTTAAGGATGCCGTGGCCCTCGTCACGGGGGCGGCGGGCGCCATCGGCAAGGGCATCGCGGCCGATTTCTGCCGCTGCGGCGCTAAGGTGTTTATCACGGACCTCGACCCGACGGCGGTCGATGCCACCGCAAAGGAGATTGCCTCGGCCGGAGGAACGTGCGCCGGGCTTGCGGCCGACGTCACCAACGCCGGCCAGGTGGCCGCCGTCGTGGCCGCTGCGGCGAAGGCCTTCGGCGGCGGGATTGACATCCTCGTGAACGTGGCCGGCACCGTCGGCCAGGGCAACGTGGAAGACCTAACGGAGCAGGAGTGGGACCGGGCCTTTGCGGTGAACTGCAAGGGGACGTTCCTTTTCATCAAGCACGTCGTGCCGCTGATGAAGGCGCGGAAGCGCGGCAAGATCATCAACTTCTCATCGAAGTCCGGCAAGACCGGCTCGGCCCTCATGTGCCACTACTCGGCGGCCAAGGCCGCGATCATCGGCCTGACGCAGGCCCTCGCGTTTGAACTGGCCGACCATGGCATCACCGTGAACTGCCTTTGCCCGGGCATCGTCGAGAACACGGGCGTGTGGAGCCGCGTCTCGGAAGGGTACATCGAGAACCTTGCCTTGCCGCGCGAGGATGTCGTCAAGAAGTTCACGGCCAAGGTGCCGCTGGGGCGACTGGCGAGCATCGCCGACGTCGTGGCCGTGACGCGGTTCCTCGCATCGGAAGGGGCCGACTACATGACCGGCCAGGCCATCAACGTGACCGGCGGCCGCGAGATGCACTGAAACACAACCAGGGCGGCCTGGCCACGCTGTTGCGCGGCCATGTGCCTCGCGCGGCGGGCCCGCCGCGCGAAGAACGGGAGCATCGGCATGTTCACCAGGCAGCAGGTGGCCAGGACCATCGACCACGCGGTCCTGAAGCCTTTCGCCACGACGCAGGATGTCATCCAGGCGTGCATGATGTGCCGCGCGCGCGGCGTAGGCAATATCTGCGTCCGCCCCGGCGACGTGGCCCTGGCGGCGCGGGGACTGCAAGGGAGCGACACGACCGTGTCGGCCGTCGTGGGATTTCCGCACGGCAGCAATCGGCCCGAGGTCAAGACCCTCGAGGCGCGCCTGGCCCTGGAGGACGGCGCGGTTGAGGTCGACATGGTCATGAACATCGGCCAGTTCCTGTCGGGCAACTACGACGCCGTGCAGAAAGACATCCAGGCGGTCGTGGCCGAGACGAAAAAACGCGGCGCCCTCGTGAAGGTCATCCTGGAGACATGCTGGCTGAAGCCCCACGAGATTGCCAGGGCATGCACGCTGGCCGAGGCGGCCGGCGCCGATTTCGTGAAGACCTCGACCGGTTTCGGCGACGGCCCCGCCACGCCCGAGGCCGTCGACATCATGATCAAGACTGTCGGCAACCGCATGGGCGTCAAGGCCTCCGGCGGCGTGCGGACGTGGGAGACAGCCGTCGGCTACCTGAAGCAGGGCTGCAAGCGCCTGGGCGTCGCGTCGACCGAGGCCGTGCTCGACGGCGGGCCGAAGTAAATCGTGAGGGGGCGGAGCGCTGACATGGACCTGCATCTGAAGGACAAGGTGGCCCTGGTCACGGGCGGGTCGCGCGGCCTGGGCAAGGCCATCTGCCTGAGCCTGGCCGGCGAAGACGCGAAGGTGGCAGTGGTCTATCGCGAGGCAGCCGAGAAGGCACGAGCCGTCGTGGACGAAATCCGGGCCGGCGGCGGCACAGCCGTCGGCGTGCAGGCCGACGTGGCGCGCGAAGCCGACGTCCTCCGCGTGTTCGACGAGGCGGAAAAGGCCCTCGGGCCCGTGGACGTCCTCATCAACAACGCCGCCTACTGCCCCGTCTGCCCCACCAGGGACCTGGCCGAGGAGGAGTGGAACCGCGCGTTCCAGGTGAACATGACCGGGACGTTCCTGGCCAGCCGGGAACTCGTGCGCCGGCTGCTGGACGCCGGACGGAAGGGCCGGATCGTCAACATCTCGTCCCAGGCGGCGTTCCGCGGATCGCAGTCCGGCAAGGCGGCCTACGATGCCAGCAAGGGCGCCATCGTGGCCTTTACCGTCTCGCTGGCGCGGGAACTCGCGCTGCAGGGCATTGCCGTCAACGGCGTGGCCCCGGGCCTCATGTACACCGAGATGGTGGCGCCGTTTGTCGACGCCAACCCGGAGAAGTTCAAGAGCCGCGTTCCGCTGGGCCGGCTCGGCAGAACGGAAGAGGTGGCCGACGTAGTCACGTTCCTCGCCAGCGACCGCGCCGGTTTCATGACGGGCGCGACGGTGGATGTGAGCGGCGGGATGCTGATGCGATGACGAAGGCCCCGCCGCGCGCAACCTGGCATGCGATGCGCGCGAGCACCCGGTTCAGGCGTTAGGCCAGGCCCCCTGCCCTTTCCCGCTCACCATTCTGCCTGCCGCACCATCCCGCACGCCGCTCGCTTTTTTTCAAAAAAGTACTTGCGCGAACATTCGATGTGCGCTATCCTTGACCTTGGAAGGAAGAACGGAAACCCAACAGTCAAGGAGAGACAAGATGTAACTCGGAACGCGAAAACTCGTTGTGCTTGGCCTTGTGGCAGCAGTCTTCCTGATCGCCAACGCCTTGATCGTAGCGGGCTGGCTCAAGAAAAGGGGCATCGTCGACTTCGCCACCGGCATCCGGAAGGACTTCCTCACCGGCACTGCCATTACCATCATCGTGGCCCTGCTGATCCTGCTGGTCAGGCCGCGAATCGAAGGTGGCATGGCCGCGAGATGGTTCGGCCGCTGCCCGGTCTGCGACCAGCGCCTGCTGGGCCGAGCAACCTATTGCAGCGAGTGCGGAACCGGGTATGATCCGGGCGGTGGTCGAGCGTGTCACTAAAACGTCCATGATTTCGTGCACGTGATGCGCAACATGCGGAACATGCGAATTTCGGCTGTGCTTTGTGGCGTAAGGCTTTACGTGTAAAGCGTGTCTTGGGAAGGACTTGCGCGAACCGAGGGTATAGGGCTCATAACCCGAAGGTCGCAGGTTCGAATCCTGCCCCCGCTACCATATTCACATGCGACCGTCCTCCGGGGCAGTCGTACTCTTTATATCTGCATGTCTCGTAGGCTGCTGTATTCCCCGTGCATGTCGTGAGCGCGCCGTCTATCCGTTGGCCGCGGTCCCTTTCAAATATTCCGTCCGCCCTATTCTACAAGGGACGGCGCCGGCGGCTCGGAGAGCCGTATCTTCTTGACAACCTTCCCGTCCTCCACAAACTCAACGGCCGTGTAGGCGCCTTTGGGGACAGAGACGATCCGGGGACAAGCGTACTTGGCCGTGTCGCTGGGCGAGGCAGCCGTCGTGTAGCGGAGGGTCCGTACGCCGTTATCGACCCGGACACTGCTCGACCGTGTAACTCCAGAAGACCTTGCCGCGCTTGATGGGGGCGACGACCATCAACAACTCGAAGGCCCGCGGGGAAAGGTGGTGGGGCCTGTCGCCCATCCCCATGGCAACACCGAAGACCTCGTCGAAGGCCTTCTGGTCCTGAAGAACGACGAACGAGGCGGGTACCTGGGGCTCGAACTTATTGGAAACGAAGTAGCCGTCGCGGGCGTCGAAGGCCACGGAAGAAGCGTTGTCCGACGCGGCAGCCTCCCTTGACGGAGGTTAGCGGAACCGCAGGAACACTTGGTACTTCATGTCATGGAATTCGGCGTCCAGTACCAGACCCGCGTCGGTGCCGTACTTGACAAGGTCGTCGTGCGGGATCAGCCGCTCGTACGGATCGAATGTCACATCACGCGACTTGCGGTAGTCGATTAACTAAAAGAGCCCCCCGGGCTTCAAGGCGGCCGCAATGCTCGAAGACAGCCAGGTCATCCAGCGGGTGGTCAGCGGCCCCCAAGACCCCCCGTAGGCCGGCAAGAAGGTGTTTGCATTGGGCGCGGGCGGCGGATTAAATGGGGCGGTCGGCGAGCTGTCAGTCGCGCTGGAATGGGGAAATCTGTGACAGCCCGACTCGTCATGCAGCGATTCCCGGTTTTTAACGGCCCTTGCGGTACTGTCTTGAAACACAATGGAGCCGACGCCATTCCTCGTTCTTGCCCCACGGCCATGCGCCACAACAGCCGAGGGGTTTCCCATCTGCCTACCTCGTTTCGCGTCTCCTTCGCTGTCGCGCCGATGCCGAGCAGGCAGACCACCCCCTGGCAAACCTCAGTTGCTGGGGTCTCCGGCGGGCCAATCAAGATGCCGTCGATGCGTTTGCGACCGGGAGTGGCCGCGACCGAGCGAGGGATTTCGAAGACCAACGGTTTCTTGGGCCGTGGTTCTCAATTCTCGACGATTGTCGCGACAACTGGAGGAGTGGTTTGTGCGCCTTCCTGCGGCTCCAGTGGTATTCGAGTTTTAGCCGCAAGGTATGGCGGAAACTGTAATTACCGTATTCGCAAGAACTTGCCCCAAGCTGGGGAAGAGAATTAGCAAACCGTCGCTCTATCCTCCTGAGCTACGAGCGCGAGCTTTTCTTGCGGGAACGTTTGCTCTGACCGTCGGCGGCCCGCTTCTGACATGAAGACCGCGGCCCTTCAGGTCCTTGAAAATGTCCGACCACGTGGCCTCGCTCTCGGAGTCCGCCAGGTACGTCCCCGGTTGGCATTCGGCCGGGAGGTTCCTGTCTTGAAGAGCCCTGGAGGCGGTTCTGTGAAAGACCCCGCGCCAGAGGTCCTCG
>Ga0307380_10012546_pt1 | contig 10535 bp, 7 predicted proteins | sample UN3MG_FD_202239 | JGI IMG/M metagenome (GOLD analysis project Ga0307380, IMG submission 202239) | Soil microbial communities from Risofladan, Vaasa, Finland - UN-3 | ecosystem: Environmental > Terrestrial > Soil > Coastal area > Acid sulfate soil | place: Finland: Risofladan, Vaasa | collected... | reverse complement strand
CAGTCGCAACGCAGGCTGTGGAAGACGTCGCCGGTGAGGCACTCGCTGTGGACCCGGACGAGCACGTCCTCGGCCCCGGCGACCTCGCCCTTGACCATCGCCACGTGGTGCTTCTCGTCGACCAGGGAGCGGTAGCCGACTGCCGTGAAGTCACCCATCTTCGTCGGCAGCTTGGTCGAGACGATGCGCTCGACGAGCTTCTCGGTCTTGCGCCGGTGGGCGATCAGATCGGCGACGGTGACCATCAGTAACTCGTGATCACGGCAATAGGACTCGAGGTCGGGGACCCTGGCCATCGTTCCGTCCTCGTTCATGATCTCGCAGATCACCCCGGCCGGAATCAGGCCCGCGAGCCGGGCCAGATCTATGCTGGCCTCCGTGTGGCCGGTGCGCTCGAGAACGCCGCCGCTCTTCGCCTTCAATGGAAAGATGTGCCCGGGCTGAACAAGGTCGGAGGGCTCGGAGTGTGGGTCGATCGCGACCTGCACCGTGCGGGCGCGATCGTGGGCGCTGATCCCCGTGGTGACTCCCTCAGCGGCCTCGATCGTGATCGTGAAGGCGGTCTGCAGAGGCGCCTCGTTCTTCGCTGTCATCAGGTTCAGGCCGAGCTCTTCGCAACGCTCGGGGGTCAGGGTCAGACAGATCAGTCCGCGGCCATGGGTGGCCATGAAGTTGACGGCTTCCGGCGTCGCGAACTGCGCCGCCATCACCAGGTCACCCTCGTTCTCGCGGTCATCGCCATCACAGACGACGACCATCCGGCCACGGCGAATTTCCTCGATCGCCTCCTCGATCGTCGAGAACGGCGCGATACGGCCGTCGGCTGTTTGCTCTCGCTGGGTCTGATCAGGCATCTTCTGCTCGCTTCCTTCCTACAGAGCCTTGCAGGAGTCGCTCGGTGTAGCGGGCCAGCGGGTCGACCTCGATGTTGAGGACCTGGCCGGCCCCAGCCTCGCCGAGCGTGGTCCGCGCGAGCGTCTCGGGGATCAGTGAGACCTCCGCTGCGCCGGCACCGATCCGCGCGACGGTGAGGCTGACCCCGTCCAGCGCGATCGAGCCGTGCTCGACCACGTAGCGCTCGAGGCCCGCAGGCAGAGCGACCTCGACCCACCTCGCGAATCCGTCCTCGGTTACCCCGAGGACCTCTCCGACGCCGTCGACGTGGCCCTGGACGAGGTGGCCGCCGAGGCGGTCCGAGAGGCGCAGCGCCGGCTCGAGATTGACCCGGCTGCCGACCTCGAGGCGCGCGAGTGAGGTGACGCTCAGCGTCTGGTTCATGACGTCGGCCTCGAAGCCACCGTCCGAGAGCGACGCCACGGTCAGGCAGACGCCGTTCACGGCCACCGAGTCGCCGCCCGAGAGCCGGTCAGCGAGCGCCGTTCGCACCTGCAGGCGGGCGCCTCCCTCGGAGGAATCGACCCCGCTGAGGGTGCCTACGTCGGCAATCAGGCCCGTGAACATCTCACCGCTCCCGTCTCACTCATCGGTCACCACTCCCGCATTCTGGCCCGGATCAGCAGGTCGTCGCCGACCGCCTCCCACGCCATTGAGAGAGCGGACTCGGCATCGGACAGACGCGAGGCACCCGCCCCGCCGAGCAGTGGTCTGGCCCCAGCTCCGCCGAGCAGCTTCGGCGCGACGAACAACCGCAGCTCGTCGATCGCGCCGGCGTCGAGGAATGCTCCTGCGAGCGTTGCGCCGCCTTCGAGCAGAAGGCTGCTCACGTCGCGACGCCCAAGCTCCTCGAGCGCGGCGCTGATCCGCTCGGCTCCGTCTCCCGGGCAGATGATCACTTCGATCCCCGCGTTCGTAAGGCTGTCGACCCGCGACGCCGGCGCGCCCGGGCCCGCTATCAAGATCACCGGGGCTTCGGCCGCGGTGATCACCAGCCGACTGTCATGCGGCAGCCTCGCCTCCGAGTCGAAGACGACCCGCCGCGGCTGGCGTTCGGCGCCGACCCCTCGGGCCGTCAGCAGCGCGTCATCGGCAATCGCGGTGCCGATGCCCACGGCGACGGCGTCGACAGAGGCCCGCCAGCGATGCACCAGCTCGCGGCTCGCGTCGCCTGAGATCCATTTCGAATCCCCGGTCTCGGTCGCTGTCCGGCCATCGAGGGTGACCGCCGATTTGAGGATCACGAGCGGCCGGCCGGTGCGGGAGTGCTTGCGGAAGGGCTGAATCAGCAGGCGCGCCGCCGCTGCCTCGGAGCCGTCGATGAAGGCGACGTCGATCCCCTCGTCGCGCAGCATTCCGGGGCCGCGGCCACTCGCCTTCTCCGTCGGATCATCGGTTCCGATCAAGACGCGAGCGATCCCGGCGGCAACGATCGCTTCGGCACACGGCGGCTGGCGCCCCTGGTGAGCGCAGGGCTCGAGGGTCACGTAGATCGTCGAGCCGCCGAGATCGGCTCCGCGCTCTTGGGCGTTGAGGATCGCCGCGGCCTCGGCATGGGGACCGCCGAGGTGATCGTGCCAGCCCTCACCGAGCACCCCGCCGGGGCCAACGATCACCGCGCCGACCAGTGGATTCGGACTGACGCTGCCACGACCGCGCTCGGCGAGTTCGAGCGCGCGCCGCATGTGCTTTCGATCGGTGTGAGTGGCGACCATCGCCTGCATCCTGCGTGACCTCCGAAGCCATCCGACCGCGGCCGGATGGCAACTGATTGACTGGTCAGTCAGTCAGATTCTACCGCCGTGCCCGCGCTTCGCGAGCGCGAGTGCGCATCGAGCGGGACCGCGGCTCATATGCTCCGCGACAATGCGGCGGATGCGGCGATCTGCGATCAACCCTCGGGAGCCCGGCAATGACCGATGCTGAGCTGATCCTCGTCGGAGGGCTGCTGCTGGCCGCGGGGATCGGCGCCGCGATGGTCGCCGACCGTGTTCGGGTGCCCGGCCTCGTGCTCTTCCTCGGGCTCGGCATGCTGATCGGGGGCGAGGGACTCGGCGGAGTTGAGTTCAGCGACGTCGAGCTGACCCGCACCCTGGGAACCATCGGTCTGGTCCTGATTCTCTTTGAGGGTGGCTTGACCTCGGGTTGGAAGGAGATCCGGCCGGTGATCGGGCCAGCCCTCTCGCTGGCCCTGCTGGGAACGCTGATCACAGCTCTGATCGCGGGCTTCGCGGCAAAGTGGCTTTTCGATCTCGGCACCCTCGAGGCCCTGATCATCGGTTCGGCCGTTGCCGCCACCGACAGCGCCGCGATCTTCGCCGTGCTCCGCGGCTCGACGCTGCGCAAGCGCCTCGCCCGCTCGCTCGAGGGAGAGTCCGGGATGAACGACCCCGTGGCGCTGCTCCTGGTCGTCGGCTTCATCGCCTGGATCCAGGAGCCGGGCTATGGACTGCTGGACATGGTCGGCGAGTTCGTCCTCCAGCTCAGCGTCGGCGCCGCGGTCGGCATTGCGATCGGCTTCGCCGTGCGGTCCGCGTTCCGCCGCCTCTCTTACCCGACCGCCGGCCTTTACCCTGTCGCGTCGATCGCGTCGATCGGCCTTTCCTACGGCATCGCCGACGTCGCGCACGGCTCCGGCTTCCTCGCCGTATATCTCACCGGCCTCGTGCTTGGCACAGGCATTCTGCCCGCGCGGGGGACGATCACGGCGTTCCACCAGGGTGTCAGCTGGGTGGCCCAGATCTCGCTCTTCTTCCTGCTCGGACTTCTCGTCGTGCCCAGCGAGCTCGGCAACGTCGCGCTCGAGGGAATCGCCCTGGCCCTCGTCGTGATGTTCGTCGCCCGGCCCGCTGCGACGCTGATTGCGACCCAGGTAGCTCCCTTCCGGTTCCGCGAGCGACTGATGCTGAGCTGGGCCGGGATGCGGGGCGCGATCCCAATCTGGCTCGCGACGTTCCCGGTGATCGCCGGGATCAACGACAGCGCCTTCGTCTTCGACGTCGTCTTCTTCGTCGTCGTGCTCTCAACCCTGGTGCAGGGCATCACGTTCGAGTCGCTGGCCGATCGCCTCGGGCTGACCACGAGTGAACCCGCGCTCCCCCGGCCGCTGGTTGAGACCGGGATCATCCAGGAGCTCGGCGGCGACGTCTTCGCCTACCGACTCGAGGCGTCCGACGCCGCCGTCGGCCGCATGGTCAAAGAGCTCGGCCTGCCCCGCGACGCCCTCGTCAACGTGATCGTCCGTGAGAGAGAGGCGTTACCGCCCCGCGGCTCCACGGTCCTCTTCGCCGGCGACGAGCTGCACGTGCTGATCCGCCGTGAGTCGCGCCGCCAGATGGCCGCGCTGACCGAGCGCTGGCGGCAGGGCCCGCTCGGGGACCCGCCGCTCTCGGAGCTCGGCGTGCGCGGGGCGCCGTCGGTCTTCTCGGTCCGGCCCACGAGTCCCGAGGACGGCGACACCGGTGCCCCGACCCGCCTCGCCGAGGTCGACGTCGCCCGGATCCTGCGGACCAGGAGCGACAGGGCGGCGGCCGTCGTCGTCCTGCAGGACGGTCGCTTCGCTCTCACCGCTCCCGATCTGATCGCGCTCGGCGGCCGTCGCTCGGTCGCTCGCTGGTGTGTCGATCGAGCGGAGCGCATGGAGATCAGCCCCCAAGAGCGCTCCTGGCTCCAGGAGGCCGTCGGCGTACTCAACGCCCCAGCGCTGCGCTAGAGCGGCCTCGTCGCGGCCTCGATCTGCCGATCGTCCTATTCGGCGCCGGCGGCCGCGGCGATCGCGGCGTAGGCTGCGGCCGGGTCGGGTTTGGAGAAGATCGCCGAACCGGCGACGAAGAGATCGGTGCCGGCTTCGGCGGCGGCCGGCGCGGTCGACGGGTCGATGCCGCCGTCGATCTCGATTCTCGGATCCTCACTCAGGTCCCGCAACCGCTGGATCTTTGCCGGCGAGGCCTCGATGAAGCTCTGCCCACCCCAGCCGGGGTTGACGCTCATGCAGAGCAGGATGTCGGCCAGGTGGGCGACGTCGCCGGCCGCCGCGGCGGGCGTACCGGGGTTGAGCGCGAGACCCGCCAGGCAGCCCGCCTCGCGGACCGCCCCGAGCAGGCGGTGGGGGTGTGGAGTCGCCTCGACGTGGAAGGTGATCGAGTCGGCGCCGGCGGAGGCGAAGGCCGGGATCTGGGCGCCGGGATCCTCGATCATCAGGTGGCAGTCGAGCACCCCTCCGGCAGCGTGGACCTGATCGGCCAGGGCGGCGACGATCAGGGGCCCGATCGTGATCGGTGGGACGAACTGCCCATCCATCACGTCGACGTGAATGACGCGAGCGCCGGCGTCCATCACCTCCGCGACCTGCGATCCGAGCCGGACGAAGTCGGCGGAGAGAATCGATGGGGCTATGCGGCGGCCCTCGAAGGCGCTGCGGTTGGCGGAGCTCATACCGGCCTCAGCATCGATTCAGCGCAGGACTGACACTTGAGGTCGCTGTCGGTATTCATCCGGGCGATCGTCTGATGGACGCCGCAGCCAGGGCACTGGCTGACGAGTTCAAAGCGCGTCATGCAGCTGACGCAGCGAAACCGTCCCGGAAGTTGCGTCGGGCGCAGCCAGGGCTCGCCACAGCCGGGGCAGCAGGGGCGCTGCAGAAGAGTGCTGTCGGGCTGGCTCACGCGGCTCGCTCCAAGGCGGCTATGAAGAACCCGTCGGTCCGATCGCGATCGCCCAGCAGTTGCAGGGACCGCGGCTGTCGATCATCTGCCAGCTCCGGACGCTCCGCGCCAAGGTCGACCTGGTGGAGTCGGGGGTCGCGCCCGAGTTCTTCGCTGACCACGGCCTCGCCCTCCGCGTGGCTGATCGTGCAGACGGAATAGATCGCCCGGCCGCCCGGGCGCAGCGCGGCCGTCCCGGCAGCCAGCAGGCGGGACTGGAGCTCGGCCAGCGGCGCGATCCCCGCCGCAGCTTGGCGCCAGCGCAGGTCAGGGCGCGAGGCCAGGGTTCCGAGTCCGGAGCAGGGAGCGTCCACCAGCACGCGATCGTATCCCGATCCGAGCTCGAGCTCAGTCCCGTCGCCGACGAGGACCTCCACGTTGCCGGCGCCGACGCGCTCGCAGAGGCGCCGCAGCTCGGCGGCGCGCGGCGGGTCGCGCTCGACGGCCACGACCTCGCCGTCGGCTCCGGCGCCCGCTGCGAGCTGGGTCGTCTTGATCCCGGGAGCCGCGCAGAGGTCGAGGACCCGCTCACCCGGCTGCACCTCGAGCAGCCCTGCGGCCAAGGCTGAGCCCAGCGACTGTGGGACCAGAGACCCCGCGCGGACCAGATCCTCGACCGCGACCCAGCCGCCGCTGTCGATTGCCAGCAGTTCCAGCCCGGCAGGCAGTCCGCCATTGACCCTCTCGTAGTCGACGCCGGCGTCGCTGAGCCGTCCAGCGAGCTCCGGCCCGCTCCCGGCGCCCGCGACCCGGTAGTGACGGCGAGGGGGTTCATTCGCGGCCCGCAGGAGCCCCACGGCCCGCTCCGGCCCGCGCTCTCGCCACCAGAGCTCGACGATCCATTCGGGAACCGAGAACTCGAGAGCGGCGGAGGCGGCGGTCTCGTGATCGAAGCCGGCGAGGATCTCAGTGCGCTCACGGGCGGCGCGGCGAAGTACGGCGTTGACCAAGCCGGCGCCCTTGTGGCGCCTGCCGCCGTCGCGTCCCCCCTTGGCCAGCTCGACGGCCTGATCGACGGTCGCATAGGGAGCGGCGGCATCGTCGAAGAGAAGCTCGAACAGCCCCAGCCGCAGCGCCGCCAGCAACGGCGCCTCGATCAGCTCGACCGGGCGGTCACAGAGCGTGGCGATCACGTGGTCGGTCGTCCCTCGCCGTTGCACCGAGCCGTAGGCGAGTCGCTGGGCCAAGGCTCGCTCGCGGGCATCGAGATCGACCCGCTCGGTGGCTGAGCGCAGCGCCCGATCTGCGTAGGCTCCGTGCTCGAATACCCGGCGCAGCACCTCATAGGCGACCCGGCGGGCCGGCGTCGGGCCGCTCAACTGAGTGGGATCCGTTGTGGCGCCGGGTGACCCCGCCACCAGTCGGCGCTGGGCATCGGGCGTTTGCCGGGCGGCTGCAGTTCGCTGACCACGAGTGCGCCGGGGGAGCAGCCGACGATCAGCCGCCCGAGTTCGTCAACCGAGACGCTGCCGGGAGCGAGGTCCGTGCCGGCGACTGCCTCGGCCGCCCGGACGCCGAGGCGACCACCGCCCTCGAGCTCCAGGTGGGCGCCGATGTGGGGCGTCAGGGCGCGGACTGCGTCGGCCACCTCAGTAGCGCTCCGGGTCGGATCGAGCCGCCTGTCGGCGGGGCCGATCTTCTCGGCGTAGGTGACGCCCTGCTCGGGCTGCTCGGCCCATTCGAGCGCGTCCTTGGCGTGCAAGTCGAGTGCCCGGACCAAGAGCTCGCCGCCGCAGCGTGCCAGCCGCGTCGCGAGATCGCCGTAGCTCTCCCCCGCCCCGATCGCAACGACCTCGGTGAGGGCCACGGGACCGGAGTCGAGGCCCTCGGTGAGGCGCATCACGGCGACCCCGGTGCTCTCATCCCCAGCCATCATCGCCCGCTCGATCGGGGCCGCCCCCCGCCACCGCGGCAGGAGCGAGGGATGGACGTTGAGCATCGGCAACTCCGAGAGCAACGGCTCCTTGATCAACTGCCCGAAGGCGCAGACGATGCCGAGCTCGGCGCCGCAAGCCCGCAGCAGCGCGGCGGACCCGGGCTCGTTGACGCTCGCCGTTTGATGGGTGTCGATCCCAAGTTCGCGAGCGAGGTCTGCGACGGGCGGCGAGCTGAGCTTGCGCCCACGGCCCTTTGGCCGATCCGGCGGCGTGACGACGAGTAACGGGCGGTGTGCCGAACGCGCCAGGACCCCAAGCACCTCGACCGCGAACTCGGAGGTACCCATATAGACGTTGGCGACGGAGCTCACCGCTCGATTGGCCGCGCCGAAGGCTCCTGATCCTCGTCCTCGGCCTGATCATCAGGCGGCCGGTAGTCGGGATCGAGCATCTCGGGGCTGAAGCTCTCCCCGGCGCGCAGGGCGCCCATCGCCGCTCGGCGTTGCTCGCGGAGCGTACGGTCAAGGATCAGCGCCCCGTCGAGATGATCGATCTCGTGCTGGAGCACCCGCGCCTCGAGGCCCGAGGCCTCGATCAGCAGCGGTTCGCCCGCGGTGTCGAGCGCGGCGACGCGGGCGTGCAAGGGCCGCTCGACATCGACGACGATGCCGGGCAGGGAGAGGCAGCCCTCCTCCGCTGTCACCGCGTCCTCAGAGCTCCACTCGACCGTCGGATTGACAATTCCGCGCGGATCCGAGTCGGGCCCGGCCTGAAAGACCAGCATTCGCCGCATCACGCCGAGTTGCGTCGCGGCCAGGCCGATGCCCAGCGCGTCGTGCATCACCGCGATCATCCGCTCGGCCTCGGCGCCAAGCTCAGGGCCGAACTCAGTGACCTCCGACGCACGGGACTTGAGCACCGGGTCACCGAACTTGCGGACCAGCGCAAGCGCCTGGCGGCGGCGCTCGTGCAGCTCCTCCTCCGCCTCGAGCGTGGGGCCGGGGGCCGGGGCGGTCGCCGATTCGTGTTCTGTGTCGCTCACGTCCCGAAGTCTAGATGGACGATTCCCCGGCATTCGTGGTGGATCCCGGAGCATCCGAGCCCGCTACTGCGGGTCGACGTCAACGGCGAGCGCCAGTCCCTTGAGCGAGCGACGAGCGGAGAGGTCCTCGACGATCTCGGCCACCGCCGCCGCCACCGATCGCGGATCGGACGTCTTGATCAGTAGCCGCCGCCTGAACTTCCCGCGCCGGCGAAAGCGCGGCGCCGGACCGAGCAGCTCGGTGCCCGGGGGTATCGCTTCCCCGACGGCCGATGCCACCTGCTCGGCGATCGTGACCAACCTCTGCTCGTCGGCGCCGGCCAGCTCGATCGCGATCAGCGATGAGAACGGCGGGTACCCGAACTGCTCTCGCCGTCGCAGCTCACCGCCGAGAAAGCCAGGCGCATCATGCGCGGCGGCCGCGGCAATCGGCTCGGCCGTGGGGGCCATCGTCTGAACCATCACCCGGCCGCCGAGCTCGCCGCGCCCGCTGCGCCCGGCGAGCTGGGAGACCAGGGCGAAGGTCCGCTCCTCGGCGCGGAAGTCGGGATACCTGAGCGTTGAGTCGGCGTCGATCAGGACGCTAAGCACAACGTCGGCGAAGTCGTGGCCTTTGGCGACCATCTGGGTGCCGACGAGGACGCCGGAGTCGGCAGCCCCGAAGCCGGCGAGCAGTTTGCCGTGGGCGCCCTTCCCGGAGGCCGTGTCCGCGTCGAGCCGGAAGACGGCGGCCGGCGCGATCAACTCCTCGACCAGGGCCTCTATCCGCTCGGTCCCGGCTCCGAAGCGGGCGAGGGCGACTGAGCCGCATTCCGGGCAGGCGCTTGGCGGCGGCTCCGAGTGCCCACAGTGGTGGCAGCTGATGCGGCCACCGGCGCGGTGCAGGACCAATGAGACGTCGCAATGGGGGCAGCCAACCGAATGCCCACAGGACGCGCAGGACAGGTGCGGGGAGAACCCGCGCCGGTTGAGCATCACGATCGCCTTCTCGCCCGCCCCCAGTGAGGCCAGCGCGGTCCGCACCTCGGGGTGCAGCGGACCCGATCGGGGCGAGACCTCGCGCATGTCGAGGACGCTGACCCGGGGCATCGGCCGAGCGTCGATCCGCTCGGGCAGCTCCAGGCGGGTCAGCTCCGCCCAGCTCTCCGGCCGCGGCGTCGCACTGCCCGCCAGATAGACGGCCCCCGCCATCTCAGCTCGGCGGCGGGCGACCGCCCGGGCGTCGTAGCGCGGGTCTCCCTCCTGCTTGTAGGAGGAATCGTGCTCCTCGTCGACGACCACGATCCCCAACCGCTCGAGGGGAGCGAAGATCGCCGAGCGCGGCCCCACGCAGACTCGTGCCTCGCCGGAGCGCAGGCGCCGCCACTCGTCGTAGCGCTCGCCCTCCGAGAGGCCCGAGTGGAGGACCGCCACCTCATCTCCGAGCCGCGCCGCCACCCGCCCCACCGTCTGTGGCGTCAGACCGATCTCGGGAACCAGCAGGATCGCGGTGCGACCGGCGGCGAGCGTCGCCTCGATGGCGTCCAGGTAGACCTCAGTCTTCCCGGAAGCGGTGACTCCATAGAGCAGCAGCTCGCGGGCTCCTCGCCCCGCCAGCGCCGACCGGATGCGCTCGGCGGCGCCCAACTGCGCGTCCGACAAACGCGGCGGATCACTGCTTTCACCGACGGCGTGGAGCTCGGGTCGCCGTCGGACCTGGACACGTCGGGAAGCGAGCAGGCCACGCTGATCGAGCCGCCTGACGACGGCCGCGGTCGCGCCGCTGATCGCGGCCAACTCAGGGTTGGAGCGTTCGGCGCCGTCGCAGAGCGCCTCGAGCACGGCCCGCTGACGCTCGCCCAGTCGCTCCCCGCCGTCGTTGAGGGCAGCGACGCCCTTGGCGGTCAGACGGGACCGGATCTCTGTGCGGGGTTTCGCCGTCCGGGGGCGCCGCCCCGCACCGGCACCCGGGGGAAGCGCCAGCGCGATTCCCCGCGAACGGGTTGAGCAATAGCGGGCCGCGATCCAGTCTCCCAGAGC
>Ga0307380_10012545_pt1 | contig 10536 bp, 10 predicted proteins | sample UN3MG_FD_202239 | JGI IMG/M metagenome (GOLD analysis project Ga0307380, IMG submission 202239) | Soil microbial communities from Risofladan, Vaasa, Finland - UN-3 | ecosystem: Environmental > Terrestrial > Soil > Coastal area > Acid sulfate soil | place: Finland: Risofladan, Vaasa | collected... | reverse complement strand
CTCAAGTGGATTCAGTACACGGCGGCGGGCGTTGAGGGCATTCTCTCGCCCGAGCTTGTCCAGTGCCCCGTTGTGCTCACCAACATGCAGCGCATCTATGCGCCGGCGATTTCCGAAACCGCCATCGGGCTCATCCTGGCGCTGGCGCACGGCATCAACCGCTACGCGGTCCAAACCAAGGACCACATCTGGAATCGTGTTGAAGGACTCTACGACGTGAGCGGCATGACCCTGGGGATGGTGGGACTGGGCGGCATCGGAACTGAAACCGCCTATCGCGCGCACTATGGCTTCGGGATGAAGATCCTGGCGGTCGACCCCAAGCCGCTGCCCAAGCCCTCGTTCGTCGCCGAACTGCATTCGGTGGACTGGCTGTCCAAGATGGTTCCGCAAGTGGATATCCTGATGAGCGCCGCGCCGCACACGCGGGAAAGCGAAGGCATGTTCAACGAGTCCATCTTCCGCGCCATGAAACCGAGCGCGCTGTTCATCAACATGTCGCGCGGCAAGCTGGTGGATACGCCGGCGCTGGTTCGCGCCCTCAAGGAGGGCTGGATCGCCGGCGCCGGGCTCGACGTCGCCTACAAGGAGCCGCTGCCCGCCGACGAACCGCTGTGGAGCGCGGGGAATGTAATCATCACCTGCCACACCTCCGGATGGACGCCGCGCACAACCGGCCGGCAGATGGCGCTGTTTACTGAGAATATCCGACGCTATCTCACGGGACTGCCGCTGCTAAACGTCGTGGACAAGCAGCGCGGATACTAGCTCGGTTTGCAAAACCAAGACACAGGAGGAGCACCAATCCCTTCCCCTACAAGACCGTCGCCGGATGCGAGGTCGTGGAAACGAAATCGGCCGTGCCCACCTGAAGGTGGGCGCTACGTTGCTGGCGTCGGGGACGGCCGTGTGGCGCGGGAAATCCAGATAGCGATTCCCCAGACGAGCAGGCCCGCAATCAGGCCTTCGACGAGGAAACCACCGAAGAAGAACCGTATCAAACGCCAGGCGACCTGTCCCTGCGACGGATCGAAGAAGTGGGTCTTGTAGAAGGGCACCAGGGCGGTGAGCAGGGTCGCCAGGAAAACCCACAATCGCCACACCCATCCGAGCGCCAGCGCCGGGCCGAAAAGGTGCCGGGGAGTGGTCAGGCCAAACTTCGCGCTCATCCCACCCAGGTAGACGGCGCTTGCCAGGATGCCAACGGTGGAGCTCATCGCCGCCGGTGTGGGTTCCGCCAAACCCATCGCCTCCACCCAATAGCGCAGAATTACCAGAATCCCGAGCACGGCACCAGGGCCTACGGTGATGGGCCAGCGTCGCAGGAAGAAGACTATCGACATGAGCACGAACACCAGGACGGCGAAGACCACCGTTTCGACGATGTGTCCCATGAGATGGCGTCCCAGACTTGCCCAACTGCCGAATTCTTCCGGGTCAAGATAGTGACTGCGCTCGATCCGAAAGATAAACGTCAGGATGGTCGCCAGCATCACCCAGGCTTGCGTCCAGACGGCTAGGGCAACCGCGGGAACGATCAGTTGCACGGTCCGGGTGACGCGCCGGAGGGGAGCTATCGCACCCAGATAGACCGAAACCAGGAACACAAAGGCTGTCGTGGCCAGAATGCTCGTTCCTCGGTGCGGTACTCCGGCAACTTCCAGCACGAAACGCACAATAACCAGCAGCGCCAGGAAAATGAGCGAGCCGCGCAGCCAGCGGCGATAATCCGGTCGCTCCGCTTCCGGGGCTTTCGTCTCAGGGTCCATGATTGGCCTCCTTTGGGGAGCCAGAAATAGGGAGTCAGGAGGCAGGAGCCAGGAAGAATCCCCCCGCCTTGACCCGATGGCCCGTTAATTCTCACCCGTAACTTGTCACTTGTCACCCGTCACTTGTCACTTATGCATTTGTGCTGCTTTCAACATCGCATCGCGTTTGGCCTTGAATTCGGTGCCGGGGATCCAGGTGGGAAACTGCTCGGCATTTGCGACGCGATAGCCGACCGAAAACAGCAACTGCAAATCTTCCACCATCCCGCCCAGGTCCCAGTAAGGCTTCACCTCGTCGGAGGGCTTATGGTAGTCCTCCTCGGTGTACTTCTTGCGCATTTCGATCCCCCAGCCTTCGGGCTTGCCGACAAATTCGGTGCCCTCGTCCGGATCGAGGGCGGGAACGCCTTGCTTGGCGAAATTGAAATGGTCGGAGCGATAGTAGAAGCCTTTTTCCGGCTCCTGATCGGTCTTCACCACGCGCCCCTGCGCGGCGGCGACCTGCTTGACGTAGTCGTCGAGCGAGGAGTTCCCCGGGCCGATCACCACGATGTCCTTCGTCCGGCCGAGAACATTGAGCGCGTCCATGTTGATGGCCGCAGCGGTCTTTTCCAAGGGGTGCAACGGGTGCTCGGCGTAGTACTGGGAACCCAACAAGCCCTGCTCCTCGGCGGTGACGGCCAGGAAAAGGATGGAGCGGCGGGGCGGCGGCTGGACTTTGGTGTACGCATCCGCCAGTTCCAGCAGCGCCGCGATTCCGGAAGCGTTGTCCTTAGCGCCGTTATAGATCTTGTCTCCATTCAATCCTTCGTCCACGCCCAGGTGATCCCAGTGGGCCATATAGACCAGGTACTCGTCGCGCAGCTTCGGGTCGCCGCCGTCCAACTTGCCAATTACGTTGTTGGACTCGATGGTCCGCATTTTGTTGCGGATCGTCAGCGAAGCATTGACGCCCAGCGGAACCGGCGTGAAGGTCCGCTCGACGGCAGCCTTTTTCATCGCCAGCAGGTCCTTCCCTGCCGTGGCGAAGAGCGCTTGGGCCTGGTCGAAGGTGATCCAGGCCTCCACGGCGGCGCGTGACATTCCCTTGTCCTTGTGAAGCAAGTCGAACTGCTCCCCTCGGTTGCTGCCCTCGACCACTGCCCAGGGATATCCGGCGGGGCCGGTCTCATGAATGATCAGGCAACCGGCAGCACCCTTCTGGGCGGCGATTTCAAATTTGTAGGTCCAGCGGCCGTAATAGGTCATTGCTTTGCCGCCGAAGACGCTCTCATCAGGTACCGGCGGGTCGTTGACGAACATCACCAGGACCTTACCCGAAACGTCAACCCCCTTGTAGTCGTCCCATTGGAATTCCGGCGCCACGACACCGTAGCCGACAAATATCAGGTCTGAATTCATGCTGACCATGGGCACTTCGCGCTTGGTCCACGCCATGAAGTCGCTGCCATAGTTCAGCGTGCGCCTCTTCTTGGTTATGGCGTCAGTAAGGGTCAACTGCATGTTCGGGTCGGCTGTGATCCCGATCAGGGGCACTTTTTGAATGTAGGTGCCATCAGGATTGCCGGGCTTGAGGCCCGAATCCTTGAACTCCTTCTCGATGAAGGAAACCGTGCGTGTCTCACCCTCCGAGGCAGGAGCGCGGCCCTCGAACTCATCCGAGGATAAAACTTTGATGCGTGCAAGCAGCCTGCCCTGGTTGATCCGGTCCCAGGCAGCTTTCTCCGCAGCTGGAGTCGCTGCAGGACCCTTCGAGGTTTGTCTGGGAGCCTCGCTGCAAGCTATCAGAATAAGAGCAAGAACTGCGCCGCACATCTGCAGGAATAGAGCTTTTCTTTTCCGTATCATCACGTTTTCTATCGCCCCCTTCTCACCCCGCACCGAGTGGCCATCCGCACCGTCCGTACTCATTTGACGGATGCCGACGCAGGAGGAGATTTGATTTTTTTCGAATTCCCTTCAGCCTGAAGCCCCTCAAGGAAACGCGTAACCGCTTCCTTGTACTTTTCGGAATTCTGGTTAAAGGCTTCGCCATGGCGCTTGCCCGGCAGAATGAGCAATCGTTTTTCAGGGCTCGCGGAGCGTTCGAAAAGCCGACGCGCGATTTCGGGCGGCATCCGCCGGTCGCCCTCCGCAGCAACAAACAGGACGGACCGCGTGCCAATTCGCTCCACGGCCTTCTCCAAATCAAAATCCGAGGCCCGGAAATTCCCGCGATAAGCCGACCAGTAGATCACCTCGTCGGCGATAGGGAAAGATGGCAAGTGAAAAAACAGCCGCCAGTGGTGCTCGATGGTGTCGCGAAACGAGAGAAAAGAACTGTCTGAGATCACTGCGGCAACGTCCGGAGAATCGGCCCCTGCCATGAGCGCCGCCGCAGCGCCCATCGAGATGCCCCACAGCACGACCGGGCGACGCGCGCCTTCCTCGTTCAGGGCGTATTTCACCGCTCCCAGGACATCGAGGCGTTCCTGATAGCCCAGCGTCGTAATCTCGCCTTCGCTCTGCCCGGCGTGCCGAAAATCGAAGAGCAGGCCGTTGTAGCCCAGCTCGTGGCCGAATTCCGCTTCGGGCAGCATCTCGACCCGGCTGCGGTTCAATCCGTGACAGTACACGATCGTCCCCCGCGGCTCTCCGGAAGCCGGCATATACCAAGCCTTGAGCAAAATGCCGTCGCTGGAATGAAACTGAACCCCGCGGAAATCCATGCCGTATGTCTTGGGCGTTTTATCGTTGTTCGGATCGGGGAACGTGAAGCGCCCCGTCGTCAAAATGCGCGTGAAAAACCAGGGGACGACGATGAAAAAGAAGGCGGCGGCGAGGATGGCCAGGATAAGCGCGACGCGCTTGGTGATTCTCCAGAATCTTGCTCGGACCGTCAAGAAACGTCCCCTCCTCGTTTCGCCGTTGGCTTTCTGCTCATCCCATCTTGCGTCCCGACGGGTCAGACGCACTCGCCCGTCAATCCGTCAACTGACGGGCTGAGGCTCGACAATGTGGGTGGCGAGAAGAATCGCCACCAGCGCCGTCATCGCCGCGCACAGGGTGGTGACGGCGGAGTATCCGTAGCCTTGGTAAAGAACGCCTCCCACCAGCGCTACGGCGCCAATGCCGAACTGCGAAGCGATGTTTCGAAGCGCGATGAACGAGCCGCGCTGGCGGCCCGGAACCAGCTCGGTCATCAGGGCTGTCAGCGGCCCCTGTCTGAAAGCCGCGCCCAGGCTTGTGGCGCCGAATACGATGAGGAGCCCCACCCCCCAAGAAAGGAAGGGCACTAGAACGATTGCTGCAGCCAGCAACACGTTGCTGGCGATGGAAACCGTCCGTTTGCCCCAGCGATCGGAGACCATCCCGCCTAGTGGAGCGCTGGCCACCGCCACCAGCCCTCCCAACATGAACACCCACCCGATAGTTCGCGTGGGGAGCTGGAACGCGGTGTGCAACCACTGGCCGATATAGGTGATGAAACCCACCAGGCCCCCGGAGACCAGAAAGGCGATACCCAGCGCCGCCGCCGTATCGCGCCGGCCCAGGAACGAACCGAACGCCCGAACCGTAGTGCGGAGTTTTTGCGAGGAGGGCTGCGGGTCCAGCGAGTCCTTGGGCAACTTCCAGGAGGCGAGCGCCACCACCAAAGCGAGCGCGCCAAAAAGCAGGAACGACCGCCTCCACCCGAAGCGGTCGGCAATCTGCGCGGCCAGGGGGACGCCCAGGATGGGCGCGGCAAAGTAGGCGGAGGAGATCAGACCGATGGCCCTGCCGCGCACCGCATAAGCGAACCAATCCCCAGCGAAAGCGATCGAGCAGGTGGAAATTGTTCCTGCCGCCAGGCCCGTCAAGCCGCGGGCGAGCATCAGCTCGGCGAAGGTCGCGCTGCGCGATGAGAGCCACGAGGCCACGGAGAAAATCAACACGCCGGCCAGAAGGAATCTCCGGCGACCGTAGTGGTCTGAAAGCGATCCAGAAACGAAGGCCGCCACCGCCGCCGCCAGCGAGTAGCCGGTGACGAGCAAGCCCGCCATTCCCAGACTGATATCGAAGGATTTGACCAGAGAGGGTAGAAGCGCGGCGATCACTTGATTGTCCGCCACACCCAGAAAGAGCAGGAAGAAGAGTAAGGCGATGACCCGATAATCCACTCACCACCCTCCGGACGCCGCGACTTCGGTTGTTCCGGACAATCCGGGAAGCCCGGCCCGGATTACGGGGAGCGCCCCGGGCAGCCGGGGCGGCCTGTCTCGACGCATCATCCGAAGTGGTGAAGACCCAGTTTGGCCGCCACCTTGTCCGTCTCATCGACCATCGACGCGGCCGCGATGCCCACGGCGACGACAATGGCGTCGCTGATCTCGTGCTTCGTCAAGCCCAGATCGAGCGCCTTCTTGATGTGCCCCTGCAAGCAGCCTTCGCACTTCAAGGCTGCCGAGGCGGCAATGGCGATCAGCTCCTTGGTCTTCAGGTCGAGAGCGGTTGGAGTATAGTAGGTCTCTTTGTAAAATGACCTGTAAATGTTGCGGAAACGGGGCTCGATCATCGACATCGAACCGGGTGTCATCTTCCCCCGTCCGCGTTTCTTCTTGGCCATGTGCGATCCTCACTCCTGGTAAATAAGACGACTGGGCCGCCTCGTCAGTTTGTGCAAATTCGCCGGGCCGCGCCCTTCATCGCCCGGGCAAAAAGAAAAGCCCGCCCCAACTCCCTACGGAACCCCACAGAGAAACCGGCCGCCGAAGCGACCTCTCGCGGCGTCGGTGGCGAGCCCGGACGCGGGCACTCCTCCGCTGGCTTGCAGCAAGAGTCGGAAATATTAGCATAGCCTGGGCTTGATGAGGTGAGGAATGTAGCTTCTTCTCCCCCGCGGCGCGGCGGGCTCACGGGGTCACGGCAAATCGAAAGGAGGACGCCCGCTTTCAACGCTGAAGGGGAACGGCCTCGACGGAGGGGGTGCCTTCGGTGGTTACCAGTTCGGGGATTTCGATGCGAATGGTTGTCCCCTGGCCCCTCTCGCTCTTGACGCTCAACGAAAACTCCTGGCCGTAGAGCACTTTCAGCCGCTCGCGGACGTTGCTGATGCCGATGCCGGATTCCAGGATTTCCGGCCGCCCCTCTTCGGGAATCCCTACGCCGTCGTCGCTGACCTCCAGGGCCAGCCGGCCGTCGCCGCGCCAGGCGCGAAGCGTGATGGTGCCGCCCTCGATCTTCGGCCCGATGCCGTGACGGGTGGCGTTTTCGACCAGCGGTTGAAGAATCATGCTGGGGAGGATCATGTCCAGAGCTTCCGGCTCGATTTCCTTGCGGATTTGGAGCTTGTCACGCCCGAAACGGACCACCTCGATGGCCAGATAGTCGTCGATGAAATCCATCTCCTGCTTGAGGGGAAGGAAATGCGTCTGCGTCTTGAGCCTGCGGCGCAGAATGTTGGAAAGCTTCAGCACCACCGTCCGAGCCGTGTCCGGGTCAAAGCGGATCAACGACGAAACGGTATTCAGCGTGTTGAAAAGAAAATGCGGGTTGATCTGGCTGACCAGGGCGTCCACGCGCGCCTGCATCAGCAGCCTCTCCTGCTCTTCCAGCTTCCGTTCGATCCGGGTGTTGTTCCAGATGCGCACCGGCAGGCCCACGCCGATCACCGTCCCCAGAATGATCAGGGCCTTGGTCCAGGGATGCGCGGAATCGAGGAAGAAGAGCCTTCCCGGCGCCATGTGCCCAAAAGTAATCCGCGCGAATTCAAGAGTCACGCAGATGAGGAAGAACAGGACCTGCCAGTCCATCGCCGGATGCTGGAAACGTTGCTTGATGGAACGATAAAGACTGAGGTCGATGAACGGCGTGAACTTCCAGACCTCCTCCTTGTCAGGGCAAACCCACCGCGCCGAGCCCGCCACCACCGCGTAGAGCACCACGAGCGGCGTAGCCAGGATTTCATGGCCGATCAAAACCGCCGGCAGGCTGACCATCATTCCCACCACGAGGCCCACAATCGTGCCGCCCAGTAAGCCCGCGAGGACCGTAATCTCCAGGCTGAGATCTGCGCTCTGGTAGCGCGCCAGGAGCCGGGCCATCACGCCCAGCATGAAGGGCACTCCAAGAAATGCCGCGAAAAGGAGCTTCTGGCGCGGACCACGCTGCTCGATGAACAGCAGGTGGCGGAACTGCCCGAAACGCGCAATGATACTTGCCAGGGAAGCGATAACGCCCAGCTTGATCAGCAGGGTGACGAGAATCAGCGCAGGTGAATCGTTCAGGGTAGGATTCATGAGAATGCGCCCCGGCGGCCTCACCCGCCTCCCACAAAGTGTACCACTTCCAGACGGTCTCCTGTCTCGATGGGCGTCTCATTCCACTGGTGCCGTGAGACGATCTCCAGATTCCTCTCTACGGCCACCCGGTCGGCAGGGAGCTTCAGGAATTCCAGCAGTGCAGCCACCGTCAGCCCCGCCGGCACTTCCCGCACTTCGCCGTTCAATCGGATTTCAATCAATCCAGTTTCCAAATCAGTTTGTGGCGGCTGGAGGGGCAGGAGGCCGAATCTCCCCGGCACGAATCCGCGAAATAACCTGCCGATGCTGGTCTTCGAGCATGCGCTTCAGCTTCTCGTCGCTGTACTCAGGAGAGTTAAGGAATTCCTGGTAGGAGTTCTTCAAGGAGTGAATGACGGCGCCCCTCACATAAACCGCGGTCTCGAGCGAACTGTCTTTTCGCGGTTCCGTTTGCACGTGATAGACGACCCCTTCGTGCTTGATGTCCGTGTTGAAACCCGTCACCATAGATTTGTGTCCTAAGGACGCCTCCGAAAGCGGTCCGCTGCGCTCCGATGTTAGCGGCTCGTTGCGATCCAGGCAAGAAAAAACTTGACACTCCAGTTGACGCCTTCGTATAGTTAACGGCGGTTGGGAAATACCCGGAGACTGTCTGTAACATATTGATATGATTGGAGATTATGCCCCGATCCTGGTGCACGTTCTCGTGGTTGTAGCGCTGGGATTGGCGATGATCGGGCTCTCCACATGGGTGGGTGTAAAACGCCCCTCGCGGGAGAAGCTCGCGCCCTACGAATGTGGCATCTCTCCGGTCGGAGACGCGCGCGAACGCTTTTCCGTCAGTTTCTATCTGGTCGGCATGCTGTTCATCTTATTCGACGTTGAAGCCGTGTTCCTTTACCCTTGGGCGGTGGTTTACAGGAGCCTTGGTTGGTTCGGCTTCGTCGAGATGTTCTTGTACATCGCCATATTGCTGGCCGGTTACGTCTATGTTTGGAAGAAGGGCGCTCTGGACTGGAGCCGGTAAGGCAAACGCCGCCGATGGAGTAACCGTGCCGTTGTTATCGGGCGCAAAGCCCCAGGGGCGATGGCCGGGTCCGATCCCTCACTGGCTCATGCGCAGGCAATCCGTGGGAGCCGGGCCGGCTTGAAGTGACCGCTAATCCTCCTATGCCCACTCAGCCCGAATTCAACCCAACCCTGGAAAAACTTCAGGAATTCGATTCAGCGGCCGTGGAGGATACGCAACTTTTCCGGGGAGAGGTCACCTTCCATATCCGCCCCGACCACCTGCGAAGGGTGTGTGAGTTCCTGCGCGACGCTCCCGAGCTCTCGTTCAAATACCTCTCGGACATCACGGCGGTTGACCACTTTCCGAATGAGCCCCGCTTCGAGGTCGTTTATCATCTGCATTCCCTCGAATCTTTCCGGCGCCTGCGATTGAAAGTCCGGGTTTCCGGCGACGACCCGAAGGTGGAGTCGGTTGTGACCGTGTGGCCGGGCGCCAACGCGTTCGAGCGGGAAGTGTTTGATCTTTTTGGAATCCGTTTTGAGGGCCACCCGTACTTGCGCCGCATCCTTATGCCCGAGGACTGGGAGGGCCACCCGCTGCGCAAGGACTACCCCACCGAGGGATTCCGGTAAATGCCTATCACCCTCGAAAAAATCCCGGGACAGGAAGAGAAGGTCATCCTCAGCATGGGGCCGCAGCACCCGGCAACCCACGGAGTGTTGCGATTGGTGCTCGAGCTGGAGGGCGAAACCGTCCTCCGCGCCCTCTACGACATCGGATACCTGCACACGGGCTTCGAAAAGTCCTTCGAGAAGTTGACCTACCACCAGGACATCACCCTCACCGACCGGATGGATTACCTGGCCCCGCTCTCCAACAACCTGGGATTCTGCCTGGCAGTGGAGAAACTGATCGGCCTGGAGATCCCCCCTCGCGCCCAGTGGATCCGCGTGCTGCTGACGGAACTGACGCGCATCCAGAGCCACTTGGTGTGGCTCGGCTCACACGCCATCGACCTCGGTGCGATGTCGATGTTTCTCTATTGTTTCCGCGAGCGCGAAGAGATTCTCGACATATTTGAAATGGTTTCCGGCCAGCGGATGATGACCAGCTTCTTCCGCGTCGGGGGGCTGGCGCTCGAGCCGCCGCCCGGCTGGTTGAAACGGGTTGAGAAGGTCATCCAACAACTCCCTGCGCGTATCGAAGAATATGAGACGCTGCTGACCAGGAACCCCATCTGGCTGCGCCGGACCGTGGGGATCGGAAAGATCTCCCCCGAGGACGCTGTGGCTCTGTCGCTTTCCGGCCCGTCATTAAGGGCCTCGGGCGTCAAGTGGGATATCCGCAAGTCCGAGCCTTATTCCGGCTACGACAAGTTCGAATTCGAAATCCCGACGCGCCCCGAAGGCGACGTCTACGCGCGTTACATGGTGCGCGTCGAGGAGATGCGGCAGTCGCTGAAAATCGTCCGCCAGGCGATGCAGGGCCTCCCCGA
>Ga0307380_10012543_pt1 | contig 10537 bp, 6 predicted proteins | sample UN3MG_FD_202239 | JGI IMG/M metagenome (GOLD analysis project Ga0307380, IMG submission 202239) | Soil microbial communities from Risofladan, Vaasa, Finland - UN-3 | ecosystem: Environmental > Terrestrial > Soil > Coastal area > Acid sulfate soil | place: Finland: Risofladan, Vaasa | collected... | reverse complement strand
CAGCGAAACTGGCGGCGACATATGGGTGGTGACCATATCAGAGGAGCCGGTCTCTGTTCGCTGGACCGAGGATGGCGTCAGCTACTTGCCTGCTGCAAGCCCTTGAAGTGAATTGGCCTCCTGCTTGGAGCCACTCTGAAGTGCTCGCAAGCTCGCAAGACCGAGGACTGACAACCACTGGCTAACGTGCTATAATCTAACGTGCTATAATCGAGCGAGATTAGCGAACAAGGAGTCTATAGGCATGACCTTGCCTCCGAACTTGAACGTATATGTATCGGCAGCGCTCTTTGTGCTCGGGGCCTACGTGTTTGCCCTCTACCTGGGCTTGATCGTGTGGGCATTCAGAGACATCAGAAGCAGATCGCGCGACGTGTTGGCCCAGATCATGGTGACGCTCCTCGTCGCAGCCCTCAACGTTCCCGGTTTGCTTGTCTACCTGCTCCTACGCCCCCACAGCACCCTGGCTGAAGAATACGAGCGGAGCTTGGCCGAAGAGGCCATCCTGCAGGACCTGGAGGAGCGGCGTGTCTGTCCGGGGTGTCGCCGAGGGGTCGAGCCAGACTTTGTCATCTGTCCTCATTGCCACTACCAGTTGCACTTGCGCTGCGTTGGCTGTGGCCGGCTGCTGAATCCAAGATGGGATGTTTGCCCCTACTGCGGCCTCGTGCGTGAGCAGGAGTCTGGGGCTGATGCAGACGGCAGGGACGTGGTTGGGGAGCCCGTCGCGTTGGAAGTGGGAGAGTCGGAGCAGCCAGGGGCGGACGCTCTGGCGCGATACACTCGGGCCTCTGAGCGAATCGAGTCTTCGAAAGAGGAGGAGGGGAACAGCGCATAGCCCCGTGGTCACCTCACATCGACAGTCTCGTGCTTCACGGCGCATACTCGTTGCGCCGGCAGTAGGGGCGCATGGCCATGCGCCCCTACACCTTCGTTGGAATGCCCCCTCTATAGCAAAGGCGCGTGACCGGACGGATGTCAGAACGGCTCTCGAGGCCACTTCTTGTGCCCCGTATGGGGTACTTGTGCCCCGCATGGGGTACTTGGCCCGCACCCGTACCCGCCGACCAGCTTCGGCGGGCTTCAAAGCAAAGTAACGAAGTAGTACTAGTCGCTCAGTAGGGGCCAGATGCCCATGTCCTTAAGCTGCTCGATCAGCTCCTCTGCATTCTCCTCATCTACCAGGCACATGGTTGGCGACAACGTCTCGCCCAAGAGACCACGAGCCTTGGGGTGTGACCGTATTTGGCTCATCGTGGGTTCGTCTCTCGTGCGCAAGAGGACCATCTTGCGCAGTGTGGCCCTTCCGAATCTCCCTCCCCAGGCCTGCAGTGTTCGCGACACCGCAGGCGGCACCTGATCTTTGGTGATGCGTTTCAGAAACCCGGCTATTTGTGCTGTCTTGACCCCCGCATTGTAGCCTTTCCAAACAGAGTCAGCGGTCATCCGGTAAGTCGCCACGCTATCCTGGGCTTCCCATTCGGCAAAGCGTTCTAGCTGGTAGCGTTCATACGTGCTGTTGGTGACGCTCATAGTGATGGTGAGGTCGTCGCCTACCGTCGCAGGGAGGGAGGACGAGCTTGTGGCTTCGGCCTGGGGCGCCGGCGATTCGGCCGAGAGCAGGGCTGACCCCTGGTCGGTGATGCGAAAGGCAGTGGGCTCGGCGTTCTCCCCGCCATAGCCCAGGTCAACCACTCCCAGCCAGCGGAGAGATGATATGATGGTGTGGGTGGCGAGTGCAGCTTCTACCCTCTCCCACGATGCGAAGCCAGTGAGGTATTCGCCACTGCGGACGTCACGGACGTGCCAACTATCATAATCTCCGTCGGGTCTCAAGAAATCGGGGCGATGGTGCTTGAGGGCCTCAAGGAAGGAGCTCAGAAGCAGCCAATGGCCAGCAGGGCACTTGGCGAGCACCTGGAGAAGGTTACTCCGTGCGACGATGGGGTTGGTCTGCCGACCGCGATCGTCGAAGCGCAGAGAGGGCACTCGATCAAGCTCGTCCCAATGAGGGTCGTCTCGCCAGGCGAAGTAGATGCTCAGTGCCCGGTGGTGGTCTGGCAGGCGCAGCCATTTGCGGGCTGTCGGGCTGGGGCGCAGGATGCTCTTCTGGTCTTGGAGCAGCTCCAGGCGCCAGAGTAGCCTTCTCAGAAGCGCCAGCCTCTCGGGGTGGTTCTCTCCCACAAGGCGCGGGGCCAGGTCGAGTTCGTCGAGGGCTGACGATCCCTTCCGTGTCCTCTCAGGGCCTGAAGCAGAGATTCGGCCTTGCCTTATGCGCACCAGGAAGCCGAGCAAATCCTCCGCCAGCGCACTGCCATCATGCTCGATTCTCGTAGGTGCAGGTGCCTTGTGTACGTCTAGCGCGGGAACTGCACTTTCGAGCTTCTGGAGCGGCCCCAGCAAGTCGCGGGGGATGAAGTAGACCTCACCGTAGTAGCCGGCCACTGCGGCATACGCGCGGTAGATAACCCCTCTGTAATACAACTCTTCAAGGATGCTCTCTGGATGAGCCCAGGGCTGCTCGCGCTCCATCGCAGCAGGTCCGAGCCGACGGATGTTTCCGTATTTCACAAAGAGCCGATGACCGGGGGCTGCTCCCCCCTCTTTCACAATCTCAGCCAGCGCACTCCGAGCCCCGGGAGTCAATCCCTGCAGGGTTCTTTCCAGCGCGTTGGGGGCCACCATTGCCTCGGCCAGGTGGACAGCCATCTCCCTCGGCTCTCCCTCGGGCAACCGCACTTGCCATACGCCAGAGATGGCCTCCAGGAGCTCGGGAGGATACTCGTCAAGACATCGATACAGGTCTCTCATCGATCTCACCCGGGGTTGTTACTGGCAGATTATACCGAGCCGAGGTCGGGCCGGCAAACGCTGGGCGCGCGGAGGCCGCGCGAAAGAGCGCACCGCCTCGCCGTCCCCGGTGGTGGCCAGCCAGGTCCCCAATGGGTGGCATTGTGGCGATCGGTTCTTGGCTTGTGGCGGGTTTCGGGATAGAATGTGCGCGCGCAAAATCGATTGTCTAGGGGGGACGTACATGGCCAAGGAGCAGAATGGGCAGGCGCTCAACCCAGGAAAACGCGCCCCTGGCGACCGCGGATTCTACGTGGTGACGGCGTTTTCGGCGGTCGTAGTTCTTGTGCAGTTGGTGCTGCTGGCCTTCCCCGGGGAGAGACCCAGACCTGCAAAGAGCGAGACTGTGCCGACACGCCCCCCGCCGACGCAGGCCTTCAGGTCTGCCCCCACGATCGAGGTGGCCAAGGTGCCAACGAGCACGCCCTCACCCACGAGGACGACCGTGCCGCCCACGGCTACGTTGACACCGACTGAGGTCCCTCCCACTCCCGTGCCCAGCAGCACACCGACGGAGACTCCAGTGCCTTGCGATGCGCCGCTGGCCGCAAGATACGTCAGCGATGTCACCATCCCCGACTACACCACGGTCGAGCCTGGCCAGCAGTTCGACAAGACCTGGCGGCTGAGCAACTCTGGTGAGTGCCCTTGGCCGCCTGGGGTGAAGCTGGCCTACGTCTCGGGCGCGCGCCTGAGCGGGGGCAGTAGTGAGACACTGGCGGGCGAGACCGCACCTGGTGAAGAGGTGGAGGTCACGGTCTCCATGACGGCACCGTCCAGTCCCGGAACCCATACCGGGCGTTGGCGCATGCAAACCGCCGAGGGTGAGTTCTTTGGCGCAGAGGTCTTTGTGACCATCAAGATCGCTGGTGCGCAGCCAAAGCCAAGCGCGACGCCCGTTCCTGCGCCGGTCGAGGTTCTGAGCAAGGTGAACGTGGACAACGGCGAATGGGGCATGGGATCGATCGAGGTGGAGCACGAGGCAAGCGCGTACTACTTCAGTGGCAGCGACGGGCGTAGCTACCGGGGCCAGATGGGCTTTCTATCCAGGCCCGAGTCGTTGGCCAGGGTACAGGACTTTTGGAGCTGGCGCAAGCTAGGCGACTGCAACTGGAGAATGAGGTTGGTAGTTCGCCAGAACGTATCCTGGGCAGCGTGCCCAAGCAGCGACAAGATCTGCTTCGAGTCTGATCCCCTCTCACCCACGCAGTGCCTTCTGACCGCCAAGGTCTTCTACCGGCCAGAGGTATGGGTCTCCCTGATGGAGTCCGAACAGGCTGGGGGCTGGCAAGCAGTTGCCCAGAACCCCTACTATCACGACATTCAGCGGAGCGTGTTCTACCCCATCATCAAGTTAGTGCCCGAAGTGCCCTGCATTGGCTTCAAGTTCACGCCCGTTGACTAGCGCGGTGCCTCGTGTTTCGAGCCCAGACACTCTTTGATGGTGTCTGGGCTCCTCTTGCTGGGCGCGATGCCGACTATCGAAGGACGTCTGCAAGCTGCTAGAGGGCGTATCGCTCGGAGATGCGCCTAAAGTGAAAGCCATAGATGGCCAAGGTGATAGCCAGTGGGAACAGGTCGGGCTTGCGGAACAGCGTCCAGAAGAACAGCTTCCAATACTCTAGCCGTTCCTTGCCGCGAACACCGAGAATCAGCATCGAACGGAAAAACGCGGCGATGTGGTGCCAACTGACGTGTGGGCGTATCACGTGTGAACTCTTGTATTCCCTCAGGAAGGTGCGAACCCTTTCATAGTAGGCGCGGGGCGAGTAGACGTGAAGGAGGATCTCCCGATAGCCCTCATGCAGAACCTTCGGGTCCATCTTGGGGCGAAAGTTCATGGTGTCGTCGGTGTTGTTGCCAGAGGTTTCGGAGGTCAGCCGGCCCTCTCTCTTGAGTCGCTCGTAGAGCCTGGTGCCCTTGGGGGCCTGCAGAAGGCCCACCATGGCGGTCACTATGCCGCTTTGCTGGATGAACTCGATCTGTCGTCTGAAGATAGATGGAGTATCGTGGTCAAAGCCGACGATGAAGCCTCCCTGCACCTCAAGACCAGCCCGCTGTATGATCTTGACCGATTCGATCAGGTCTCGTCCCCTGTTCTGAGACTTTTTGCACTCTTCCAGACTCTCGTCGTCTGGGGTTTCGATGCCCACAAAGACCTTGTCAAACCCCGCCTTGACCATCAGGTCGAGCAACTCGCGGTCATCGACGAGATCGATGGAAGCCTCCGTCTGAAAGCCTATGGCCCTCTTGTCGCGACGCCATGCGATGAGCGCTGGCAACAGTTCTTCCTTGAGTTTGCGCCTGTTTCCGATAAAGTTGTCGTCCACAAAGAACACGCCAGCACGCCATCCCCGCGAGTAGAGGGCATCCAACTCGGCAATGATCTGGTCTGCGGTCTTGGTGCGAAATCGGTGCCCAAGCATTGCCGTCACATTGCAGAATTCGCAGCCGAAGGGGCATCCGCGCGAGTACTGAATACACATGCTGGAGTACTGACCCATATCGGCAAGATCCCACATCGGCATGGGAGAAAGGGCCAGATCGGCGAATTGGCTGGTCGCATAGATGCGTCTTGGTTTGCCGCGCTCCAGGTCGCTGATGAAGGGCGGAAGGGTGAGCTCCCCTTCGTTGAGCACAAAATGATCGACCTCGGGAAAGTCGTCGTGCTCGGCGATGAACAGAGGCCCGCCGGCCACGATCTTGGTTCCGGCTCGCTTGCATCGCTGGAGAAGTGTGCGCACAGATTCCCGCTGGGCAATCATTGCGCTGACGAAAACATAGTCTGCCCACTGCAGGTGGCTGGAGGTGAGCTGAGTCGTGTTCATGTCCACCAGGCGCTTTTCCCAATCCTCTGGGAGTAGGGCAGCGACAGTCAGCAGGCCCAGTGGAGGGAAGGAGGCTTTCTTGCGAATGAAGGGCAGGGCATGTTTGAAGCTCCAAAAGGTATCGGGAAACTCGGGGTAGACCATCAAGACGCGCAAAGTATCTCTCCTTACCTCGTGCTTGGGACCGACGAACACCTCTATAGTATGACAGACAGGCGAGGGCAAAGGTTGCGCTCTGGCCGGGTGTCTCTGTGGGCCCAAGCACTCGCCAGGGCGATGAAAAACGCCCATGAGAGGGTGAATCGCGCTCTCCGGCGGTGCCTCTCCCGATCAGAGAGTACGGAATTGGGCCATCTTGGCCTCCGCCTCTGAAACGTGCCCCGATGGGAGGGATCCGTCATCTATTCGTTTGCTGTCTAGCCGCCTTGATCACTTCTGGGGGGGGCAGGGTAGATGGGCAGCCCCACCACTGTTGGAGAGACGCTTTTTCTCCACCCTCCACCCTTCCCAGATTGACCAACACACTCTGCAACCGCAAGCACTAGTCTGGCTTGACAATACAGGCGCAGCGTGGTAGAATTCGATCGAATCGAATAGTCCTTGCGGCGCTCTTATCCAGAGAGGTGGAGGGACCGGCCCTGTGAAACCTCGGCAACCCAGGGGCGAGTGAGTGGCAATCGTGCTCGTCTCGAAGGTGCCAATTCCGGCAGACATTCTTGAGTCGATGTCTGAAAGATGAGGGGTTTGGTAGCGCGGAGACGTAACTAGCCTCTTCATCTGGCCCGGAGCCGATGAAGATCTTTTTTTGCGGAGAACGTCCTGCCTGTGGCCTCATCTCTGAGAAGAGCGTGAGGCCCTTTCTTGTGCCTGCACCCACCGTTCTGGTCGCCGAGATGCGAAAGCTGGGCTTCCTAGCTACGGGTGAAAAGCGCTCCGGAAAGCGCCATCGCGAGCCCTCAGCCACCAGACGCCGGCAGACCGTCTGCTGTGGGCCACTTGTATCACTTCCTTGAGAAGGAGGCTCCATGTTCATCACGCCAGAGACGCGCCCGAACAACCGCTTCTCCACAAGAGCTGTCCATGCCGGTGAACCCAAGCAGAAGCCGTGGGGTTCACTAACCATGCCCATTGTGCAGACATCGACTTACACTTTTGAGAACACAGCCTCCCTCGTCGAGCACATGCAGCGCAAGGAACAGGGGCTGGAGCAACTGCGAGGGGAGTATGGCCGCTACGGCAACCCCACGCAGGAGGTAGTGGAACTCAAGTTGGCCGCCCTCGAGGGGGGACAGCGCGCCTTAGTGCTATCCAGTGGCATGGCAGCCATAACCTGCACACTGCTGACCTTTCTTGCTGCAGGCGACCATTTCATCTTGACCACGGACTGCTATCGCAAGACGCGCCAGTTCTCGGTCGAGTTCCTGCACAGGCTCGGCATTCAGTGCACCCTTGTGCCCCTCAACGACTACGATGCCCTCCGGGAGGCGATCACTGCACGCACCTGCCTGTTGCTGGCCGAGACGCCCACCAATCCCTACCTGCGCGTTGCAGACTTGCCTCGCCTGGTCGAGATCGGACACCAACACGAGATCGTGACCGTCATCGACTCCACCTTCGCCACCCCCTACAACATCAAGCCCCTCGACTATGGCGTCGATCTGGTCATTCATAGCGCCACAAAGTACCTGGGTGGTCACAACGACTTGCTGGCCGGCGTAATCGTGGGCGGGAAGGAGCACATCGCATCCCTCCGCGAAGCCAACAGCATGCTGGGCGCTGTGGGGGGGGCCAATACGATGTACCTCTTGTTGCGCGGACTCAAGACCCTGCACCTGCGCATGGAGCGGCACAATGAGAACGGCCAGCGTGTGGCCGAGTTCCTCGAGGGACATCCCGCCATCCGGCGCGTGTGGTACCCTGGCTTGCCCTCCCACGAGGACTACCAGATAGCCCGGCGTTTGATGAACGGCTTTGGTGGCGTGGTCAGCTTTGAGATTGAGGCCGATGCAGAGGGAACAGGACGCTTTATCGATGCCTTGCAGATCCCCTACATTGGACCCAGTCTTGGGGGCGTGGAAAGCATCGTGGAGCAACCTGCGCTCATGTCCCACTTTACCCTAGACGAGGCGGAACGCGCCGCTCTGGGCATTCGCAGCGAATTGGTGCGCTATGCCGTGGGCATAGAAGACGCCGACGACATCATCGCCGACCTGGCCCAGGCTCTCGAACACATCCCTGTCGCCGGCAAGTCGCCCGCGAGCCGGAAGTCGCCTGTTGCGGGCCCATGACAGACGGAGCCTGAACGATGCGAACGCTAGTGATGAAATTCGGGGGCACCTCGGTGGGCAGCGCCGACCGCTTTGCCGCGGTGGCTGGCATCATCGAGCGAACCGAGGCCACGAAACCTGTGGTAGTGGTCTCGGCCATGAGCGGAACGACGAGTGACCTGATCGACGGCGCGCGAGCCGCTTCTGAGGGCGGCCATGGGCAGTACCGCGCGATCAAGGACAACTTGCTGGCCAGGCATCTGGCTGTAGTGGACGCACTTCTCGACCACGGTCAGGACCGGATGCAGCTCGCAGAACACGTCCGAGACCAGTTTGAGGGCTATGAGCGCCTCTGCAATAGCATCGCTACTTTGGGCGAGCTTACCATGCGGGGCACTGACGCTGTCGTGTCCATTGGCGAGGAGGTCTCCAGTCACATCCTGGCCGCTACTCTCCGAGCGAGGGGAATCCGGGCCAAGGCCGTCAGCGCGACGACCCTGGTGCGTACCGACGACCACTATGGTTCCGCCAATCCCGACATGGCAGCCACCCGGCATCTGGTCGCCAGGAATCTACGCCCGCTACTGGAGGAAGCCACCTTGCCCGTAGTTACCGGCTACATTGGTGCGACAGAGCAAGGCGTTACTACGACGCTGGGACGTGGCGGAAGCGACTTCTCTGCCGCCATTCTCGGCGCCTGCCTCGATGCCGATGAGGTCTGGATCTGGACCGATGTGGATGGCATTCTCTCTGCCGACCCCAAGCTGGTTCCCGAGGCGCGAACGTTGCGCGAGTTGTCCTATGCCGAGGCAGAGGAGCTGGCCTACTTTGGTGCGGATGTGCTGCATCCCAAGACGGTCGCTCCCCTGGGTGCGCGAGGCATTCCCTTGCGCATACTCAACAGCTTTGCGCCAGATGGTCCCGGCACACTGATCGTCCCAGAGCCCGACCCAAACCGCACCCTCATGCCGGCGATCATCTCGACCGAGGGGTTGTGCCTGATCGGGGTCTCGGGCAATGGTCGTGGGTGGTCGTTGGAGATGGCCTCTCGCGCGCTGCGTTGCCTTGCCAGCGCGGGTGTGGGTGTACTGATGTTCTCCCAGTCCTTCTCAGAGAGGAGCCTGAACCTGGTGGTGAGGCGACAAGATCAGAAGCACAGTGTGAATGCTCTGAAGAGGGAATTCGATCGCGACCTCGCCCTGGGGCTTTTGTGTCACATCGGCACCCAAGAGGAAGTGGCCAGCGTATCGGTGGTGGGGATGTCGAACGACCCCGACGAGGCCATTGCCCCCCGCGCGTTCGCTGCTCTGGGCAAGCTGGGCCTGCGGGTCATCGCCGTTGCCCAGCCGGCCTCGGCTCACAGCATCTCGTTCGTCATCTCTGAGAGAGACCTGGGGCGCGCCGTTCCCTTCATCCATCGCGAACTGGGTCTGTAGCCCATCAGGTTCCCAGTCCTTGCGCGCGCGGTGAGCGGTTCTGCCGGCCCAGGCCGTCAACCTGCCTGCACGTCTCTGAGCCTGGCAGCCATCTTTTTCTCAGAGAAGTTGGTCTCGCAAGCCGGACAGCGATAGTAGGGTCCATACTTGCCCACCCGCTTCTCCATAGGCGTGTGGCCACATTCGGGGCAATCGACATCGACGGACTCCTTCTTTCCCCTGCCCGACAGGCCCAGTTTCCGCAGAGAGTAGTTCACCTCGCAACGAGGGCAGCGCAAGTATTCGCCGTAGCGCCCCTTCCTGGGTTCCATGGGCACCAGGCCGCACTTGGGGCAAGGAGTCTCGGAGGCCAGTTGCACGATGTGATCGCTGAGAATGGATCGCGTGTTCTTGCACTCGGGATAGTTCTCACAGCCCAAGAACTGGCCCCCGCGCCTGGTGATCACCTTCATGCGTCCACCACACCGCTCGCAGATCTCTCCCTCGGCGAACTGGTCCACACGCTCCTTTGGCGCCTGGGGATCGGTCAGATCCAGGATGTAGCGACACTCGGGATAGCCCGTGCACCCCATGAAGCGCCCCACATCGCTGACCCGGACCTCCAGCGGGCGGCCACACCGGGGACAGGTGCGCTCGCGCAGCGCGTCGGGCAGGCCAGCCCACAGGGCCTCGGCCACCGCCCCGGGCATGTGCTCGCTGGCCGACTCTAGCTGGGGCCGGAAGCCCGCATAGAAGCCTGCCAGCATGTCCGCGTAGCCGATTTCGCCGGCGGCCACCTCATCGAGACGCTTCTCCATCGCTGCTGTATAGCCCAGATCCATGACATCCGAAAAGGTGGCAACCAGTGCATCGCAGACGATCATGCCCAGTGTGGTGGGAGCTAAGGCTCGCTTCTCCTTGACCACGTAGCCCCGATCCTGGATGACGCCCACCATGGATGCATAGGTGGACGGACGGCCCACACCATTGCCTTCCAAGGCCTTGATGAGAGTTGGCTCGGTGTAGCGAGGTGGCGGCTCCGTAAAGTGTTGCTCTGGGATCAGCTTCACCAGGTCCACCACCTCGCCGACCGACAGCGCCGCGAGGGTCTGCGCCGCCTGCTCCTTCTTTTCGTCCGGCAGCTCGGGGTAGACGACTGTGTAGCCAGGAAAGATGA
>Ga0307380_10012538_pt1 | contig 10539 bp, 8 predicted proteins | sample UN3MG_FD_202239 | JGI IMG/M metagenome (GOLD analysis project Ga0307380, IMG submission 202239) | Soil microbial communities from Risofladan, Vaasa, Finland - UN-3 | ecosystem: Environmental > Terrestrial > Soil > Coastal area > Acid sulfate soil | place: Finland: Risofladan, Vaasa | collected... | reverse complement strand
CGCGCGCTTTTCGCAATCTGCGCAGCCCGCTTCTCACCAAAGATCTGATTCAACAGTTGTTGTGCTCTAGCCCTGGTCTTCTGCGGTAGGAAGGGCAGTCGACCTGTCCTGATAGCCCGCGCTGCCTGCATAAGTGCTGCCGTGGCTTTCGACTGCTTTGGGTGCAAGGCGACACGCGCCGGCACCAGCTTCTCTGCGTGAAGCATTGTCGCGTATGCCTGCGGCAATTGCATTCGCGTTACCTCAGCTGTCCGCGACTGGTACTCTCTAACGAGCTGCTCACGAAGCTCAGGCGGCGCAACTGCTGAGAGCGTGCGTAGCTCGCGCTCGATGATCTTCACGATATCTTGGTGCGCTTGCTGCGGCGTAGTAGTCTGCGTGGGTAGTGGCGGCCTTGCAGCAACACGGCGCTGCGCCTTGTAGTCTGGCTTAGCCGCTCTCTGTGCAGCCAACTGTTTCGTCAAACCGCCAAGCCGCGACAGCCCTGTCTTAACGTCACGCAAAAGCCGCATGAACTCAGGAGGCGTTGATGCGGCTTTTCGTGGCCGCTGTACCTGCGCCTTACTAACCGCATGAGGTGGTGTCAGCGGCTGCTCTCCCGCCAACCTGGATTTGCCCTGCATACGCTTAAGCTCGTGGCTTCGCTTAACGAAGCCCGCGCCTTCGCCTATGAACGCTTGGGACATATCGTCGACCTACCGATCGCTTGGCGGCAGCCTGCTGTTGCTCTCTATAAGCCTCAGCAGCCTTCCGCAGTTTCAACTCCTCTTCGACAGCTGTTGCGATCTTCCTAGCATCAGCGTCAAGAGCCGCCTGCAACTTCGCTATTTGCGCCCTGTATTCCGGATTCTCATGCCGCTTTTGGGCATCACCCCACAGATCAACAATCGTCTTTTCAGGACGCCACCTAAGCCACGGCATCCGCCGCCGCCCACGTCTATTATACACACGCCGAGCTACCTGTCGCTCTTCGTTGAACTCATTCCCATACAACGCTGTCATCGTAGCCAGATGCTCCTGGTAGATGAGCTCATCCAGCTCCGCTAGCAACTCCCGTTCTAGCTCCGGAAACACCAACCCCTCAACTAACCTCCACGAGCCTACGACTGGCCGCCGTTCGTAGTCAATAGCTCGTCCGAGGTGGGCTCTAACAGCGAGCCCGGCCCATCGGCTCTCCAAAAATCCGAGTCGAGTGACCGTTCCAGCAGCCATTCGAGATGGAGCTTGAATATCCGCAACGTTCGCAGCGCAGCACGATACGTCACTGAGCTCTTGAACGCAGCCATAACCTGTGTTTGCGCGATACCAACGATATCGCCCGCTGCGTCTACTGGGTTCGTTATCTTTGGCTGGCCGGATATGATCATGGACTCGACATTGACAGCCAGCCGTAACCTATCCATCACAACATCCCAGTCGTCATCAGTCTTGATCTCGCCTGCACCTTGCTGCTGCGCCATCACAGCAAAGAGCCTGTCTTCCTCGCTAGGTGGTATGTCACGGAACGTGATAATCAGCATACCACCGAAAAGTTCGTACCTCTTCGTGTACGCCCTGTTTCCCAACAGGCAGCGCATGAACTCCTGCCGATCATCCTCTGTTGGAACCGCAGCTGTACGCAAGTCGTCATTCGGAAGCTCTTCTTCAGGTGCAAGAACAGCCTGCAACGCTTCCAGCTTCTCCGCACCTTCCTCTGCCTGAGCAGCAACGTCTGGCTCATGCTGCTCCTCAGCTGGCGGTGTTGCTGACGTACCGATCGGTGCTTTCAGCTTGTCTAGACCCCCCAGCTCAATCTGCTGCTCCTGATCAAGCTCATCGAAGTGCTTGGTCGGTCCTATCGTCGGACCAGGGGGTGCTGGCCTCTTAAAGTCCCCAGTGCCACCCATTTGCTCACCTTCCTCTCCGCGGCTATGCGGTCTCCTGTGCTGTCACAATATATTCGCTTACCAGAGCTGCCTTCTTGAGTTCTGGACCCTCCTCAGTCTGATCCGCCCGCGACTTGGCCACGCCCGTTGTGTAAGTTACGTCCTTACTGTCGCCTGGATCGGCATATTCATAGCCCTCATTGCCTGTCCATGCGGCATGGCCTGGATGTGGACGAGTCTCAGTACCGTCCGGCGCTTCAACAACAGGCTCGTCCCACTTCTTGCTAGTGAGCCCATAGGCGCGGTAAAGCTGCTGTGAACGTGATTCAAAGACCTTAAAGTCCGTCGTCTTGTAGTGCTCATCCGACAATCTGAAGCTGAATCCAATCTCGTCCCAGACGTCCTGGTTGCCAGCACCAGCCTTAGAATCATTGAGCGTCTCGCTCTCGAACTGTTGATAGAGCAGCGCCTTTGCTGCACCAGCTGCACCTTCTGTCGCACCACCCTGCGAGTTAATCCCAGGTGCACGTCCGCTACCTTTTGTGTTGTGAATGCTGGTGCTGATCATACCATTGGCAGCCATACTACCGTCACAGTAGATCGAGCCAACCGAGCCGATATCACCTTTCGCCTTGAGCTCCCCATCCATCTCAAGTTTGCCAGAGCCTGCACATCCTGACCACAACCCAAGATCGCCAACCATATCCAACTTGGCCAACAGTTTGGCCGCACCAGGCGTTATAACGAACTGTGCTGATGCCGGACAAGCGGAGGCGCTACGGCCGGGACCAACCAGGATACCATACTGCGTCAGTGCTTCTACGCCAACTGTACCACCGGCAATCACAGTCTTGCCACGACCAGAGCTGAGCTCTACGATCCCCTCATCATCTTTCGTAGCGCCAACGAAGACACGCTTGCTCCAAATATCAACTGCCGATTCTTCTGCCTTAATGATGATACCACTTGACTCGATGTCTTCGCCATACTTGCCCTGCCAGTCTACTACAGCTGGCTTATTTTGTGCACGACACTCGATCAATACACAGCCCTTATCACCATCGCCAGCAAGTATGTGTACGTTGTTCTCACCTTTGATCCGAACGTCACGCTTGGCCGCTGATAGCTCTGCACACCAGCCCGCACGAGCAATGATGTCACGAGGTGCCCACGTAATGAAGCTGCGTCCAGGCCTGTTGAAAATGTCGCCCTGGCACTGCTGGTAGATATTTCCGCCACTCATGACGATCTGCGAGCCGTAGCCGTCTTCAATGATGACTGAACCGTCATCGGTCAGCTGTATAAATGAGCGTGACTGGTAGTAGCGAACGGTGTGGCCGGTACGCTGATCGATCTGAATTTCGCCGTACTGCGGCAGCTTCTGCGCCGGTTCAAATTGCAGCCCACTGCCGCTTTCCCCCTTGAAGAGCTTGTCGTCAATCCTGTTCGCTGTTTCGTCATCGATCTTGAGATCTGCTTCCTCAGCTGTCTTCCAGTCCTTCTCATGAGCATCGATGACCTGAAGACCGAATTGCCCAAAGAGATATGCCTGGTACTCCCACAGATTCGCTACACGCCCAAGCGAATCGTCCTCATCCTGATCGCCTGGCCATACGAACGGCTTCTTCTCCTGTTCGGGGCCGTCACCATAGTAGCCAGCTGGCTTATAGTTCGGCGCATCGCCGGTGCCTGTATCACCAGCTGGATCATCTGGATCAAGCAGCCAGCGTGGAACTGGAAGGATCAGCGATTTCTCAAGCAATATCTCTTTCGCCGACCGAACGTGATAGGCGCCATCTAGCCCCTGATGAACCTCCAACACACCACGCGGATCCTTATCATCATCGCGCTTGGCTATATCCGTAGCGTCAGATGGCAATAGAGCGATGAACTCCTTTACACCATCACCGAGGAAGCCACGAAGCGTCATCCCACGGAAGGACATCGTTTGCTTCTCTTCCTTAGGTTCAAAGAAACTCTTCTCATTACCCTTTTTGATACCGCCGGTATCGCCCTCATTCTTGTCAAAGACGTCCTTACCCGGCTCATAGGAGCCCAGAGACTCCCACATGAACGGCGTCCACAACTCAACCTCGCCGTACTCACCTTCATCATCGAAGCAGTGGAATTCGCGGGCGGCGGTAAAGCGTTGAAAGTTCCAGCCGAAGAGGCGTACAAGATCATCACCCCAGAACATCTCCAGCTTGGCCACATCTGATGCTCGAAGCTGAGCCATCAACCTGCCAATCCATACCGCCATTCCAAGTTCGTTGATGTGTCCCCAGTCTCCCTGGAGTGTGTCGACCGGTCGACCCCCACTGAAGTTGGCCATGTCAGTCTTCTCGTTCTCGTATGGTGTGTAGTGTGCCTGATCGTAGAAGAAACCTACGCAGCTTCGCGAGACAAGTGCTGACGGAAGGACGAAGCGCGGATCAAAGACCTGTGGAGGTAGTGCTCCGATTATGTAGCAGATGTTGCTATTCTGCGGAAGGAGACAAATAACGCCGTCGCCGATGTTGAGATGCCCAACTTCACGTGAGCCAAGAGGGGTAAAGCTGTCGCCTGACAGCCGTGTTCCCAGTCGCGTGCCACCGCCGAGTAGGCGCACGACATATGCGCCCGTGTGGCCGAAGACATCGTGGATCATGCCGACAGCAATATCGACACGCCCAGTCAGGTTCGGCTCGGTAGCGGCAGCGCCGGGCGGAAGTTCACCTGCCCGCTGCTTACCCATTTCCTGCTCACTGCTGTCTGCTGTCTGTTCGTGCGACTCGCTCACTGTTTAGGCCGACGCCCGCCCCGGCTTTTGTGGCCAAGGCGGGCGTCAACCACTATGCTGACATGGCGAAGAAGAAGAGGCTAGGCTGCCTCGGCCTTGGCAATCATCATATTCATATCCTCTTTCACAACCATGTCGGCTGCTGCGATCGTGTACGACACCTGGGTGATAACAACGCCTGACACTCGAATGCGCCCGCCCTTCGTCGAACAATCACCCTTCACGACGAACGTGATGTGGTTCTCTTGAATCTTGCAGACATCGCCGTACTGTGCCATGAAGGCGCCAGCCACTGGCTTCGGACCCACGATGCGTGACATGGTCGCATCGCCGTCCTGGTGCCCGGCGATAAAGTACTGCTTGCTGCTGCCAATCTCCCAAGCACGCGTGATGTTCTGACGATAGCGGATAGCCAGCTGCTGCACGATCAGCGTCTGGGATTCACCACCAACGAAGAGCAACTCTGAATCGTCGGCACTGAACGGCTCACCGATTGCTGCCTCGCGGTTGAAGATGTCAGCGTTCGCCATTTCTCACTCCTTGCAGGGTCCATAGCCACCTGGATTGTACCAGTACTCTGGTGCTGGTCAACTACAAATTGACATATGCTTGCACTCTTCAGACTGTGCGAAAGCTGGCTATACTGCAATCAGAGCATGCGTACAAGCGCTGATAGCAAAAGAAGAGGGTCGAAACCCGAGACGACCCTCCTCTCCGCAGCGCTGCGCCCCCCGAGGTCGTAGCCGCCGCGTTCTGTAGCCTAGGCCATTGCTGTCTCGGTCTCGGCCTTCTTGCTGAAGAGCCACGTCGCTCCGGCCTTGATGCCCTGACCGGCGTGCACGGTAGCGCGACCCGCGGTGGAAACGCCCGCCATGAGTCCACGACCGAGCACCACGACGGCCTTGCGGTAGAGCTCGCGCCGCTCCTTCGCAGCGATCCTCCGCTGCTCGTAGCGCAGCGCACCGTTGAGCTGATACATCACAGCCATCACCTCGCCGAGCTGTGTCCGGAGTTCCACGACCAGCTCCGGCTCGATGGGACGCCCTATGACGTCTGCCACCCGTTCTCGTCGCAGACTGCCCTGCTTTCTCGTCTTCTTCTTCACTGTCACTGTACAGCTCCCTTCCGGGGGAACGGCGTTCCTATGATGGACGCCGCCCCACGGCGGCGTCAAATTTTCCAGTACTTCTCGACATCGGGATAGCTAGACAGTTTGACTGACCCATCGCGAGTCAACTCATCAAGATACTGTGCGAGTGCCTTGAAGAACCGTGCTAGCTGCTCGGTTGTGCCGCCAATACTCCAATGCCGCTGCGTCCAGCTCCACGTGCCCATACCACGCATAGCATTCAGCACAGATCGCGGAGGTTTACGCGTGAAGACTACGTGAACGATACCTCCGCTGGCTGCATCCAGGCGAATAATCTGGTGCAGCGACGATATCACCATGCTCCCACTCCCACGAGAGTACACATCGCTGAGCAGGCGCACCCGCCGTTCCTCGTACGATCCGGCGGGAAGGTAACCAGCTAGCTGGGGCTCTTGCTGGTCTTGTTCGCCCAGCCCTGTGCCAACGAGGCAAAAGGGATAGCCGTCGGCTCCATCCCCTCGGTGAACTTGTCCACCTTGGCGAGCGCGACGACAGCCGCCATCTCGGCGCTCTTCGCATCCCGGGCGACAACCGTCTGCAGCTCGCTGACCTCGGTGACGTTGCCCTTGTCATCCTTCGTCTCGACCACGACGACGAACGTTTGCATACGCACATCCTTTCCGTACATGTCCAGTCCATGCTCATGGCACTATGCCATGAGCCTCATCACCACCTTGTCCACACGTGCGTGGGCTTGACCCGACGTCGACGAGTTCCAGCTTGTCCCCGTCCACCTTGTCCACACGTGCGTGGGCTAGACGCGGGCGCCGAGCGGACATGAAGGGCACCAATCACCTTGTCCACACGTGCGTGGGCTCGACGCTGCTTGAGGCTGACGAGGTTCTTGACCCGCAACCTTGTCCACACGTGCGTGGGCTCGACGATGCTGCCAACATAGCATGCTGGCGTTCACACCTTGTCCGCATGTGCGTGGGCTCGACCCATCCCCTTGCGTCAAATACGCACTGCCGGCCACCTTGTCCACACGTGCGTGGGCTCGACGGCTCCCTCCTCTCGTGGTGGGTGTGCGCCCTCACCTTGTCCACACGTGCGTGGGCTCGACACCAAGATCTTGTGGTTACGCGTGGACGGACCACACCAGTGGTCCCTTTCGCCATCATGATAATGGCATTAGGCAGAAGGCTTGCCTTGAAAGGATTCCCACAAGATCAAAGTATCAACGCGGCGTTAGTTAGACACGGCCTGTTGGCACCTACTAACAAACTGTGCTACTCCTGGATAAGCCGCTAGAAAGCTCGCATGCAGTTTTCGTGCCTGCCCAGGGTTGAAAATGAAGACGCGCCTCCTTTCAGACCGCTACAACATCGGCCCTGGCCTTCTTCTTGTCAAGATGTAGCGCAGGGGCTGGCGGGGCAGCTGGCGCAACCGTATGACGTCCGCTCGCCAGCCGTTACCCAGTGTCAACTGACCCCGACAACCCCTCTCAAGAAACCAGCGAGGTGATTGGCACATCATGTCGTCCAGTTACCAACCAGTACCCAGTGACAAGCTGACCCCGCCGGGTTTGCCGACGAGGTGATTGGCACATCATGTCATCCAGTTGCCAACCAGTACCCAGTGACAAGCTGACCCCACCGGGTGTGGAACGGATAGGACTGCTCCACGTCTATTTGCTCAATAGAAGAGCACTGTCGGTACGTCCAGATACACACCGCCTTGCCCCTTAGTTGTAGGAAGGACTGTGATCCTGCAGCTCACATGAACTGCCTTGGCTACAAGGTAGTATACCTTGTCCCCACCAAGCCTACATTCAGAGTTCCTAGCTCCAGATTTTCGTCACAGCTCACGGAGAGGGACAGTATGCACCCGAGAAGAAAGCATAGTACTCACAGGCTATACTCACGCGTTTAGGATGCTATTTTAGCACAAAGAAAACCCCCGCCAGCCAAAGCCAGCGGGGGTCGTCGAGGAGGAAACCACCGGAAACCGGTGACCCGCCCTAGGACGCTAGTGGGATTTGCGGCACCAGCCACCCCCCGGCTATACCCTCTCCAATTATATTACACAACAATATGAAGCTCAATTGTGTTAAGAGGGTACGGCACGACAATGTTCACTATTGCAAGGATACGATCCTTCAAAAGTGGATGTTGTGCAAGCTGCACAATCTCGTACGATACTACCTGGGGGCCGATTATATCCTGAACAACAAAATTCGAAAAGAAGTCAAGCACCGAGTAGATCTCCCCCTCTATGATGGAGATCATCACTGGCGTCACATTTCCGCGCCCGATATACACTTTTAGTCTATTGAGGAACGTGTAGCTGATGCTGTCCACGTTCGTCGTGACCGACTGCTCCCTGCGGTTCAGGTCCAGGTTGTCCGTTGAGAGCTGGTGTCGTGTGTACACCTGGCCGTCATTCGGATCCTGGGTGACGATCCAGTATCCGGACGCAGCCATGATATTGAGCTGCGGCTCGTTGAAGAACTCGGTTGTCCTGCTGAGATCGTCGAAGCCGAGCAGCTCAACGTTCGTAAGTGGCCTATGCGGCAGCGACGCACCGCGGAGTCCAGCCAGTGCGCAGCACGCGTAATAGCCTTCGAACGTTTCGCCAGCGTTGCCGATCTCATCTGGCCACACGAGGTAAGCGCGCCGCGTGCTGAACAGCCCTGGCTTGAGCGCCTGGTTCTCGGCAACCTCCGTCTTGTTGAGAGTCTTCCAGATCTCAATCTTAGAAGGAACGTTGATCGGCGCGCTCGGGCCAGTATGCAGTCTGAGCTCCTCGTCGTTCAGGACCGCATCGATAACGTACTCCTGATACGTGACGGTTCCAAAGCCGTCGTCACTGTACTGCGCACGAACGATCTGTCCCACTGCTACGGCGCGCTCGCCAGTGATAAACTTCTCGCCGTCGGCACTGAGCAGCGTGTACTGTGTGCCAGTCGTGTCCGGGTCATCAGTGATAGATGCAAGCACTGGATCGCCTACGTACCCTGTTACCAAGGACGTGGTGTAGATGCCCAACTCTGTACTGGCAACCATGTTGAGCCACGCGATCCGCCAACGGCCAACGTCGGGTGCCGACATTGCTTCGACGTGCGCAGTAAAGAGGTCGAGCACCGTCTTGAGCTGCGAGAGCGGCACGAGTGAGTAGACGTCGTCGCGCCCCTTGAGGACTTCGAGTGCATCCGCCCAGTCCTCCAGCTCCATCGGGCTGGAAGCACCTACTGCCGTGAACTTGACGTCCTCGCCGTTCGAATTGAGCAGCGCATAGTAAGTGCCAAAGACCAGCGGGTTGTCCTGGTGAATGATGGGTGCTGCTGAGAACCTGTCACTGATGAGCGACACGTCGTCGATCGTGCCAACCGTGCCTACCCACTGCTGTACAAGCGCACGATAGCTGGCGTAGACCTTGCCGTCCATCACTGGTAGAGGCTGCAGCACGCCGCCAGTCGTCCAGGTTGCATCGTAAGCGATGATGCCAGCCTTGAGGGTGATCTGGGTCTCGCTTTGCTCCCAGTTGGTGAGCGGCGCGTATCCGATTCGGTCTGCGGGCACCTCGATGTCAGCCTTGATGTAGAAGGTGACTGCCAGGTCCGGCGGCGTGCCCGAGCTGCTGGAACTCGAACCAGGACCAACAATGACGTCACAACTGCCACGAAGAGCTGGTGGCAACGGAGTTGCGAGTACTACCGTCTTGACGGCGCCTGCGCTGACTGCTTCAACGTCGATCGTGAAGCGCTCGCCCTTGCAGAGTCCTTCTGTAGCCGCGTTGAACGTGATCGTCACGCCCTGCGTGCCGACAACAATTGCCGTGCCGAGTGCCACAGCCACTGACGGCCCACTAGCGTCGACGCCAGTCGTGGTGCTTACACGAATCTCGGCCGTGCCAAAGTCACCACCTTTGGTGACCTCGACTACGTAAGTCGTGTCCGGAGCACCCATGTAGACACCACCGCTCGTCGGAGCTGGTGCCACGTATTCCTGGCTGACTTCGACCTGCCACGTCTGGCCCAAGAGGAAGTCATCGGGATCAATCCCACCGCCCGGACTGGACGAGCTGCCACAGCCGTCGTTGTTAAAGGTGACGGTAAGACCACGTCCACCGATCGCTGTCGCAACGCCGAAGTCCTCCGGCGTGACCTCGAACGGACCTTCGGTTCCGCTTAACGCTGTGACACGAAGAAGCGCCGTTTCGGCGTCTCCACCGCTGCCCGCGCTAATGACCTCAATCTCGTACGTCTCGGTCACATACCCAGCAGCACGACCATCGTAGGTAGAGCCGTCAGTTGCCTCGATGCAGACGTTGTTAACACTGCCAGCTGTTTGTTCATCGTCAACGTCGGCCACCTGTGTCGGCTTGTTGCTGATGTCCTCCTCTGAGTCACCGATGACAGCAGCCACTACATCAGCGACCAGACTGAGGATGGGCGTGCGAAGCCGGTACGGTTCGCCGCACGCGCTGGCAACGATGTCCAACACATCGCCAGCTTTCACATCCCGATCGAGGAAGGCAGCGCTGCGGCTGAAGCCATTCGCTGTCTTGAGGACCAGGGCATCGAACCTGATCCGGTTGCGGTAGTCATCGACAGCACGAATCTCGCTGCCATCACTCCCTGGATCGGTGTAGTACTGCAGAAGGGCGTCGTCGATGAAGAGCTCCGAGTAGTCGAAGTCGACTACGCCACCAGCTGGGCGTCCGGGCCACACAAACGATTCATCGGCATCAGGAGTGTAGCTGTCGGTGATCTTGATCCCGGGCTTCTCGTCAGAGTCGGTGTA
>Ga0307380_10012535_pt1 | contig 10542 bp, 9 predicted proteins | sample UN3MG_FD_202239 | JGI IMG/M metagenome (GOLD analysis project Ga0307380, IMG submission 202239) | Soil microbial communities from Risofladan, Vaasa, Finland - UN-3 | ecosystem: Environmental > Terrestrial > Soil > Coastal area > Acid sulfate soil | place: Finland: Risofladan, Vaasa | collected... | reverse complement strand
TAGACCTATATAGACAATATGAGCAGGACTACTGATGTATCAAACTTAGTAGAAGATATCAGAAAGAACGTCACAAGTTCCTCAAAGTGGAAGGACTCTACAGAGTGCTTAGTTGTAGAGGGAGATGTTACATATAAGGACGATAGCCTGAGTGTAAATGTCAATAAAAGAAAATTTGATAATACTATACTTATAACAGGGTACTGGGAAAGAAATCAAAGGAACCTGTGGACACGTATATTTGGTAGAAAGATAGCTACAGCTAAGGCCACAAGCAAGTGTGGAGAGAGTGAGACAATAATAATTGATAAAAAAAAGTAGGCTAAAGTAGGCTATAGATATTATTTATTATTTTTGTATTAAATATAAATAAAATATATAAAGATTATGGGGGCAGATATTAGAAAGATATCCGTAGGTAAAGACTACCCAAACGGTGTTATACATTATCAGGTTGGAAAAAAAGTAAATTTATTAGGAAATTTTTATGATGTAACAGATATACTAATAAATGAGGAGCTATTAATTATAGGTAAAGTGGCATATGATATTTTTATAGCTGATAATAAAGGGAAGGTATTTTGGAAAAGCATTATAGATGTACCAGTAGTTGTAGAGAATAACATAAATTTCAAGTAATGTCTACTATAAACTATGTAATAATAGAGGTAGAGAGTGCTTACAATAATACAGCAAAGTTAGGTAAAAATGAGTTTGTGGTAAACTCAACAATAGAGAGTGTAAAGCACATTAACAGGGTTGCTAGGGTTGTAGAGGCCCCCAAGAACACGGTGCTTAATAAGGGTGATGAGGTAATAGTGCACCACAATATACTGAGGCTAAAGAATGGAGTAGGTGGATTTGTAGTCAAGAGTAATTATCATATAGAAGATAATAAGTACTATGTACCTCTAACAGAGGTATTTATGTACAAAAGAGGTGATAGTGATTGGGTAGCTCTAGATCCATATTGCTTCGTAAAACCAATAAAATTAGAGAATATAATAAAACACAATATAGAGTTAAATCCAGACACACACAAGGGGATGGCTAAACTCAGGGGAGTGATGGCATACCCTAACAAAGTTCTTAAAGAGTTCGGGTTAAAAAGTGGTGACAAAGTTATATTTTCTGAATATAGTGAGTATGAGTTTAATGTAGATGGGGAGTTATATTACAAGATGTCTACAAATGATATATTAGCGATAATAGAGTGAAAGGACTGTCTACAGAAATAGAGTATGCTTTAACCACCATTATAGATGGTTTAAACTACAACTTCTTCTCAACTAGTGGTACAGAGGATCTTGAGGATCAAGATATTGAGACCTACGTACAGAATCTAGATGCAGAGAGAATGAAGACTATTATGGAGTCTAAGGTATCTTCATTTAACTCAGCTAAAAAAATATTAAATAAGTGGATGGGATCCCCAAATGCACCTAGTAAGAGTGTTATAAGGAACTACATTCACAGGGTAATACTGGCAGGAGACTCTGCTGTAGGAGTATTAAGGAAAGCTCTAGCAGGCTCTATTGATTTTAGAAAGCTAGATGCACATAAACACAACTCAGCTATAAAGGCTAAGGAGTTTATTTTAGAGGCTATTTTTGATATTGATTCGTCATTAATAGAGTTAAGGGAGAAGTTAGAGTCAGACGATCTTACACTTACTGAAAGAGAATTTAAGATAGGTTATCCAGAGAGATTTTCAAAAGGAGAGTTTTATCCTAAAGAAGATTACCATAAAAACTGGCACGAGAAGAATAAGGACATAGTTAATATATGCCCATTTTCATCTAAAGGTGGTGAAGTAATTGAAATAGAAAAGCTCAAGATAAGGCTACCTAAACCCCCAAAAAATAAGAAGAAGATACTATTCTCAGACCTACCTAAGAAAGAACAATATTGGAAGAGGCAAGAAGTTCCTAAGGGTATAACACCAGACAATGTAGATAGCTGGGATAAATATATAAAAGAGGAGTTCAGGAGAAGGAGAGAGGGTATCTGGTTTATGAATAATGGTACTCCGACATATCTTACAGGTAATGCATATTTTGCACTACAGCACTGCAAGATGTTTGATAATGGTGGATACATGGACTTTAGGTATGCACAGCTAAGGATGTTTTATCACCTAGAGGCATGCATAATTGATAATAGGAGTCTAGGACAACTATTCTTAAAGTCTAGGAGAACAGGGTTTACCTACATAATACTAGCAATTTTGCTCAATATGGCTACAGGTACAGCTAATGGTAAATATGGTATGACTAGTAAATCTGGGGATGACGTAGATGAGGTTTGGGAGAAATTCTCATATATGTTCTTAAACTTACCATTCTACTTTAGACCAGTAGTCAGGGGTAAGGAAGACTCCCCAAATGAGCTATATTTTGGGAAACCATCTGACAACTCAAAAGAGTCTAAAAAGAAGAGGCTTACAGGGATAAGGGATTATTTAAACTCTGTAATTGATAAGAGACCAACAAAGAATGGATCTTATGACTCAATTAAATTAAATGGATACCTAGGAGATGAGGCATTTAAGTGGGAGAAACCTATGGATTATATAGTTCACTTAGGTATGATTACACCGACAATGATGCCAGCAGGTAGGGTTATAGGTAAGGCGTTTATAGGATCAACTATGGGGGCTAGAGCAAAGGGTGGAGACCAAGGAGTTGAATTGATAAAAGGATCACATATTGAAGATAGAGACGAAAAAACAAACAAGACAACGACAGGACTATATTTTTATTTTCTACCAGCACAAGAAAATATGGAGGAGTTCACAGATATTTATGGTAAATGTTGGCAAGAAAAACCACCAAGTGGAACAAGGAATGTGTTAGGTGGTTTGATTACAATGGGTTCAATAGAGTACCTATTGGCTGTAGAAGAACAAAAGAGAAAACAAAGTGATAAAGCATTAAATGAGCAATATAGGACATACCCAAGAACTATAGAGCACGCTATAAGGGATGAAGCAATTGAGAGTGTATATAATTTAACTAAGCTATACGAGCAGATTGATCATAATAACGAGCAACACGAAGATACACTGTATGCTGTAGGTAATTTTGATTGGGTGGATGGAGTAAAGGATGGTGATGTAACATTTAACAGGAACCCAAAAGGAAGGTTTAAAGTCTATTGGTTTCCATCAAGGGCCGATGGCACAGAGGGATTAAGAAATAGAGTAGGCGAGATTAATGGTAAGTACTTTCCAATGAATACAGAGTGTGTACGGTTTGGATGTGACCCATTCTCTTTAAAGAGTACTCACGGAGAGGGTTCAAAAGGTGGCTTGCATGCAAAGACATTAATATTTCCAGAGGGTGGAGCGCCTTCTAATAAGTTCATATTAGAGTACATAGCCAGACCATCTGATGAGACTATATTCTTTGAAGATGTTATAAAAGCTATAAGGTACTACGGAGCACCAATACTAGTAGAGTCAAACAGAATTGACTTACTAAGGCACATGAGGAATAGAGGTTATAGAAAGTTCGCCATGAATAGATTGGATAGAACTAAAGACAAGTTAAATCCAAATGAGAAAGAATACGGTGGGCAACCGATGTCTAGTAAAGATATAATAGATTCTCACATGAATGCTATAGGTGCTTGGATAGAAAAGTATGTAGGTATATATACAAATGAGGAGGAAATGATTAGACCTCTAGGAGAGATGGGTACGATGCCATTTAATGAGACACTGAAAGATTGGATTAAATTTAACCCTGATGAGAGGACTAAGTTTGATGCAACAATATCTAGTGGATTAGCTATAATGGCCTGTCAAACTGAAAAATATAAAGGTAAGAAGAATACAAATATAAACAAAACAGCCAAGACACTGTTCAGAAAGTACAATAACACTGGGTCTATGAGCACTATTATAAATAATTAACAACCATGAGAGATATTAAAAAAGTAGTAGATTTCCATTCTTTTCCAGACTATCTAGCTCCTGATGAAGAAAAAAATAAAGAAGAGTATGGATTAAAAATGGGTAAAGCTATTGAATATGAGTGGTTTTACAGGCCAGAAAATGGAGCTTGTTCGTTTTATGACAAAAGAGATAAGTACCATAACTTAAGATTATATGCAAGAGGAGAGCAGTCTACAGATCTATATAAGAAATTAATAATAGGCGATAAAGATGCTTCAACATATACTAACTATGATTGGAGACCATTACAGATAATCCCAAAGTTTGTTAAGCTTATAGTAAACCAAATGACCGAGAGGATGTTCGATATAAGGGCAGAGGCTGTAGATAATTTTTCAACTAATTTAAAAGATAATTACAAGAAGTACCTAGAGGATATAATGATATCTAGACCTATTATAGAGGAGGCTAAAAATACATCAGGTATTGATATAGCTCCTGATGGATTAGAAGATTACCCAGATAGTCAGGAGGAGATAGATCTACATATGAAGCTTAAATACAAACCAGCTATAGAGATAGCTGCAGAGGAGGCTATAAAGTTCACCCTTGATCTTAATAACTACAAAGAGACACAGGGGATGGTTCTAGAGGATGTAACTTCTATAGGTATCGGGGCTATAAAACACCACACAGACTCAGGTAAGGGGATAATGGTAGAGTACGTTGACCCTGCAAATATGGTATACTCATACCCACTACACAAGAATTTTAGCGATGTACATTACTATGGTGAGGTTAAGAGGATGACGATAGAAGATGTAGATAGAATATCTAAAGGGAAGTTTGATAAAAAAACTCTTACAAGTATAGCAAGATCTACATCACAGTGGAGTAGATATCATGGGAATAGTAATGACAAAGATAATTATAGAGAAGATGACTTAAGTGGTAAGATGGTAGATATTTTATTTTTCACATATAAAACTACAAATACCCTATCTTATAAGAAAAAATATAACAAATCTGGTGGTTATAAAATGATAAAGAAAGAGAGCAACTTTATTAAGCCAGATAAGAATTATAGTGGCTATGACTCTGTGAAGAAAGTTATAGATGTCTGGTACAACGGAGCACTAATTTTAGGCACTGAACATATATTTAACTACGGTCTTTGTGAGAATATGATTAGGCCAAATGGCTATCTGAACAAAACTATGTCCAACTATATTGTATATGCTCCAGAGTTATACCAAAATAGAACCAAGAGTGCTGTAGAGAGAATTATACCTTATGTAGATGAGATGCAACAGATACATATAAAGATACAACAACTAATAGCGAAAGCCAGACCAAATGGAGTATTTATAGATGTAAATGGCCTAGATGAGGTAGATTGGGGTGATGGAGTAAAATTATCTCCAATGGAGGTTGTTAAAATATATGATGAGACAGGTAATGTATTGGGAACTACTGTAGATGCAGAAGGTAACTTCAATCACGGTAAGATGCCAATTATAGAATTACAAAACGGTGTTGTGAGAGGCCTTAATGAATTAATTACAGCCTATAACCATTACTTAAATTTACTTAGAGATGCTATAGGTATAGCTCAGGGGGTAGATGCAAGTATGCCACACCCAGATACTCTTGTAGGTGTTCAGCAACAAGTAGCTTTAAATTCAAATACAGCTACTAGACATATACTGGATTCTGTATTAAGTATGACTGAGAGTTTAGGGAGAGCGATATCACTACGTATAAAAGATATATTCAAGTATTCTAACCTAAAAGAGGCTTATATAAATGCTGTAGGGAAAATAAATGTCAATGTCTTGGAAGCCCTTAAAAAATACCACATACATGATCTAGGTATTAATATAGAATTAAAACCAGATACAGAAGAAAAACAGTATTTAGAGGCAAATATACAGATAGCTTTGAGTAAGGAGTTAATAACACTTGACGATGCTATAGATATCAGAAAGATAACTAATATAAAATTAGCCAACGAGTTGTTAAAGACTAGGAGAGTCAGAAGAGAGAAGGCCAAGAAAGAGCATGAGAAAGAGATGATCAAAGTTCAAGGTCAGACTGCTGCAGAAAATGCAGAGAGAGTAGCTCAAGCAAAAATGCAAGAGATAAGTGCAGAGACACAATCTCAGATAGCTATTGTAAATGCAAAGACTGAAGGCAAGAAGGCAGAGATAACTGCAGAAGAGCAGGCTAAGGCTAGATTAATGGAACAAGAGTTTAGCTATAATATTAAGTTAAGGGGTGCAGAGTTTGAAGTTAATATGGGTAAAGAAAAGTATAAAGAGGATAGAAAGGACAAAAGACAAGATAAAAATAATACTAACGCATCTAAAATGATAGAGCAAAGGAGTCTTAATTCCCCTGCACAGAACTTTGAATCTAGTGAAGACAATATATCTGGATCAATTGAGATGGGTGAGATAGGGCCAACCTAAAATGAGCTATCAAATTTTTTGATTATATTTGCAATAATTATAAATAAAATTTATTAGAATATGGAACCATTTGGAACAGGGGGGAAATCCTCAGAAGAGCCGATACTAGATTTTAGCAAGAAAGCGAGTCCAGAACCTGCTACAGAGAATACAGATAAACCAACAGTAGAACCTGCTGTAGATAATAAAGATAAACCAGCAGTAGAACCTGCTGTAGACGATAAAAGTTCTTTGAAACCCGATACTAGCGCTGATACAGCTCCAAAAGTTGTGGATAAGCCTGAGTTAAATGACGAGTTAGCCTTAAAATATCTAAGCGAGAAGCTAGGTAAAGAGGTTAAGGATTTTAGTGTATTTGACAAAAAGGAAGACCCACTTGAAAAAGATCCTTATTTAAAGGAGATTTATGATTGGAGAAGTAAAACTGGTAGGCCTATAGAAGATTGGATTAGTTATCAAAAGGATTTTGATAAAATGCCAGATATAAGTGTTGCAAGAGAGTTTCTGAAACACGAGTACCCAACATTAACAGAATCTGAAATTAATCTAGAAATAGGAAAATTTGTAGTTGATGATATGGATATGGACGATGATGCAGGTCTTAAGAATCTAGAGCTTAAGAAGTATGCGACAAAGGGCAGAGCCGTATTAAATACAATGAGATCCAAGTTTGAGACCCCAATAGAGGCCCCAAATAAGGGTGTACCAAAAGAAGTGCAAGAAAATTTAGATCTTTTAGATAAGATCAAGGCACAGTATGAAGCCGACCAAGAGGCTACTAAAAAATACTTACAGAGTATAACTAGGGAAGCTTCTTCGGTAGAGTCTTTACCTATAAAACTATCAGACGATTTGACAATTAATTTTAAATTATCTGAAGAAGAAAGGAAGTCTTTACCATCCCAAATTGATGCCATGCCCCATTGGAGAAATGAGGATGGCTCTTGGAACCATAGAGCAGTTGTAAATGATGGGATAAAAATACATCATTTCGATAAAATAATGCAACTAGCTTATGCCCAAGGAGTCAATGCAGGGAAGGAAGGTATAAATGTTGATGCTAATAATATTACACTAGATAGTAGAAACACAGTAAACTCTGATTTGCAAAATAATCAGAAAGGCCCTGTGATTGATGGTCTAGATGAGTATATGGGGAACCAAGGAATAAAATTAAGATTTGGTAATAAATAAATAAAAATTTTAGAATATGGCTTTAAATAGTTCACCAACATATAAGGTTACTCCTTCTTCAACTAAATCAGTTTTGAAGAGTAACTATATTTCCCTATTTGATTATACTAGTCAATACAGTCCTGAGACTCACGACAGTATTGCTCAAATATATGGGAAACAATCTGTAAGTGGGATGTTGTACATGTTAGGAGCAGAAAGTGGATTTGCCTCAGATAAATATATCTGGACAGAAGAAGGCAGATTACACACTGTATATAATGATGTAACAAGATCAAGCTCAGTTTTCACGAAGGCTAACCACGTATTCAGAGCAAATGAAACAGTGCACATCTCAGATGGTAGCATTAAACGAAGGGGTATCATTACTTCAAAAGATACTGATACATTTACTGTAGCTCCTTATAAGAGCGCAGGATTTACAGCTTTGGGAACTACAGGACTTACAGTCTTTGTAGATGGTTCAGAGTTTAGAAAAGGTAAGACAGGTATGGTAGGTTCACTAGAAACTGACTTTACTATCTTAGATAATAAACCAATTATCTTAAAAGATAAGTATGAAGTTAGTGGTTCTGATGCAACTCAAATTGGTTGGGTTAAGACAGAAGAAGGTGGATGGCTATGGTATCTACAGTCTGAAAGAGACACACGTAGACGATGGGAAGACAGATTAGAGCTTTCATTGATCTTGGGTGAAAAAGCAGAGACAGGTTCTGCAGCAGAGGTAGCAGGTTACCTTGGTACAGAAGGATTATTTGAATCAGTTCGTAAGAGAGGAAATACCTTCCAAGGTATTGCATCTAGTATAGCTGAATGGGATACAATCATAAAGAGATTCGATGCTCAAGGAAAAATCGCAGATTACATGCAATATGTAGACCGTGATCAATCTTTAGCTATTGATAATCTTTTAGGAACACTTAACGCTGGTCACAGTGCAGGTATTTCTTATGGTATTTTCAATAACAGTGAGAACATGGCAGTAAATCTAGGATTCAAAGGATTCAGTAGAGGTACTTACAATTTTTTCAAAACTGATTGGAAGTTGCTAAATGATCCAACTTTATTAGGAGCAGTTGCAGCAGCAGCAGGTAAGGTAAGAGGTATTTTAATCCCTGTAGGGACTAAAGAAGTTTACGAAGGTGAATTTAATGGTTCTGGATCAGGTGACAAAATTACTGTACCATTCCTACAAAGTAAATACAGAGTCGCAGGAGCAGAAAATCGTAAGTATAAAACTTGGGTTACTGGTACTGTAGGTGGTGTTTACACAAATGACGAGGATTCTATGAATGTCCATCACTTATCAGAAAGAATGTTATGTACTACTGGTGCTAACAACTTTATGCTATTTGAAGGGAACTAATAGTTAGAATATAGTTAACTTAGGGGGATTTCGTATCCCCCTTTTTTAAACATAGATATGGCAGATAAACCTAAAAAAAAATCAAACCCAAAAGATACAGTACACGTTAAGACTACTGATGGGTATGATATAGTGGTTAAGAATGGTAGTGCTTACCACGAGCAATTTAAAAAGAGAGGTGCTGTAATAAATGCACTTAGACCTAAAAACAGGGTTGGATCTCCTGAGAAAGATCCTCTATCCGTTAAAAATTACAAATCCCGAAAAAAGGGGTAAGTAAAAGGAGAATCAAGTATAATTAAATAAAATATAATAAAATGAAACAGAAAGAAGACAAGTTCAAGGGTAAGGAATATCGACTTTTAGATGACCGATCTGGGGAATCTTTTTTATTAAAGGTTGGTAGAAACAGTGATTTATTAGTGTGGGATGAAAAAGAGGGTATCAATAGGCCTATAAGGCACTGCCCAAATGAAAGAGTAATTTTTGTAGATAAACAAAGTAAACACGCATTAGTAGAACCAATTATATTTAGAAAGGGTTTTTTAGAAGTAAAACGTACTGACCAGATTACACAACAATTTTTAGATGCACACCCTGACAATAAAGCCAATGGAGGAGCTTGGTTTGAGTCTATAGATTATAGTGCAGAAGCAATAGAGGGAGTAGAAGTAGATGAGTTACAATTAGATATTAAGAATGCAGTAAGAGCCAAGGCTAAAGAGAAAGATGGAATATACGAAATAGAAGCTGTAGTTGCTGTATTAGTTAACTCTGTATTGAGGGCCAGTGAAATGAGCCTACAAGAAATGAAGAGGGAGATCTACAACGAGGTAGATAATAACCCATATTATTTTTGTGATGATAATGGTAATATCTCAATCTTTGACGATGACTCTACAAAACTTAAGTACTTAACTCTGAGGGCTATAAAAGATGGAATTATTAAGAAGTCCCCTAACAACAAATCAATGTTATGGGTTAAGAATAATGAATTAATAGCATCAGCACCTAGAGGGCTAGATTTAGTAGACTACTTTTCAGATTACCTAAGCTCAGATGAGGGTATGTTAGTAATTGAAGAGATAAAAAACAGAAGTTAGTGTACTTTATAAAAATAATATGAGAGCCTTATAGTTAAGCTATAGGGCTTTTGTATTTAAATCAATATGTAACAAAAATTTACTATCTTTGTTACCAAATGTAATTAAACAAATAATTAAGATTTATGGTAAGCGTAGATACAGTTTATAGGGTATTGACAACTCTATTGAGCAAGGACAACCAAGGTAACTTGACCCCTACAGAGTTTAATTTATTAGCCACAAATGTTCAAAATCAAATTTTTAGGGAGTACTTTGAGGATGAAAATAGGGATAAAATAAAGAAGAATTTAGTATACACTGGAAAGGGATATAGTAATCTTCCATTCAACCAAAGACAAAAAATAAACCAATTTAGCGCCACAAGTGATGTCACAGGTGTTGCAGGGTTATTTTCACTACCCAGCGATACATATCTTATAGAGGACGATGGTATAACAGAGACAGATACAGGTAGAGTTATAGAAGAGATAGAGGCAAATATCACAGGATACTTGAGTAGATCACTAT
>Ga0307380_10012533_pt1 | contig 10542 bp, 11 predicted proteins | sample UN3MG_FD_202239 | JGI IMG/M metagenome (GOLD analysis project Ga0307380, IMG submission 202239) | Soil microbial communities from Risofladan, Vaasa, Finland - UN-3 | ecosystem: Environmental > Terrestrial > Soil > Coastal area > Acid sulfate soil | place: Finland: Risofladan, Vaasa | collected... | reverse complement strand
CTGCGGCATGGAGCGCGTGCGCCTTTACGGGAAGAGCGGAGCTCCCACAAGATCGGGACGCGGGCTTTTCGCCGAATCCCTGATGGCGCGCTTGCCCCTGCTCCCCGTCGAGGACGAAGGCCGCCTCCAGGACGCGCGGCTGCGCGAGAATTTTATCGAACGGGTTTTCGCCTACCGGCGTCTGCGCGACTTCTTCGTCCGTCCCTGGCGGCGAGGCGATCTGGTCCGTTTTCACACCGGCGAAAAATTTCTCTTGCTGGCCCACGACGCTGCTGCCCATGAGAAGCTCGGCCGGCTGGTCGCTGGCGCCAAGGGCACGCCGCGAGCGGAGCTGGAACGGCGCTACGTGGAAGTGTATATGACGGCGCTGGCCAAGATCGCCACCCCGCGCCGCCACACCAACGTCCTTCAACACATGGCAGGTTACTTTAGGGACCGGCTGGGAAACGAAGACAGAAAAGAGCTCGCTGGTATCATTGAGGACTACCGGCGCGGGCTCGTTCCGCTCGTCGTCCCGCTAACACTTTTGCGCCATTACGTGCGGCTGCACAAGGTTTCCTATCTCGAAGGACAGGTCTATCTCGATCCCCACCCGAAGGAGCTGATGCTCCGCAACCACGTCTGAGTTTTTTCCTTCGCGGCGTGCAGCTTGCCGTCAACGCTGAAACGCTCGGGCGCGCCTTCAACCCGTAAAGATATTTCGCGCGACGAAAAGGAGATTCGCCGGTCGCTCCGCGAGTCGCCGCATATACCAGGGAAACCAGTAGGTCCCGTAGGAAATCAGGACGAGGGTTCGCCAGCCCTCCCGGACCAGCCGGAGCTGTTCCGTCCGCTGAATTCCATAGAGCATCTGGAAATCCAGGCAATCCTTGCCCAAATCCCGGGACTTGGCGTAATCCTCGATGCGCCGGATGAGCTCGAGATCGTGGGTGGCGATGCCCGCTCGCACGCCGGCGCGACGGGCCTCGTCGCTCAGGAGTTGTTGCGACAAGGCGAAGAAATTCTCGTCCACATCTCGCTTGCGGGGGAAGGCGCGATCTGCGGGCTCCCTGTAAGCTCCCTTGACGAGCCGGATCGCCGGGCCAAGAGGGATGAGGGAGGCGAGATCGTCGGCCGTCCGATAGAGGTAGGCCTGCAGGCATACGCCCACATTCTGGTAAGCCTGGCGAGCGCGGCGGTAGAGGTCGAGCGTTACATCAACGTAATCGCTCGTCTCCATGTCGATCCAGACCACGCTGTGAGCTCCGGCGCACTCGATGATCCGCCGGAGATTCGCGTAGCAAAACTCGGCGCTCAAATCCAGCCCCAGGTGGGTCAGCTTCACGGATACCTCGGTGGGAAGGCCGGCGCGGGCGACTCGGTCGAGGACGTCGAGATAATGGTCGGCGACCGATTCGGCTTCCTTTGCGGCGGCGATGTTTTCCCCGAGGTGGGTCAGAACCGTCCGAATGCCTTTCTCTTTGAGCTCGGCTGCGGCGGCGAGGGCGTCACCGATTTCCTCTCCCGGCATGAATCGCGAAACGGCGCGGCGCACAAACCGGAACCTGGGAACGCGCTCGCGCAGCCAGGAGTTCTGAGAGGCGGCTAACAGAATGCTTCGCATCATACCGGCTGTTTCCCTTTGGAAATCATTCTGCCGGGCAGGATTCTACTGGAGCCTTGGTCGGAGCGCCACTTCTTCCCGCGAAGATTCGCAGGGCGCTAAGGGATCGGCAGGTTGCGCAGGACGATCGCCAGCCCGATGATCACGACGAATACGCCGAACACTTGACGCAGGGAGCGGGGGCTGAAACGTCGCGAGAGTTCCACGCCCGCCAAGCTCCCGGCAAGTGCCGCGACGCTGAGGGGAACAATCAACCGCCACTGCATTTGGAGCGATGGCCAGTGACCGACCAGCGCCGAGGCGCAATTGACGGCGATGACCACCAGCGAGGTGCCGATGGCACGGCGCGTGGGCATGTGAAGTAGCAGGATGAACGCCGGGACGATCAGGAAACCGCCGCCCACGCCGAGGAATCCGGTGAGAAATCCCACGCCCGCGCCGGCCAGGATAAACAGCGCCACGCTTCGGCGTTTGCCTTCGTGCGGTTCGGGGCGCGGTCGAAGCATCAGACCACCCACCGTCACCATGAGCAGGCCGAAGAGCAGCAGCAGGATCGGCCCGGGAAAGCGCCGTGAGACAATCCCGCCCAGGAAGCTGAAGGGGACGCCGCAGGCGGCGAACAGCAGGGCCTCGCGCCAGGCGAGGGGGGAATTGCGGTGATGGAAGCCCGCGCCCAATACCGCCGTTCCGCCCACCAGAAGCAGCGAAAGAGCGATGGCGTGATGGACGTCCAGGCCGATGACGTAAACGAGAATGGGCACGGCGAGGATGGAACCTCCGCCGCCCAGCAGGCCCAGCGAAACGCCCATCAGCACGGTTAGCAAAGTCCCAAGCCACATTGGCATCTCGCCTTGCGTTTCATCCGGCCATGAAGCCGGGCGCGGATGCAGGCCATGAGACCGCACGCCTGCTTCGAACCGACTCGCGGCTTCGCTCATCAGCGGGTTGCGATTGTAATGGAGGCTCGGACGAATTGCCGCGAATTCGTGCGGCCCTTCGCCCGAGGCGCCCGGATTCGCTTCATCAACGCCGCCCCCTGAGGCCAGCGAGGCCAAATTCTTCGCAACGGAGTCTGTTACACAGTTATATATTGAAAAATCTGGTGGACCACAGTGAAGAGCTCTCGGGGACATAAACTTTTTCACTGGCGCAGCGCGATGGTTTGTGCATAATTCCATTTAATCGGCGCGACCATCCGGGGGAAATGGGTTCGCGTGGAGGGTTGAATGGCGACCGGCTACCAGCTTGTATGCGTTTATCTCAACGAAGCGGATGAATGGGAAGGGCGGCCGTTGCATGAGGCGATCCTGGAATTCCTCAATCGTTCCGGTTGCGCCGGTGGGACGGTTTTGCCGGCCTTGGCCGGGTTCACGGCGGGAACGACGGCGCCTGCACCCGCCGCGGGCGAGTTGCAGGGCAGGCGTCCCCTGATTGTTCAATTCATCGATCGCGCCGGGCAAGTGGCCCACGTCCTGCCCACCTTGCGCCGGATGGCGAAACAGCGCCTGATAACCCTGCAAGATGTGCAGGTGATCTTTCCTCACCTGGAAACTGTTTAGTTAAGAATCCGCCTCGGTTTCCGGGAAGCATTTCTCCACCCCCTCGGTCTCCCTCGCCTCAGCAGACGCCGACGCCGCAACAGGGTGCTCAGCCGCCGGCCGCCTTGAAATTGCGGACTGTGGTTGATAGTGTTCGGCTGGCGGTGCGTCTTCTTCGCCACTTCCTCAAACAGGAGGGTAACAAAATGTCGGGTGAATCCAAAAAGCCGAGAATCGTCCAGCGAATCGGCCGCCGGGAGTTCCTGGCGGGAGCGGGTATGGCTGCCGCTTCGGTGACAATCCTGAAGCCGCAGCTCGTCCGCGGCACGCAGGCTAATTCCAAAATCGCCTTGGGCATGATTGGCTGCGGCCAGCGCGGCACCTGGATCGCGGATCTCTTCATGAAGCACGGCGGCTACGAAGTGGTGGCGGGGGCGGATTACTTCCAGGACCGCGTGGACGCCTTCGGCGAAAAGTTCAATTTGGCTGCGGAGCGGCGCTATGCCGGCCTTTCCTGCTACAAGAAGCTGCTGGATGGGAAAGTGGACGCGGTGGCGATTGAGAGTCCACCCTACTTCCATCCCCAACAGGCGGCCGCGGCGGTGGATGCCGGCGCGCACGTCTATCTCGCCAAGCCGATTGGGGTGGACGTTCCGGGATGCCGCAGCGTGGAAGAGAGCGGGCGCAAAGCCGCCGCCAACAAGCGCTGCTTCCTGGTCGACTTCCAGACCCGGACCGATCCCCTGTATCGCGAAGCGGTGGAACGAGCGCAGAAAGGCGACATTGGGCGGATTATCTGCGGCGAGGCCACCTACATCGCCGACATCCCTTGGAAACGCCAGATCGAAGACCTGCGCCCCGATCCCACGAACCCCGAGCTTCGCCTGCGCGCCTGGGGCCTGGACCGGGCGCTATCCGGCGACGTGATCACCGAGCAGAACATTCACTCCATCGACGTCGCCGCCTGGATTCTGGACGCCCACCCGGTTCACGCCTATGGCAGCGGAGGGCGCGGGGACCGCACGATGGGGAATTGCTGGGACCACTTTTCCGTGGTCTTCACTTTCCCCGGCGACGTGCTGGTCAGCTTTTGCTCGAAGCAACTGGGCGCGGGATGGGACGACATCCTCTGCCGAATGTACGGCACCGAGGGAACGATCGATACCCATTACTTCGGAGAGGTTTCCATCAAAGGGAAGACTCCCTACGCGGGAGGAAAGGTGGAAGACCTTTATCCCAACGGCGCCATTCGAAACATCGCCGCCTTCCATGACAACGTCACTCAAGGCCGGTTTTCCAATGACACCGTCGCCCCCAGCGTTCGCAGCAATCTCACCACGATTCTCGGCCGCATGGCGGCGTACGGCCAACGCGGAGTCACCTGGGAAGAGATGATGACGGCCAACGAGCGGCTCGTCCCGAACCTTGACGGCTTGAAGGCCTGACGGGAATGAAGCGCGCCGCTCTCATCCTGTCCGTCTCGCCGGATGACGATGGGGTGGGGGCGTTCGGAAGGCTGAAATCGCTGGAACACATGGGAACTTCAATTCGTATGCTGAGGAGGGAGAAGTATGGGCTCTAAACGTCTTACCCGCCGCGAAATGATGGCTGAAAGCGCCCGTTTTGCCGCCGCAGGACTGGCGCTGAAAGCGGGGTTTGCAGATTGGCCTCTGACGGGGTCTCGGCTGGCCCTTGCCCGGCCCCTCGGATTCAAGATCGGCGCCTGCGATTGGACACTGGGCAAGCGGACGGACCCCTCGGCGCTCGAGGTGGCGAAGAAACTGGGGCTCGACGGCATCCAGGTGGACCTGGGGGATCCGAAGGACGACCTGCCGCTGCGCAAGCCCGAAGTGCAGCAGAGATATCTGGAGGCGCGAAAACAAACGGGCGTCGCTATCTCGTCACTGGCCATCGGAGCGCTGAACGAAGTGCCTTTGAAAAGCGACCCGCGCGCCGCCCAGTGGGTTTCCGACAGCGTTGACATCTGCAAGGTTTTCGGGGTGAACGTCGTGCTGCTGGCGTTCTTTTCCAAAGGTGATTTGCGAGACGACAAGCAGGGCACCGAGGTTGTCATCGCGCGCCTCAAAGAAATTGCGCCGAAGGCCGAGAAGGCCGGCGTTACCCTCGGTGTCGAAAGCTGGCTCGACGCCGATCAGCACATGGAAATCCTCGACCGCGTCGGCTCGCCCGCCGTCCAGGTCTACTACGATGTGGGCAATTCTCAAAAGCGGGGCTACGACATCTTCAAGGAGATCCGCTTTCTGGGGAAACACATCTGCGAATTCCACGCCAAGGACAACGATGACCTCTACGGAAAAGGGACGATGGATTTTCCGGAGGTCCGCCGGGCGATGGATGACATCGGCTACCGGGGATGGATGCATATCGAAGGAACGAAGCTGCCGCTGGGACCGGAGGAGAGCGTTCGCTACGACCTCGAGTACTTGCGCGGCGTTTTCCCGCCCGAGGTGTGATGCGAACGGTCCCCCCTTCAACGGCAGGGTTTTGGTCTTCTCGCCCCGACAGGCGAATTTGACGAGATAAGGAGAAGCCATGCAGAGGAGAAACTCGAAGCCGGGTTTACTGGCGGTATTGGCGACTCTGGTGGTCGTGTCCGCCTGCACCATCGGCGGTGTTCCCGTCGGCGATTTGGAAACCGATTCAAAATCGGTTGAACTCGGCGATGCCAAGTCGGTCCGGGCCGAAATCCACATGGGCGCCGGGGAGTTGAAGGTTGGCGGTGGCGCCGCAAAATTACTCGACGCCGACTTTGCCTACAACGTCGCACGGTGGCGGCCGGAGGTGAACTACACGGTCACCGACGGGCAGGGCCGGCTGGAGATCCGACAGCCCGCCGGGGCAGGCGGAATGATAGGGAATGCTCGCTACGAATGGGATCTGCGGTTCAGTGATTCCGTCCCCCTCGAGTTGACCGTGGAATTGGGGGCGGGCCGCGCCGATCTTACCCTGGGCTCTCTTTCGCTGGGCAGCCTCGAGCTGAAGATGGGGGCGGGGGAGACGGTGGTGGACCTGACGGGTTCTTGGAAGAACGATGTGACGGCTCGAATCCAGGGGGGCGTGGGCAAAGCCACGGTCCGGCTCCCCCAAGACGTGGGCGTCCGGGTAAATGCCCACGGTGGAATTGGGTCGATCAACACCCACGGTTTCAAAAGAGACGGCGACGCTTACGTCAACGACGCCTACGGGAAATCCGACGTTACCGTTCGGGTCGACGTCCAAGGCGGGGTGGGCGAGATCAACCTCGAGTTGGCAGAAGCGCCGCCGGTGGTCTGAACAGGTTCCTGCCCCTGAAGCCCCGCTTCTCAAATAGTGGCAACCCGTCAGCTGACGGGTTCCGAGTGCGCCGTGGTCCGTCCAAAATTTCGGATTGGCTTTGCGGAATCGTCGGTAAGACATCACGTGTCCTGGCCGAATACTCCCGGATGGGTGGGGACGGTTCTGAGCTATTGGCCTTGTTATCGGTCGGTCGGGACCTTCGGCTTCATCCGGCATTTAGCGCGTGGGGATACGCCAAAAGGAACTCAAACACCTGAAGTGCAGGTAGATAGAATTCGAGTGATTCCCAACTGCCTCAAGCCATGAGGGCTTCCCTAATACCCCAAACATGCCAACTTGAATCACCTCCTTTGGGGAGGCCGTTTTCCCTGTCCTCACAACTCAGCCCAAGTGCGATTCCCCTCCGCCATGCTAACCGGCCAGGCTCAGGGCCTTCAGCGACGCGGGATTATTGCCCGCTCCTCAAATTAATGCATTCGTGACCCATGTGGTCATTTCAGCGGGTGTGGGGATGCGCCCGGCGCAGACCACTTTCTCGTTGATGACCAGCCCGGGCGTTGCCAGGATCCGGTAATTTGCAATCTCAGGCATTGCACTGACTTTCTCAATCTGCGCTTCCACCCCCAGAGTGTTTACCGCCTGTTGCGCCAGTTGTGCCACCTTGACACAGTTCGAGCAACCAGGGCCGAGCACTTTGATGGACAACATTCCGACCTCCATGTTTGGGTGTGCGACCGTTGCGTCTTTCTTCATCCAACCATCTGGATCGCCGGATCGATGAGAATCTTGGATTTGACGGAATTGGCCACGAGACTGTACTTCTGCGCCGATTCCAGCGCGCGCCGCACGCGTTTCTCGACGGCAGGCCTCTCCTCGTCTTTGACGCGCAGAACAATCCTCGGACGCAGCGTGACCGAGGTGAAGATCTCTGTTCGATCCAGTTCGATGAGCTTCGTGCCTTCCGCATCACAGTCGTAGGAGACCAAATCCAGTTTGAAACGCTCCGCGGTCCACAGGAACATCATCATGACGCAGGTGTTGACGGCCGCCACGAAGGAATCCTCCGGGGTTAACACGCCGGGATGTCCATGCGCGTCCGGGGGAGCCGAGAAGTCCATCTCCGGCCCATTCCCCATCCGGATATGGCCCCAGTGCTCGCCTTTCCATGTAACACTCGTGCGGTACGTGGCGGTTCGCGGCATCAACTACTCCCTCGACAGAACGCGCCGTACTCCTCGACAAGGGCCTCAGCGTAGGCGGCCTCTTCCTCCTCCGGGACTGGATTGTAGATTCTCACGGCCTCCAACACTTCGGCCCTTGTCAGATCGCCCGGGATCTTCCCCGCTTCGCAAAACTGGGAAAAAATCTGTGGGAGCGCAACGAGGGTGACCTTCCGCCCCGCCACCTGCAACGTCCCGACGGGAATGCCGGAACCACATGAGCAAGTGGCCGGGTGAGGTTTGGCTTCCTCCTGAGGCTCGGAACTCGCGAGCGTCCCTCCGCTCCGGCGATCCCACTTGAGATCGAGCAGTTGGTCCACGCGCTGAGCAACTTCGTCGGCAAGATTGCTCACCACTTGCAATCCTGCCTCGCTTAGTCGGCGTGCGCTGCCCAGTCCGGCAGAATTCGCAGGCACAGTACTTCCGACAACGATACTGACCGCCGGCTTCCCGCTGTACATCTCCGTGCCCCGAGCGGCGCACCTTTTGTCACAACCGTCGAGGGCGATCGTCGGATAGAAACGCGCGAAGGCGCGGTCACCCTTGCCACCCGCCAGAAACAGCGGCAGGCAAATCGTTACTGTCTCGCGAGGTCTCAGCGACTCCAGCACCTTCAGTGCTGCCAGCCGCGTCACAGTGCCCTCGGGAATCTCTTCTCCCGAGCAGGCAATGATGCCTACCTTTTTCCTGGGGAGCTCAGGCATGGCTCGCCTCTTGAGTCAACGTGTCCACGAGTCTTTTAACCTCCTCGGCAAGAACGCGGGCCAGTTTGTGCCCGTTCTCGTCGAGTTCCGCGATACCGGATGGTTTCAGCTCGCGATGTCGGCGGAACACCTCCAGAACCTGCAGGCCGTGTGCTACCGAGCCTCCCGATTCAGCGACGACCTTCGCCGCACAGGCGAGCTTGCAGCCGTCAATCGTAATCGCCCTGGCCCCTGACATCGCGGCTCGCGCTTCATCCTCGCCCAGTACCAACAAGGCAAGAGGCACCAGTCTCGTTTTCCCCGGGCACAAGTCCTCAGTCACGGCATATGCCCCCTCACGCGCCACCGTGCCATAGCTCTTGCCGATCCCGCTGCACGGCACAATGAGGACTTTCTCTTTCATTGCTTCGCCTCCGCTTCGGCTTGCTCCTTGACCAGGGCTGCATATGCTTCCGCGCCGAGCAGGTGTTGACGGTCGTCCTCCCAGTCGGTGAGTTCAACGACGGCCAGCCAGCCCGCGCCATATGGGGCCTGGTTAATCAGTTCTGGGTTCTCCTCCAAGGATGTGTTGATTTCCAAGATTGTTCCCTTCACCGGAGAGATGATGCTGACATTTACTTTCACCGTCTCGATCTCGGCAAATTCGTCGCCCGATTCCAGGCTTGTGCCAACCGGCTTGATTCTGACAAATGCCACATCCCCGCTCTGCTGTTGCGCGAAGTCAGACAGACCCAGGCGAGCACGGCCACCTTCAAGTGCGACCCAGAAACCAGCATCGGTATAGGACAGGCCCGTCGGAATCAGGAAGGTGAATTTGTCAACGGCCACCTTGAGGGTCTCTTCCGGCATCACTCCTCCCGGCGTACAAGGCGCCCCGCGCTCTGATGTGCGGCCAGCTAACCGCGCGCCGACGAGACGATACGGGCAGAGCGGGTACTGTTGTACGGTTCAACTCGGCACTTCCCCCGCCGGTGCGCTTCCTTCAGCCGTGCCAGGTCGGACTGCATCACTTCGTCACGCGGGCAGCACTTTTCCAGTAGCTGGTGTAAAGCTTCGAGTTGAGGAGTGCCCTGCGTGGCGAGTGAATAGACCATCCGCGTTCCGATACGCGAGTCCAGCACAAGCCCCGCATGACGTAGGGCTGCCAAATGCCTCGAGACGGTGGGCTGTGGAATCTGCAGCACAGCCTGCAGATCGCAAACGCAAATGCTGCCTACCCTCAAAAGATTCAGCAACCGCAGCCGTGTTGGCTCACCGGCAGCCCGAAGGAGTTCATCGAGAGGAACCGCCATTGTTCCTTTCATTCGCTTAGGCGAATAAGCAAATGAACGACCCTTTCCACACTGATTTCAGGATGGCTTTCAACACATGGCGAGTAAAGAACTTGTGGGGAGGCGCAGCTCGGCTGCGCTCGCTTCAAGGCTGCTGGTTCGGTAGGATTGTCCGGGGCCTGCGCGGAAACGCACAGCCAATTATGCCTGTCCGCCTGCATCAACGTGGATTGCAGGCAGAGCCAAGACACCCGTCAAGACCTGCGTATTGCGCCTTCCAACCTCCTCGAAAATGACGGTTCTCCGGCTTCAGTCCACGAGGAAAGTATCCTCCTGCGATCCCTCTTGGGGCTGTCTTCGATTCCCCCCGTCACCCTGAAAGTCGCGTCCCGAGAGTGACGCAATCGGCCACCCTACGCCCTGGTGATTCCATTTTCCCGAAGCGGCTTACAACTGCTGAGAACAGCCCTTCGCACAAGCTAGGGCTTGAGGAAAACATCCCCGCACTGTTGGCAGAATTGGATATCTCCTGGATGGTCGCGACTCGGAAACTACCCCAGCGCCTTGCGGTTCCTCCTCTCACCTCAGCGGTGACTTGACCGAATCGTCGGCAACCCGGACAAGTGCTGAAGGTATTCGATTCCACAGATGACGCACAGGCTTCCTGCAAACGGCGAGAGCGGAAAATGATCTCGGGTCGGTTTGAGTGAAACTGACCCACTCCAGGACTTTGATTTTGTAGCGCCGGGCTTCAGCCCGGCACAGCCCCAGAATGCCCCGGCAAGCCGGGGCGCTACGGCAAAATGACCCGCTCCCGGACGAAGGGTAGTGGGTCAAATTGCTGTAGCGGCGCTCTCTGAGCGCCGGAAGTCTCTGAAAATTAAGTTTCGGCGGTCAGAGACCGCCGCG
>Ga0307380_10012532_pt1 | contig 10543 bp, 8 predicted proteins | sample UN3MG_FD_202239 | JGI IMG/M metagenome (GOLD analysis project Ga0307380, IMG submission 202239) | Soil microbial communities from Risofladan, Vaasa, Finland - UN-3 | ecosystem: Environmental > Terrestrial > Soil > Coastal area > Acid sulfate soil | place: Finland: Risofladan, Vaasa | collected... | reverse complement strand
AGATAGAGGTCACTGAGACCGAACGCTCCGACGGTGGTGAGGTACTCCCTCTTGGCGTTGAGGAGAAGGACTCTGCATCCGCTCATGTCCATCGAGGTGGCGATCACCTTGGCAGCCGCGTTGCAGGTTCGTCGCAAGGTGAGGCCCGCATTGGCGATGGCGGCAATCTGCTGGATTCCCGCGTAGTAGTGGCCTCTGGACGTTGTCACCCCCTGTGCCTCCTCATCAGCCTACGAACACTTCGTGTACCCGCACGAGGTGCAGATGCTGCAGCCTTCCTGGTGGACGAGTCCGCCTCCGCATTCTGGGCACTGGCCCGCGGGTCCGGTTTCTCGTGCATGTGTCCCCGACGTGTCTCCGTCTCCGGTGTACTTTTCGAGTACGCCTGCGATGGCGTCCGCACAGGACATCACCGCCTTTCCCTCTTCCCAAGATATGGAGGGGCAGCGGATGCCGCGCAGGTTCTTCACAATTGCACTGAGGTCGAGACCGCAGCGAAGCGCATTGGAGATGAGCCTGCTTGTTGCCTCCAATTGAGCCGCAGCGCAACCTCCTGCCTTGCCGAGCGTGGCGAATGCCTCACACACACCCTGGTCATCGAAATTGATCGTCACATACATGTTGCCACAGCCTGTGTTGACCCGTTCCGTGACGCCGCGCGTGACCTTGGGGCGCGCACGGGGCGTGATGCTGGGCTTCTCCACGGCCTTGCCGATTCCCGCCGTGAGCACCTGGTCGGCTCGGCTTCCATCACGATAGATGGTGATGCCTTTGAGCCTGTGTTCGAACGCTTGCAGGTACACATTCGCCACGTCCTCGCGAGTTGCGGACCGCGGAAAGTTGACCGTCTTGGAGACGGCGCTATCGGTGTGACGTTGAAATGCCGCCTGCATCCGGACGTGCCACTCGGGCGCGATGTCATAGGCGCACACGAACGTTCGCTTGATATCTTCCGGTATGTCGGCCATATCCTGGAGGCGCTCACCTTTGGCGAGCGTTCTCATCAGTTGCTCGCTGTAGAAGCCACGCTGCCTGGCTACCGCCTCGAAGCAGGGATTCACCTCGAGGAAGTCCTCTCCGTCGAGGATACGGCGGACGTAGGTAAGCGCGAATATCGGTTCGATGCCGCTGGAGCAGTTAGCCAGTATGCTGAGACTGCCCGTAGGGGCGATGGTGGTGCGTGAAGCGTTGCGATATCGTGGCTGCCCTTGAGTGTCGTAGATACTGCCTTCGAATGCCGGGAACAAGCCCCGCTCACGGGCCAGTTCCGCCGACGTGTCATTGGCCTTGCCGGAAATGAAGCCCATGAGGCCCTCCGCCGTGGAGAGCGCCTCCTCGCTGTTGTAGGGAATGCCCAACTGCAGCAGGAGGTCCGCGAATCCCATGACGCCGAGTCCAATCTTTCGCGTGGAGAGAGTCCTCTCCCGTATCTGGGGCAGCGGAAAGCGATTGACTTCGATGACGTCGTCAAGGAAGCGCACCGCAAGTGCGACGGCCTCGGCAAGTCGCTCGTAGTCGATTGTCGCGGGGGCTACGGTGTTGTCGACCATCCGCACAAGATTGATGGAGCCAAGGTTGCATGACTCGTAGGGGAGGAGTGGCTGTTCTCCACAGGGATTCGTGCTCTCGATCCTGCCGAGATGGGGTGTAGGGTTGTGGCGATTGATCTCGTCCAGGAAGACGATGCCCGGATCGCCCGTCTGCCACGCCATGTCCACAATGAGGTCAAATACGCCTCTGGCGGCTATGCTCTCGACCACCTCCCCGGTGCGCGGATTCAGCAACGCATAGTCACCATCTGATTGCACTGCCTGCATGAACTCATCGGTGACGCCCACCGAGAGGTTGAAGTTCGTGAGGATTCCGGGTTCTTGTTTGACCGAGATGAACCGCACGATGTCGGGGTGGGTGACGTTCAAGATGGCCATGTTGGCCCCTCGCCTCATGCCGCCTTGCTTGATGACGTCGGTTGTCTTGTCGAATACCTGCATGAAAGAGAGAGGGCCACTTGCGACGCCTCCTGTGCTGCCGACCCGATCTCGTTCCGGACGGAGGTGCGAGAAGGAGAACCCTGTGCCACCGCCGCTCTTGTGGATGAGGGCGGTATGTTTAACTGCGTCGAAGATGGACTCCATTGAGTCCTCTACGGGAATAACGAAACACGCCGAAAGCTGCCCGAGTTCTCTGCCTGCGTTCATCAGCGTGGGGGAGTTTGGCAGGTACTCCAGGCGCGTCATGGCGCGGTAGAAACGTTCTTCCCATACCTGTTCGTCAGCTCCCGCATCGAGCAGGACTTCAGCGTGTGCAACATGGCGGGCCACGCGGCGGAACAGTTCCTCGGGCGTCTCACTGGGGGAGCCGTCAGCTCCTTTGGCAAGGTATCTGCGATTGAGCACCGTCAGTGCGTTGGCTGAGAGTACGAGTCCAGGCGCTGCGGTCACCTGCTCTTGTGCGCGGACTACCTTGAGCCGTTCTGTCGGTATGTGGGGCAATGCTGCCCTACGCGGAGGCCGAGTGGCCTTTGCGACCACCAGGTCTTCCATTCCCGGAAGAGGACGAGCGACCCCGAGTTGCTGGCTTACCTTCTCGGTAAGCTGTTCAAGGAGGATTCTGTCTGTAACTCCGACTGACTCCGCTGCCGAGAACACGGCTCTGACCACATTGTCGGTGGTGACAGGAGTCTCTTCCTTGCGCGTCGTTCGCCGTGCCATGGTGCCCTGCACTCCTTCCTATTGCTGCTGCTATCTGTCCGGGCTCTCGGGCGACGAGGGCCGTTGCGTCTGGGCTGCCGATAGACGGTCCAACGCGTCCTTGAGTGCGCCAATGTCGGCGAATTCGCGATAGACACTCGCGAACCGAATGTACGCGATATGGTCGAGTCTCGCGAGTTCTTCCATTGCCTGGTCGCCGATCGTGGTGCTCAGTATCTCGGCTTTGCCCAATTCGTGGAGATGCTCTTCGATGCCTGTGATGAGTTTCTCTACCGAACCTGTGGGCAAAGGGCGCTTCTCACATGCTTTGCGAATGCCTGCGGCGAGCTTGTCGCGATCATATGCCTCGCGGCGTCCGTCCTTCTTGACGACGAAGAGGGCGTGATTCTGCACACGCTCAGATGTGGTGAAGCGCGCTCCGCAACCGGAGCAGACCCTCCGCCGCCTGACCTCTTCCTCAAGGCCACGGGAGTCGACTACTCGCGACTCCGGTGCGCCGCAAAACGGGCATTTCATGCGGGAATCCCCACTTCTTGTGGTGTTCGTTCATTCTACCACCATATATAGTGGGTCACAAGCGACTCAAGTCGAGTTGCTATTCAAGCGAAGAGGGGGATGGCCCGCGGGCCATCCCCCTGGTGATACCTGGTCTACTGCCAGGACAGACGGGACGCCTGGGGAGTTACTTCATTCTGACCCCTCAGTGCCTGGCTGAGCTGGCCTCCTGCATGCCGCTGGCTGCGGCGCAGGAAGGACGGAACATCGAGGGTGTCTCCGCCGCCCTTCATGAGTCTCCTCAGTTCCTCGGTGTCCGGAGAGCCCTTACCGTACTGGCTTGTGAACCCGGTGGCGATGACCGTTATCTTGAGCTCGCTGTCCAGCTTGGGATCGAACACAACACCGAATATGATATTGGCCCTTGGATCGACCGCCTCGCCGATGACGCTTGCGGCCTCGTTGCACTCGAAGAGTGTGAGACTGGGGCCGCCGGTGATGTTGAACAACACACCCTTGGCTCCGGTGACCTGTGCATCCAGTAGGGGACTCGCCAGCGCTGCCTTAGCGGCTTCGACTGCCCTGTTCTGGCCCGTTCCCCGTCCGACGGACATCCATGCGGGCCCCGCATCCTTCATGACTGACTTGATGTCGGCGAAGTCGAGGTTGATGAGGCCCGGGACCGTGACGACCTCGGAGATGGCCTGAACGCCGAGCAGGAGCGCGTCATCCGCCATCCGGAACGCCGCGTCCACGGTCGTCTTGTTGTCGCACAGATGCAGCAACCTGTCGTTCGGGATGATGATGAGCGTGTCGACCTTCTCAGTGAGGCTGATGATGCCTTCTTCGGCGACCTCAGAGCGGTGGCCGCCCTCGAACTTGAAGGGCTTGGTAACCACGCCGATGGTCAGGGCGCCGGATTCCTTGGCGATCTGTGCGACCACCGCTATGCCGCCCGTGCCGGTGCCGCCTCCCATGCCGGCGGCGACGAACACCATGTCCGCGCCCTCTACCACCTCCTGGATTGTCTGCCTGCTCTCCTCAGCTGCCTTGTGGCCAACGCGGTGATCTCCACCAGCCCCGAGGCCGCGGGTGAGCTTTTCGCCGAGCTGAATCCTGGTCGACGCCTCTGCAAGGGCAAGGGCCTGGGCATCCGTATTCATGGCGATGAATTCCACGCCGCGGATGCCTTCTCTGATCATGCGATTGATTGCGTTGATGCCACCGCCGCCGATGCCGATCGCCTTGATTCTGGCCGGGGCCGGTGTGTATGTTGTCTTAGCCATTGCTTCCTCCTTATCTTCGCATCTGGTCCACGTTCAAGGCCTAACCCCGGAAGAGTTTCCGCAGCAGCTTGGCTATGCCACCGAACATGCCGGTCCGCTTCCCCTGCCACGACGAAGGCTCTCGACTGCGAGCCTGCCATAACACCAGTCCCAGTGTAGTCGCGTAGGCTGAGTCGCGGAGGATGTCGGTGATGCCGTAGACGCCACTGCCGAGCGGAGCTCCTCTCCGTACCGGCATCTTGATCTGTTCTCTGCCCAACTCCACCAGACCACCGAGATTTGCGGTCCCTCCGGTGAGCACCAGGCCGCACGGGGCCAGACGCTGGTAATCAGTGGTGGGAAGCTCCAGCAGAATCAACTCGAAGAGTTCCTCCATCCTGGACCGGACGATGTCGCAGAGTTCACGGTACGAAGCGGTGTGTCCATTCTCGATGCCCGTGAGTTCATGCTCTTTGCCCAGGTCCAATCCCGGTGTTACGTTGCCGTACGTCTTCTTCATCCGCTCTGCAACGTGGAAGGGGAGGCCGAGTCCTATGGCGATGTCGCTTGTTATCTGGTATCCGGCCACCGGGATTATCGCGGTGTGGTAGATGTCCCCATCCTTGAAGACCGCGATGTCCGTGGTGCCGCCGCCGATGTCGGCCATGATGATGCCGCTCTCGCGCTCCTGCGCTGTGAGGACGGCCTCGCCGCTTGCCAACGGCTCGAGGACGAGGTCCTCGACCTGCACCCCGATGCTGCGGATGACTTTCACCAGGTTCTGCACGGATGATACCGAGGCGGTGATGATGTGGGTCTCGACATCAAGCCTGGTTCCGTGCATGCCCACCGGCTGTTTCACCCTTTCTTCGCCGTCGAGGGTGTAGTACCTGGGAATCGCATGGAGGAGCTTCTTCCCCTCGGGTACGGCGACACTCCTTGACGCCGCAAGGACCCTCTGCAGGTCATCTGGCCTGACGAGGCGATCGGCGCGCGGGATGGCTACCACTCCCTTGTTGTTGATGCTGCTGATGTGCCGGCCCGTCACTCCTACGTACACGGAGTCGACCCGCGTGCCACTGATCTTCTGCGCCTCCTTGATGGAGGTGGCAATCGCCTCTTTCGCCTCATCCATGTTGACGACGATGCCCTTGTGCAGCCCGTGGCTCGGCACAACGCCCACGCCGAGGACCTCGATGTCGTCCTGGCTTCTGACGTTTGCCACGATGGTGGCTATCTTGGTGGTGCCTACGTCTATAGCGGTAATAATTCCTTTGGCCATTTTCACCTCCTTAGATTGCGCCAGCCACTGAGGCGCAGACCATGCCTACGCAAGTCGCTCAGCGACTCTGAGCCGCGCACTGCGGCTACGGGGATTGGAGCTGCACTCCAATGAAGTAGGTCGAATGACCTTCCTTGCGATGAGCGAGAAGGCGTGTTCCGCCGCCTCCGCACGCATGAACTGCTTCACGATACGGTCTTCCAGAGAGTGATAGCTGATGACGACCAGTCTCCCGCCCGTGCGCAGAAGACTCGCTGTCTGGTCCAACGCCAGCTTCAGATTCTCCAGCTCCCTGTTGACCGCTATCCGAAGAGCCATGAATGTGCGGGTGGCAGGATGGATTCTGCCACGCCTGCTGCCTAGGACCTGCTGCACCAGGTGCGCAAGTCGTAATGTGGACAGGATCGGTCTTTGCTCCACGATCCTGTGCGCGATTTGTCGGGAGTAGCGTTCTTCGCCGTACTCCCAGAGTATGCGAGCAATCTCCTGCTCGCTGTAGCTATTGACGATATCCGCTGCGCTTGGCCCGGAGGTCGTGTCGAAACGCATATCCAGAGGGGCCTCACGTTGAAAGCTGAAACCGCGTCCTGCAGTATCCAATTGCATCGATGAAACACCGAGGTCAAAGAAGATTCCGTCATTGGTCGTGAATCCGTGTTCCTCGCAGACACGTGTCAGTTCCATGAAGTTGGCCTGCGCGAGGACGACGGCGTCCCCGAATGCACCGAGGGACTGCGCCGCCATTTCCAGTGCTACGGGGTCGGCATCAATGGCAAGAAGGTGGCCTTCAGGTTGGATTCTCTCCAGGATGGCGCGGGAGTGACCGCCGACTCCCAGTGTGCAATCGACGTACCATCCGCCCGGACGAACGTTCAGCGCCTCCATAGCCTCAGTCACCATTACCGGGACATGGGCTGTTGAGGGGTGTGGGTCGGAGCTCAACTGCCTCCCATGCCTTCCAGTATCTTCTCGGCCTGTTCCTCGGCCGCCACTCTTTCTGTCTTCCACAGGTCTTCGTTCCAGAGCTCGACGGATTGGTTGACTCCCACTACCACCACCGACTCGCCTATTTCGGCGTGAAGGCGGAGGGGAAGAGGCAATGCCATGCGGCCCTGCTTGTCGAACACGGCCGAGTACGCGGTTCCAAATATCGCCCGCTGCAGCTTGCGCTGGCTTGCTGAAGTCACCGCCTTGGACGAGAGCTCGTCCGCAAGCCGCTTCCACTCTGCAAGCGGATAGACACGGATGCACTTCTCAGTGCCCTTCGTGAGCACGACAGAGTCGCGCATGTCCCTGCGGAACTTCGGAGGAAGTGGGACCCGCCCCTTGTCGTCTAGTTTGTAGACATGCTCACCAAAGAACATCCGTTTCTTCCCTCTTCAGACAATTTCCACCCTTTCTCCCCACTTTTCCCCACAAGCCTATTTAAGGCTTTCATTCCCGGTTTGTCAAGTGGTTTCGCACCCATCCAATAGTCCTGGGTAGTACCGCGCTCTCGAGAATTCATTTCCGCTCGTGTCTGTGGTAAAATCTCCAGTCTGGTGGCACCTGTGATTCGAGGCCGCAATGCGCATAGATATCCTTTGTCTGTTTCCGGAGATGTTCGTGTCGCCCTTCAGCCACAGCATCGTGAAGCGAGCGGAGGGCCGCGGCCTGGTGGAAGTTGTCACGCACAACATCCGTGATTTCACCCACGACCGCCATGCGACCGTGGATGATTGTCCCTACGGTGGTGGGGCCGGAATGGTGCTCAAGCCCGAACCTGTGTTTGAGGGTGTCGAGCATGTGCACCGCCTGACCGGGGCGGTTCAGGTCCCCGTCATCCTGTTGTCGCCCCGTGGACGACTCTTCACCCAGGAGATTGCGGGGGAATTGGCGGCCAATTCCCACATCATCCTGCTGTGCGGACACTACGAGGGAGTGGACGAGCGGGTCTCCGAGCACCTCGCAACGGACGAAGTCAGCGTTGGCGACTATGTCCTTACTGGTGGAGAGCTGGCTGCAATGGTTGTGGTTGATGCGGTGGTGAGGCTCTTGCCGGGGGTGCTGGGTTCCGACGAGTCTGCTGCCGACGAATCACATGCCGGTGGCCTGCTTGAGTACCCACACTACACGCGTCCTGAAATGTTCAGAGGGTGGGCCGTGCCGCCCGTCCTGTTGTCGGGACATCACGGAGAGATCGCGGCCTGGAGACGCCGTCAGGCGATCCTGAAGACTGCGGCGAGGCGCCCGGACTTGCTGGATAGAGTAACATTGAGTGACAAGGAGCGAGCATGGATATCAGAGAGATCATGAAACCGAAGGTGAACGAAGGCATTCCGCAGTTTTCTCCAGGCGATACCGTGCGCGTCTCGGTGCGCGTACGCGAAGGTGAGCGAGAGCGCCTGCAGTACTTCCAGGGAATGGTGATACGAATCCGGCGAGGAGTGGATGGAGGCCGTTTCACGGTGAGACGCGTCGCGTATGGCGTCGGCGTTGAGTATACGTTGCCGTATCAGTCGCCCCTTGTAGAAGCTGTTGAAGTAATCCGGCGCGGCAAGGCCAGGCGCGCGAAGCTCTACTACATGAGAGAATTGAGCGCGAAGAAAGCAAGGCTCAAGGAGAAGCGCTCGCCTGTTGCCAAGGCTGAGAAGGCCGCAGAATCGGGCGAGTAGACATCTCGCCTCCGGAGGCTGATGCCTTACGTTGAGGTGGCGGTCGACACCCCTGCGGGACGCCCCACCTATTCCTACGGCGTTCCGGAGGGACTCGATGTCCCCCCCGGCGCGGTGGTGTGGGTTCCATTCGGCCCTCGGACGGTCCGCGGAGTGGTTGTCGCGGTAGTCTCGGAGCCTGCGTATGCATCCACTCGACCGGTCCTCTCCGTGTCCCCGGACCTTTCGCTGTCGCGGACGCAGCTCGAGATTGCGGCGTTCGTCAGCTCCAGGTATCTGTGTTCGCTCTTCTCCGCCCTCGCGCTATTCCTGCCTCCGGGCATCGATCGCCAGCCCGGGGTCGTCTATGAAACTGCCGACATACACGAAGACTCTCTGTCAGGACTTGGCGAGCTTGACGCTGATCTAGTGCGAAGAGCGAACGAGCAAGGAGGACTGACCCTGGCCCGCCTGCCCTCAGGCGAGCGCCGGGCCAATGCACGGCAAGTCCTCGAGTCTCTTGTCGCGCGAGGAATCCTCGTAAGGCGTGAGAGACCGCGTGAGCACCGCGCCAGGCCGCTCATCGAAGCCACCGTCTCGTTGCGCGTTGAGCCGGACCAGGTGCCTGCACAACTTGAAGCATTGCGGAAGGCGAAGGCAAGTCGCCAACTCCTGGTGCTACAGCAGCTTGTCGACTGTGGAGGCATCGCAACCGCCGACGAACTTCGGAGAGTGGTTGCGGCAACGCCTGCACTACTTCGTGGTTTGCAGTCCCGGGGGCTAGTCGAACTCCGTGAACGACGCGTCTGGCGGGAGACGCTTTCGGCGCGTCCGGGCGGGCAGTCCGTGGTGCCGGTGCTTACCGATGCGCAGGCCATAGCCCTCGAACCTATCACGAAGGCTCTTGATAGTGGGGCATTCTCGGAGCACCTGCTCTTCGGCGTCACCGGCAGCGGGAAGACCGAACTCTATCTGCGAGCCACCGGGCACGCACTTGCCATGGGGCGGCAGGTGATATGTCTTGTGCCGGAGATTGCACTCGCAGCCCAGACAGTGGAGCGATTCGTCTCCCGCTTCCCGGGTCGCGTCGCGCTTTTGCACAGCGGCTTGACCGTCGGGCAACAGCTGGATGAATGGGAGCGAATACATCAGGGGCAGGCAGACATCGTCGTCGGACCTCGAAGCGCGCTCTTTGCCCCGCTCGAGAGGCCGGGACTCATTATCCTGGATGAAGAGCATGAATGGACCTACAAGCAGGATGACGTTGCGCCGCGCTATCATGCGCGAGACGTGGCGCGGGAACTGGCGCGTGTGGCAGGAGCGGCCCTGGTACTTGGCAGCGCCACACCCGATGTGGGGACCTTCCACCGGGCTGTGTCCGGCGCGACGCAGCTGCTGGAACTGCCGGACCGCATCGGCGGTGGAGCCGGCCTGCCGCCCGTGCAAGTCGTGGACATGCGAGACGAGTTGCGCAGCGGGAACCTCAGCATATTCAGTCATGCGCTGGAGTCCTCCATGACCGAAACGCTGTCCCGGCGTGAACAGGTCCTTCTCTTTCTCAACCGCCGCGGCACGGCCACCCTCGTTCAGTGTCGTCATTGCGGACACGTGTTCTCGTGTCCCCGTTGCTCTGTGGCTCTTGCTCATCATGCGGTGCGGGCCAGCCTGCTGTGTCATCGCTGTGGCTATTCGATGCGGGTTCCGGAGCGTTGCCCTCAGTGCCGGGCAGCCCAACTCCGCTTTCTTGGTGTGGGTACGCAGCGAGTGGTTGAGCAGGTGCAGCAGTCCTTCCCCGGCGCTCGGGTTGTCCGCTGGGATAGTGATGTGCCCGTCAGTGCGCGAGGAGGCTCCGAGCTGCAGGATGTGGTTCACGGTGGGCATGTCGATGTCATCGTGGGCACGCAGATGGTGGCCAAGGGACACGATTTCCCGAACGTCACGCTGGTCGGTGTCATCAGTGCCGATGTGGGGCTGAGCGTGCCGGACTACAGGTCATCTGAGCGGGTGTTTCAACACATGTCTCAGGCATCGGGGCGTGCGGGTCGAGGTGTGAAGCCGGGGCGTGTGGTGGTGCAGACCTACGAGCCAGACAACTACGTGGTGCAGAGTGCCGCGTTGCACGATTACCGCGCTTTCTATGAACAAGAGATCCGGTAT
>Ga0307380_10012531_pt1 | contig 10544 bp, 7 predicted proteins | sample UN3MG_FD_202239 | JGI IMG/M metagenome (GOLD analysis project Ga0307380, IMG submission 202239) | Soil microbial communities from Risofladan, Vaasa, Finland - UN-3 | ecosystem: Environmental > Terrestrial > Soil > Coastal area > Acid sulfate soil | place: Finland: Risofladan, Vaasa | collected... | reverse complement strand
ACGAGTAGCACTAATAATAATTTCTTCATCTTTTATCTCCTTTCAATTATTAAGAAAATATTATCTAATTGAGGAAAACTCAATCCTCTTTGAATTATTTTATACTAAACAGCTTCTTCAAATTATTAGCACAAAACCGTCATTTAAAAAATGTGTCAAATAACCGTCTCCTGCCATTATTTAATTGTATACAGCTATTGAGGTAGACAATCTATTCTACCGGTTGCTTCCAGGGTTAATCTTTTGGTTTCTTCTGGCATCTCCTCAATCATTATTCTAGGATTAAGGTCTTCACCGTCACAGGTAAATTTTGCTGGAATACATTGATTATTTTCCAATGCAAGACTTTATTTTTAGTAAACAAAAAAGACAGAATAAGAAAATAATTTAATTACTCTCTTGCTCTGTCTTTTTGCCTGAAAGATTCTTCCCAATAAATTAGGAAACATCTCTATAGATCAACTCTGTAAGGACCTTCCCAAAAATTAGGAATTGCCCCTTGGGTGCTTTTTACACAAAGCTCTCCAGAGTGCTGTCCGGTAACGGTCCTTTGGCCTGAAAGTTTCGACACTTTTAGCGTCTTACCTCTTCGGCTCTTTTTCTTTTAGGATGGAAAGAAAAAGTATCTCCCGTTACCTTCATACAGCATACAATATTTAATTTTCGGATGATTATAGAAAATTGATGGATAGATGGTTAGTTTGGTTAGAGGATATCACTTGGTGGGTCTCTTGGAATAGAGAAAGAGTGTTACTCTTATGCTAAATCTTAGATAATATAGCTTTTTATTTTAGTATAATGATATTATAAATATTCTGCTTAGATAAAAAATAAGCTTATTCTGTCTTCTTTATACGCTTAATTTATATATCTGTCAAGTAGTATTTTTGTGCTATTTTTGCAAAACAAAAAGCCCTTCAGCAAATGCCAAAGGGCTTAGAAATGTCTGGCTCCCCCTATTGGACGCGTTCAGAACTTTTAAGGGAAATATTACAACTGAAAATATTAGATTAAATCAGTTAATTCTTCAATATTAAAGCAATATCTAAAGATTAGAATTTTAAAATATTTACAAAGAAAAAGCCCTTCAGCGGAATGCCAAAGGGCTGGAAAGTCAAGACTCCTCGAATAGAATAATTTTCGTAGCTTTTATCCGAATGAATATTCTATACAAATTTATCCTACTTATTATTTCAATCCTTTTTCCATCCGGTTGATAATAGAATTTACTGCTGTTTTGGCCACTGGACCTTTGGCAAGTTGTTTCGCCATAGACAAGCGATCATAGGTTGTTCTAAGATGTTGAAATTTATCCCCTTTAAATTCGTAGATACAAAGGGCAGGAATATGATATTTCATCTCTTCAAAACTGCCTTCTAAAATATGCTCATACACTGCTTTATCTTCTTCGGCTATTATTTTGACCCCTGACTCGATAACCCTTTGATCCGGACTTATTTCAAATCCCCATCTTAAATAATTTTTGATCTCTTCTTTGCCTTTAAATTCGCCGTTTGGATTCACCCAATCGGCATCCTCTGTAAAAAAGGACAAGCTTTTTTCCAGATCCTTTTTATTCAAGGCATCTCTGAACTTCCTCATCATACTGATCAATTCTTCTTTGGACATTTTGATTTCCTCCTATATTTATGTTTTAATTCTCAATGATAAATATATAATTATGCTTATATTTTATATATACGACATCTATCTTCAAAATCCTTCTTTTCCTACGATAAATTTATAAAAACAAAAAAGCCCTTCAGCAAAAGCCAAAGGGCTTGGAATTGTCTGGCTCCCCCTATTGGACAGCTTCAGAACCTTCTATTTGGATAATATTAAAATTATGTCCTACATTATCCAGTAGCAGTTATCATATCTTCGGCAAATCATTCATAGTAATAGACTTGGCCTTTTGAATATTTGCAAGCTCTCCCATTCGCCGTATGAGAATCTTTACTGCCACTTCAATCCATTTTTTCTCTTTCTCACTTAACGCAGTCATACTCCTATCTTTATCAGGAACCTTCCGCGCTGTCATAGGATCACCTCTATTTGCTGTTAAATTGCCAAGCATATTTAATATTGTTTTATCAATAAAAAATAAATTAGCAGCAAACTCTCTTTTTCCTTTTTTTCCTTTTCCATCAGCTTTGTTTTCGACGAGCGTAAGACAAAAATTGGCCATTGAAGCTAGTGGTTCATTTCCATCTAAATAATTATTATATCGTTGCCAAAGGATTTCCACATCCGGTGTAACTGTAAAAACAGTGGGTGGATCAGGGTATTTCCTTTGTGTTGCGTGCAATATTGCCGGAATATTGGATGTTATATTAGCAGTACTAGATAACGGAACGATCTTTGGACTCCCTGGTGGTGGATCACGATCAATTACTTGAAAATCTTCAAATTGGAACTGCATCTCGCCGCGTCCCATTTCCAACTCAGTCTTGATTTCCCATGAATGAAGGAAATCTCCGACCACTCTCCGAGCTTCCTCTACAGTAGAAAAATGCTCTCGCATACGGCATTTCAGAACACCATTGTTGAGGTGACACTCAAATTCGTTGCGTATGACCTTAACATCCGGAGGATTCTCGTAAATAGTGGTCGCAGGTGTCTTAAGTCTGTAACGCAGACTTTCTACATGTGGGTCTCTCATCGAATCTCCCCTCCTTCTGATATTAGGTTTAATTAAATAGCGAATCACTTAAAATAAGCTAACTACTTCGTTTATGTGCTCAACTTGGTATATTTTGCAAGTACTTTATTCATAGTATAGTATAATTTTTCCATACTTATTATACTACAAATCTTTTGAAAAATCCTTTTCTCTAAATAAAAAAGCCCTTCAGCAAAATACTAAAGGGCTGGGGATGTCTTGGCTCCCCAGACAGGACGATTTTCGCAACTTTTGTATAAGTGGTGAAACTGAAAAAGTGTATCAAAAGTTAGAAGAAGTAATCAGTTAGTCAATATTAGAGAAGTTTTGCTTAAAAGATTATTTTATGCTCCAAGTCTATTGCTTATTTAAGATTTATAAAGACAAAAGTCAAATAAAAAGAAGAGGTGCACTTCTGTTATATCAAGAGAAACTACACCTCTCCATCCTCTATAAGCATAAGTTTACGACTACTTGTCACCCCTATACTGAGGTCCATCACCTATCGGATCACATTCTTCGGGATCTGGGCAATCTTGACATGAACCATCTCTCAGAGGTCCATCCTCTTGATTATACGCATACTCGTTACCGTTATAATTCTGCTTTGCAAAAGATGTAAATGTCAATCCAACTAACATAAAAATAACTATTAAGAGAATAAATAATTTTTTCATTATTTCACACCTCCCTTCTCTAATTTTTTTTTTAATTAATAATCTTTCGATTTTCTAAATTTTTCTTTTTTTCACCCCCTTTAGATTTTTGTCTTAATTGCCAGGCTAATCGATCTTTTTGAAAAAATAAAAAAAGTCGGCGGTCTGGCGGTCATAGCAATTTATTGCCTTAGACCCATGACTTTGCGTCCCATCCTTTCGGATAGTTTGCCTTTATCAACTTTCGAAGATGCTTATTCTATTGTTAAATATACTTATCTCTAGTTATTTTATTCCCTAAAAGAATCAATTTTAGACATTAATTTAAAGTTTTATTAAACAAAAAAGCCCTTCAGCAAATGCCAAAGGGCTGGAATTAGCAAGCTCCCCCTATTGGAAAGGTTTGGAACTTTTAAGGGGGGTATTGTACTTGAAAATATTAGATTAATAAGTTAATTATTCGCACTTGAAAGTAGTATCCAAAAATAAAGATTTTGAAATATTTATAAATAAAAAAGCCCTTCAGCAAAAGGCCAAAGGGTTTAAAATTTACAACATATCTAATTATATCTTAGCTATATGGTGGTAAGTAAACCATCTATCCCCATTTGACACACATGAAGTTCATTGTTTTGATCCCGCTATCCCTGCTTTAAAAAATACAGTCGTAATTAATTCAATAAGAAAACCATATACCAAGCCAAAGACGAAGGGCCAAATAAATTGACTACCTAGAGCTAAGGCCCCTATGCCTAAAACAAATCCATAATACAAAACAAAGATTCTTCACAATTTATAAAATAATCACAATTCTGACTTAGTTTCCTCCTTTTTAATGATATCCTTCTGACTCTTTTGAAGCGGGAACCTCCTCTTCCTCCTTGGCATCATTTAGTGCTACCGTTACGGTTACCGTGTAAACTGCCGTTGTAGTATCTTCTGCTGTTACCGTGTAGTCTACGGGCGATGTAAAGTCTTGTGCTGTGCCAGAGGCAGGTGATACACTTGCCCCGGTGTATACGATGGTCGGTACTAATGCGGTTACAACAGTTCCAAACGGTACTGTAAGGGCTATGGTTTTTGCTCCTTCGTCTATCACACCGATTACATCAGGATCAAGTGCTTTAAAGTCAAAGGCTATGATAGCTTTCGGATATTCTAAATCTCGAAATTCTTGACTCATGTGAGTTATATCCTTGTAAGTTGAATGAAGGTGAACATAGCCATCATCGCCCCATAAACGTAACTCTATTCCTGTAGTAGAAGTTCTCCACATTGTCTTAAATTCTAAATCTCCCACGCTAACCGCAACTCCCCACAATGCTTGGTTCTTTGCATATATGTTGCCATATTGTGACCATTTACCTGTATCTGACAAAGGCTCTCCGTATTTTTCAATCAATCCGAGCTTCCAATCTCCAAATTCTCGAATCCACTCATATTTATCTGAGAATGTTGCCATAGTAATGTACCTACCACACCAAAGTTTATCATCTATTAAAAAGTAAATAGCTTGGGTACGCTTAAGATAAGCCCCCCATCCCGATTTTCCTACGTCATAGCATAAAATTCGTTCATTTGCATCTCTTTTAATTATATCGGGTGATTTACTTCCATGCTTCTTTTCTATTGCCCTGACTTGTTTCTCATTCATACCCCAATTAGCTTCTCCAAAATCATACTCAAATTCTCTATCTTGTACCAAATCTATATCAGAACCTACCTTAATCTCTGGCTCAGACTTTTCCTCTTTGGGAATAGTATCTTTTATTTTCATTTCCTCCAGGATTTCTTTTGAGAACCCATTATTATAAACTTCTTTTGCAAAGTTCTTCTGTTCTTCTTCTGGCAAATTTTGCAGTAAGTCAATAAATTCTTTCTCATATTCATCAAGTTCTCCGAGAGAAGCGAGATAAATATTAAAAATTACAGGAAACTTTCCTTTAATATAATCTTTTACATCAATTGTCTCTGATGCGGATGCCGTTAGGGTTACACATATAAGTAACATAATTAATAATAGTAACTTTTTCATTTTTTCACATCCTTCCAATACTCCTGTATTTTCTTGCCATTTCGGTATCCCATTCCTTCCTTAATAACTTTTTCACACCGGCGTTGTGAAGTTCTGCTATGTTTTTAGCCATTGATTCAATTTGTTTCTTTTTATCTGCATCAACTTTTCTAACCTCTTCAGTTATAGCACTTTTCGTTAATCCTGCTGTTAAATTTGTAAGAGTTATCAATTTTTTCATTTTTTTTCCTCCAATCTCTCTTTTTTCTTTATCAAATAATCATCAATGGTGTTATTAGTGCTTTGATGATTTTCATTTTAAGTCCCCACTTTAACTCTATTGTTTCTGCCTGCTTTAATAAAGGTCTCTAGTTCTTTATCCGATATTCTATACGCCCCGTTCCAATTATAACTTGGTATCTTGCCACTTTTAACCCAACCATAAATAGTTACGTAAGAAAAGCCTAATTTCTCCGCTACTTCTTGCAATGTAAGATATATTTCTTCGTCCCTTTTCATCGTCTCTATCTAAATAGTAATTACTGTGTCGAACATCCCATCCAGCTTCTGAGAATATATTTCCTACTTTTAATTCTTCCAAATAACCGGTTTTTTCTCTAATGTATTTTGATAATTTCTTTTCTTCAATAGCGACATAAAGCTTTCCCTTTTCCACAAACATCCCTATTATGTCACCTTGATTACGAACTTTATTAATTATTTCTAAATTAATAGATATGTTTTTTACATCTCGTTGAGGATTGTATTCAATGTGATCTTCTTTTATATTTCCAATAATTGCTTTAGTTTTTACTGATGGAGTATTAATTTTATAATTTTGTCTTTTTTGTTCATATCTATCAATCCAGCTATCATAAGTGCAATCCTCTCCATTGGTAATGTAATTTATTGGTTGTACTTTTAATTATATTTTGGTTTCATCTAAGGTAATTTTGGCATAGATGGATAATGAAAATATTATTAAAACAACTATTAATATTATGAAAAATTTCAATCTACCCTCATAAATAACACCTCATTTCTTTTAAATTCATCTACACAACAATTTATGAAAAGTCAGAAAAAGTTATCAAATTATTGTTTGGGCATACCTGCCCTATCTATTTAATAATAAAAGAAAAAGCCTCTCCTGTTGCCTTCATCCAGAAGAAGATATTTAGTTTTAGGTTGAGTGATGATAGAAGATCGATGTTTGGATGGTTAGTAAAGTTAGGATTTGTTACTTAGTGGGTCTCTTGGAAAAGAGAAACGAGTGTGTATCTTGAAATTGACCTTAGATAGTATAGCTACTTGTTTTAGTATAATGATATTATAGATATTCTACTTTGATAAAAAATAGGCTTATTTAATTTTTTTAGTCACTATTTTTCATATACTATACAACTTATTAAAAATCCTTCTTTTTCTGAAAAATAATTCAAAAAAACAAAAAAGCCCCTCAGCAAAAGGCCAAAGGGCTAATATTCATCTATCTATAAATGGTCGGCCAGACAGAACGATTTTCGAACTTTTTGTATGAGTGAGGAGACGCGAAAAGTGTATAAAAAGTTAGAAGAAATAATTAGGATTTGATAAAAGAAAATCCTTTTCCGCTTACTATGTTTATATTAAAATTTATAGTGTCAGCTGACTTTATATGAAAAGATTAGGCTTTTATAAAGATTTACTTTTTAGTTTATCTATTATCTTATTTATTTTTTCAATATTTACAGAATCTTTCAAAGTTTTATAAATTTCTAATGCCACATTAAAGTGATCCAGAGCTTCCGATTGTTTTCCTTGAAGTGCGTAAAAATTACCAATACTACAAAGAGCAATGGCTTCTCCTCGCCTGTCATTAATCTCTCGGGATATTTCTAAAGATTGTTGGAAGAATTTGAGAGCTTCCCCTGGTTTGTTCTTAGTAAAAAAAATATTTCCTAAATTTCCAAGCGAATGTGCTTCCCCTTTTTTGTTGTAAATATCATGGTGAATCTTTAGAGCTTGTTTTAAATGCTGTAGTGCTTTACTTTGGTTATCCTGTTTCTGGTAAATAATGCCCATATTGTCAAGAGCACTGGCTTCTCCTCGCCTGTCATCAATCTCTCGGTATATGCCTAAGGCTTGTTGGAAGAATTTGAGAGCTTCGCTTGGTTTGTTAGTTTTTCCGTAGAGAATGCCTATGCTAACAAGAGCATTGGCTTCCCCTTTTTTGACGTCATTCTTTCGTTCTATACACATACCTAAAACATTCGTGAAAATCATGAAGGCTTCCGATAGTTTTCCTTGCATTTCATAAACGCTACCAATGCTATAAAGAGCATTGGCTGCACCTTGCTTGTCATTAATCTCTCGGGATATTTCTAAGGATTGTTGGAAGAATTTGAGAGCTTCCAATGGTTTTCCTTGGATTCTGTAGATATTGCCAATATTACCTAAGGAAGCAAACCGGTTAAAGATTGTATCAAGTAGATAAACTTTTTTTAAGTCTACTCTTTCAGTTAGTTTTAATTGATCCATATAGTAACTTTTTGCCTTTTCAAAATCATTTAAAAAATAATAGCAGTTACCTGCAATACCTGAAAAGATCATCCTATCTTTAGGTGACATTGTTAATAAGTGAGTATTCTCGATTATTTTAACTGCCTCTTTATATTTGTATTTATTCATAAGTTGAGGGATTTCCGCTAAGGCTTTTACTACTTTTTCGTTATTCGAATATGGCACTCCATCAATTTCCCAGGCTACTCCTGTTTTAGCTAATAATTTTTTATAATTAGTACGTGTTTGGGTTATGGTTATCTTTATGTGTTCTAAAAGGTCAGGAGGAACTTGCTTTAAAGAGCCCGCAGATAGATAATTTGTATCTCCCATTTCTATATCACGATAAAGTCTTACTCCATAATTTTCAAATATATCATAAACTTCAAAAAATTGTTTTCTTAGAGATTCCTTTCTTTTGGTTTGAAAAACCTCTACTATATCATTATTTTTATATTCTTCCGGAAACCAGAAGAATAATTTAATACGACCCTGATCAATAGAGATGCTCTGAACATAATGATGGGACCACCAATAGAATTTGCTTTCTACCGGGATATCAAATATATTTAATACCTCCATATCTACTCTCCGATAATCTGCATCCAGTTCATCACCTAACCTAAGGAGAGCTCCTAATAGGTGCAATCTTAATGGATCACCGGCTATACTTGTATCCTTTAGGTATTTAAGATCTAACTTGCGGTGATATTTACACAAATTAGCAATAAATTCAGTATATTCTTTACAAATATCTAATCCTAATGGCAACTCAGCACTATCTTTAACGCTATCTTTTACCGCCTCACAACTGGATAAATGGTGGCTTTTTCTTATCTTCTCTTTCTCTTCTAAACTATATGCTGACTTAATGGGAATGCCTACATATTTAGGTAATTGAGTGCCTATGTCGTGGAGATATATTGCGGCAAGTAATACAAAACGCTCTTGTTGGTTTAATAGAGTGGGAAAACCTTCTAAAAGCTTGCTTAAACATTGGACAATTCTTTCGGAATGATCAATTCCGTGTTTGGTATAATGTGGAATCAAAGTAACACTATTCCAAATCTTAATCTTTACAGTTTCAATAATGATGTTAATACATTTTTTAAAACGATCATTTATTAATGCTGTACTTTTTGGGAGTTCATCAATTTCCATTTATGTACTCCTTTTATTATTTTAACCTAACTATAAATAAATATATAAATTATGTATTACTAGTAATATGTAAAAATTCAGCTTAAATTATTGATTAATACGTTGTTACTATATACTATACAACTTATTAAAAATCCTTCTTTTCCTGAAAAATAATTCATAAAACATAAAAAGCCCTTCAGCAAATGCCAAAGGGCTGGAATTAGCAAGCTCCCCCTAGTGGATAGCTTCAGAACTTTTAGTATAAATGGTGAAACTAAAAAGTTTTTTTAATGCTAATCTAATCACTTACTAAAAACCAAGAAAAGTTACCGAATTGTAAGGCTAATATATATGTCTCCTGCCTGTTTGTAGTATTATATAAATAAAAAATTTATTGTTCTCTCGTTTCTTCTTCTCCATAATGAATAATTGGCTCTGTATAATTATTACTAATCTTTTTTTTGATTATTCCTATTCTTAAATTAAATTTTTCTTTTTCGTGCTCGTTTAAAAAATGATACTCATCGTTCCTCTTTTCAGCTTCCTGATAGTATTTTAAAGCTTCTTTGTATTCTTTTTGAATGTAGTATAAGTGCCCAATATTTTGATTTGCTAGAAATATACCTTTTACGTGATTTATTTCTTCTGCAATATCTAATGCTTCCTGATATTTATTTAGAGCTTCGTCATAATTTCCAATATCTTTGTAAACATTACCCATATTCCCTATCACATTCTCAATAGATTTTATATTATTTGTTTCTTGTAATAACTCAAAAGATTTTTGAAATTCTTCCAATGCTTTATTGTATTCCTTTTTTATATAATATATGGTTCCTATTGTGTTATAAGAGTTTGCAATATTTAATATGTCATTTGTCAAAATGAATAAAAAAAGAGATTTTTCTGCAATATTCAATGCTTCGTCATATTTTTCTTGACATCTAAGAATATTAGCTTTGTTACCATAAACTAATGCTAGATCATGTTTACTCTTTGTTTTGTCTAAAATTTCAATTGCTTTAATACAATTTTCCATTGCTTTATTATAACCGCCCATTTCTTTATAAGTACTACTAATCCCATTATATGTTCGGGCGATACCTATTTGATTTCCTGTTGAGATAAATATAGATAATATCTCTTTATAATTATCTAATGCCTCTTCATATTTTCCTTGAATATCAAGTACATTGCATATATTATTTAATATCTTAGCAACTTTATCCTTATTTTTAGTATTCCTAAAAAATTCAAGACCTTCATTGTAATACTTTAATGCTTCTATATAATCACCGTTTATATAATATACGTTTCCTATTTCTACTGTGGCATTTGCCACCTCTTCTTTACTAGTTTTTTGATCTTTTATGCTTTTAGCGTTAATAATTGCTTCTTTACAATATTTTTCTGCTTTGTCAGCATTATTTACATTATAAAAACAATTTCCCAAGAATGTATTTACTGTAACTTTATTTTCCAAAGAAATTGTTTTTACATTTAAACATTTATTAAATTCATCTATTCC
>Ga0307380_10012528_pt1 | contig 10545 bp, 7 predicted proteins | sample UN3MG_FD_202239 | JGI IMG/M metagenome (GOLD analysis project Ga0307380, IMG submission 202239) | Soil microbial communities from Risofladan, Vaasa, Finland - UN-3 | ecosystem: Environmental > Terrestrial > Soil > Coastal area > Acid sulfate soil | place: Finland: Risofladan, Vaasa | collected... | reverse complement strand
TCCCAAATTATTCAAAATACAAATAATTTGCAATGGATACCTGCAGGTGATGCTGCAGCATCATTTGATCCCCTATCATCAATAGGAATAGGACATGCAATAGTATCAGGAATAGAATCTGCACGAATTGCTTTTAACACCATACAATCCGATGGAGCCTTGGGAGATAGATATATTGAAAAAGTATATGGAAATTTCCAACAATATTTAAAAAATAGAAAGTATTTTTATGAAATTGAAAAACGTTGGAAAGACAAACCATTTTGGAAGCGGCGACAAAGTAAAATAGAAATGAATCTGTTTCAAAAGTCATTCTAGTTTTTCCAAAAAGAGCAAAGATAATTTCAAATTTTTTTAAAAAACAATCAATAATCTGTTAAATTTTAAAACTTATTTTCATTAAAACTATATGATTCTTCAATGTTCTTTAAAATCGTATTGTGGTCTATATCTATTTTAATATTCATATCGGAAAGGATTTTTTTCATTTCTGCTGGCAAGTGCATTAAAGGGTAAGGGTTTATTTCATTTTTTTGTGCAATCCATCTCTTTAAAGATAACCAACTTGATTTTAATGAGTGTTCATCGTTTGGATAAATTTTTGCATACCACCACATCATTGTAATTGCATAATTAAAAAAACCAAGATAATATTCTAAAAACTCTTGTGGAACCTTTCGTTTTTTTATGAGAAACATTATGCGATCGCACATGTCGATATAGTTGTATCCATATATTATACAGTCATCTCTGCCCTTCAAATGCAATTCTTTTTCAAGTTGTTGAGAAATTTCAGCATCAGTACTTTTTACAAAATCAAGATACTTTACGTCATTATTTTGTCTTATAGTAAAAATCAAGGTAGCTACAGTTGCTAAGGCTAGCAACATTGTACCTATTCCAAGAAGTGAAGGGATATCCTCAAAAAAGGGTTTTGATGTGGCAGTCGCATTAACTGCCGCGTAGAAAAAAGAATTAAACAACTAGCCTAATCGTCCAATCCACCAAAAATAAAAAGGAAAACAAGTTCTTTTTTAACATTATAAAATCGATGATGTACTTTGGGCGGAATATGCATGGCCATTCCAGGTGATACCTCATAGTTTTTTTTGCCAATCATAAGCGTGGCATGTCCCTTTACAATATAGTAAACTTCCCCGTTTTTGTGTGCAGGTTCACCGTAATCATCACCTTTTCTAAGCAATTGGATGCCCATTGATAGCTTGTCACCTCGAACAAAGGTTTTGAAAATCTCTTTACCTTTTTTTGTTTTGAGATCTTCTAAATACTGAAATGTGTCATGTGAAAATTTACCTGCCAATATTTTCTGATTTCATTATTAATTAATAAAGATGCCCATATTCTTTTTTATAATTTTAAGATATTGTTTTTACCAATATTTGAAAATCATGATTTTTCATAATCCAGAATCTAAAATTAAAAGCTAATAAATCAAAGTTGGAGCAAAATGTCATGGAAAGAAAGTTAAGATCACTATTAAAGACACTAATTTACCGAATGGTCGCAATTACAACAATTGGGTCATTGACTTATTACTACTCGGGGGACATTTACACCGTTACAACTGTGGTTGTAATTTACAATGCTGTCGCATGGTCTTTTTATTATTTCCATGAGAGGATTTGGAATAGAATTCAATGGGGTATAATAAAACCCGATGATAGCAAATTGTAAAATTGTTAGATTAGCGCCCAAAATGCTCTTTTAAAGAAAAACTGGGAATTAAAAATTCTCCAATAATCTTACCATTCGAAGAAAGATTAATTTTATAACCATGTAATTGAAAAAAATGTATTGGAACCACGAGAATTTTGGTTGAAAAAAATCAAAGAATGTAAAAAAAATAAAAATTTTGAAGAATCTATATTGTATTCACAGAAAATTAAAACACTTGATGATGCAATAAATAAACCAGAATTTTGGCATAAAAAAGGATTAGCCTGTTGTGAAATTCAAGAATTTGAAAATGCATTACAATGTTTTGATAGAGATTTAGAAAGTAACGGGCAAAATTTTGATTCTTTGTTTCAGAAAGGTATTGTATTTTATTATTTGAAAAACAGCTCTGAGGCAATCGAATGGTTCAACAGAGCTTGGGAAATAAAATACTCTGGTTATCTAAAAACAAGAGAGCAGATTCGAACGCTAAATGAACATAAAGAATTTGAAAAAGCCGTATTGCATAAACAAAAATTAAAACAAACAGATCCTCCCCCCTTTCAATTTTGGTTTTATCAGGGCCTTGTCTTGGCAGAGTTGGGTAAATACCAAGAATCAATAAAATCATATGATGAGGCTCTGATGATTAATCCTGATGATCCGACAGTCTTGTTTGAAAAAGCTAAATGTGAACTATTACATGGAAACAAAATTGCCTGCGTAATTACTCTAAAGAGAGCCTGTGATCTTGATTCAAGTTTTAAAGAAAAAATTCAAGCTGAACCAATTTTCTCAAAAACGATTCAAATTAATCAATTCTTTGTATAAATTTCTGACTTTACAATATTACACTACCATTCAATCCGTATCAGGTCTTTATTTTTCAAATTTTTAATACAATTCCAGGTTATTTGGGTTGTAATTCCTCTTTTTAGATCAATTTCTTCTTTCAAGGATTTTTGTCGTGTTTGGTGGGTCAGGAGGTAAAGTTTTGGATGAAGATTATCGCTATTTGATGGAAAAATAAAATCAGCGTAAAGTTCACCTATGTTGATTCTGGAGATATCTTCAAAAAAATTGTATGGCAACTCTGTTTCATAAGAAATTGTATATTCATTATTTTTATCATTTAGAAATACAGGATTGTTTAATTTTAAACTAAATTCTTTTTTATCCTCTGTATCCAGGTAAATGTTGCCCATCTCCAGTGGATCCTCATTTTCATCATGAGCTTTTAGGTTAAGATCTGCTAATGGTTTTGGAGAACCTGTTTGTATAATGTCAAAGACCTCAGAGATAGGATCATTTGAATCATTTTCAAAACTAAAAGTCCTTGAAATTTTACATAGATTCGTTTCTGGGTTTTTTAAATTTAAAACTAATTTTAAACTATTATATCTGATCTGAGCAACACCATCTGAAATTTTCTTTTCAACTTTATTCGAGGTTAATCCCTTTTTTGGGCTATTAGAATTCCCAAAAGATTCCCCATACACAGAATAAACCAACAGTACTTCACCATGTTTAATTTTAAAATCGTGAATAGGATGGATAATCTTCCTGTATTCATCAGATAATTCAATCAAGCTCTCAGCCATAGTTGATGTTACTAGAATATGTCCAGCATCACCAGCGTCCATCACCCTTCTTGCCATTATTATTCCAGGCCCCCAGAGATTCACGTTTCCTTTTAAATCATTAACAAAAAAAACATCCCCAGTATGACAACCTATTCTTACTTGGATGTTTTCATTCTCACCATTGTTTTGATTAAATTCTTTTATCTTTAGTTGTAATTCCTTGGCTAGTTTTATCGGTTTTTCAAGGCCTGACAAAAATGCAATCCACATTCCATCCCCCGTTGGGAAGACTAACTTTTCTTTATCAGGAGTTATTTCATAAGTTGGGCACTGTGCAATACTTGTATTCAAAAATTTTATTTTGGAGGATTGTGTAATTGTAGAAAGTGATGGATTTGAAAGGCCTACTATGTCGATAAAGAAAAAAGACGCATGCATCATATTTTCAGGAATTTTCAAAACTGTCGATTCAAGTGACTCATATAATAAAAAAGTAAGGTTTGATTAAAAAAAATCTTAATCAAGCTGCATCTTAGATCCAAGATGATTAGAACATGTATTTTAAGAAAATAATGTGTTAAATTTTAGAATTATTGGGGATTTAAAATTAGGACTGTATTCTCATAATTCCTTCTTTGATCAAATATTGTAATCCTTGAACAAAGGTCTCATCATCAATGGCACCTTCTGCCCACCATCCTGCATTATTTTTTATGTACTCGGGAACTTTGTTTCCATGAGATTCACTCCCTTGAGTAGTTGAAGGGATTTTCATAATTCCTTCGTTAATCAAATATTGTATTCCTGAAATAAAATGTGAGTCATCAATGGCACCTTCTGCCCACCATCCTGCATTATTTTTTATGTAGTCAGGAATCACAATTGATGATTCTTCACCAGGTGCATATCGAGTGTTGTCGCGTCCATCGCAGTTCTCATCAATGTCATTATCTGGGATATCTTTTACACCCGGATTAATTTCACGGGCATAGTCATCACAATCACCATAACTGACGGTATAACCATCCCCGTCAACATCGGTTAAATCATTACCAAAACAATCCTCATCAATTCCATTATCAGGTATGTCTTTAGCGCCTGGATGGATATTTCGATCTGAATCATTGCAATCTCCAGCCTCAACTGTATAACCATCCCCATCAGCATCTGTAGGGGAAAAAGAATCAGGGCATCCATCTCCATCCTCAAAGCCATTGAGGGTTTCAGGTTCTGCAGGACATGCATCTTGAGAGTCAGGAATACCATCACCGTCACCGTCTTCAGATCGACCCTCATCAGGACATCCATCATCATCAAAAAATCCATTAAAGGTTTCAGGTATTGTAGGACAATGGTCCATTGCATCGGCAATACCATCCCCATCAGCGTCTTGAGGAACAATCGCAGTGGCATCAAACCCATCACAATCCTCATCAATTCCGTTGTCTGGAATTTCTGGAGCCCCTGGATGGATACTTGGATCAAAATCATTGCAATCTCCAGCCTCAACTGTATAACCATCACCATCATCATCTGCTGCATATGCTAAAGGAGATACTGCAAAGGTACCTAAAATCAAAATACTAGCTAAAACAGAAAACAGAAATAAAATTTGCATCTAAAATTATAAAAAACGAGTAGTTACTTAAAGATAACAATACATAGAGAATACTGTATTTTTTAGATTTACAAGAATTTCAAATGTGCTAAATTCTGAATTCGTTAATCTGAATCGTAAGTCAGTTTCGTAGTTTTGAAAAGATTTTTGAGATTTTATTGGTTTTGAATTTGAATATTTGTCAACACCAATTACTATTGGGCAGTTATTCATTTTGTAATTATTCTGCTCTATTGGATGTACTACAGGATTTTCGAAAAATTCCTAATTAAATTTAGGTTGGGTGAACATCAAGAAAATTAGAAATGTGAAATTGATCATAAATTAACAAAAATCCTAAAATCTATTAACAATTCCAGATCTAAATGTTATTGCAATGATACTAGTTATTGCCACTCCAAAAATTATTGTAGCTATTGCCCCAAATTCTGGGACTACTACTATCTCCCCAGCACCTGCCGGAAATGAGATTGTTAGAGTTCTATCTGTGGATGTGGATATTTCATTAAAGTCAACTTCTTTATCGTCAACGTAGACAAAGAAATCATCATCTACTCCAATTTTTGCGTCAATTAATTCTCGAGGTAGACAAATTATTAGTTGACCATCATCCCATGCATCAATTCCTATGATAAGAGAAGTTGCATTTACATAAGGTGTATTTGTAAGATTTCCACCTTTGATTGCAAATTCTACCTGATTTTCATCAACAGTTACATTTTGAAAATTAAGGGTATTGTCGTCTGAAATTAAATTCACTGGATAGCTGGAATTTGTCCCGGAATGATGCCCTATTGGAATGTTTGAAAAGGCAATATTTCCTAATTCTATTTCTTTGCTTATTATTGTGAATCCCAGAAAATAAACCTCGCCTCCGATTTTTGGCGTGAAATTTAAAGTGGAATTATAAATTAAATCCCCAATTGTAAAATTAGAATACGACACAGGACAAGAAACTGTTCGAGTTTGATTATTTTGCTCAAAGATAATTGGAGGTTTTGCAGTATTGTTAGATTGTGTAACGTTCATTGTAATTTGATTTCCTTCTAAATATCCGTTAAAACCTGCATATACATCGGCACTAATAGCGATTTTAGCAATTTCAAGGGCAGGTAATATCTCAGACAAGCTATAATCAAAATCAGTAAATTGTTCCTTGCCTTCATCTCCTAGTGGAGGTTTAAAATCATAACTTTCTGGTAGCGGGAGTCCCTTTTCATATTCATAAAATAGACCTTCCTCACCTCCGCCCTTAAATTCAAGTTCCGGTCCCAAATACACGGCAAATTCTTGTCCTTCGAAATGCTGATAATTCGGAAGGCCTAGTGTTTCATATTCAGCCTCGGTGATATTTGCAGTGTTTACAGTAAATGACAAATTTTGTACACTACTAGCCGAATTCGGGTTATTACTTAATTCAGGTGTTACAGTTACGTTAATTGGAATTCTCAATCCTATTCCAAAACCAAATGCAAAACTTACATCAGCAGATAATTTATCACCCCCATCTGGTGTAAAATCATAACCAAATGACTTGCCACTACCAAACCCATAGCTAAACCCGTTAAGGAATAAACAATCGGGTAAACAAGATTTGTCATCAGGGTTAGGAGCGGGATCCGTTCCCACGATTAGAGCAATGGGAATCTTGGAATTTGGTAAATATTCAATCCTCTTTAAATTCGAACTTGCATCATCACCTTGAACCTCTTCAATTGATATTGGTTTTGTTTGATTAGATTTCAAACTAGTGTACACTCCAGTATGCGTAGAACCATTTAGCGTTACATTATGAAAAAATGATTCTCTAAAAATATGATTTCCAATCGCGTTGTCGATATTAAATTTCAAATCGGCATTAACAGTACAGTCTGTAGAATTATTATCTCGACAAAGAAAAGACAAACTTGTTTTAGTTACATTAAAGTGCGTTCCCTTAATTGGATTAAAATTATCAGTAAAATTAAGAGGGTTGGTAAAAATCTTATCATACTCTTTACGATTTTCTATATTAATCGAAATAAATTGGGTTAATTTAAAAAAGTTTTCAGGATCCTTAGGAATTGGGGCAAACTTTATTTCATATTTTGAAGGTGGAAAGTCAATTGCCTCAAGTCTTTCTTCTATTTGTGCAATTGCTGCAAAATAATAATCAGACTCTTTTGGACAATGGATAATAAAATTATTGAACTCTTTCTCTTCGCATTTTCCCTTGAATGATGAAATTGTTGACTTTGCGTGATTAGAAATAATCGAATCATCAGGGCTGGTGTAATTATAATTTGCATGAATTCTGTCCTCCTCGTTAACACATAATTCATTTGGAAATGATGATTTTACGCACGAATTTAATTTAATTTCGCCGGTAAAATTTCCAGAATTTTTTTCAGTTTCATATACCATTAAATTAATTCCATCTGTATAATTTCTTGAATGTACCAAAACATCAATGGCATCAATTGATGTGGGATTTTTGTTCATAAATGGATTATCAACTATAAGTGTGGCAGTATCGTTTCTTGTATACTCTGTTTGATTCCACTTCATACTGTAATCCAGTATCAAAATTCCGTGCCATTTTTCATTGTATTCTAACCACTCTGCACTCCCTCGCTCAGCATTAGAAGATATTACAAAATTTGAATTTTGATTCTCATTGAAATTTTGAAAAATCCCCGAATTCTCTTGTGATTCTCTAAATGTTATTAGTTGAGGACCCTTAGGAAACGGTTTGTCTCCAGATTGCAAACAAACAATGTCCTCTCCTCGGGGGATTTTTTGAAATGTATTGTCCGTAAAATTTACTACAGGAGGAAAATCATTGTCGCATGGATTTAGTAATAATCCTTGGTTTTTTTCAAACATAAGACTAGAAAGAGAAGGTAAAATGTCTAATGCCATCGAGTCATAGTGGGTTGTCAGTTTTCCTTGGTTATCAAATAGTCCATAAAACAAACCACCAGGAGCTACAGTTTCCCAGGTCCAAGTATCTTCATCAGTAGGATCAATGTTTAACTGTAAATTTTCTACTGTGAGGAGAACATCAGAACCAGGAACATAAATCGCTGTGCCTTCCAATATTAAATTAATTTTTTCGGGACTAGGTACATTAAAATTTAAAGTTACATTTTGTGATTTGATTTTATTATTTTCAATTTTATTATATTGGACAACTATTGGAACTTCTTGATTGAAATCAAAAAGCTGGATGAAGGGCCATGCACTAGTTGATGCAAGATTTGCTTGTCCAATATTATCAAGTTTATCGTTTACTTTTTTGGCATCTCTTAAAACATTGATATTATTTTTATCGAAATCTTTTCCACAAGAGGGGTCACTTGTTGCAACACCTGTGACGTCTTTGAAGAAATTTGAATTCGGAGTATTAAAAATACTGATTCTAGCCTCCTTTGAGGTGCATATTCCACCAAAGTCTAAACCTTTTCCATCAATTGATGTTGTCGAATCGGCAATTTCAGCCATTTTTCTATCTGCAAAATAACCATACCAGTTTCCATTTTGGGCCTGGACCATATCCAAAGTTTTGTTTGCAATCAATACTATAGGTGAGGATAATGTTTGATTGGTAGGTAAGAGATCCTCATCATTGATTCTAACTTCAATTACCATAGGACCTGCAAAAGTGTTGTTAAATTGAGTATTTTTTGCAGAGACAAAAAGATCATCGTTTTGTGCAGCCACCTCTGAGATGCTGATGATTGAAATTCCCGTCAATAAGATAGTAATTATTATTAAAAATTTCATTCCATCAGTTTACCATCTAGCTTGAACATAATTTGTCTCCAAAAATTCTTCTGCAATCTGTTCTTGAGTAGCCATTTTTCCTTTAACTTCATCAGTTATTCTTTCTTTAATTGAGATATTATATGAAAAACTTTCAGGAAGTTCTGAAATTAATTCAGTGGCATTAAATAGTTGTAATGCTCGTTTTTGTTCATATTTCATTACTCGCTCAAATTCAGAATGTTGTCTGGTGTATGCAGTTCCATCATCTTGAAATCTCTCAAATTTAATGTCTATCTGTTTAAAGGAATCAGAGTTATTTTTAACAAACAATCTTCCATTTTCAGATACCCAGTAAGGACTATACTTTTCAGTTTGAGTTACTGTGATTAATCCTTCTCCCTTTAGAGTAGATGGGATTTCCATAGTTTTCATGGGATTAAGAGAACTGCCAGATATACCAAACCCGTCATTAAGATAAGTGGTCTGATCTCGGAGTTTAAAGTCAATAGCCTTGATTGCCATTACTTTGTTTGCAAGGGGTTCTAGGAAAACTGCAATTATGGATGTTTTATCACATATTTCGTCTATATCCTTTTCTAGACATTTTGATTTTTCATGACTAACAGTTAAACGGGAAATATCAATTACAGGATCTTTTTGTTTTATTTTGACATCATCTATTTTGCCATCAGTGCTAAACCAAACCTCCACTCTCGTCTCGGCTTCATCCCCACTACCAACCTCAGGTACACTAAAGAGGAATTCTTGGATTTTGAGACCTTTATCTGCCCAAACAGTTGCTTCAAATGTCTTCGGTATGCCGATTTCTATTGTTTGTTCTGGAAATGGAAAGTGGTGGTTATCAGTTATGGTGAAGGAATTACTACTGAAGGTAAAACCATTCTCGACCATTTGAGTTTGAAGTTTTTCATGACTTAGACCAAATGTAGGTCTTGTGTCCCATTCTTCGTGACCACCTCCACGCCCGCCCCCAGAAGATGTGGTTAGGGTGATGGTGCAGACGGAATCGGTTAGGAGTGTAAATGGGGCATCAAGATCTTGAGGGCAGCTTCCATTCCCTTTAATCGAGAGATCGAATCCGGTTTGCTTGGTCTCGTCTATAGATAATTCAGTATTTAGTTTGTAAAAAATCTCTACTCCAGAATGTACTAGTTTTCCATCAACTTTTAGTCCAATGTCCTCAGGGGATAGAGTAACCCCATCAACTACTATGTTTACTGTAAGCGAAACAGGGGGATTAATACTGCTGGTAATTGTACAGACAGTATCTTGAGTAAGGGTAAATAGTTCATCCATTTGCTTTGGGCATTCTATACCACCTGTGATATTGACAAATGAATAGTCGGGTGGCTGTGTTTCTCCAAGTGAAAGCACGGTATCTTTAATGTGAATATTAGATTCTCCGGACAGCACTGGAATTTCGTTTACTGTTAGTGCAAAATCATCAGGGGATGCTAGACCATCTAGAATTCTTTTGATCACAATAAGAGTTGGTTTATCAGAATCATCATCATTAGTAATAGTACAAACTGCATCGTCTCCTAGTGCAACTGTGATTGAACCTGCAGCATCACAATCACCTCCAATGGTTGCAGTGTATCCTGGAATTGTAGTTTCACTTACCGTGTATGCTCCTGATGTTATTGCCTTTGCTGTACCATTTGTAATAGATACTCCATCTATTTTCAAATCAACTCCGCCAATGGTTAGTGTGCCGCCATTATCGTTTATGATAGTCTTGATTACTGTAAGGGTTGTATTAGGATCAACATCATCATCATCATTAGTAATAGTACAAACTGCATCGTCTCCTAGTGCAACTGTGATTGAACCTGCAGCATCACAATCACCTCCAATGGTTGCAGTGTATCCTGGAATTGTAGTTTCACTTACCGTGTA
>Ga0307380_10012527_pt1 | contig 10545 bp, 11 predicted proteins | sample UN3MG_FD_202239 | JGI IMG/M metagenome (GOLD analysis project Ga0307380, IMG submission 202239) | Soil microbial communities from Risofladan, Vaasa, Finland - UN-3 | ecosystem: Environmental > Terrestrial > Soil > Coastal area > Acid sulfate soil | place: Finland: Risofladan, Vaasa | collected... | reverse complement strand
GAGTATCAATTATTATTCTATTATTCCGAGAACATCATCTTCACGCATGATGAGATATTCTTCGCCGTCAATCTTCACCTCTGTGCCGCCATACTTGCTGAATAGAATCCTGTCATCCTTCTTTGTTTCAAGAGCGATTCTCTTGCCATCATCACCTGTTTTGCCTTTACCGACAGCAATAACCTTTCCCTCTATCGGTTTTTCCTTAGCTGTGTCGGGAATAATAATTCCTCCCCTGGTGGTGGTTTCTTCTTCAACGCGTTGTACTAAAATTCGATCTTGTAATGGTCTGAGTTTCATTGTTTACAATCTCCTTTTTTCTTTTCACGAATTATCAAAATCATTTAAACCAAATCCCTAACTTTGGTTTTTTGCAAAACACCTTGTGTTTATATCTTCAATAAGATAGTTACAGATTTAAATTTGTAAAGAGCAATAAATTTAATTTTTAGTTATCTTTTTCGGCTGGTTTAGCTGATTTGTCTGTTTTTGAAGTCGATGCCTTGTCTTTTGTTTTGCATGGAGTAGAAGAGCCTTGGGATTTGTGTGAATAGTCTGTCACATACCAGCCCGTTCCTTTTAGATGAAAAGTGCTTTGTGAAATAAGTTTTTGAAGCTTTCCCTCACAATGTCTGCATTTAGTTAGCGGTTTGTCAGAGAATTTTTGTATTACCTCTTCAACCTCGCCACATTGATTGCATTCATATTCATAAACCGGCATTGTTTAATGACCTCCTTATATAAGCTTTGTTTTTGTATTATAGTAAGTGTTTTTTTATTGTCAAGCAATGGCTATCAGTTTTTTCCTGATCAGTTACGCAATCCATCAAAGGTTGTGTGCCATTTACTATAGAACTTTAATACATCTGCCAGCCCTGAAATCCTTACAGAGCTTAAAATTTCACGGGTTTTTTCATGTACCCGTTTTTCTTCCACATCTTTTTCTTCGTATGAAGCATCGAAGCTCTGGATAAATTTACTGAACCTGACAATATGAATTAATTCATGGGCTACAATATATAGTATAAATGGAAAGAGCTCCATATCCGGCGCTTGTTTTAATGCTGCAAGAATGGAATGGTCCTGAAGGCATATTTTATAAAAATCATATGTTGACGAACTGAGCGATGTGTCTTTTAGTTGGCCTTTATAGCGGACAATCTGTGCAAAAGGCCCGTCGGTTGTTTCATCGGGGCAAAGATCAAGCAGAGTTTTGACATCATACCTGCGGTGAAGCCACTGAGCTTCCGACATTTTGTAAAAATTGCTGACAAGTTCCTCAGCTATTGCCACTGAATTGTTTACCACTTTGAGCTGATCCTGGTTGAATTTTTCCAGTTGTTTCATCATAAATTAGCTTTCACTACTGAGCATACAGAGATTACAGGGGAAATATTGTAATTGCAAAGAATTATCGTAAGCGTTCACGGAACGTTGAAATTAGAAAATAGAAATTGGAAATTTGGCCTTCATGCTTTTGTGCTGTGTCGTGCCAGACCATATCTGATAGCGCTTCTGCCGGTTTGTAAACATCCAACTTGTAAACTCGTTCCATCTCTCCCTAATTTCTATTTTCCAATTTCAAGTTTCAAGCCGTGAACGGCTACATCGAATTTAATTTGTTAAGAAAATTGTGGACAAATAACAATAAATAGTGTTAAAAGTAAAACTTATGCAATTAAATTATGTTTGGAGGTGATTTGTTGAGTAGTGTAGTTAAAAAACGAAGAAAGAAGATGCGAAAACACAAACACAGAAAGCTTTTGGCACGTACACGCCATCAGAGAAGAAAAGGTAAATAAGGATTAAAGGATTAAGGAATAGAGGATTAAAGGGTTAGAGGCGGCAAATCACGATATTTTTTTAATCCTTAATCCTTAATTCTCTAACAAACCTCTATTTAAAATCTCCTTTAAGATATTTAAGAAATTCTGAATCTGTTGAAAGAACAATAGAGCTGTTTTTATCAAGCGCCTCATTATAAATTTCAAGGGTCTTAACAAATGAATAGAACTTCGGGTCTATTCCAAATGCTTCGGCAAATAATTTAGTCGCCTCTGCATCGGCCTTTCCTTTTATTCCCTGGGCGGTTCTGTAAGCCTCCGATGTTATCTTTTTCAAGTCTCGCTCTTTTTTGCCGAGAATTTTTCGGGACTCCCCCATTCCTTCGGAACGAAATTTTTCCGCTATCTGGCTGCGTTCCGCAATCATTCTGCCATAAACAGATTCTCTAACCTGTTCCACATAATTAATGCGTTTAATTTTAACATCAACGAGATCAATTCCAAACTTAGCCAGTTTAGGTTGAGCCTGTTCCAATATCCCTGTTGATATCTTTTCCCTGCCCGTAGTAATGGAATATATGTCGCGCTGCTTTTTCTTTTCATCTTCTGCGACTGTTTCAAAAGCCTCCATCTCTCTGTTTGACGTGCGAGCGGTTTCAATAAGCTTGTAAGAGGTTATAAAATTTCTTACTGCCGGATCGATAATATCATCAAGCCTTCCCAGAGCACTTACAGTGTTGTTTACTGTCTGAAAAAATTTGATGGGATCGACAATTTTCCATCTGGCAAATGCATCAACCCATATATAGGTTTTTTCCAGAGTCGGTATCTGCCCTGGATCCCCATCCCAGGCCAAAAGATTTTTTGGAAAATATGTGGCGTGCTGGATAAAAGGCACCTTGAAGTAAAGGCCTGGTTCTGTTTTTGGAACGCCGACCACCTTCCCAAATTGAGTGACTACTACCTGCTCGGTTTCGTCAACAGCATAAGCTGAAGCAAATACAACAAGAAAAAACGTAATTGCAGCGACAATTAAAATTATACCTTTAGATTTCATTTTTGAGCACCATTTTGTTTTCCAAGATTAAGTAAAGGCAAAAAATTCTTTTGTTCAGAATCTATAATATATTTCTGGCCAAGCTTTGGAAACAGCTCCTGTATCATTTCAAGATAAAGCCGCCTTTTAGTAACATCCTTTGCTTTTATGTACTCGTTATAAACGGCCGTAAACCTTGCGGCATCACCTTTAGCCCGGTTTATCCTGTCTAAAGCATAGCCTTCCGCCGCCTGGATGGTTCTTTCTGCTTCACCCCTGGCTGCTGGTATGGCCTTGTTATAATCCTCCTTGGCTTTATAAATCATTTGTTCCTTTTCCTGGACTGCCTGGTTGACTTCGTTAAACGATGACTGCACAGGCCCTGGAACGTTTGTCTTTTTCATTTCTATTGTTACAATATTAATGCCGGCTTCTGCATTGTCCATCTCTTTTTGCAGGACGTTCCTGGCTTCAATTGCAATTTCTTCCCGTTTTGTAATGACCTCATTGATACTCCTGTCACCCACCACAAGACTCATTGCTGCTTCCGACATATCTTTGAGCAGTTTAGGAACATCTCGTACTTTGAACATATATTTATAAGGATCCTTTATCCTGTACTGGACAATCCATGGAACCAGCCCCACATTAAGATCTCCGGTAAGCATAAGGGATACGTTTGCATTTTCACTGTCTTTTTGGAAACGTTCTCCAACGTCTCTTCCTAGTGAACTGAAACCGAATTCCTCTTTATAGACACGTTTTATCTTTACTTTTGTTATTTTTTCAATTCCTGAAGGCAGCTTGAAATTAAGCCCCGGTTGGCTGGTACGGATATATTTCCCAAACCGCTGGACAATACCGACTTCATCTACTCCGACAGTATAAAACATCGAAGAGCCAAAAAACAGGGCGATTAGAACAAGAATAATAATCGGGCCGCCCGGCAATTTGAACGCTTTAATTTTTTTTATAAATTCAGCCACATTCGGCGGTATTCCGCCTCCGCCCACATTTTGTTGCTGCTGCTTAAGTTTGTCCCAATCCCAATTCATAGATTTAATATCCTGTAAATATTGATGAATTCATAAAAAGTTAAATTCATCAGGTGTTAAGTGTTAGGTGTTAGGTGATAGGATAAAGTATTTATCTTGATAAGATTAAATTAAAATATAAATTACAAGTCATTCCAAGTCAAGTTAAAAGCAGAAATTATATGCCGGATCGGCAAATAAAATCCTATTATATATTTTGTAACCGTTCACGGTTGAAATCAATATCCAAAATGCTTCAATCGTTGCATAGTTCATTGAACCGCAATAGCGAGCGCATTCCCCGTAGCTTGCTACGGGGAATGCGAGCGAATATAAAAACGGCTAATTTCCTTACGGTCGAAGATTCCCTTTAGCTTGCTACAGGGAATCTTCAAAAAACTGTGAACTGTGAACCGACAACCGTGAACGGTTACTATATTTTATAAGATTTTTTGTTTTTTTCTGTGGTAAATAAATAAAAAATTGAGCTTTTTGCTTAATCGATGTTATGGTTTTGTCATTATGATGGAAAAAAGAAAAAATATCAAAGAATTTGAACATATAGGCGGTGTTATTAATAAAATCCTGAAGACATGCCGGCATGAATCTGATGAAGAGCTGCTTAAAGTTTGGAATTTGTGGAACAGCGCGGTAGGAGATGTTGTTGCGGAAAATACCAGGCCTGCCGCATTCAAAGGACGGCTTCTTCTTGTGCATGTAGTTAGTTCAACATGGATGCACCAGCTTCAATTTTTAAAAACAGATATTATACAAAATATAAATGATGCTTTAGGCAAGGACATGGTAGGAGAAATAAAATTCAAGATCGGTCCTTTAAGCTAAAACAAGGGATTGAGGGATTAAGGAATTGAAATCAACAGAATACCTTTAATTCCTAAATTCGCAATTCCTAAATTATGAATCATGAATTTTAAGACAATAATTTTATAATCTTGGTGACTTAGTGTCTTTGTGGCTGAACTATTACAAAAGATGAAAACTTTAACCACAGATACTTTTTTTAATGGCCGTCTGCAGGTCAAACAGAATCGGTTGGGCTACCGTTTTTCGATTGATGCAGTTTTGTTGGCCGGCCATATCAGATTGCGGCCGGGCGACAAGGTCCTTGATCTTGGAACAGGATGCGGGATTATCCCCTTGATTCTTGCGCATAGGCATAAAAAAATAAAAGTTTATGGTATTGAAATTCAAAAGGAGCTTGCTGATATTGCAGCCGAAAATGTTAAAGAAAATCACATGGAAGATCGAATTGTCATTCTCTGCTGTGACATGAAAGAGCTTAAGCATGATATGGTTTCTGGTCCAGTGGATCTGATTGTATGCAATCCCCCATACAGGAAAGCCGGGGCAGGAAGGATGAATCCGGATCAACAAAAAGCGGTTGCCCGGCACGAAATTAAGGTTAATCTGAATGATGTTATTGAAACAGCCCGTTGCATGTTACGAACTTCAGGAAGATTTGTTATAATTTACCCTGCCCAGCGGATAACCGACACGCTCACCCAAATGCGTTCAAATGGTATTGAGCCTAAATTTTTCCGTATTATTTATTCGGATCTGAATTCGGAAGCAAAACTTATTTTGGTGGAAGGGATTAAAGGCGGACGCCCCGGCACAAAGATAGGCCCACCACTTATCATCTATTGTAAAGATGGCAAAGATGGTTCCTATACAGATGAAGTTAAAAAGATGATGGGGTGAGTGGTCAAGTGGTCAGGCTGTTTATCATCTGGCCGGTTATTACCTTAGGATAAAAATAGGTTGATTTTCTCGGCATTATCAGTCCCTGCTGTGCTATTTCACGCACCTGGTTAATTTTTGTCGGGTTAAGAATAAAGGTGATATCACATCTGTCTGAGACAACCTCCTGGATCGCCTTTTCTTCGCTGCTTGAATAGGCAATCAGTTTTTCATTATCAAGCATTGACTGGTCAAAACCAAGAATCTCCATTAATATAAGACGGGTCAACACGGTAACGTCAAGATTTTTTAATGGATCCGATTTTAATGAATTTGGGAGGTTGTCGTATGTCACGTGCTTCATGACGTTTGGCTTTAATGTCAGCAAATAAAATTCCTGACGGGTTTTTATAAAGGCTCCAATCATATTTTTTGAGCTGTTTGATTGAAGATCTGAGATAAAGTTTGTCTTGGCTTTTTCCATTCCTTTGTTTTGAAATGGTATTTTCTTTATGTAAAAATAATTTTCTGTTTTTTGGATAAATGAAGCAAGAGTTGAATCTTTAATCCCTGTCAGCATTCTGTGGGCCGGAAGTATAACCAGCCCGGGATCTTCCATGCTGCAAAGATACATCATTACATAGTTGACTGGATCATCGTCATTAAAATCAGGCATTGTGCGTGCTAAGCGGTTTTTGTAGTTAAGGGCTGTTTCATATCGATGGTGACCATCAGCTATAAAAAGGCTTTTTTCTTGCATTGCATCGGCAACATATCTGTGCACAGAGCTGTCGGTTATTCGCCATAGCCTGTGTTTCATGCCTTGTTTATCGATAAAATCCATGTCAGGTTTTTTGCTGCAGACAGAATCCTTTAATGAATCCAAAATAATGTTTTGATCTGAATAGAGTGAAAATATGGAACTGAAATTGGCATGACAGGCCTTTATCAGCTCGAATCTTTCCGCGCTTACCTTGGAGAAGGTTTTTTCATGGGGAAGAATTATACCTTTATTAAAGGGTTCAAGGCGGACCAGAGCGATCAGACCAGAGCGCGTAACTCTTTTATTTCCCAAAGTAAAATCAACGGTTGTCAGATAAAAAGCCGGGGATGTGTCCTGCACCAGTATTTTTTCTGAAATCCATTTGTTAAGCAGGTTCGCGGCCCTTGTGTACCTGTTGTTTTTATCCGTATCCTTTTTTGTTGATTTGCCCAGGTCCAGCCGGACAATATTATACGGACTTTGTTTATAAAAATTACACTGATCCTGTTTTGAGATAATATCATAAGGCGGTGTCATTACTTCAGCCAGGTTATGAATTTTATTGGGATTATAAAAAATTCCTCTAAATGGTATAATTTTAGCCATGTTTTTTCCTGTTTGGTTGATTAATTTAGACAGGTGACAATAAAAAGGATAATCTTGCTCAAGTCAAATAATTATTGAAAAAGTTTTATTTGTTTTTCATGTTTTCTGTATTATCAAGTTACATAAAGTTTATTGACACGAAACGACAAAAAAATATATTTAAATTACTTGATGCCGGAGAGGTTGCCGAGCGGCTGAAGGCCCCGCTCTCGAAAAGCGGTATCCTGTGAATAACGGGATCGTGGGTTCGAACCCCACCCTCTCCGCCAAAAAAGTGCCTAAAGTGAGCTAAAGTGCCTAAAGTGCCTAAAGTTGTGGTACTCCTTCGGCGTGCTAATTGATAACACAAAGCCACAGGAGTTTGCCACCTTGTGCATTGATGGCTTAAGGAACATACTGGCAGGCAGGTATAAAATGGCAGAATTCCTTAACTTTAGGCACTTTAATATACTTTAGCTCACTTTAGGCACTCACAAGTTCACGGAGAGATGTCCGAGCTGGCCGAAGGAGCACGACTGGAAATCGTGTGTGCTGCCAAAAGCGGTACCGAGGGTTCGAATCCCTCTCTCTCCGCCAAAAAATTTTTAGCACAGAGAGATTTAAAGTGGTTAAAATGGAATATCACCTATATGTCTTATATTGTTCTTGCACGCAAATACCGTCCGCAGACATTTGAGCAGGTTATTAAGCAGGATCATGTTACCTTGACTTTAACCAATGCGATTTCATTAAATCGCGTTGCTCACGCAATTTTGCTTACAGGGCCCAGGGGAACAGGCAAAACAACCGTCGCCCGCATACTGGCAAAGGCCATGAATTGTAAGAATGGCCCCGCTCCTGTTCCATGCAATAAATGCAGATCCTGCGATGAAATCACTTCAGGCAGTTCAGCCGATGTGTATGAAATTGACGGCGCATCAAATAATGGTGTAGAGCAGATCAGAACCTTGCGTGACAATATCAAGTATATGCCGGCATACAGCCGTTATAAAATATATATTATTGATGAAGTCCACATGCTAAGCAAAGGCGCATTTAACGCTCTTTTAAAAACCCTTGAAGAGCCGCCGTCCCATATTATGTTTATCTTTGCCACTACCGAGCCAAACAAGATCCCGATAACCATTCTTTCCAGATGCCAGAGATACGATTTCAGGCAGATAGATATTGAGTCGCTTTCTGAGCATATGAAATATCTCTGCGCCAAAGAGGGGTTTGACATATCTATTGAAAGTCTTGAGCTTATTGCCCGTGAAGCAGCAGGAAGCATGAGAGACGCTTTAAGTCTTCTTGACCAGGTTATCTCTTGCGTGCAGGGCTCTATAACGCATGATAAGGTTTTGGATATTTTAAGCGTTATTGACAGGAAAATCATTTTTGATATTTCCGGCGCTGTTTTACGCGGGGATCTTCCGGCGATTCTTGATATTTTGGATGATATTTATGCCCGCGGTTATGAAATGCAAAAGCTGTATGCGGATATGGTTGAACAATTCAGGAATTTGCTTGTTGTAAAAATGGGGAAAAACATCAGTAAGCTGGTAAATCTTCCCGTGCATGAAATAGATCTTATGCATGATCAGACAAAGGATGTCTCGCTGGTTTTTTTAAACCAGATTTTTGATCTTCTTTTTAAGGAGGAGCCTGCGATAAGATTTTCAGCCCAGCCAAAGCTGGCAATTGAAATACTGTTTATCAAGATGTTTCAGATAAAACCGGCCATGCCCATCGACCTGCTTATTGAAAAGCTCGATAATCTTAAAAATGGTATTTATGAAAAAAAGGATTATGAGATTTCCGAAGATCAGGCATCTTACAGCCGCCACGAAAAAGATCATCTATTGCACAGCCACGAGCAAGACCGGCCCGAAAAGGATCTTTATGGCCGAGCAGGGTTGGCAACGGAAATCAGAGAATTAAAAGAGCCCGATGAGCAAACAAATGTTTCATATAAAGACAATCTTGATCTGACCTGGAAAAGGCTGCTTGATATTTTTCTGGAAAACCATTCCGCACTTGCCGCAAGCCTTGAAAAGTGCGTCCTGAAAAATCTGACGGAACATAGCCTGGAAATCGAAATCAACGGCAATGGTTTTAATGTTAACATGATAAAGCGCAGTAAAAATGTGGCTATTATAGAAAAGGTATGCGAAGATTTTTTTGGAAAAAGGATGAATCTGACCTTAACGGTTAAAGATAGCCAAAAAAAAGACAACCAGGAACATAAAACAGACAGAGAAAGCCGCTTGAAACAGGAGGCTTTAAGCCACAGCCTGGTTGCAGATACAATAGAAATTTTTAATGGACGGATATCGGATGTAAAAATATTATAGGAGGTATTTTCATGAAAGGCATGGGGAACATGATGAAGCAGGCCCAGAAGCTTCAATCCAGGATGGCAAGCCTGCAGGAAGAGATGGTTGAAAAAGTTGTCGAAGCAACTGCAGGCGGAGGCATGATAAAGGTAACAGCAAACGGCAGGCAGCAGATTCTGTCTATTCAGATTGAAAAAGAGGTTGTGGATCCTGATGATGTTGAGATGTTGCAGGACCTGATATTAGCGGCGGTAAATGACGCTCTGGCAAAGTCAAATGAAATGGTTTCAGCAGAAATGAGCAAGCTTACAGGTGGCTTGAAAATACCGGGATTAATGTAACATGAGCTTTTATCCATCACCAATCTTGAATTTGATTAGAAATATATCAAGATTGCCGGGAATTGGTGAAAAGACAGCAGAACGTCTTGCAATGCATATATTGCGAACTTCTCGCAATGAAGCTGAACAGCTTGCCCACAGCATACTGGAAATGAAAGACAAAATAAAACTGTGCTCAACATGTTATGCTTTTAGCGACAGCCATATTTGCAATATTTGCAGTGATCAGACAAGGTCAGCCGTTATATTATGTGTTGTGGAGCAGCCTGCTGATATGGTTGCCATTGAAAAATCAGGCTCATATAAGGGCTTGTATCATATTCTTCAAGGGGTGCTTTCCCCAATGAACGGAGTGGGCCCGGATAAGATCAGGATCAAAGAGCTTGTATTAAGGATACAGAAAAAAATGGTCAAAGAGGTTGTGCTGGCAACAGGTACGAATGTCGAAGGTGAGGCAACCGCCTCTTATATTGCGCAACTCCTTAATAAGTATCCGGTTAAAGTAACGAGAATAGCGTCCGGCGTGCCGATGGGAGGCGACCTGAAATACGTGGATCAGGTTACCTTGAAAAGGGCCATGGAAACCAGACATACTGTTGATTTTGGCGGTTAATGATATGAAACCATCCGATATTTTCAAATGTGAAAAATGTGGTGACTGTTGCAAGGGGTATGGCGGGACTTTTGTAACTGAGAAAGATATTAAAGCTATAGCTGGTTATTTAAAAACAGATCACAAAAGTTTTATTAAAGATTATTGTTATATATCCGGGCGCCGGCCGGTTTTGGCGCAGCAAAAGAATAGTTACTGTATATTCTGGGACAAACTCTGCACGATTCATCCGGTTAAACCTAAAATGTGCAGGCAGTGGCCTTTTATCAAGAGTGTATTAATAGATGTAAATAACTGGCAGATCATGGCCAGCGTATGCCCGGGCATACGTATAGATGTATCTGACGACATA
>Ga0307380_10012526_pt1 | contig 10547 bp, 10 predicted proteins | sample UN3MG_FD_202239 | JGI IMG/M metagenome (GOLD analysis project Ga0307380, IMG submission 202239) | Soil microbial communities from Risofladan, Vaasa, Finland - UN-3 | ecosystem: Environmental > Terrestrial > Soil > Coastal area > Acid sulfate soil | place: Finland: Risofladan, Vaasa | collected... | reverse complement strand
GTCGACGAGCTCGGTGGGGCCGACCTTGGTGTCGAGCCACTTCACGAGCGGCTTGGCTGCATCGAGGAAGGACAGCACCCTGTCCTTCGGCTCCGCCGTATCGAGCCAGGCTCCGATGTCCCACTCGCGCCAGGCGATGCAGCCCTTCATCCGCAGCAGTTCGATGCGGGGGTGGTCCTTCGGGTAGCCGCGAGGCGCGGTCTTGAGGGTGTCGTGAGCCGTCACCTCGATCCCCGCGTCGGTGAGCTCGGTGACGATGCGCTCGAGTTGGCGGCCTGTTCGGTCGTCGTCGATCGCCGCCCGGAACCTGGCCAGCTGGTCCCTGGCCATCATGTAGTAGCCGGTGCCGACCGAGAACGCGTCGGCCGACAGGCTGACGTAGCCGCCCTTCTCCATGGTGCCGGCGATGTTCGTCTTGTAGGGCGTCTTGTCCTTGCTGAAGCGCACATCGCGATGGGGGCGAAAGATCTTCCCTTCGCCGCACCGCTCGCCGAGATCGACGAGCAGTGCCTCCATCGGTGCCCTCACCGCCGTTTCGTACTCACCTCTGTGCTCGGTCCAGAACGCCTTGGTGTTGTCGTCCTCGAGCCGCTCGAAGAACTCGATCGCCTCGACCGGCCACCCCTCGAACATCATGGGCCCACGGTAGACGCCGTTTCGGCACGACGGTCGAGAGTCATCGGCTGCGCCGGCGCTCCTGCACCTGACGACGCACCTCGCCACCGCGCTCCCGGACTCGCTGTGGGACCGTCGACCGCAGCGAGGCCCCCTTCGCCCGAATCCGACGTGCCCGCTTGCGGGTTCGGGCCTGGATGGTGAGGCGCACCTTGAGTTCGTCGGCGACCTGGAAGCTGGGACGCTCGCCCTCGCGGGTCAGTTCGAGGAACCGGCGGAACGCGTACCGGCCCATCACCGCCGAGAACTGGTTGCCGGCCGGGCTGCTGCGGTTGAATCGGTCGGCCCACCGGCCGGTGGCGGCGATGACGTTGAAGATCGAGTTGGTCCAGTCGGCAGGAGGGATCGCGAGCATGTCGGCCTCTTCGTCGCCCAGGATTCGGCGCACCGTCGTCGCCGAGAAGCCGTCGAAGACCCTGAACGGGATCAGCCCTTTCATGACGTCGAGCGCTGTGCTGGCCAGCCGGTACCCCTCGGGGCTCGAACCGAACTCGCGCTCCTTGATCCTGCCCCACACGAACTGCGCGGTCTCGAGGTCGAGCGGTAGCAGGTCGTCATCGATCCCGAGGATGTGACCCACCACGCACCACGTGTGGACGTAGGCCTCCTCCTCCTCGGCGGTCAGCCGGATGCCGAAGACCCCGAGCGACTGGAGGCCGACCACGCTGAACGTGCACATCACGCCGAGCAGCGCCATCTGGTTGATGGGCTCACCCAGTTCGGGCTTCCACTCGGCCTGATCGTCGCCGAGTTCCTCGTAGTTCTTGACCAGGTGACGGGCACCGGCATGGATGAGCCGGACCAGTCGGATCGCGGTGGTGCCCGGGCCGTTCGGGTCGAGGCCCCCCGGCGACAGGACGTCGTGGAAGAACTGACCTGTCTCGAGGAAACGGCGTCTCGCGTCGTCATCGGAGATCAGGCGCACGTTCTCGGCCAGCGCAACCGCATCGCGCTTGGCGAGGTAGCCCGACGGAATCGAGCCCATCCACAACCCGAGGCCCAGCTGGGCGAAGTAGCGCCAGAACACCTCCTCACCGACCTTGACCAGCAACGGCGAGTGCCAGTCGGGGAGCTCGGGAGGCTCGTTGAGGAACTCGCGCACCATGTCCGCGTGGTCGTCGCTCTCAGCCGGCAGCCGCACGAGATCGCCCATGAGTCCCCCGTAGGTCAGCTCGAGCTCGGAGTCCACGTAGTCGGCTGCCAGTTGGTCGGCCTCATCGTCGCCCCGGTGCCGCAGTTCCTCGAGGAACTCATCAGTGAACACGTCCGCGCGCACCAACGCCTTCTCGAGCGCCTCGGCCCCGGGGTCACCTTCAGCACGCAACTTCTCGAGATACGGCGCGGCCTTCCGCGACAGGAGCTTCTTGACCGTCGGCGAAGACGGCAGCGCCTCGACGCGCTCGCGAACGCGACTGACGACATCGACCATGTGGTCAGATGATGCCACGAACCACGGGGCTGGCCGGCCGTCGTTGTCGGTCGAGGCCGAAGAGCTGCCTTCAGCGACAGTCCGCGCAGACGCCGCCCTCGACGATCTGGGCCGGCTTCTCGATGCCGCACACCTCACAGAGGGCATGTTTGACATCGACACCCCGAGCGCTGCTGGCCTTGCCGGCGGTCTTGGGCTGCGAACGAGGTGGCGGGCGCAGCTCCGAGGGTGCCACGTCGGCCTCCTCGGACACCTCCCACCAGTACGACTGCTCGGGCAGCTCATAGAGCGTGGGCTGACGGTCGATGTCCACCAAGCGCTCCTCGGGGAGCTCGTCGCGGTCGAGTTGCCCGAACCAGCTGACCTCGCGGTGGTGGCGGAAGTCCTTGACCGGTGACGGATCGACGAAGTCGTAGGGCCCGGCGATCGTGCCGAAGTAGACGATACGCGATCCCGCATGCGGGGTCACCACCAAGTCGCCATCACGGACCTCGTGCACGAAGCGGTGCAGCATCGTGGCGACCGTTTCGGATGACGACTTCGCGCCACCCTCCTTGAGCGCATCGACGATCTCGGCCACGCTCAGGTCGCGGGCATCGGGAACCGCCTCGTAGCGCAAGGCTGCAACGCTCGCGATCACACAGTCGGTGAGGGCGTAGCCGCCTTCCCCGGTCCGGACGAGCCATGCGGTCGCCGATTCGTCGGTCAAGGGTTGATCCCGTCTTCGAAGTCGTTCAATTCAAGTGCTTATCGCACTCGGGCCACCGAACCCTCACGCAAGCGACGCGTCGCTCGCCGCAGCCGACTCGCCCGTTGGTGACGATGACGAGGTCGGCATCGGCCCGGCCGACGACCGCACCCCTGATTTCGCCGAAGTCGTCGGAGCGCAGCGCAGCTCGCGCAATTCGAGCTCGGGCCGTCGCGACCCTCGAAGTGCCGGCTGCTGCACCGAAAAGGGTCCAAGGTCCCGGTTCGGCAGCGAAACCCGTGGATACGGTCGATTCGAGGGTGCGATCGGCACCCGCGCAGGAGGAATCATGCCCACTGTCCGTGGTCGTCGGTTCGGAGCAGTCGTGCTCGCCATCGCGATGTTGTTCGCCGCGTGCGGTGGTGGGGACGACGACACGATCAGCGCCGACGACACCTCGTCGAGCAGCAGTTCCTCGTCCACGTCGGCTCCACGCTCGTCGTCCACAGAGCCCACAGAGTCCACAGAGCCCACCGCGCCTGCCGTGCTTCCCGGCGAACCCACGGACTTCGGTCCGCGAGCCGGCGGGACCGTCGCAGTGGTCGGCGTGGCCTTCGACGACGAGCTGAACGTGCGGTCCGCACCCGGGGTGTCCAACGCCATCGTCGCGACGCTGGCCCCGACGGCGGCGGCCGGTGCCACCGGAAACAACCGGCTCCTCGGCGGGTCGATCTGGTACGAGATCGACGCCGACGGCACGACCGGCTGGGCCAACGGCGCCTTCCTGCTCGGGCTCGGCGACACCCGGGACATCACCTCGCAGGTGATCTCGCAGCTCGGCTCGAGGCCCAGTGCCGCGACGATGCTCGGCCTCGGCCGCATGGTGGCCGACTCGCAGGCGTCGACCGACGTGGAGTCCGACATCGTCATGGTCGTGGCACCGACGGGCGGCGACCTCGGCGAGGTGACCTACGACGTCATCGGACTGGCCGACGACTCCGTGGGGGGGCTGCGGCTCCACGTCTTCGGACAGCGCGAGTCCTCCGGCGCGGGGTTCGGTCTCAAGAGCGTCGAGGCCACCAGCCTGTGCTCACGCAGCTTCGGGCCGGCCGGCGACCTCTGCGCCTGAACGGTCCCAGCGGCCGAGGTCGTGGCAGGGTGCGTCGGTGGACCTCGTGCCCGACACCATCGTCGAGTCGCTTGGCACGGCAGGTGTCGGACGCGGCTCACTGCTGGCTGTCGCGGCGTCGCCGGGAGTCGGGTTCGCCGTGGCCGGCGACGGCGCCGCGTTCGCCCGCGTCGCCGACGACGACGCCATGGCCTTCTGCCTGACGGCGATCGAGCGCGACCTCGCGCCGCGATGGGTGGTGTGGAACGGAGCAGAGAGCCGCGCGCTCCTCGACCTCGGGGTGCGCCTCGGTGCGTGCTGGAACCTGGCAGCAGTGCATCGCCTCACCGTTGGAGGCTGGAAGGCCGATCCGCCGCGCATCTGGGCGCACCACCGTGGCCTCGACCCGTCGACGGTGCCCGACACCGGTCGGGACGATCACACGGTCGACCTCTTCACCGCTGCCGATCGCGCCACGGGCGACCTCGACGACCCGGTCCGACCGGACGGCCACCTCAGGTCCGACTGGGGCGGGCGGCTCTGGGATGCAACGCCGACCCGACTCGCAGCGTGGGCGGCAGTCGCACTCGAGATCGCGCAGGCGCAGACCATCGAGCGGGCCGGGGTCGCCGACCGACCCAAGGCTGCACTCATCGCACGATCCGAATCGACCGTCGAACTGCTGTGCAACGAAATGGCAGCCAACGGGCTCCCGATGGACAGCGTCGTCGCCGAGTCGATCGTCGGGTCGCTGGCCGGTCCGCGCCCGGCGGGCGAGGCCGAAGCCGACGAGATCCGTCGAAGCCGGGATGCGGTGGTGCTCGCCCACGCTCCCGTCGGTGCCGACTTCGACCTCCGAAGCCCGGGACAAGTGAAGTCGCTGCTGCGACGAGTCGGGATCGAGGTGCCCGACACGCGCGCCTGGCGACTCGAGCCCCTCGTCGGCCGCCATCCGATCGTCAAGCCGCTGCTCGAGTGGCGCAAGGCCGAGCGGATGTCGACCACGTTCGGCTACGCCTGGCTCGACGAGCACCTCGGCGATGACGGACGACTCAGGGGGAGCTGGACCAGCTGCGACGGGGCGGCCGGTCGGATGACGGCGTCGGCCGGCATGCACAACATGCCTGCGGAGATGCGCCCCGCAGTCATCGCGGACGACGGGTACGTGTTCGTCCGAGCCGACCTCGGCCAGGTCGAGCCGCGGGTGTTGGCCGCGGTGTCCGGCGATCCGAAGCTGGCGAAGGCGAGCACCGTCGATGATCTCTATGCCGAGGTGGCCGAGACGCTCGGAGTCGAGCGCGAGATCGCCAAGGTCGCGGTGCTCGGCGCGATGTACGGACAGACCACCGGTCGAGGTGCGCAGGCACTCGCCGAGCTGCGCAAGGCCTACCCGGTGTCGATGGACTTCCTCGACGAGGCCGATCGGCGGGCCAGGGGCGGCCACGATCTGATGACCTACGGGGGTCGCCGGCTGCGGATGGACAACCGCACCGACTTCGATCTTCCCGAGCAGGCGGCTCGATCGCGCACTGCAGCGCGGGGCCGGTACGGGCGAAATGCGGTCATCCAGGGTGCTGCCGCGGAGCTCTTCAAGATGTGGGCGGTCACAGTGCGAAGCCGGGCAGAAGACCTCGGAGCCGACGTCGTGCTGTGTCTGCACGACGAGTTGCTCGTCCAGGCGCCGATGCCCGTGGGTCAGGAGGTGGCGACCCTCGTCGACGCAGCGCTCGACGAGACCGTGAGGCGGTGGGCACCCGATGGGTCGGTGCGCTTCCTGGCCGACACGGCACTGATCGGCCGGTGGTCCGACGCCAAGGACTGAGCCGAAGGCAGACATCGACGGGTGGCGCTACCGTCGGCGCTCATGAGCGAGAACGAAGGCATCCGGCTGGTCATCGAGTTCGAGGTCGGCGACATCGATCGATTCCGTGCGATGGCCGAGGCCATGGTCATGTACAGCAAGACCGAACCGGGAACGCTCGTCTACGACTGGTACCTCGACGAGGAGAATGCTCGCGGCAAGCTCTACGAGGCGTACGTCGACAACGATGCGGTGGTCGCACACGGGATGGGTCCGGTCTTCCTCGAGATCGCACCCAAGTACCTCGACTGCCTCACCGTCACGTCGGTCGAGGTCTTCGGTGACGCCAGCGAACTCGCCAAGGGCGGCGACGTGCTGCGTGCGCCGACGCTCTGGTGGGGGCCGGCGTTCGCCGCGGTCACCGACTGAGCCGATGGCAACCGACGTCGAGTGGCGGGTGCTCACCGCTGGCGCCGCGCTGGCATCTCACCGCCTGATCGGCTGGATCTTCTGGGACCCGGTCGGCGTCGCCAACTATGCCGCCCTCGGCGTGCCGGACGGCATGGGCTACTACGTCGCCACTCGCGGGCATTCGCTCGGCGACGCCGGCAATGGAGCGGTGACGGCCGCGTTCGGATCGATTCACCAGGACTTCGTCGCCATGGCCCTCGACCTCTGCCGCGCCCACACCGACTTCGAATCGACGGCACTGGCACGCGACGCAGCAGTCGTGGCCGGTCTCCACGAATTCGTTCCCGAGATCTGCGAGCCGCTCGCAGCGATGGCCGACGAGTTCTGGGCCGCTGCCGACGCACTCGACCCGGCCGGCCGGGCCTTGTTCGCCTCGCTCCGCGACCGAACCAGACCTGACGATCGCCTGTTGTCGGCCTGGCTCGGCGTGAACTGCATCCGAGAGTGGCGCGGGGACACCCACTGGGCCATGGTCATCGCCGACGGGCTGTCGACCACTGCTGCGGGCATCCTCGACGGCGCGTGGCGCAACTACGCCGACGACTGGTTGCCGCGGAGTCGCGGCGCCGACGACACCCTGCTCGATTCGGCCGTGGCCGAACTCGACGAGCGGGGCTTCGTGACCGATGGCCGCGTCAACGCAGCGGGGATCGCTCACCGCCACGACCTCGAGGACCGGCTCGACGATCTGTGCTCGGACGCATGGCGACATCTCGGCCGAGCGCGCACGACCGAGTTCGTCGAACTCATGGACGACGCCGGACTCACCCTGCTCGCCAGGATCGACGAGACTGCCGGCCCCAACTGGATGCCTGCCGCTCGCGACCGGGTTCCGCCGAGCTGATCACACCAAGTCGCCTCGCCTCGTCTCCTCGCAGGTCATCGACAGACCCCGGGGTTCGGTCGATGATGAGAGTCCGCCACCGAGGAGACCGTCCCATGCCATCCATCACCGGAATTTCCCACGTCGACCTGAGCGTCACCGACCTCGACGCCAGCGATGCCTGGTATCGAGAGCTGTTCGGGGCGGTGCCGTTGTTCGGCGGACGCAACGACGATCGCGGCTACGACGTCCGCTACATCGTCGAGCCGAACTCGATGGTGATCATCGGCCTCGAACAGCACGATGCGAACGACGGGTCGACCTTCAGCGAGCGTCGCGTCGGACTCGACCACCTGGCGTTCAACGTCGAGTCGCGAGCCGAGCTCGATGCGTGGCTCGAACGGCTCGACCGCCTCGACATCAGCCACTCGGGCATCACCGAGGGGGAGAGCTGGGACGTCCTGGTGCTCCGCGACCCGGACAACATCCAGCTCGAGCTCTTCTTCCTGAAGGCGAGCCCCGCCGACCTCATGCCGACCTGAGTGGCAAAGGTCGATCGTCAGCGACGAGCGGCGACGAAGCGGAGCTGGTCGCGGATCGCCTCGACCGTCGGCATCGGTGCCCCGGCCCGGCGTGCCGCGTCGATCGGAGCGTCATAGATCGCAGCGATCTCCATGGGTCGTCCTGCCTCGGAGTCGAGCTTCATGCTGGGCGCATACGGCGTCATCGTCAGGGTCATGTCTCGTCTGCCCTCCGCGAAGGCCTCGTCGAGGTCGGCACCGCAGGCACGACCGGCGGTCACGACCTCGGACATCATCGTGGTGACCAGCGAGCGGGACGACGGGTCGTTCATCAGCTCGTCGGTGCTGGCGTCGAGCAGGACCGACAGACCGTTGTACGGGATGTTCCACACCAGCTTCCTCCACCGGGCGGTGCCGAGATCGGGGTGGGCCGTGGCCGCGAACCCAGCCGACTCGAGGTCTTCAGCAAGACGCCGGACCGCGGCCGTCACGACGTGCGCCCCGTGCTCGGCGACGTCGACCGACCCGTAGTCGAGGTGCTCGACGTGACCGGGCGCCCGGCGATGCGCACAGACGAAGCACAGCGCGCCGACGATGGCTCCGCAGTCCGGAACCGCACGGCGCAGTCGGTCCTCGGCCCCGAGTCCGTTCTGGAACAACGCGACAGTCGCCCCTTCGGTCACGGCCGGTCCGACGAGTTCGGCGAAGCGATCGTTCGCCGTCGACTTCAGGGCGACCAGCACGACCTCGGCCTTCGGCGCCGCGCCCGGCTCGGACACCACCCCGGCCTCGAGGGTCGTGGAGGTACCCGCGGCGTCGATGCGGATGCCGTGCCTGCGCACCTCGTCGGCTGCGGCCGGGATCACCCAGGTCACCTGATGGCCCGCCTGCTGCAGCCGTCCCCCGTAGAGCAGCCCGACCGCGCCCGCGCCCACCACCGTGTATCTCGTCACCGAAGGCGACGGTAGCGACCGACGCGGCGAGGGTCGGCGCCGACAGCTCGCGGCCGCACCCATGTGCTCGCGCCACGAGCGGTCCGAATCGGGTTCAGCGGGCTGCGAAGTGGCGGACGAGCCGGCGATGGTCCTGCGCCACGAGGCGCGCGACGACGCGGTTCGTCAATGGTGCCGCGAATCTGAACAGGCCTCTGGGTTCGCCGGACACGTGCGCCGACACCCGGCAGCGTCGTGCAGCGAGTGGTTCGACCAAGCGGGTGATCTCGATCGGGAACGTCGACTCGAGCGTGTCGAAGGTGATGCTCCGACCCGGTTCGAAGTCGCTCACGATGAACGACGAGACCATGCGTCGTCGGAGGAAGGACGCCTCCTGGTGGTACGTCGAGGCCTCCGCAATCGGTCCGTGCGAAGTCCAGACGCACGACCTGATGCCCTTCTGCCAGATGGGGTTGTTCGACGCATCGGCGACGAACCCGAACACTTCGTTCGCCGGCGCGTCGACCTCGACGTGGGAGCGAACCTCGAGCATCGGTGGAGGGTAACCAGCCCTCCCGCAAGTCCCTCCGGTGCCTGCACGAGGCCGCCCCTCTGACCGGTGCCGCCATGCCTCCGGTGCAGCAGCAACACTCCACCGGTGCACCACGGCGCCGGTGATCGTCGGGCGACGCCCCGTCAGCTGAAACGGCGATCGGGAATCGGTTCGCTCTGATCCCAGCCGAGGTGACTGAGCAAGGCTCGTTCGTCTGAGGAAAGACCGGGCGCGACTGCCCGCACGGCCCCACCGCTGACCGCGACTCGCTCCCACGCCTCGACGAGGCGACGGGCCAAGCCCTGTCGGCGGGCGCCATCGGCGACGAAGATGGCACGAAGCACCGAGGCTCGGCGGCCACGTCTCCGGCCGGCGGCGAGGCCGACCGCACGCCCCTGCGGATCGCGAGCCGTGACCACGAGCCCATCGCCCATGCCGTTGCCGAGCAACCGATCAGAGTCGAGCTCGAGGGTCGCCGAAGCCACCGGGTCGACGAGCGTCGAGGTCGTCAACGTGACCCGCAGCGAACCGGCATCGACCGACACGGCGCCGCCGAAGTCGGCATCGGCGATCGGCTGCCAACGCTCTCGACCGTCGATCATCGCGAGCTGCATGAGGTCGAGCCGTTCGATCGTGACATCGGCCCGGTAGCCCGACAACAGGGAGCGGGCGGCGGCGTGCTCGTCGTCCGGCCGGTTGATGTCGATGGTGACGTGCGGAACGAACTCGCGCTGTTGTGGCCGTTCGAGGGGACCCACCAGGCAGGCGTTGAAGAGGCTTCGAACCTCGCCGGCCGGCTCGACCTGGAGGTAGAGGACCGGATTCGCGGGCGCGAACGTGGCCACCGGGCCGACGGTGAGCGTGACGGGTCCCCTTCTCGTGGCTGCGGCGTTGCGCATCACGGCAAGGACCTCGGGAAGGGCGTCGTCACGGACGTTGATCGGCGGAATGAGGGTGATGTGCGGCACGATCCGCCGCAGTTGGGAGTCCCCGAGCGCTCGTCGCAGACCATCGATCTCGGTCCCCCAAGGATCACCGATGATCATGACCACGGCGAGGCGACGCTTCGACACCCCTGCAGTCTGCCGCCGCGAGGCCCGGGCCATAGCCTCGGGGCCATCACTCCCCGACTCCGCACCGACCGTCTGCTGCTGCGCGAGTGGCGCGACGACGACCTCGCTCCCTACGCCGCGCTCAATGCCGACCCGGTCGTGATGGAGCACTTTCCAGCTCCGCTGACCCGAGGCGAGTCAGATGCGCACGTCACCGAGATCGAGCGGCGGTTCGACCTCGGCGAACCGTCGCTGTGGGCCCTCGAAGTCGTCGAGACATCCGAGTTCATCGGCTTCACCGGGCTGCTGGCCCCGAGCTTCGAGGCCTCCTTCACTCCGTGCGTCGAGGTCGGCTGGCGGCTCGCAACGCATGCCTGGGGTCAGGGGTACGCCACCGAGGCAGCACGGGCGGCGGTGACCTTCGGGTTCGCCGAACACGACCTCGACGAGATCCTCTCGTTCACCACCACCACCAACCTGCCGAGTCAGCGAGT